>Ga0209718_1000041_pt1 | contig 174208 bp, 146 predicted proteins | sample AD_JPNAS1_MetaG_FD_184420 | JGI IMG/M metagenome (GOLD analysis project Ga0209718, IMG submission 184420) | Active sludge microbial communities of municipal wastewater-treating anaerobic digesters from Japan - AD_JPNAS1_MetaG (SPAdes) (version 2) | ecosystem: Engineered > Bioreactor >...
TTACGTCTAATCAGGTGATAATGGCGGTGGTGATCACCTCTTCCCATTCCGAACAGAGAAGTTAAGCCCACTAGCGCCGATGGTACTGCTTTAATTGGTGGAAGAGTAGGTAGTTGCCTGTTTTTTTTAACAACCTCTTGTTGCATACAAGGGGTTGTTTTTTTTGAATTTCTTTAAAAAATAGGAACTTTACACACTTTTTGGGATACTACCACCCTATAAGCGTGTCATGGTTTTTTTTCTAATAAATCATTAATGCATACCGCCGCACACCAACACCCAAACATTGCAGGCATATACGAAATGGTGCCGATAGGCTTTTTGTTTTCTTTATTAAGAGGGAGGGAGTTTTCATTTTTGTTGGCTTTTTCGGTAGAATATACGGCTTTGAATCCTGTGTAAATTTCTTTTTTACGCAAGCCTTTGCGAACGGCAGCAGCTAAAGGGCATTGATGTGTTTTGGCTATATCATCTACTTTTATTGCCGAAGGGTTTAATTTTTCACCTGCACCCATCGCACTGACTAAAGGAATTTTGCGTTTTACGGCTTCTGCTATAAGATTAATTTTAGGTGCCAAGGAATCGATAGCATCTATTACATAGTGATAGTCGGATAAATCGAAAATTTCTATTATACGCTCATCTTTAATAAATTCGCTGATAATTTCTATATTAGAATTGGGATTGATTTGTAGGAATCGTTCTTTTAGTACCGTTGTTTTTAGCTTTCCTTCATTATGTATCAATGCATGGATTTGACGATTGCGATTCGATGTTTCGATGGTATCTCCATCTACTAAAGTCAGATGAGCTACTCCTGCTCGGCATAACATTTCGGCAGCATAAGCACCTACGCCACCCAATCCGACAATCAATACATGAGATTGTTGTAGTATTTTTAGTTTTTCTTTTCCTATTAATAGTAGTGTGCGATTAAACCATTCGTTTGTCATAACTTAGAAATTAATGTTGCAACTAAAACTCCATAGTATAGGAAGTTGGTAGATTTTTTCATTGGTTTTTCTATTTACATAGAATATGTTGTAATAGTTATAGACATTGGTAACTCCGGCGTTTAATTCTATAGTAGAACGGGGATTGAGAATGAATTTACGTTTAAAATTAATATCTAAACGGTGATAATCAGGAAGCTGTCCTCTGTTGATGGTGTCGTAAATAATTCCAAGGCTTTCGTTGAAAGAGTTTATATCTTGACTGATATCTGAAAAAGCTTCATTTTTAGGATAAAAACCTTTTGTTTTTGTAAAGGGGAAACCTGTTCCAAAGTTCCAGCGAGCATCAATTTGCCAAACGTCATTTTTGCCAAAGGCATAAGATGTTGTGATATTGATGTTATGTCGTCTGTCGAAGTGAGTTCGGTAAACGATAGTTCCGTCGTCTCTATTAACCCAATTGAGAGCATACACAAAATTGACGTATAGTTTTTTATAATTGTATTTTATAGAGATGTCGGCACCGTAGGCTTTTCCTGTCTCTAAAATAAACTCATTATCACTTGCAAACATTTGATAGCGATTAATATTGGTAAGGTGAGAGAAGTTTTTAAAATAAACTTCAGTATTGATAGCAAAATATTTTAACACATCAAATTCTCCTCCTACGACGATATGTTGTCCTTTTTGCAGACTATTTCTAATGGGAACTCCGTTGATTTTTTCGGGTAAATATTCGGGAACAGTTAAGAATCCGTAAAATAAATTAACCACGTCTTGGTCGGAAGTTGCACTCATAATGTTTTGTGTATAAAGCCCTGCTGCTAATTTCAAACGTACATTTTTGCTTACATTGTATTTCATTGCTATGCGAGGTTCAGGCGAGAGGGCACTTTGAGATGCGTAATAGTGTAAACGTAAACTGGGTTCAAAGATGATTTTCTTTATAATCCATTTGTATTTTACAAAGATAGCAAATTCACTATTAAAGCTTTCTTGTCCACAATCGGTACCGTAAGGGTTGGTAAATGCATAATCTAACCAAGAGCCTAAAAATTCGACTCCGTATTTAAGAGAGTTTTGTCCAAATAAATAGGTGAAATTCATAGAGAAAGAGTAACCGTTAATGTGGCTTGTACGTAAAGGATTAGTTGCTTCCGATAATCCGATTTTATAGTCGGAATATGCTAATGTGCCATCCATTAGCATATTGGCAACAGAAGGGATAATTAAAAAGCTAGAACCTATTCCCCACGAATTCCATTTATAAGAGGCAATATTCGGATAGTTTACACCATCGTTAAAACTAAATCCAAAGAAATTAATTCGACTTCCGTTATTTGTTTGTAGCGATATTTTTCCATAGCCGTCTAAGTAGTTATATGGTAATCCGTTAGTGTCGGCATATCGGTATAATAGTTTTGAGGTTTGTTCTAAGTAAGAGCCTTTTACAGACATTAGAAATGTTAAACTATTTTTGTTTTTTTCTTTCATTAATGGTCCTTCCAATACCATTTTAGCACCAAAAGTATTAATGTCGAATTTGCCTGATAATCTTTTTTTATTACCGTCTCTTGTTTTTATATCCATAATTGATGATATTCTATTTCCGTACTCGGCGCCAAATCCCGCACTATATACATCAACATTTTTTATAATATCAGTATCGAAAACGGAGAATAATCCAATAGAATGAAAGGGATTATAGACGACTAAGCCATCGAGTAGTACTTTGTTTTGTATAGGAGTGCCTCCTCTAATATATAGCTGTCCTCCTTGGTCTCCGGTAAAAACGACACCGGGTAGTATTTGTAAATATTGAGCTATGTCGGGAATGCCTCCTATAGAGGGTAGTTGAGAGATTTGTTTAGGACTTACACGCTCTACAGCTACGCGAGTCTCTGTTTTTTGTGCTTCTTTTTGAGCAATTATTTGTACTTCTCCAATTTGAATTGATATTGGCTCAAGGTATAATTTTTCGGTAATAGTTTGTCCGTTTTTTAAATTGTAGATTCGCACAAGAGAATCGTAGCCCATAAAAGTAATTCTTATTTTATATTCACCTGCTTTTAATTTTGTTAAAGAGAAATAGCCGTTGTCGTCAGATACAACTCCTGTTTTTTCATTGACAAGGAGAACAGAACAGTAGGGGATAGGTTCTCCATTGCTTTTATCGTAAATAAAACCTCTAATAGTGGCTGTTTGAGCAAAAGCAATAGTAATATTAATGAAAAATATTGCTAAAAAAGGCAAATATAGCGATGTAGGCTTCATGTATGCTTATGTGTTTTCTTTTATAGATGTGCTTATTATCTGACAAGCATGATGGATTTCGTCTTCAGTAATGATTAAAGGAGGTGCTATTCGCATAGCTGTATCGCAAAATAAAAACCAGTCAACAATAACTCCTTTTTTTAGACAAGCATCTATTATTTTGAAATTTAAATCTCTATCTTCAAACTCTAATGCTATCATGAACCCTTTTCTTCTGATAGATTTTATAGCGGATAATCCACTTAAATACTGTTCGAATAAAGCCGATTTTTTTTCTACATTTTGATATAGTTTTTCGTCTGCAATAGTTGTTAATGAAGCTAATCCAGTAGCACAAGAGAGAGGATTTCCTCCAAAAGTGGTAATATGTCCTAAAGCGGGATGATGGGTTAGTACGTGCATGATTTCATGAGAGGTAATAAATGCTCCTAAGGGTAAACCTCCTCCTAAACTTTTTGCTAACATTAATATATCGGGAACGACTTCCATTTGTTCAAAAGCAAATAAAGTTCCTGTTCGCCCCATTCCTGTTTGTATTTCATCGAATACAAGCAAAGTGCCGGTATCGTTACAGCGTTTTCGCAGTGCTTTCCAATAACTATTATCCTTGGTGTAGCGTATACCTGCTTCTCCTTGAACGGGTTCGATAAAAACGGCAGCGGTTTTTTCGGTAATGCAAGCAATATCTTCTTTATTGCCGAAACGTATTTTTTTAGTTGATGGAAGGAGCGGACGAAACGCTTTGGTAAAATCATCGTTTCCCATGAGGCTTAACGAACCGTTGGTAGAGCCATGATAGGCATTTTTGCAAGCTATTAATTCATATCTCCCTGTGTAACGTTTGGCTAATTTAATGCTAGCTTCGGTTGTTTCTGTTCCGGAATTGACAAAATAAACACTGCTGAGTTGTGAAGGAAGTAGAGAGGTGAGTTTTTTAGCTAACTGTACTTGTGAACTTAAAATATATTCTCCATATACGTTGGTGTGAGTGTATTTGTCGGCTTGTTCTTGAATAGCTTGAATGATTTTAACATGAGAGTGTCCTAAATTACTAACGGAAACTCCTGCAATAAGGTCCATATAACTTTTACCTTCCGTATCGTATAAATAGATTCCTTTAGCATCTTTTATTTCTAAAGCCAAGGGTGCAGGAGAAGTTTGAGCTATATGTTTATAAAAAATTTCTCTTTGATTCATCTGCGTTAATTTCTTATTATAAACGTTAAATGTTCGTGCTTATTTTAAGAAAAAAGGTTATCATAATAGAATTACAATAACCTTTTAGCATCATAAAAAATAAGAATTACTATTCTGTTGCTTCAACATCATCAGCTGATTTCGTTTTTTTTGTTTTTGCTGCTGATTTTGTTTTTTCTTCTTTCTTTTCTTCTTTAGGTTTTTCTACTTCTTCAGCTTTTTCCGCCTCTTCGGTTTTTTTCGCTTTAGTCGTTTTTGCTTTAGTTGTAGATTTTACCTCTTTTTCTTCTTTCTTTTCTTTTTCAGCTTTTTCTACTTCTTCAGTTTTTTCCGCCTCTTCAGCTTTTTTTGCTTTAGTCGTTTTTGTTTTAGCTGTAGATTTTACCTCTTTTTTCTTTTCTTCTTCTTCTTTCTTTTCTTTTTCAGGTTTTTCTACTTCTTCAACTTTTTCCACCTCTTCGGTTTTTTTCGCTTTCGTTGTTTTTGCTTTAGCTGTAGGTTTCACCTCTTTTTCTTCTTTCTTTTCTTCTTTAGGTTTTTCTACTTCTTCAACTTTTTCTACTTCTTCGGTTTTTTCCGCTTTCGTTGTTTTTGCTTTAGTTGTAGATTTTACCTTTTTTTCTTCTGTAACTGTTTCCGGCGTTGCTTTATCAGTGTTATCTTCTTCTTTTTTATCTTCTTTTATTTTAGCTTCTGCTTTTTTTGCTTTCTTTTTTGCTTCTGCTAATTGCATGTCAGCTTTTAAGTTAATCAAAGCATCAAGTGAACCTAAGGTAGCACGTTCGATATTGCTAGACATTTGCTTGGATATTTTAGCAGCTTCTTTGTTTTGTTTTTCTTCTTCAGAAGCTTCTTTTTCTTTTTTCGCATCAAGAACATCTTGCCAAATACGAGAGTGTGACAGTACGATTTTTTTATTTTCTTTTGAAAATTCAACCACTTTAAAATCGGCTGTTTCTCCCATTTTTATAACCGTATTGTCTTCCCTAGTAAGATTTCTGTTAAAAACAAAACCTTCTACTCCTTGTAATGAAACGATAACTCCTTTATCGTTTTGTCCGATAACGGTTCCTTCGTGTATGCTGTTAACATTATAAATAGTTTCAAAGATTTCCCATGGATTTTCTTCTAATTGTTTATGTCCCAAACTTAATCTTCTGTTTTCGATATCCATTTCTAATATAACAACCTCAATTTGTTCTCCTATTTTGGTGAATTCGGCAGGGTGTTTAATTTTCTTTGACCACGAAAGGTCTGAAATATGAATTAAACCGTCAATGCCTTCTTCTAATTCAACAAAAATACCAAATGTTGTGAAATTGCGTACTATAGCGGTGTGTTTTGAGCCGATTAGATATTTTTCAGAGATATTAGTCCATGGGTCGGGAATTAATTGTTTAATTCCTAACGACATTTTGCGTTCTTCTCTGTTTAAAGTTAAAATTACGGCTTCTACCGTATCACCTACACTTAGAAAATCGTGTGCTGTGCGTAAATGTTGCGACCACGACATTTCCGATACGTGTAATAGTCCTTCTACTCCCGGATGAATTTCGATAAATGCACCATAATCTGCTACTACTACTACTTTACCACTTACTTTATCACCTTCTTTAAGGTTGGCATCTAAAGAATCCCATGGATGAGGAGTAAGTTGTTTTAATCCTAAAGCGATGCGTTTCTTTTCTTCGTCAAAATCAAGAATAACCACATTTAATTTTTCATCTAATTGTATGATTTCTTCAGGATGATTAATACGTCCCCATGCTAAGTCGGTAATGTGAATTAATCCGTCAACGCCATTTAAATCAATAAAGGCACCGTAGTTGGTAATGTTTTTTACAACACCTTCTAAGATTTGTCCTTTTTCTAATCCGGCGATAATTTTAGCACGTTGGGCATCTAATTCTAATTCAATAAGAGCTTTGTGTGATACGACTACGTTCTTAAATTCTTGGTTGATTTTAACAATTTTAAATTCCATTGTTTTGTCAACAAAAACATCATAATCGCGAATGGGTTTTACATCTATTTGTGAACCGGGTAAGAAAGCTTCAATTCCAAATACGTCAACAATAAGTCCGCCTTTTGTTTTGGATTTGATATAGCCATTGACAATTTCGCCATCATCGTAAGCTTTATTAACTCGATTCCATGCTTTTAATAATCGTGCTTTTTTGTGTGAAAGCACCAATTGCCCTTCGCTATCTTCTTGTTTTTCAACGTAAACTTCTATTGTATCGCCTATTTTTAAGTTAGGATTATGACGTAGTTCGTTGGAAGGGATAATACCATCTGATTTATAGCCTATATTAACAACTACTTCTCGTGGAGTAATTGCAACTACGGTTCCGTCTACCACTTCTTGTTCTATGATTGACTTGAATGATTGACTGTAAATATCCTCTAATTCTTTATATTCTTCTTCTGAATAAATTTTCTTTTCTTGTCCAATTTCGTCCCAATTAAAATCTTCGAGGTTTGCTTTGGGAAGATGATTGGTTTTTTCTTTTTTGTGTTCTTCAGGAAAAGTTTCTTCAGGAAGGGTTTCTTCAGGAGCTGTAGCTTCTGTAATGATTTCTTGAGGATTTTCTTCTACTTCTTGTTGGTGTTTTTCTTCGTTGTTTTCAGCAATATTTAATTCTTCTGCCATTTTTAAAAATTGTGTGTAAATTATGATTACACGTTAATAGTTGATAAACATAAGGTTAACTGTCAAAGCCGCAACAAAGAGCCTTTTTTGAAACGGACTGCAAATGTATAAAAATATTTGATATGTTTATTAAGAAAAAACGAGTATTTGAAAAAATTTTAAAATTAGATATAAAAAAAAGAGACTAAATACATTAGCCTCTTTTTCCTTTTTTATAGATATTAGTTTTCATCATCTTCATCCAAACTCATATTGTTGAGCTTTTCTTTTGTTTTTATTTTCCGACTGATGGGTTTTTCTTTCGTTCTATCCAATTGTTTTTGTATGGCTTCTATTGCTAGCGTAGTTGCTTCTTCAAATGTTTTGCATTGTTTACTTGCTATTAAATTAGCTCCTTTGATTTTTAGTCTAATTTCAGCAACTTTATTTTCAGGTGTTTCTACATTTTCTAACTTCAAAGTAACATCACTTCGGATAATTCCTTCGTGAAGTTTGCCGATTTTTTGCATTTTTTTATTAATAAACTCTTCTAAACCTTTATCGGTTTTAAAACGTATTGACTTAATGTAAACATTCATAGTAACCTCCTTTTTTTATGCCCTTGGATGAGCGTTTTTATAAATTTTCTTTAACTTTTCGATAGATGTGTGGGTGTAAACTTGTGTTGCGGCTAAATTAGCATGCCCTAATAATTCTTTAATAGCGTTTAAATCAGCTCCTTGATTTAATAGATGAGTTGCAAATGTATGACGGATTACGTGCGGACTTTTTTGTTCGATTGAAGACACCATTGCAATATATTTGTTTACAATTCTATTTATTAACATGGGGTACGCTTTGCTCCCTTTATTAGTAACAAAAATTGGAGAGTTTTGTTGTAGCATTCCAAAAGTTTTTTCATACATTTTTAAGTATTGTTCAAGACATTTTTTTAGATGGGGTCCAAAAGGAATAATACGTTCTTTATTTCTTTTTCCGATTATTCTAATAGTTTGATTATGAAAATCGATACTTTGTAGTGTAATGTTAATGAGCTCACTTAAACGTATTCCTAAGGCATAAAAAGTTTCCAGTATAGTTTTATCTCTTATTCCTTCAAATGTATCGGGAAATTCAATTACGGAAAATAAATTATTCATTTGACCTTCGTCAACGAATGAAGGTAAACGCTGCGATTGTTTAGGAGAGATAATTTTACTCATAGGATTGGATTGTATATAACTGTTTTTCATTAAAAATTTATAAAAAGTTTTTAAAGTAGATATTTTTCTGTTGACACTTCTGGCAGTATTTTCATTTTCTAAAAGAAAAAATATCCAAGAACGAATTGCTTGAAAATTCACCTCTTTGATAGATGAAAATCCCATTTCATTTTTTACAAATAAATCAAATTGGTTTAAATCAGTTTGATATGCTGTAATTGTGTGTTGTGAAAATCGTTTTTCAGTAGAAATATAAGTCAAAAAATCGTCAATCCAATCCATAAAAAAAAGTATTACTTCCAAATTCAAAAGTAACACTTTTTTTTATGAAAACAATTATTTTTAAACAAAAATTATTCGTCTACTTGATCTTTCAATTTTTGAATATAAATAGCTTTTTTGACTTGTTCTCGTCTTTTTACAGATTTTTTGGTAAATTTTTGGCGTTCGCGTAGTTCTTTTAATACACCTGTCTTGTCAAACTTTCTTTTTAATTTCTTTAACGCTCTTTCCACGTTTTCACCATCTTTAACTGGAACAACAATCATAAAATTACACCTCTTTTTTTTATTATTAATGATATTTTTTTAGAAATGCAAAGGTATAAAAAAAATACATATAAAATGCAAGTATTTATAAAAAAAATAAAATAGGTTTTATGTTTTTTTGAAAAAATAATGGATGATTGATTTTTTGATGCTATTTTGTACGTTTTAAAATGAAAAAAAAGATGTTTTTATTTGAAAATTTAAAGTAAAAATATTAATAAAATAAAAAAAACGCACAGAGATACATTGAGTTATATTTTTTTTTGCAAAAAAACTCATGTTGAATAGAAAAATAATATACATTTGCAATTACCAAATCTGTTTTAAAAATTAAATATTCAAAAAATGAAAAAAGTATTTAGCTGCATACTTGCAGTAATAATAGCTGGAGCTATTAATGTAAAAGTACACTCTCAACCGTATCAAATTCCAAATGCCAATTTTGAGGCTTGGGATGGAACAGCCAACAATGCCGAACCGGTTAACTGGAACTCTTTTGCAACAGCAAATTGTGCAATAGGAGGATTAATAGGAGGTATAGCTTGTTCTTCTGCAAAACAACCACATCATTACAAAGTCGCAGGTCATCGTACGAATGGCACCGGAAATTATTATTTAACCATTTATTCTACTTCTGTCGTGGGTGTTGTTGCTAACGGCAATATGACTTTAGGACAAATTTACATTGGAAGTACAACAGCAAGTAGTACAAGTAATTATAATTATACAAAGCGTTCCGATACAGTTTTTAGTCAACCCTTTACTGCATCTCCCGATTCTTTGTGTGTATGGGTAAAGTATTGGGCTTCAAGCTCTACAAGCAATGCGAGAATTAATGCTATTATTCATGGTAATACGGATTTTAAAGATCCTAATGATGCAAGTACGACTAGTGCGTATGCGGCAAAAGCTGAAACCAATTTTGAGCGAACAGGGACAACAGCAGGCGGCTGTGTATGGGTACAAAAAAAAGTGCCTTTTGTGTACAATGGAAGCTCTACACGCAATTATATTTTAATTACTTTTTCAACTAACTCAATTCCCGGAGGCGGTGCAGCCGGAGATTCTCTTTCTATTGATGATTTAGAATTGATTTATAGTGCTTGGTTAACAGATATTAAAATGAATGGAACTACTATTAGCGGTTTTTCTAAGGGGACATTCAATTATAATATAGTGTTTCCAAGAGGAACTAATCCTAATAATTTTCCTACTATAACTTATACTACCGAAGTGAGTGATGTAAGCGATACAATTATTCTCTATAGAGGAATAAATAATGGGATAGATAGTGCCCGTTCTGTAATAACTGTTTTGGCAGAAGACAATATTACACAAAAAATATATACTATTAATTATTTTATTTTTAAGTCTCCCAATAATTTACTTTCAAACATTGGTTATACTTTGAATAGGTTAGATACTATATTGATTCCTAATTTTGTAGATACAACTAAAACCTATAACATTACTTTGCCGCCGGGAACGGATTCTATACCTTTTATTAATTATACTACAATTTCAGATACCGGTGCAAGAATTCTTAGTATAGTGCAACCAACTTCTCTTAATGGAAAAGCTTTTATAAGGTTGAAAGCTGAAAATGGAGATACGACTGTGTATACTATTAATTTTACGGTAGGATTATCTGATAATGCAAAATTAGATAGCTTGAAGTATGATGGAATAAATATTCCTAATTTTCATCAAGATACGTTAAATTATCATGTAGTTTTAAATACAGGAACACTTATAGCACCTTTTGTTACGGCTAAAGCACAATGGGAAGGTTTAATTCCTTCAGTTACGCAAGCCTCTTCGCTTCCCGGTACTGCTACTGTGCTTGTTACTGCCGAAGATGGTATTACTACAAGAACTTACACTGTTTATTTTACAGTAGCATTATCGACCAATGCGTCAGCAAGTAGCATAAAATACAATGGAATTTCTTTGGCTAATTTTCATGCCGACACTTTGCATTACAATGTTGAATTAGCCTATGGGACAATTAGTGCTACACTTTCGGCTACAGCAGCTTGGGCTACAGCTCAAGTACAGATAACCCAACCTGCGGTTTTGCCCGGTTACGGTCAAGTAAAAGTGATAGCAGAAGATACTAATTTTGTGAAAACTTATTCTATTTATTTTACAGTAGCAAAAAACACGAATGCTTTCCTATCTGCTTTATCTTATAAGATTAATAGCACTACTTACCCAATAACTACTTTTGTAGATACTGTTTATAGCTATACAATAGTATTTCCGCCTAAGACTCTCAGTGTTCCGACGGTAATGGCATTGTTGCAAGATACGAATGCTCACATTGTTTATACGCAAGCAATAGAACCTAATGATACGGCTTTTGTTAAGGTTATAGCTGAAGATGGAATTACTACCAAAAACTATCGGATTATTTTTAAAGTAGCACTTGATACCAATGCTAATTTAAGTTGGTTAAAACTCAATGATACGCTGTTAGCCGGTTTTAATGCGTCAACTTTAAATTATTATGTAGGATTGGATACGGCGGTTGCGCCAGTAGTTACCGCAAAATCCGTTGATACGGCTGCTTCTATAGCTATCAGCTATCCTCAAAGTATTCCCGGTGTGATTGTTATTACTGTTAAAGCCGAAGATACAACTTACACTAAAAGTTATCGAATTTATTTAACATTGAATTTGTCAAATAATGCAGATCTTTTGGAAATAGGGTATAAATTAAACAATACACCTTATTTAATAAGTGGATTTCATAAAGATACAATGTCTTATTATGTTTCCCTACCTTCATTGACAACGTATACGCCTGTATTGACTTGGCAAAAAGCAGATACTAATTCGAAAACAACCGTAACGCAACCGAAATCGCCTAACGATACGGGAAAAATAGTGGTTACTTCAGCAAGCGATTCTATTGTTAAAACTTATTATGTTTATTTTAGCGTAGAAATATCAACCAATGCAGCTTTGGCTTCAATAACAATTAATAATGTAAATTTATCTAATTTTCATGCAGATACAAATAATTATTACATTACCTTGCATTATGATAGTTTAATTCTTCCTATTGTTGGTGCAAACGCACAGTCGGCGGCTGCCCATATTACAATTAAACAAGCTATGACGGTCAATGATTCAGCTGTCATTACTGTGTTGGCTGAAGATAGTATTCATACGCTTCGATATGTCATCCGTTTTACACGTCAATTATCACCTGTTGCAAGTTTGCAATCAATTGGTTATAAATTGGGTAGTGTTGACTCTGTTGTGAGAGATTTTGCATTCAATAAATATAATTATATGGTGTATTTAAAACCGGAAACAATGCAAATTCCTAGCACAATTACTTATACATTAACAGATGTAAGAGCTATAGCTCAAATTGTAAGAACACCTCTTCATGTGAATGATACGGCTATTATTAAAGTAAAAGCGGAAAATATGCTTGACAGTAATGTTTATACGGTTATTTTCAATCGTTTAGTTTCTGATAATACTTGTTTAGACACATTGTATGTTAACGGAAATCCTTTGTCTTCTTTCCATAAAGACAGTTTGCAATACACCGTTATTTTACCATGGAATACGAATCAATTACCTATTGTTAATACTGTTGCATCATGGAGTTTATCTTCTGTTCAGCTAACACAATCGGGGACGTATTTTGGTCAAGCACAAATAAGAGTAATTGCGGAAGACGGCATACACGTACGGATATATACAGTGCAATTTGTACAAGGCGCTAATACGATGTTGCAATCTCTATCTTACAACATAGAAGGAAACACCTATAGTATTCCGACATTCGACTCAGCTGATACAGTTTATTATGTTACATTACCGATAGCTACGACAGCTATTCCGACCTTAAATTATACATTAATAGATAATCGCTGTGAAGTGGATACCGTAGCAGCAGCAAGTCCGAATGGAGAAATTAGTTTAATAGTGAAAGCATGGGATAATACCGATGTTAAAACATATAAGGTAATATTTACGGTAGCACTATCTGTTGACGCTCATCTTTCCGACTTAATGGTTGATAGTGTAACTGTTATGAATTTTCATCCTGATACACTTGAGTATTTTATAGAATATGAATATGGGACAACTCACATTCCATTGGTTGAAGCTATTGCTGTTGAACCCGATGCAAAGGTAGAAATAACACAAATAAATCAATATCCATCAACTGCTGTTATTCTTGTAAAGGCAGGCGATACAAGTATTACGATGGTTTATCGTATCCATTTTTCTATTGAAGCAGGGGATAATGCTTATTTAGCAAAATTAAATATTAATGATACATTAATAGAAGGCTTTGATAAAGAAACTTTAACATATCATTACGTCTTACCTTATGGTAGTAATGAATTACCCATTATTACCGCTGAGTCCGAAGATAGTCGGGCAAATGTAAGCATATCGCAAGCAATTGCAATTACAGATACGGTTAAAATAAAAGTGTTGGCTGTAAATGAAATAGATTCCTTAATATACATTCTTACTTTTTCTTCTGCTGCCAATAATAATGCTCTTTTATCGTGGATAAAAGTTGATGGGAAAGCAATTACTACATTTGATTCGGAGATAAAAAACTATAAATATGAGTTGCCTTTTGATTATAAGGGAATTCCATTAGTTACAGTTCAGCCTCAAGATAGCAATGCAATGTATGAAATTACGGATGCAACTTCTATCCCGGGACAAACTCAAATTGATATAGTTGCAGAAGACGGGATAACAAGTGCTACTTATCGTGTTAATTTTGTATATGCTAATGCAATTGAAGATATTAATTACTCAGAGCATTTCATCGTTTATCCTAATCCTACTCAAAATATTATATACGTTAAAACAAATACTGATAATAGCATGATAGAAAGTGTTCAATTCTATGATGCATGCGGAAAACTATTGAAGACGAATGTAGTTAATTCGTTTAATACATCGTTGGATATTAGTAGTTTGCCGAAAGGAGTGTATGTCTTAAAAGTGATTTTACAAAATCAACTACCTCAAATGGTGAAAATAATTAAATATTAAGAAATAAAAATCCATTTTTTTATGGTATTACTTAAAATATAAAATCACTTGTTTAATCAATAATTTTTAGAGGACGATTATATGATTTCATTTTTTTCTAATACATTGCGAAAGTTTCAATTTTTTCTTTTAGTTTTTCTCTCGTTTTCTACTTATGCACAAACGTATATATTAAAGGGAACAATATACGATGCTGAAGAAAAAAATCTAACATTGCCTTTGGCGCATGTGCTACCCGATTGCGACAATAATAAAGGAACGGCTTCTGATTATCAAGGAAAATATTATCTTGAGTTACATTCTGTAGAATGCAATGTGCAATTTCATTTTGTCGGTTATCAAACACAAACGAAAACAATTTCATTTAAAGATTCTAAAGTGATAACGCTTGATGTGTATTTAAAACCGGATAATACTCTGTTAGAAGAAGTTGCTGTTGTTGAAAAACGTTATGATGTTAAAAAAGATGAATCGACGTCTTCTGTAGCCTATGTGCCACAGCGTAAAATAGAAGATAACAATATTACTACTTTAAATAATGCTTTCGACCAAGTGGGAGGATTAATAGTAGTGGATAATGAACCCCAAATGCGAGGCGGAAGTGGTTTCAGTTCAGGAATGGGAAGTCGTGTGATGATTATGATGGACGAAATGCCTGTATTACGTGTTGATGCAGGTCGTCCGGCATGGAATCTTATTCCAATGGAAAACATAGAACAAATAGAAGTGCTTAAGGGAGCTGCTTCTGTCTTGTATGGTTCATCTGCTATCACGGGTGCTATCAATGTACGCACAGCTTATCCAAAAGGTAAGCCGCAAACGAAAGCTATAGTGTACAATGGTTTTTATAGTCGTCCTCAAGCAGATTATCGTTGTAGTTGGCCTAATGGAAAAATCCCTTTAACGTATGGAGCTAATATTTCTCATGCTCGAAAAATCAATAAATTTGATTTGGTATTAAGTGCCGAATATGCTCATGATGACGGTTTTGTAGGGCAAGAATTGCCGGTAAGTAAAACTCTTAAAAACTCTGACTTGTACAAAAAAATTGTAAAAGAAGAACGTTTGCGATTTAATTTTGGGACACGTTATCGTTTTAAAAAAGAAGGAGTTTTTGCGGGAATTAATGGCAATTTGCTCTATTCGCAGCATGCAATGACACATTTTTGGTTAGATGCAGATAGCGGCATGTATAGAACATATCCTAATTCATTAACTGAAGTTATTGATTTTATGTTTTTTGTAGATCCTTATTTTAAGTATTTTGCAAAAAACGGTGCTTCTCATTCTCTTAAATCTCGTATGATGTACAGCGATAATTGGGCTACTAATAATCAGGATAGCAAATCAAAAATGTATTATTTGGATTATCAATTTGCTAAAAATTTTAAAAAATTAGGAAATTTGCAGTTATATACCGGTTTAGTTGGGCAATTTGCTCAATCGAAGGGGAATGTTTTTGCAGGTATAAAAAAGGATACAAACGAGGTCTTAAAACCAAAGTATTCGGCTAATGCTGCTATTTATGTACAGCTGGAAAAACGTTTTTTGAAAAAACAAAATCTAATACTATTAGGAGGAGGTCGTTATGAATACTATCAAATATTTGAACAATTTGGTTATTTTCTAAAAGATACGGCATCTCAAAACTATGTGGAAGGGAAGCCTGTTTTTAGAGCCGGGATTAATTATAATATTGAGAAAACTTTTACATTTATTCGTGCCTCTTTTGGAATGGGTTATCGTTTTCCTAGTATAGGTGAGCGATACCTTACAACCAAAGTAGGAAATTACGGTTTTTATCCTAATCCCGACTTGAAATCCGAAACAAGTTGGAATGTGGAATTAGGTATTCAACAAATGTTTAAAATGTTAAATTTCAAAGGATATATTGATATAGCAGGCTATTATCAACGTTATAATAATTACGTGGAGTTTTTCTTAGGACCTTGGTTGACACGAGAACAAGAATTGAATCCGTTGAAACGCTATGGGTTTAAGTTTTTTAATACTGGTCCGGCTCGTATTGCGGGTGTAGATATGAATATCGGAGGAGAAGGGAAAATGGGGAAATGGATAAAATATATTTTGGTGTTTAATTATGCATACACCAATCCCAAAGTATTGGATACGGGTTTTGTATTTACCGAAACCGACACAAAAGCCTATACCTATATGAATACTTCAAGCGATACCACAGGTTTTATTATGAAATACAGAATAGAACATATTTTAAAAGCGGATTTAGACTTCAAAATTTATAATATGTTCACGATAGGATTCTCTTCTCAATTCTATAGTTTGATGAAAAACGTTGATAAATTCTTTTATGAATTAGACCGTTACTCGTCTATTGCACCACGCAATGTTCGAAATTCAAACTATCCTTTCCCATTTGACGGATTAGAGACTTACCGTCAAAATCATAATAAAGGGACATGGGTTTTTGCTATGCGTGTAGGAGTTGAGGTATTGAATTTAAAATTTTCTGTCATAGCGAATAATTTATTTAACAAAGAATATTCTTTACGTCCAATGTGTCCGGAACCGCCACGGATGACAACTTTTCAGATAATATATAAATTTACAGAGGGAGAACCTTTTTTCTCTAAACGAAAAATAAATACTTAACAAAATATAAATTTAAAAGTCATGAATAAAAATATTTTAATAGGCTTAGCCCTAACAGCAAGTTTCACTTTATGTGCACAAACTTTTCCGGATGGAAGTTTTGAAAAAAATTGGGAGTTTTTCACCAATCCTAATCCTGAAAAAACCGATTATTGGGATTTTAAAGACGATTATTTTCTCTCTACGCTGAATCAGCTACACGAACTGAGTGGTGATCAAGGCGATGCACCTTTAACTGCTTTTCGTACCGAAGATGCTATTGATGGAAATTATGCTTTGAAGTTAGTATCAAACACAATGACTTTTGGTGAAAAATTATTTTTACCGGGAGCAGCGGCAACTTTACACATCGATTTTATAGGTATGGATTGTATTATGGGAAAGCCATTTACGCATAAACCTTTGCAATTTACAGGTTGGTATAAATGCCAATTAGTAAAAGGCGATTCGGCAGCTATAGAGGTTTTTCTAAAAAAGGGAGGGACTAAAATAGGAGGTGGAAAAATGGTGATATACAGCGATGTTAATGCTTGGACACAGTTTAATATTCCTATTGATTACAGTCAGCAGCCAACACCCGATTCGATAGTTGTTGTTTTTGCTGCGAGTGCAGGTTATGACTTTACAAGTATAGCAACGCTCATGCAGTGCAAAGGACAAGACGGAAGTACGCTCTATATAGATGATGTAGCTTTTGGTTATGAGCAAAATGTAAGAGAGCTAATGATGCCGGAAACAGTAATAATTGTTTCGCCTAATCCGGCAAAAGATAATTTGAAGCTATCTTTTGAACAAGCAATCAATGCCACAATCTTCGTATATGATTATACGGGAAAAGAAATAGAAAGAGCTATTGTTAGTGGTGATAGCTATCAATTAAATGTAGCCGAATACGCTAAAGGTTCTTATTTTATTAATGTGTTGGTTAATGATAAATTGATTACAAGTAAACAGTTTATTAAAGAGTAGTTTAGCTTTTGTTTATCACTTCTTGTTTTTTATTGATTATTTTTTTATAAAAATAAAAAAGTATTTTCATGCCTATTACCTAAATTTTGTGTATTTTTGCATTTAGATTATTTTACTCATTTATCTAAAAAAATATAAATATGTATAAAGAATTTCAAAAGCATTTAAAAAACCAGATAGAAGATATTAAAGCGGCAGGAACTTATAAAAGTGAACGTATATTGGTTTCGCCTCAATATTCAAAAATTAAAGTCAATACGGGTAAAGAAGTTTTAAATTTTTGTGCCAATAACTATTTGGGATTAGCCAATAGTTCCCAGTTAGTTGATGCAGCCATTAAAACGCTTAAAGAACGAGCTTATGGAATGGCTTCGGTACGATTTATTTGCGGAACTTCCGATTTACATAAAAAATTAGAAGAAAAAATAGCCAATTTTTTCGGAACCGAAGATGCTATATTGTACGCTTCATGTTTTGATGCTAATACAGGTCTTTTCGAAACCATATTAACAGATGAAGACGCTATTTTATCCGACTCGTTGAATCATGCTTCTATTATTGACGGAGTAAGATTATGTAAAGCACAACGTTTCCGTTATAAAAATGCCGATATGGCTGATTTAGAAAAACAATTGCAAGATGCTCAAAAATGCCGTTTTCGATTAATAGCTACCGATGGCGTATTTTCGATGGATGGCAATGTAGCACCTTTAACGGAAATAATCAAATTAGCTGAAAAATACGGAGCTATGATTATGGTAGACGAAAGTCATTCGGCGGGAGTAGTTGGAAAGACGGGTAGAGGAGTTACTGAACTTTATAATTGTAGAGGAAAGGTAGAAATCATTACAGGAACATTGGGTAAGGCTTTTGGTGGAGCAATTGGTGGTTTTACGACAGGGAAAAAAGAAATTATTGAAATATTACGCCAACGTTCACGTCCTTATTTGTTCTCTAATTCTATTCCGCCTATGGTAGCAGCTGCCGGCGTTCGCATGTTTGAAATGATGGACGAAACCAACGAATTGCAAGATAAACTGCATGCTAACACCGAATATTTTATTGCTAAAATGAAAGCGGCAGGTTTTGATATTAAAGATACGCAATCGGCGATTTGTGCGGTTATGTTATATGATGCAGCTTTGGCAGGTCAATTTGCCGATAAACTGTTAGAAGAAGGTGTTTATGTAATAGGATTTAGTTTTCCTGTAGTACCGAAAGATCAAGCACGTATACGCGTTCAACTTTCGGCAGTTCATGAAAAAGAACATCTTGATAAAGCTGTGAATGCTTTTATTAAAATAGGAAAAGAACTTAAAGTAATCAAGTAAAAAAGATTATTTTTATGATTAAGTAGATAACGCCTATTGAATAGTAGGCGTTTTTTTGTTGAAATTTAAAATTCTCTTTATTTTTAATCAATAGTGATTTGTTTTTTGTTTTTGTGCATATAAAAAAGGTATTTTTGCAGTATGAGATACCATAAGAAAATATCAGCTTGTTTATTGTCGTTAGCGTTTACAGTAATTGCTTGTGTGTTAGTGTTTTCTTGTGCAAGCCATGCAACACTTACAGGTGGAGATAAAGACATTCAGCCTCCATTTATTTTAGCAACAAAACCCGAAAATTACACCAAAAATTTTAAGGGAAAAGAAATAAAGCTTCGTTTCAACGAGTATTTTTCTTTGGCTTCTCCTATCGAAAATATTATCATCACACCTTCCTTGAATGAAAATCCCGATTATTATATTAAGGGGAAGTCATTGATAATTAAATTTAAAGAAAAATTAGATTCCAATACAACTTATACCATTATTTTAGCTGAAGCCGTCAAAGATATTACGGAAGGAAATATGTTGCTTTCGGATAAATTTGTTTTTTCTACAGGTAATGCTATGGATTCGTGTATGTTAGCGGGTGTTTTGAAAGATGCTTATACAATGGAACCTAAGAGCAAAATAGCGATTATGCTATACGAATCTACAAACGATTCGGCACCTATTATTGAAAGACCCGTTTATTACACCTATACCGATAGCAAAGGAAACTTTGAATTTCATCATTTGCCAAAACGCTCTTTTTTGATATTTGCTTTAAAAGACAATAATTTTAATAAACAATTCGACCTTCCCGATGAAGAGATTGCTTTTTACGATGCCTTTCCTACTTCTTATGAAGTTCCAATGATATTAGTGGATAGTGTTGAAGTAATTGATAAAGAATTTATTGATTCTAATAAAATAGAATTGTTTCTTTTTATGGAAAAAGATACTACTTTAAAATTTTTACGAAGAACCTTAGTAAAAGATAATTATCATCACTTTATATTTTCTTCACCTATTGACCAATTTCAATTATTGCCTTTACAGTCCATCGGCAACGATGCTTATTTATGGAGATTGAATAAAACCAAAGACACTGTAGATGTCTATTTTAAAGATACAATTAATGAGGAAATTGATTTTATAGTTATGGCTAACGATAAAGTATTTGATACCGTAACTTTTAATCCGTCAGCAAAAAAACAAGCTGCTTTTCAACGTAAAAGAAGGGATACGACCGATGTTAAACGCAACACTTTTAATCCCACTGTTTTACATCAAGGAGAAATCAATAAACGTTTGCTGATAACATTTGATTATCCGGTCAAAGAAGTGGATTTGAAACAAATTCAACTGTTAGAATTGCTGAAAGATAAAAGGCAAATTGTTTTAAAAGATACCAACGACAACGATTCCATTGTAGAAATTGATGTTTATGATACTTTATCGCCTATTATTTATTTTGAAGATAGTTTGTACACTAATTTAGTTGTTGATTATCAGTGGAAATATAATAAAAATTATCGTTTATTTTGTAACGATTCTGTTTTTATTTCTTATTTCGGCACCTATAATGATACGATGGATGTAATGTTTAAAACAAAAATTCCGAAAGATTACGGAGAATTTCGTATTTCTTATCAATTAACAATAAGCGATAATCATATTGTTCAGCTTATTAATGAAAAAGAAGAAATTATAAAAGAACATACAATAAATAGCGATACTACGATTATATATGAGTTTTTAGATGCTGGAAAATATAAAATTCGGATTATTATTGATAGTAATCGTAATAATAAATGGGATACGGGAAAGTATTTGGAAAAACAACAACCTGAGAAAATAATTTATTTTTCAAAACCTATTGATATTAAACCAAATTGGACAATTGAAGAAGAGTTTTTAGTGGAGTAAGCAAATTTGGTTTGGTTTTTGTATTGTTTTCTATGTTATTTTGCTATAATAATTATGAAAAGATATCAATATTCTTTTTTGCTTTTATTTGTTTTTATTATTTCCACAGGAAGTATATTCTTTATGGAAAGTTCTATCAAATCAGAGGTGAAAGACGCTTTTATAAAAGGGAAAGCAAGTCTACTATCACCTTTTTTGAACGAAATGGTCAATATGTGTTATGAATGCGTAGAAGGTACGTATAGTCGTTCACAAGCCGAATCAATTTTATCGGATTTTTTTGCTAAAAACCCACCTAAAGCATTTGAAATTAATCAAGAAGGAATAACGAAAGATAATTCTGAATTTGTTATAGCCACTTATACTGCTATTTATGGCTGTAAATATAGGATATATTATCTGATTAAAAAAGATAATACTTTTGCAAAACGCGAACGAATTTATGAACTAAAAATATCGAAAAACAAACAATGTCAATCGAGAAAATAATCCTAAACGCTTTACAAGAAGATGTTGGAGACGGTGATCACTCGTCTTTACTATCCATTCCACCCAATATCATAGGGAGTTCTCAATTAATAGTGAAAGAAAATGGAATTATTGCAGGCGTAGAGGTTGCTGAAAAAGTTTTTTCTATTGTGGATGAAAATTTGAAAATGGAAATTCGCATACACGATGGAGAAAAAATAAAAAAAGGAGATATTGTATTTATTGTAAGTGGAAAAGTACAATCCATTTTAACGGCAGAGCGTCTTGTCTTAAACATCATGCAGCGAATGAGTGGTATTGCTACTAAAACGGCTTATTATAATTCACTCATTGCCGGAACAGGAGCCCGCTTGTTAGATACAAGAAAAACAACGCCCAATTTTAGAATATTAGAAAAAATGGCGGTAAAAATTGGTGGTGGCTGTAATCATCGTATGGGTTTGTACGATATGATTATGCTCAAAGATAATCATATTGATTTTGCAGGAGGATTGAAAAATGCCTTAGAAAAAACCAATTATTACCTGAAAGAAAAAGGACTGAATCTTAAAATAGAAATTGAAACACGAAGCATAGAAGAAGTAAAAGAAGCTTTGCGTTTAGGTGGATTTTTCCGTATAATGTTCGATAATTTCACCCCCGAAAAAGTGAAAGAAGCTGTAGCATTGGTTAATAAGCGTTATGAAACAGAAGCATCCGGAAATATCACAGAAGAAACGATTTTAGCGTATGCTAAAACAGGTGTTGATTTTATTTCGGTTGGAGCATTGACCAATAAAGCGAAAAGTCTTGATTTAAGTTTAAAAGCTATTTAGCCGTTTTTTTATTAAGTAAAATGAATTTAATTTAACAAAAAAATCTAAATTTATTGTTTTTTTACTTTGTTTTAAAATTTTTTATATATTTGCAAAATAAAAATTACAAATTATAAAAAAATATAAGCGTATGAAAAAATTAAATTTTGCAGTAGCATTCATTATCGTTATCTTTTTTACAGCATGTGAAAAACCGACTCATCTCAAATCGGATTGTATTGTTTTTCAGAAAATAAACAAAACCATTACTGTTTCGCAGAATGACACTATTTTAAACGATGTTATTTTTACCGTTACAGGTAATGATACGGATGGAATACATGCGTATGTTTATCGTGTAGGAGAACAGCTTCTTATTGGTAACGGAAGCAATGATTTTTTATTTAATGAAGATAAAATTATCGTATTGAATCATAACGATATTATTGCTTCAACCTCAATAGGAACATGGGGGAATAAAGAAAAACTTTATATTGACGATTTTGCAGGTAAAGGAGAAAAATATATAGGATTTAGATTAGGGTTATCATATCCGCCGTTTTCTTGTTTTTATTATTGGATTAAAATATCTTTATCTGCCGATAAAAAAACATTGAAAATAATCAGTATGGCTCATAATAATATGGAAGACAATCCTATACTGGCAGGACAGATAAAATAGAGTTGTAAGAGAAATAAGTAAAACCTATACGTTGGTTTTACCATATATACGAATGTAGCCGAAGATGCTATAAAAATATAACTCTTTCAGTTGTCCCCTAATTAAATCGTATTGAAGGAACGGCTACTTAAAACTTCAACTACCACGACCATAAAGATTTGCAAACAGTTCTTTCTATGATTGCTTCTTGCTCGTCGGGAAGACGGTGAAAAAAATCAATTTCGGTAATTTTTTCTACTTCATCAACACTTACCACATAATGTGTAAGCGGTAAATTGCTTTTTTCATTGGGAATAATAAATGCGATAGCTTTAATAGTAGGAAGAGTATAATCGAGTATTACTTTGTAGTAGGCAGCTGGAACCGATACTTTGTTTTTCCCTATTGTTGGCAATTGCTCTTCTAAAATAGGACCTGTAATAATATAAATGGTGTCGTTGTCGGTAGCCCATGTACGTATTAATGCTTCTAATTTTTTCCAAATACCTCTATTAAAATCAGGAACTTGTGGGCTAATATTACTGTAATAAAAAGAAGATTTCATACTTTTAGACGACCATGCCATGTCTGCCGCAGGGGCTAAATGTCCTCTATCGTAGCCGCTGCCTTTATAGTCATTGTTATTAGCTGTTCCGGTACTGACCTTAGGATCAGGACGAAACGAACTGCCTCTTTCTACTGCTTTGGCAGTTTTTTCCTTTGTCAATTGGTAAGCTACCCAATGAGCTTGTTTGTGTTGATTGCTATAGAGGAGCGAAAATCCGGTGTGAGAAATAACATCTTCCTGATTGCAATAAGGGATTTCTAATTGTGTTATGCTGACGGGCTGCATTTCTAATAATGCAATACTGTCTTTTTCAAAATTGATGTTTTGAGAAAAAGAAAATACTGTTAAAAAGTAAGTGAAAAATAATGTTAAATAAAATTTTTTCATATCCACCAGTTTTTATTCATTGACATAATATTAATAGACGATGGTAAAATTGAGATGCGATAATCGCCTATCGCTAATAATTCACCTTCAACTTCACCTACACAATGAGGTGTAGCTGTGATAGTAACAGTGTCGGATTGTAAACTTATAGCTTCTTTGACTACTTGCAGATGAGAACCGTCATACAGCCTTTTAATGTTGGCGATGACTTTGAAAGGCGATATTTTTTTTATAATGGCTATATCGAATTTTCCATCTACAGGGTTTGCCGTTGGAACTTGTCGCATACCATTTCCATTGTATTGGCATATTCCGACAGCAATGGTAAATATATCTTCGGTTAAAGAAGTATCGGCTGTTTTTATCGTTAATCGGATAGCTTTATAGGTAAACAAAATTTTTAGTAAACTTAATAAATACACTGTTTTAGAAAATACTTTTGATTTGTTTTTGTTTACTTCCCGTATGACGGCGGAATCAAATCCAAAGCCTGCAATATTAATAAAATAACGTTTATGAGTAGTTGAATTATTATTAATTGTTTCAACTAAGCCGATATCATGTTGTATGAAACGAGCTTCGCTTATTTTGTCCATTGCGTTTAAATAGTGAGCAGGATAATTGTGTGTGCGTGTCCAATCGTTGCCTGTGCCAATAGGAATGACAGCTACATATACTTCTTTGCTTGGGATTTCGGAATAAAATATGCCGTTAATCACCTCGTTGATAGTCCCATCGCCACCGACAGCGATAAAGTGTCTTGCACCTTGTAAACAAAGTTTTTTTACGGTTTCGATTCCGGAATTGCACGATTCGGCAACGTGTGCCGTATAAGTCAGTTTTAATTCGTTAAGTTTTTGTTTGATAGAGCCAAAATAGCTTAAGTTTTTTTTAGATAAAGCATTGGGATTTAGAATAACATGCCAATGATGTTCTTCTATTGAAAAAATCGTTTCTTCCATTAGAAGTTGTTTTTAGCTCGAATAATGTATTTGTTTCTTTCAGGTGAATTTCTTGAAATCATTTCGCCTAAAAATCCTGTTAGAAACAATTGAACACCAACTATCATTGCTAATAGTGCTAAATAAAACAATGGTTGATCGGTTACTTGTCGGTAGTAGGGTATGTTGTAAGTCATATTGATTAATTTTTGAATAATGAGCCATATTGTTATGACGAAACCTATAAAAAAAGATAAAGTGCCTCCTACGCCAAAAAAGTGCATAGGTTTTTTCCCGAATTTAGAGACAAACATAATGGATATTAAATCCAAATATCCATTAATAAAGCGGTTCCAACCAAATTTTGTTGTTCCGTATTTTCTTTTTTGATGAATAACGACTTTTTCGCCAATACGAAGAAAACCAGCCCATTTTGCTATGACGGGAATATAACGATGCATTTCACCATAAACCTCAATAGTTTTTACCACATCCGAATGATAGGCTTTTAATCCGCAATTAAAATCATGTAGTTTGATTTTTGATATTTTGCGAGTTGTCCAATTGAAGAATTTTGAAGGGATGTTTTTAGCCCATTTTGAATCATATCTCACTTTTTTCCAGCCGGAAACCAAATCGTAACCTTCTTCTTTTATCATTTTATAGAGTTCCGGAATTTCATCGGGGCTGTCTTGCAAATCGGCATCCATAGTAATAACAACATTGCCTTGCGTTGCTTCAAAGCCTACATTTAAAGCTGCCGATTTTCCATAATTTCTTTGAAAACGTATGCCTTTAATGTTTGAGTTTTCTTTGCCTAAGTCTTCTATGACTTTCCACGAATTATCGCTGCTGCCATCGTCAATAAATAAAATTTCATACGAAAAATTATTTTGGTCCATTACTTTTTTTATCCATTGCGCTAATTCGGGCAAGGATTCTTCTTCGTTCAATAAAGGAATTACAACTGAAATATCCATAGCATATTATTTATTTTCATTATTTGAATGTTCCGTGTCTTCTTCTTTTCGTTGCATAAAAACAGCTAAAATGATAGCTACAGCAAAAAAATAAAGATTAAGATATTGAAGATCATTTATTAATTGTGCATTTATAACGAATATAGGATTAGAAGAGTCAATAAGTTTAACTAAAAAGAAAAGGAGTATAAAAATAACAGTAAAAAATAAAGATGCCAATACTCCTACATAAACAGCTTGCAGCAAGGGAAAAGGTTTTGATGAGTCAAAAGTTTTTTTATACTCATAAATAGCACAATAGATAAAGCAAAATGAGATTAATAAAGTGGCTATTTTGGTTCCTTTAGTAAGGGAGGATAATGCATCTTGAAAGAAATAAACTTGCAAACAAATAGAAATTATTTGTAATATTCCTATAATAGCCCCCCAACGCAAAGCGATATATAACAAATTTTTGTTCATCTTAGAATGATTTTTGCAAAAGTAATCTTTTTTTTGAGTTAATAGTAGATTAATTTTCACTTTTTGTTTTTCACTTTTCACTTTTTTGTCTTATTCTTTTTTGTTTTTCATCTGTAAATTGTTAATATTAAATGATTTTCATATAGATTCTTTCGTGTAAAAATAGCTGTTTTATGTAAACTATCTATTAATATTTTTTAAAAATATTTTCAACTGTTTTTCATTCCAATAATTTTGTATACATTTGCAAAATGAAATTTTTGTATTTATAAAATTGTAATAGCTTGAAAACATTTAAATTAGGTGGTGTTCATCCTGACGACAATAAGTTTGCACATCAATCTTCGATTGAAGTGTTCCCTTTGCCGCAGCAAGCGGTTTTATTTGCCACACAACATTTAGGTGCGCCTTCTACCGTAGTGGTAGAGAAGGGAGATAAAGTAAAAGTAGGGCAATTAATCGCCAGAGGCGATGCTTTTATTTCTGCTAACTTGCATTCGCCTTATTCGGGGACTGTTAATAAAGTAGATTTAGTTGCTGATTTGTCGGGCATTAAAAAAACGGCTATTGTTATTGATGTAGAAGGGGATGAATGGGAGCAAGATATAGATTTGACAGCAGATATTAAAAGAGAAATCACGCTTTCGCCTTCGCAAATAGTTGAAAAAATAAAAGAAAAAGGAATCGTAGGACTTGGCGGAGCTTGTTTCCCGACACATGTCAAGTTTTTAATTCCTCAAGGTAAAAAAGCGGAGTATATGATTATCAATGCTGCTGAATGTGAACCTTATATCACGATAGATCACCGAGTGATGATGGAACGCACAGAAGAGTTGTTAATAGGAGCTTGTATCTTGAGAGATATACTTTCATTACCGACAGTTCACATTGGGGTAGAGCATAATAAAGCGGATGTTATCAATCATTTAAAAGAAGTTGCCAAGTCGTTTAAAGGAATTAAAATACATACTTTACGGACAAAATATCCGCAAGGAGCCGAAAAACAATTGATAAAAGCAATAACGAAACGTGAAGTGCCTTCGGGAAAATTGCCCATAGATGTAGGTTGTATTGTCAATAATGTAAATACGGCTTTGGCGGTTTACGAGGCGGTACAAAAAAACAAACCTTTAATTTCCAATTATGTTACCTATACAGGAAAGTCCGTTAAACAGCCAAAAAATTATTTAGTGCGTTTAGGTACACCTATTCAATCAATTATTGAAGCAAACGGCGGACTTCCGGAAGATACGGAAAAACTGATAAGCGGAGGTCCTATGATGGGAAAAGCAATTGCCAATTTGGATACGTATATTACAAAAGGGTTTTCATGTGTTTTGGTTATTAATAATAAGGAAGGGAAACGTGCTGAAATCAATCATTGCATTCGTTGTGCTAAATGTGTTGATGTGTGTCCTATGGGATTGGAGCCTTACTTATTAGCACCTCTTTCCGAAAAAAGTAATTGGGAAAAAATGGAAAAAATGCACGTGATGGATTGTATTGAATGCGGTAGCTGTCAATATACTTGTCCTGCTGCTCGTCCTTTGCTTGACTGGATACGTTTAGGAAAAAACAAAACGGGAGCAATGATACGTGCACGTAATACAAAATAATAGTTAGAATTTAAGAAAATAAAAGATATGGCATTATTACAGTTTTCAGGTTCACCGCATATTCATACCGACGAGTCGGTAAAGAAAATTATGTGGACGGTAGTTATTGCACTCATTCCAACTATGATATTTTCATTCCTATTTTTCGGAATAGATGCTATTGTGCTTACGTTGGTTTCGGTGCTTAGTTGCGTATTTGTCGAGTGGCTGATTCAAAAGTTTTTATTAAAAGGGAAAACAACTATTTTAGATGGTTCGGCGGTTATAACGGGATTGTTGTTAGCGTTTAACTTGCCGAGTAGTCTGCCTATTTGGATGGTTATTGTTGGAGCAATAGTCGCTATTGGTGTTGCTAAAATGACCTTTGGAGGACTTGGCAATAATCCTTTTAATCCGGCACTGGTAGGACGTGTTTTTCTATTGATTTCCTTTCCTCAACAAATGACCACATGGCCCAAACCTCATTATTGGTTCACTCAGCCTTCGGTTGTTACAGATGCTACAACGGGAGCTACACCATTGGGTGTGATTAAAACAGGAATAGCTCAAGGACAAGATGTGTCTCAACTCATGGACACACTGCCTACTTATGTACAAATGCTTTTAGGCGAAAGAGGAGGTTCGTTAGGAGAAGTAGCTGCATTGGCTATCATAGCGGGAGGGCTTTTTATGTTGATACGTAAAGTAATATCTTGGCATATACCGGTAGCTTTTATCGGAAGTGCTTTTGTTTTTGCAGCTATCTTGCATCTTGTAAATGCTAACATATATATTCCGCCAAGTTATCATATTCTGTCGGGAGGTTTGTTATTGGGAGCTATTTTTATGGCTACCGATATGGTAACATCGCCCATGAGTAATTGGGGAAAAATTATTTTTGGTATAGGCTGCGGAGTGTTGACGATTATTATTCGTGTGGCAGGGTCTTATCCCGAAGGGGTTTCTTTTGCCATATTAATAATGAACGCACTTGTACCTCTTATTAATAAAGGATTTAAACCAAAAAGATTTGGGACACATAAAATAAAAAGTATTTAAAAACTTTAATAATAATGTAGTTGTTATGGGAAAGAAAGAATCGTCATTGCTAAAGTTGATTATATCGCTGACACTTATTACATGTGTAGCGGCAGTAGCTTTGAGCGTAGTTTATATGGTAACTAAAAAACCCATTGAACAATCGCAACAAAGCAATAAAAACAATGCAATCACAAAAGTGTTACCCGATTTTAAAGGAGACATTAAAACACAAAAAGTCTTATTAGAAGGAGACAAAGATTCCGTAACTGTATATGTAGCTTATCAAAATGGAAAATTCTACGGTGCAGCAGTTGAAACTTATACCGATAAGGCTTATAGTGGTACTTTTAGTATTATGGTAGGTTTTGATGCCAAAGGCAATATCGTAGAAACGGAAGTGATACAAGCTAATGAAACACCGGGCTTAGGCGATAAAATAGATAAAGCTAAATCGGATTTTCCTTTACAATTTAAAGGAAAAAATCCCGGAAAATTTAATTTAAAAGTAAAAAAAGATGGAGGAGAGGTAGATGCCATTACAGCGGCAACCATTTCTTCAAGAGCTTTTTGTGATGCAATTCAAAGAGCATATAATTCATTTTTAACAATAAAAGAAAATAAAAATGAACAAAATTAAAATTTTAACAAATGGATTTATTAAAGAAAATCCTACATTAGTTTTAGTATTAGGTACCTGTCCGTCATTGGCGGTTACAACATCCATTTTTAATGCCTTAGGAATGGGAATGGCAACCACCTTTGTATTGTTGATGTCTAATGCTTTGATATCTTTATTGAAAAACGTAATTCCGGATAAAGTACGTATTCCATCTTATATATTAGTAATAGCAACATTTGTTTCTATCGTTGATTTGGTGATACAGGGTTTTGTCCCTGCCTTGTCGGCGAGTTTAGGTATTTTTATCCCTTTAATTGTTGTGAACTGTATAGTATTGGGTAGGGCAGAGGCTTTTGCAAGTAAAAATACTGTTTTCGATTCGATGCTTGACGGTATTGGAATGGGAATAGGTTTTACAATAGCCATTACAATAATTGCCTTTTTCAGAGAACTATTAGGAAGTGGAACTTTATTCGGACAAACAATTATTCCCTTTGACGGCATACTTATTTTTGTATTGGCACCCGGAGCTTTTATAGTTTTTGGCTTTACAATAGCTGCCGTAAGATGGTTACAAAATCGAAATAAATAACAATTAAAAAAATAGACTATGTATTATATTTTAATGATAATAGGTGCTGTTTTAGTAAACAATATAATTTTAGCACAATTTTTAGGGATATGTCCGTTTTTAGGCGTTTCTAATAAAATCAGCACAGCTGTAGGTATGGGTGCAGCAGTTGTTTTTGTAATGACATTGTCTACAATGGTAACTTCCATTATCAATGTATATCTACTTATTCCTTTTAATATATTGTTTTTGCAAACAATTGTATTTATATTGGTCATTGCCGCTTTGGTACAAATGGTAGAAATTATTTTAAAGAAAATCAGCCCACCTTTGTATCAAGCATTGGGGATATTTTTGCCATTAATTACCACTAACTGTGCTGTTTTGGGAGTTGCTATTCTTGTTACCCAAAAGTTTCCTACAAGTATTTTTGATAGTGTTATTTATACAATTTCAATAGCTGTAGGTTTTACTTTGGCAATTGTTATTTTTGCCGGACTTAGAGAGCAAATGGATACTGTTAATATTCCTAAAGGAATGAAAGGAGTGCCAATAGCACTCATAACGGCAGGTATTTTATCGCTTGCTTTTATGGGATTTGCAGGATTAGTGTAAAATTTAACAAGGTGAAAAAAACATTATAAAACACAGACTATTATTGTGTTTTTATTATTTTATATAATTTTTTTTGTTTCTATGACAATCGGCATAGCATATTTTGAGATAAACAAAATACATGTTGATTATCAATCAATATAAAATTAAGTGAAATAGTTTTTGTTTTATCGGATAAAAGTGTTTGTTTATATCGATATTTGTTGTATATTTGCCTTTTTTAAAAAACGATTTTTTTTAAATATAAAAGCTTAATTATTAACAATCTATTTTGTGATGAGAAAATTATTTTTATTGTTATTTTTTCTAATTAGTGTTAAAATAGGATTTTCACAAGAAAACAAACTTCAAATTAACGAAATTTTAATTCATACTACAGACACAACCTCGCCTCGTTTATTAAGTTGGATAGAAATCTATAATCCGAATGAAAGCGATATTTATTTAAACAATTATTTTTTCACCAATGACCCCAATAATATAGATAAATATACGATTGCCGATTCGATTATTATTCCGGCTCATTCTTACATCTTGCTTTATAATTCCGATGCAGCTGTAGAAATGTCAGCAACTTATTGTTTAAGTTTTATGTTGAATGATACATCGATATTGAATAATGGGAATGCTTTTTTTGCAATTTATGATAAAACAAACTCTGCATTAATAGATAGTTGTACTTATACTATAAGTGAACAGCAAGCCGGCGTAAGTATTGGATTTTGTGATAGTGTTTGGGTTAAATCATTGATTCCAACACCTTTGGCAGTAAATCAACTTCAAACAGTCGAAGCGGATGAAAATTTAACGGCATCAACATCCAACACAACAACTTTAGTTATTGTTGGTATATTGGTAGTGGTTGTTATTATCTATGCTTTTACACGTAAACCGAAAAAGGAAATAGCAGAAAAAGAAGAAAACTCTATACAATCACCTATTGTTACACAGCCCGAAATTGCAGCTCATGATGGAATAGACCCTGAAATATTGGCACTTACGATGGCATTTCACCTTCATTTAAATGAGGGTAACCACGAAACCGAAGAAAAAGGTTTTTGGTTGAGAAGTAATCCCATCCATTCGCCATGGGCTAATCGTTCATTTAATTTTAAGAAAACACCTAATAAAAAATAATTATATTTCATGAAAGAATACAGAATTAACATTAATGGCACTACTTATAATGTAAGTGTTGAAGAAGTAGGAGCATCAAAAACCAGTCCTATGCATAAAGCTGAGGTAGTTACACCAGTAAAAGAAGAAAAAACTATCCCACAGTCAGAAACATTAGCACCAAAAGAAGAGAAAAAACCGGCACCGGCAGCTGTTGTAAGTCCGGGCGGAGAGGATTATGTTATTACATCACCGCTTCCGGGTATTGCCTTCGATATTTTAGTAAGAGAAGGTGAGCATGTTAAAGCAGGACAAAAAATATTTGTTATTGAGGCTATGAAAATGGAAAATGATATTGAATCGGACAGAGACGGTATCGTTAAGAAGATAGCTGTAACAAAAGGAGATAGTGTTTACGAAGGTGATACACTACTTGTATTATCAGTTTAAAAGAACATTGTATGAATTTAAAACGTATTGAACATATAGGCATAGCAGTTAAGGATTTAGATAGTGCTATAGCATTTTATGAAAATCAATTAGGATTAAAATGTTATGCTATAGAAGAAGTGAAAGACCAAAAAGTGAAAACTGCTTTTTTTAAGATAGGAGATGTTAAAATAGAATTATTAGAGTCTACCGATTCGGAAGGTCCTATAAGTAAATTCATAGAAAAAAGGGGAGAGGGATTTCATCATATAGCTTATGAAGTGGATAATTTATCCGATGTTTTAAACAAAATGCCGGATACAATTCAACGCATAGACACAACACCGCGCAAAGGAGCTGAAGGTTTAAATATTGCCTTTTTGCATCCGAAATCAACAGGTGGCGTATTGACGGAGTTATGTGAAAATCCGAATAAATAAAAAATTATAGTTTTATCATTAAAATAATTTAGAATATGTCCATGCAAGATAAAATCAAAGAATTGTTGGAGTTGAGAGTGCAAGCTCGTCTGGGAGGAGGTGAGAAGCGGATTGAAAAGCAACACCAACAAGGCAAAAAGACTGCTCGCGAGAGAATCAATATGCTCTTAGACGAAGGCAGTTTTGAAGAATTCGATATGTTTGTAACGCATCGTTGTACTAATTTTGATTTAGACAAAGAATCTTATTTAGGTGATGGTGTTGTTACAGGTTACGGTAGTGTTGACGGGCGTTTAGTTTATGTATATGCACAAGATTTTACAACTTTTGGTGGCTCATTGTCTGAAACACATGCTGCTAAAATTTGTAAAGTATTGGATAAAGCGATGAAAGTGGGAGCGCCTGTCGTTGGTTTTAACGATTCGGGAGGTGCACGTATACAAGAAGGAGTTACCAGCCTTGCCGGTTACGCCGAAATATTTCAACGCAATGTTTTAGCATCGGGAGTGATTCCTCAAATTTCCGCTATTTTTGGTCCTTGTGCCGGCGGTGCAGTATATTCACCGGCTTTAACCGATTTCATTATGATGGTGAAAAACAAAAGCTATATGTTTGTTACAGGACCTAAAGTTGTTAAAACAGTTACGGGAGAAGATGTTACTGTTGAAGAATTAGGCGGAGCTACCATGCATGCTACAAAATCGGGAGTAGCACAATTAGTTGCTGAAAACGAAGAAGAAGGAATTAAAACTATCAAACGATTATTAAGTTTCCTTCCTTCCAATAATATGGAAAGCCCACCCGAAATAGAACCTACCGATCCTATTGAAAGAGTAGATAATGCACTTAATGAAATTATTCCGGACAGTCCAAAAACACCTTATGACATGAAACGTGTTATAAATTCTATTATTGATAATGAAGACTTTTTGGAAATATTACCGGATTATGCAAAAAATATAATTGTCGGTTTTGCTCGAATGGGCGGAATGCCGGTAGGTATTGTAGCCGATCAGCCTTTACATTTAGCCGGCGTATTGGATATTAACGCTTCAAGAAAAGGAGCACGCTTTGTTCGTTTTTGCGATGCATTTAATATACCTCTGATAACATTAGTTGATGTTCCGGGCTTTTTACCGGGAACCGGACAAGAATATGGCGGACTTATCCTTCACGGTGCAAAATTACTTTATGCATACGGCGAAGCTACCGTTCCAAGATTAACCGTTATTTTAAGGAAAAACTACGGTGGTGCTTATTGTGTGATGAGTTCAAAACACATGAGAGGAGATATCAATTATGCTTGGCCCACAGCAGAAATTGCAGTTATGGGTGGTAAAGGAGCAATTGAAATTCTGATGAGTAAAGAGATTAAAAAGATTGAAGATGCTGATAAATTAGCAGAATTTATGGATACAAAAGAAGCAGAATACAGAGAACAATTTGCTAATCCATACGTAGCAGCTAAATATGGCTATCTTGACGATATTATTGAACCTCGTAATACACGCTATCGTCTTATTAAAGCGTTGAAATCTTTGCAAAGCAAACGTTTGGAAAACCCACCTAAAAAACACGATAATTTACCTTTATAATTTTTTTGATATGGAAGCAAGTACAGCAGTTAAAGTTTATTGGATTGTCTTTGTTGTTATTTATCTAATAGTGTTTTTCATTGATTTCTACGTTACAGATCACCGTAAAGGTGAACTGACAGTACCTAAAGCATTAAGATGGACGGGAGTTTGGATTTCTATTGCACTGCTTTTCGGAGCATCTTTGTTCTTTTTCTTTCCCCAAAATCCGGGAGCTGATGGAAATACGGCACATGTAATGGGAATAAAATTCATCTCAGGTTATTTGACCGAATATTCTTTGTCAATCGATAACTTATTTGTCTTTATTATGATATTTTCTTTAATGAATGTACCGGAAAAGAATCAACCTAAGTTATTGAAATTAGGAATATTATTGTCAATAGTATTGCGTATTTTATTTATTCTTGTGGGAATGGAATTGGTGCAAAAATTTGAGTGGATTATTTATATTTTCGGCTTAATTTTATTATGGACTGCTTATAAAATGGCATTTACCGCTGAAGATGAGCAAATAGATCCTCAAAATAACTTTCTCTATAAATTAGGCTCAAAATTATTTCCTGTAGACCCTGATTTTAGCCATCCTCACTTCTTTTCAAAAATCGATGGTAAACGTCATATCACCATGTTTGCTCTTGTCTTTTTGGTAATTGGCTCTACTGATGTGCTATTTGCCGTAGACTCTATCCCTGCAATTATTGGTGTAATAAAAGAAGGAGCGGCTAATGTACTCACACCCGATGAAGAACAGTTTTTAGCAATCACTTCCAATGTGTTTGCCGTAATGGGACTAATATCACTTTATTTTGCATTAAAGGGAATTATGGGCATGTTCCGATACTTAAAACATGGCGTTAGCTTTATACTTGCATTCATCGGTTTAAAAATGCTTTTACCTTCCATTAAATTTATCAATGAGGGAGCAGGTCATGCAATAGAGAATTTCTTTGCTTCACGCTCTTGGTTATCCTTGACGGTGATTGTTTCCACATTGGTAATTTCGATAATATTATCTGTTATAATAAAGGAAAAAAAGGATAAAGGAAAAGAAGAAAATAATATAAGTAATTAAATATAAATTAAAATTTAAAAATAAAGAATTATGAATTTACAAGATTTAATGCCGGTACTTTTTGCTTTTACATGGAAGCATTTAGTGATGTTGGGCGTTGGCGGTATATTAATTTACCTTGCCATAAAAAAGGAGTATGAACCCACTTTGTTGTTGCCAATGGGATTTGGAGCTATTTTGGTTAATATCCCATTGTCATCTGCTATTACCCAGTTTGATCCGGCTCTTGGGGAGGAGGTTACTGGGGCATTGTCTTTTTTCTTTGATGTGGGTATAGAAGCAGCGGAGGTGTTTCCTCTCTTGATATTTATAGCCATCGGAGCGATGATTGACTTTACGCCCCTTTTTAAAAATCCTTTTTTACTTTTATTTGGCGCAGCAGCTCAATTTGGTATTTTTGTTACAATGATATTGGCGGTATTAGTAGGATTTTCATTACAAGAGGCAGCTTCTATCGGTATTATTGGTGCAGCTGACGGTCCGACTTCTATTTTCGTTGCGGCTCGTTTTGCCCCTGAATTATTAGGACCTATTTCTGTTGCAGCTTATTCTTATATGGCTTTAGTGCCTATTATTCAACCACCTGTAATTAAGTTAATCACTACAAGAAAAGAACGCTTAATACGCATGGAAGGACAAAAGAAACTTGTTTCACGTACTGCTTTGATTTTATTCCCTATATTGGTAACTATAATAGCAGGATTAATTGCCCCTTCTTGTTTGGCTCTTATAGGATTTTTAATGTTCGGTAACCTAATTAGAGAGTGTAAAGTGTTAGAAAAATTATCTTTAGCTGCACAAAATGAATTGGCAAGTTTGGTTACTATTTTATTAGGTATTACCATTGCAAGCACAATGACGGCAGATAAATTTGTTAATTTAGGAACTTTAATGATTATAGGATTAGGACTTTTAGCTTTTGTTTTTGATACTTTCGGAGGTGTTATGTTTGCAAAATTGATTAATTTATTCTTGCCCTCTCATAAGAAAATCAATCCTATGATTGGGGCATGTGGGATTTCAGCATTCCCTATGTCGGCAAGAGTAATTCATGCAATGGGTCAAAAAGAAGATAAATCGAATTTTCTTCTTATGCATGCTGTAAGTACCAATGTCGGAGGTCAAATTGGTTCGGTAGTAGCAGGCGGTCTTATTTTAGCTTTAGTTCCATTATTTTTATAAAAATTAGGAGGATACATTATGAATATACAAGATTTAACATCAGCATTAACAATAACGGGTTTAGGATTAATAGGAATATTTATTTTTATGATAATATTCTATTTTCTTATCAAAGCTATTGATAAAGTATTTCCTGAAAAATAATATTGTTGCTATAAATTTTAAAGGCTTCTGTTTGTTGAAATAGAAGCCTTTTTTTTCATGAAGAAAGGGGGAGTAGTATTTATCCTAAAATGCTCAAACATTCTTCAAAAAATCTGCTCTTATCAATAGGAACTACGCCGATAGATTCGCATACTAATCCTCCTGCAATATTAGATAGTTCAGCAATTAATGTAGGAGAAAAGCCGTAAATTAATGCTAATGTAGCAATGCTAATCACAGTGTCGCCGGCACCCGAAACATCGGCTATGCTTCGAAAATGAGCAGGTATCCAATCGTAAGTGTGTTCCGATTTTTTGTTATATGCAATCATTATTCCTTTATCAGACATAGTTGTCATTACTATATCTATTTGGTTTTCTTTTTTAAACTGTTTAATTTTATTATTTAAGCTTTCAATATCTACATCGTTTTTATCAATGTCTAATCCGTTTTTTAATTCAGAGAGATTGGGTTTAAAAATAGTAACATTTTTATAGTTTAAAAAATTTCGTTTTTTGGGATCTACTGTGATAGGAATGGATTTTTCGATAGCTAATTGTGTTATCCTGTCAATTAATAAAGGAGTAATGACGCCTTTGTCGTAGTCTTCAAATATAATGGCGTTTATCTCTTCTTTTAACAGCAGATTTTTAATGTGTTCATACAGTTTTTCGCTGTCTTCTAAAGAAAGAATTTGATCGGTTTCTTCATCTATTCTTAATAATTGTACTTTATTCCCAATGACCCGTGTTTTTGTAGTTGTTTGTCGATTGTCAATTGTTGCAATACCTTGAGTTGGCATGTTATGTGCTTCTATTGTTTGAATAAACTCGCGTCCTTTAATATCATTGCCTATGATTCCACATAAGATGGGCGTAGCACCCATAGCTTGAATATTAAAAGCAACATTGGCGGCTCCGCCCAAGCATGTTTTAGTGTCGGTAATATTGACTATGGGAACAGGTGCTTCGGGAGAGATACGATGTACTTGTCCTTGAATATACACATCTAGCATTATATCGCCTATGATTAATATTTTGGATTTTTTTATGTGCTTATCCCAAGCAATCAGCAAATTTCTATCTATTTTCTGCATATTCGATGTATAGTTAACTATGAAAAGAATTCATTGCAAAATTACATAAAATAATGGTATAATTATAATTTTATAAGAAAAGAAATAGAATAAACATTTAAATAATAAAAAAATAAAAAACTATTTTAAGACGGTTGTTGTTTACAAAAATTTTTACGAACTTTGCATAATATAAAAAAACTCTTTTTTTTATATATTCTATTGAATTACAAGACAATTTTTTAAAAATAAAATAGATACATATTCCATTTAAGATGAAAAAAATTAAAAATGCTCTAATAACAGTATACAATAAAGAGAAAATTAGTGAAATTGCTGCAATGCTGACAAATTTAGATATTGCTATTTTTTCTACGGGAGGAACTTTTGAATATTTAAAACAACAAAATATTCCGGTAACTGAAATTGAATCATTAACAGGCTATCCTTCCATATTTGGAGGCAGGGTCAAAACACTGCATCCCGTTGTTATGGGCGGTATTTTGTATCGTCGTGATGTGGAGCAAGATGTGAAACAGGCTGCTTTTTATAAAATACCACCTATCGATTTAATCATTGTTGATTTGTATCCCTTTGAAGAAACACTGTTAAAAACGAATGATACATCAGAAATTATAGAAAAAATAGATATAGGAGGAATTTCGTTAATACGTGGGGCAGCGAAAAATTATCAAGACGTATTATGTGTGCCTTCTCGCGAATATTATCCTGAAATTCTTACTATTTTAGAAAAAGGAAAGGGTAGTACAACTCTTGAACAGCGGAAAGATTTTGCTAAAAAGTGCTTTAGCGTATCTTCGCATTACGATACGGCTATTTATCGTTATTTTAGCGGAACAACTTCGCTACGTTATGGTGAAAATCCTCATCAACAAGCTCAATTTTACGGAAATTTAGATGATATATTTGAAAAATTAAACGGGAAAGATATTTCGTATAATAATTTATTGGATATTGACGCCGCAGTGTCTTTAATGAGCGATTTAAACACTGTAAGTTTTGCCGTTATCAAACATAATAATGCTTGTGGAGTTGCTCAACGCTCAAGTGTTTTAGAGGCGTGGAATGCAGCATTGGAAGGCGATCCCATATCGGCTTTTGGAGGAGTTTTAATAACAAATGCAACTGTTGATTTAGCAAGTGCTGAAGAGATTAATAAATTGTTTTTTGAAATTCTCATAGCACCCGATTTTCATCAGGAGGCTTTGGAGTTGTTGAAATCGAAAAAAAATAGGATTATTCTTAAACAAAAACCTTTTGAGTTACAACATAAACAGTTTCGCAGTTTATTGAATGGAGTGATAGAGCAAGACAGAGATATATCCATTGAAAATAGTGATAATTTAACTTATCCGACAGATAAAAAGCCTACAAAAAAAGAATTAGAAGATCTTTTCTTTGCCAATAAATTAGTAAAACACACCAAGTCGAACGCTATTGTTTTGGTTAAAAACAAACAGTTATTGGCATCGGGTATGGGACAAACTTCACGTGTAGATGCCTTGCAACATGCGGTGGCTAAAGCAAAACATTTTAATTTAGATTTGAATGGTGCTGTTATGGCTTCCGATGCTTTTTTCCCTTTTAGCGATTGTGTAGAAATTGCAGCTAAAGAAAAAATAGCAGCAATTATTCAGCCGGGAGGTTCTATTCGTGATAATGATTCGATAGAGGCATGCAATAAAAATGGAATATCAATGGTGTTTACGGGCGTTCGTCATTTTAAACATTAATAGATGGCTATGCAACAAAAACGTTAAGTTTACGTATTAATAAAAGATTTTAAATATTAATATAATGGGATTATTTTCCTTTTTTACAAAAGAAATTGCAGTTGACCTTGGTACAGCTAATACGCTGATTATTTATAAAGACCAAATAGTTGTTAATGAACCGTCTATTATTGCTATTAATCGAACTACAGGTAAATTGATGGCAGTAGGAGAGAAAGCTTTGATGATGCAAGGTAGAACCCACGAGGATATCAAGGTAATACGTCCTTTAAAAGATGGAGTAATAGCCAATTTTCAGTCGGTAGAACTGATGATAATTGAGTTTTTGCGTATGATGAATGCAAAACAAAATACCTTATTTCCTCCCTCATTAAAAATGGTGGTTTGTATTCCTTCCGGTATAACAGAAGTCGAAGAGCGTGCTGTTAGAGATTCGGCAGAACAAGCTGGTGCTAAAGAAGTGAGGCTAATACACGAACCTATGGCGGCAGCTATCGGTATGGGGTTGGAAGTGCTTGAACCTAATGGAAATATGGTAATTGATATAGGTGGTGGCACCAGCGAAATTGCGGTTATTTCTTTAGGCGGTATTGTGAGTAATAAATCTATCAAAACAGCCGGCGATGAATTTAATCAAGACATAGAAGAATATATGCGTAGAGAGCATAATATGTCTATCGGAAGTCGTACGGCTGAATTAATAAAAATACATATTGGTGCTGCCTTAACTGACATAGATAACCCCCCGGAAAAATATGAAGTAAGAGGACGAGATCTCTTAACGGGAGTACCTAAAGCCATTAATGTAACGCATCAAGAAATAGCAATAGCATTGGATAAATCCATTCAACAAATAGAACTTGCTGTGTTCAATGCCTTGGGAAATACACCTCCGGAATTATCGGCAGATATATATAAATCAGGTATTTATTTAGCAGGAGGAGGTTCACTACTTAGAGGATTGGATAAACGACTGTCATTAAAAACAAAATTATTAGTACATATAGGCGATAATCCTCTACAGGCTGTGGCAAGAGGAACTGCTATCGCATTGAAAAACTTTGATCGTTTCCCGTTTTTGATAAAATAAGGAAAGTGTTTATTGTAAATGTTTTATTACTTTGAATAAGCAAATTCTTCGGCTTGCCATTCCCAACATTATTACTACTATTACAGTTCCTTTATTAGGAATTGTAGACTTGGCGATAGTTGGACATATGGGAAGTGAACAATACATTGGTGCTATTGCAATTGCCACCATGATGTTTAATCTCATTTACTGGAATTTCGGATTTTTACGCATGGGCACGAGTGGCTTTACGGCTCAAGCCTATGGTGCAGTAAATAAAACCGAAATCATGCATGTTTTTGTTCGAGCTATGTCAATAGCATTGCTCGGTTCATTTTTGCTGATAGTGTTTCAATATCCGATAAAAGTATTGATATTGAAGTTAGTTAGTGGAAGTGAAATGGTAGAAAACTATGCAATTCTTTATTTTGATATATGTATTTGGGCAGCACCGGCTACGCTTTCGCTTTATGTGATAAAAGGATGGTTTATTGGTATGCAAAATGCAAAAACACCTATGTGGATAGCTATTCAAATCAATGTTATCAATATAGCTTTAAGTTTGTTTTTTGTGTTAGGATTAGGAATGAAAATAGAAGGAGTAGCATTAGGTACTTTAATAGCCCAGTATTTAGGACTTTTTACAGCTTTAGTGCTATGGTATATATATTATCGTAAGTACATTTCTTTCATTAAGATAAAAGAAGCGATAGCATTTGATAAAATGAAAGAATTTTTTAAAGTAAACATAGATATTTATTTAAGAACATTATGCTTAATTGCTGTTTTTACTTTTATTCCGGCTGAAGGGGCTAAAATGGGAGATACTATTTTAGCTGTCAATGCTTTGCTTATGCAATTTTTTATGCTGTTTTCTTATGTTATGGATGGTTTTGCTTATGCAGGAGAATCGTTGGCAGGAAAATATTTTGGAGCAAGAAATGTTGCTATGTTAAAAAAAACGATACGGTACCTGTTTAGGTGGGGTGGCGGACTGACAGCTTTATTTGTATTGCTTTATGTTTTCTTTGGGAAATATTTAATGATATTATTTACAGATAATCAAAATGTTATATTAGTAGCAAAAGAATATTATCATTGGATTTTAATAGTTCCTTTAGCCGGATTTTCTGCTTTTTTATGGGATGGTATTTTAGTTGGATTAACAGCAACTAAAATAATGCGAAATGCAATATTTATAGCTACTTTTATCTTTTTTATCGTATATTTTTCATTGTCAAATTATTTTGACAACAACGCTTTATGGTTAGCTTTTATGTTGTTTTTAGCCTTACGCGGTATTTTACAAGGGGTATTGGCTAAGAAATACACAAGTGAATTTAACGCATAAATTTATTTTTTAAATTTTGCAACTTTAAATATTTTTAACTTTACACACTTTTGGGGATATTATCAAAACTACAAATAGGTGGATTGACGACCGGTCTTAACTTTGGAGTAGACAAAGATTTTTTAAAAGCAGAATTTCGTATCAATTACGAGAAATATTTTAAAACTGTCACTACGACTAAACAAGATATGTTTTCGGTCGAAGTAATTATAGGTATTTAAGAAGAAGCATTAGAAAAAAGACTGATAACCTGTTGAGAATAAGTTTTAGAAACAGGAATATCAGGAAGCGATTTGGCATCTAATTCAATAAATAAACCGTCTTTATCTCTACGCATTACTTTTACTTTTAAAGGATTGATGATATAAGAACGATGGCAGCGTATTAAATTGATATCGGAAAAAGTTTCTTCTATATTTTTCAATGAATTGCGTAAAATAAAATGTGTTACTTTTTCTTTGTTGATATAGCAGATTTTCACATAATTATCATCGGCTTCAATGAAAAATAAGTTATTAATACTAACGGAAAGTTTTAAATTACCTCTATCATCGCTAAAATGGATTAAATTAGATTCTTCATTGGGTTGTTTTTCCGTACTACTTTCATTATGTGTTGATTTAATACGTTCTAAAACCTTATTTTTTTCTTTTAATTCAAGATATAAGAAAGAGATGCTATAGGGGAGAAATAAAATGGCGATAGTGTAAAGAAAGATTTTGGGGAAAGCAGTGAAAAAAGCGACATCACGCGCATCGTTTAGCCAATAAAAAAGAGAGCATGCAAAAGATATAAGTGTGATTTCTACAGAAACCCACACAATAAATGTACGATAGTAAAAAATAATTTTATTTCTTAATCGATACATTAAAATACGACTGCCGACAAATACACTTAAACCTATAGCTAACATTATCGTGGTATAAATGACATATTCATCAATGTTTCTTCCTTTATTTGAATTAAAAGGTTTGAAGATAACCACAAATGTTAAAACAAAAAAGGTAACAAATACTATCAGTTTAATAATATTTTTTTTCTCTAAAATATATGACGGTATCACTTTTTTCATGAAAACTGCATTTTTGGTATACAAAAGTATATTTTTTTTCAATACGCATGTTTTTTTTTATTAAAAAAATAAAATTAAGCAAAATAATGAAAATGAAATAATTATATAAAAAATTGTGTGAAGAAAAAATTTTCCTTTTGTGTTATAAAGTTAAATTTGTCATATTTTAACCCTATAAAAAGAGAAAATGTAAAAAAATTCACCCCAAAATAAGTGATTTCACACTATATTTTCGAAATTAACATAAAATTTACACCTCTAACCACTTTATTTAAAACTATAAAAACAAAAACAATACTTTTGCTTAAAATTTTTAGGATAAAAAAAAGATAAAAGATGAAAGTAAGAAGATTATTTGATATTCTTGACTACTATTTAGAAAACAAGCCCAATCAAGAAGTTGCATTGGCAGGAAAAATTGATAAAGAATGGAGAAAGTATAGCATTCAAGAGTATATAGCTATTGCAAATAATCTTAGTTTTGCTATGATAAAGTTAGGAGTTCAGCCGGGAGATAAAGTGGCTATTATAAGCACTAATCGTCCCGAATGGAATATGCTTGATATGGCAATCATGCAAATAGGAGCTATTACGGTTCCGGTTTATCCTACCATTAGCGAGTCTGATTATCAATATATATTGAATCATTGTGAGGCTAAAGTGGCTTTTATTGAAGGCTTAGAGGTAATGACCAAAATAGAGCATATTTTACCGGTAACCCCTAATTTAAAACATGTATATACATTTATCAATAGAGAACGCTTACCCTACTTAGCACAATTGATTGAAATGGGAGAGCAAAACCCTAATTATGAAGAGCTTACTTTTCGTAAAGGACAAGTAAACCCAAAAGATTGTTCTACTATTATCTACACTTCGGGGACTACAGGAACACCAAAAGGAGTGATGTTGTCGCATGATAATATTGTTAATCAATTTCTTAATTTAACACATACACCGGCTAAATGGTCGAATATAGCAATGAGCTTTTTACCCTTATGCCATGCCTATGAGCGTATGTTGGTGTTTTTGTATCAATATTTAGGAATGTCAGTGTATTATGTTCAAAATATAGGAACGATTGGTGAGAATATTAAAGAAATAAAACCGACAATGATGTCAACCGTTCCGAGAGTGTTAGAGAAAATTTACGATAAAATATATAGTTCGGGTCAAAATCAAAAAGGCTTGAAAAAACACATTTTTTATTGGGCTATTCGTTTGGCAAGACGTTATAAATTGCAAGATTGTAATCGAACTTGGTATTATAATCAAATGCATAAAATAGCTGATAAATTGGTATATAGTAAGATAAGAAATAGTATAGGAGGAAATTTTGACATTGTGGTTTCAGGAGCTGCAAGCTTACAGCCTCGGTTGGCATCTTTCTTTTCAGCCATTGGGGTGCCTGTATTTGAGGGTTATGGTTTGACAGAAACATCGCCTGTTATAGCCGTTAGTTGTAGAGAGAAACATGGACGCGAAATCGGAACGGTCGGCTTTCCTTTAAGAGGGATAGAAGTTGAGATTGCCGAGAGCGGCGAAATCATTTGTCGCGGGCATAATGTCATGCTGGGCTATTATAAAGACGAAGAGTTAACAAAAGAAGTCATTGATGAAAATGGCTGGTTCCATACGGGAGACATTGGAAAATTTACCGATAAAGGTCAATTAATGATTGTGGGACGTTTGAAAAATATTTTTAAAACATCTTTTGGTAAATATATCAATCCTCAAATAATTGAAGAAAAATTTACCGAATCACCATTTATTGAAAATATGGTTGTTGTAGGAGAAAATCAAAAGTTTGCAGCAGCATTGATTTCACCCGATTTTAACTTTATGAAAGAATGGTGTGCTCGACACGAAATAGAGTACACAAACCCACAAGAAATGGTAAAAGACCCTAGAATAAAACAACGATTTCTGACCGAAATAGAAAAATACAATGAGTTTTTCGGTGAAGCGGAAAAAATTAAAAAATTTGAACTTATACCGGATGAATGGTCCCAACTTACAGATATATTAACGCCTACTTTAAAGGTAAAACGCAGACTAGTATATGCAAGATATAAAGATGTAATAGAGCGAATCTACGCTTAAAAATTTACATTTTTTGTATGTTTTCATTTTTTGAATGAAACTGATTTGGGCAAGAGGGATAACAATTCCCTCTTGTTTTTTTTTATATCTTACATATAAGAGAAATTTAATTTATTTTAGAAAAATAGTTTCCTATTATTGTAATTAATTGTATTTTTGCAAAAATTGGCTGCGAGTAACGTCAAGGCCCCACCTAATGCCTCAATAGTTAACTCTATTGGGGCATTAGCCCTTTTTAATAGTCAATGGTTTGATATTATCAATAAAGTGTTCGGCTATTATTCCGATTGATTTTTCTTAGAAAATTAAAATTATTGTCAAAACTGCACCATAACGTTAAGTTCAACGCTTTGCTCTTTTACTTTCCCCATTTTTTGGTGGGATGGCGAGGGTAACTTTTTTTATTTTTTCACATTTTGTATTAAAAAATATTATATTTTTGCAATCTAAAATTGGCTGCGAGTTTCTCAAGGCCCCACCTAATGCCTCAAGCTATTGGGGCATTAGCCCTTTTTAATAGTCAATGGTTCGGTTATCAATGCCGGTCTTCATGCGAGCGAGCTTGCCTTAACGGATAGCGTAAGGCGTAGTATGTATGTTCGTGAGGTGTTGGTAGAGGAGGAGGAATTTAAGAACGATTTGTTATTGGTTAATCAAGACAATAACACTGAAATTTACCTTCGTAATGTTAAAATAGATGTTGTTAAAGAGAACAATATTGTAAAAACGATTATTGCCGGCAATAGAGATAAGAGTTGTGCAAAAGGCAGAATTAAAGAATATATACAAGCTGAAGATTACAAAGTAAAGGTGTCGTTTACTTTGTTTGCTCAAGATAGGAAAGGTGTTGGTCGTATGTCTACGAATCGCAATTTTCCTTTTGACGGTATTAAAGCGTTGAATAGTGTTTTGGATAAAATCGGTACGTTTGATGTCGATACCGCTAATAATAATTACTTAAATCGCTGTTTCGGTATTAGTAAATTGGTTTTTGAGAAGTGTGATTTTAATCAAAGCTCAATGAAATACAAGAATGCTATGCCTATAAGCATTGATTTTTTATCGGACGAGGATTATGATTTTTTGGTGTTTAACAGTTAAATTTAGTTTACGATGCGAATTTTAATGTCTTCTCCTCCTTCAACAAATTGCACGGTGAAATCTTCTCCGAAATCTACCATTGTCCATTGTCCACAGAGGTTGGAGACAAGCGAGTTGGTTACTATTTTTACGGTTAAATCTTCTCCTTGTTCTACTACTTTTACTTTTAAGTCGGCTCTAACAGGCACTACTTTTACTTTTGCCGTCATATTGTATCCTTTATACATACAGTCTCTTGGTGCTACTGTAGGCAAGAGGTGGGATGGCGGATTAAGGGAAGCCGGCGGTTGGGTGGGTTTTTGTTCTTGCGGAACCTCCCATCCTTTTAATGTAAAGACGGCTTTATTGTTTTTGTCTTTGGTTACATCTACCCATAGTTTAGCGAAGTTGTATATTCCCGGTTTTAATCCTGAAGGATATGGAAATTTCACTCCTTCTTCTACCACTATTTCCACACCGTCGGGAAAAGAAACATATATCCAATGGTCTCCTTCGACGAAAGGCATTTCGTATAAACGACTTTTCATACCTTTAATAACGGTGTCGGTATATGCCAAAGAGTCTCTCCACCAACATGTCAGCACGCCGTTTTCGTTTTCAGTTAACTTCACTTGTGCTGAAGCTGAAAAAGACACACAAAAAACCAAGAGTAATACATATTTATTCATATTAAAAAATACAGCAAAAACCGAGCCAAGAAAGGAGGTTATTGCTTATGCTTAATTTGTTGAAAATCATTTATTAGCTGACACTGAGTTAAGCGATAAGTCGTTGTTTTTTCTTTTTTTAATTTTTTTTATGTTTTGTATTAAAAATTATTATATTTTTGCAACAGTGTTTGTGCTTTACAAGCATAGGGGCGACGCCGAAAGGCACGCACCACATGTTGAACCCGGCAGTAATGTCGGGTTCTCCTATTTTAAAGCTCATATATTTTTGTTTTATCATTGCTGAAAAATAATATCCTTTAAAAACTTTTTTTCATTTTTCTATGTTTTGTATTAAAAATTGTTATATTTTTGCAGTGATGTTTGTTTTTACAAGCAGGGACCGACGCCGAAAGGCACGGACCAGTAGTTAAACCCGGCAGTAATGTCGGGTTTTCCCATTTTAAAGAAACACCTTGATACTGGGCAAGGTCAAAGTAGTCGCAGTATTGTTTCAACGCTACTCATCGGGATGACTCAAAACAGTGGAAATATTTTAATGTTATTCCTTTTGTAATCGACTTGTTAAGCAACGAGGATTATGATTTTTTGGTGTTTAACAGTTAAATTTAGTTTACGATGCGAATTTTAATGTCTTCTCCTCCTTCAACAAATTGCACGGTGAAATCTTCTCCGAAATCTACCATTGTCCATTGTCCACAGAGGTTGGAGACAAGCGAGTTGGTTACTATTTTTACGGTTAAATCTTCTCCTTGTTCTACTACTTTTACTTTTAAGTCGGCTCTAACAGGCACTACTTTTACTTTTGCCGTCATATTGTATCCTTTATACATACAGTCTCTTGGTGCTACTGTAGGCAAGAGGTGGGATGGCGGATTAAGGGAAGCCGGCGGTTGGGTGGGTTTTTGTTCTTGCGGAACCTCCCATCCTTTTAATGTAAAGACGGCTTTATTGTTTTTGTCTTTGGTTACATCTACCCATAGTTTAGCGAAGTTGTATATTCCCGGTTTTAATCCTGAAGGATATGGAAATTTCACTCCTTCTTCTACCACTATTTCCACACCGTCGGGAAAAGAAACATATATCCAATGGTCTCCTTCGACGAAAGGCATTTCGTATAAACGACTTTTCATACCTTTAATAACGGTGTCGGTATATGCCAAAGAGTCTCTCCACCAACATGTCAGCACGCCGTTTTCGTTTTCAGTTAACTTCACTTGTGCTGAAGCTGAAAAAGACACACAAAAAACCAAGAGTAATACATATTTATTCATATTAAAAAATACAGCAAAAACCGAGCCAAGAAAGGAGGTTATTGCTTATGCTTAATTTGTTGAAAATCATTTATTAGCTGACACTGAGTTAAGCGATAAGTCGTTGTTTTTTCTTTTTTTAATTTTTTTTATGTTTTGTATTAAAAATTATTATATTTTTGCAACAGTGTTTGTGCTTTACAAGCATAGGGGCGACGCCGAAAGGCACGCACCACATGTTGAACCCGGCAGTAATGTCGGGTTCTCCTATTTTAAAGCTCATATATTTTTGTTTTATCATTGCTGAAAAATAATATCCTTTAAAAACTTTTTTTCATTTTTCTATGTTTTGTATTAAAAATTGTTATATTTTTGCAGTGATGTTTGTTTTTACAAGCAGGGGCGTGAAAGGTTCACGCCACATGTTGAATCCGGCAGCAATGTCGGGTTCTCCTATTTTAAAGCTCATATATTTTTGTTTTATCATTACTGAAAAATAATATCCTTTTATCCCTTTTTCTTTTAATTTTTCTATTTCAATATATATTTTCTTTGTTTCTATTTCAAGCTCAAACACTACCAATTCGGCTTTTTGTTCTTCGGTTGCTTTTTTTGCATAATCTGCAATATTATTGTGGCTTTTGGTTTTCTTTAAATCTGTCGGTATTCCATCCAAGAAGTTGGGGAACTCTTTGGGATGCGGTTGTCGGTTTTATTACCAATATAACTAAGGCTTTTGTTGAGACTATTAAACTGTCTTTTAATACCGTTGTTAATGTTATTATGATAGCAATCGATAAGATAAAGATAGGTTGGTATGAATTTAAGGAAGCGGTAGGTTTGGGCGATAGCGAAGAGAACCAAAAGATGATAGCTCAGATTAACAAAGATGTTGAAGATAGAAAGGCTGCTTTGGTTGACGGTGCCAAAAAGGTTGTTGAATACACTAAAGCCGCTGCCGAATCTTTTAAAAAAGTGAGTTTGAGTTGGGACGAATCGGTAACGCTGAAAGGTACGGCTGATAAGTTAAAAGCACAGCTGGGAATTACAGACAATAAACGCACTGTTAACAATGATTTTTCACAAGATTTATCAACGGCATCAACGACGATTGCCACCGGTGGTAAGCAGGTAAAAAATTATAACATTGTTATTAACGACGGTTTGGTAAACGGTGTGCAAAATTATTTTAACGACAGCAGCGAGAACCCCGCCAGTGCCGACGGTTTTATGAAACAATTTGCTAACGCATTGTTGGCGATGTTGAACGATATGCAAACAGTATAAAGATATGAAAAGTAAGATATTGATATATTTATCGCAAAATATGATTAACGCCGGCAGAATGGCTACGTTGAACTTGGGTTTGCAGGAAAGCAAAAAAAGTTTGCTGCATGGGGCTTTAGCGTCGCCAATAGAGGTGTATACAAAGAAAGAAGAACTGAAGACAGCCGACAGCAATATAAGCAATGAAATCTATTTGAAAACGGATAATGGAGACATTATTGCTTTTATAGATGCTAAAATTGATGTGAAAAAGGAGGTGTATGTAAAAACCACAACATTGCTTAATCGTAAAGGGACAGTAAAAGAGCTGATACAGGAAAAAGATTATGAGGTAAAAATAACAGGCAATTTGTTTACCAATGAGGCTGGAAAGTTTCCCTACGAGGAATTAAAACTATTGAATGAGATATTGTCTACTTCCGGCAGTTTAAGCGTAGACAGTGCTTATTTGGATATTTTCGGTATTTCAAAATTAGTTGTGAAAACGGCTGATTTTAATCAGGAAAGTTGGAAATATTTTAATGTTATTCCTTTTGTAATTGACTTTGTAAGCGACGATGATTACGATTTTTTAATTAACTAATACGGCTCAGTTATGCGAACGACAAAATCTTCATCACTTTCTACAAAAGCAACGGTAAAATCCTCACCCGATTCTACTATTTCCCATTGTCCGCAATCGCACGTAGAGCGTTTGTTTGTAACAAATCTTACCGTTAAATCTTCGTCCCCTTGTCCGTCTTCTAAAACACGTACTCTAAAAGTTGGTCTTGAATCTTCGTTGATTATTCTAACTCTTGCGTTCATACTGTATCCTTTGAACATACAGTTTTTGGGCTTTCTATCGGAATCAAAAAACGGCGGTCTTGTGGGTTTGGGTATTTCTTGTGCGTTGATTGTCGCAAAGCAAGCTGTAATAAATAATGTAAATAAAAACTTTTTCATACGTTTATCTTTTTTTTAGTTTAAGGTCGTATGGAACTCACATGCATAATTATTTGTTTGTGTTCAAAGTTAGTTGAGCATGTTCGTTTCATAAGATGTTAAAATTAGCGTGTTCTATTCATATTACGTGCAAAAACAATGCCAAAAAAGGAGGGGATTGCTTGTTTATAGTCTGCTGAAAATCATTTATTATCGATTAAAAACAGTTAGAAATATATTTCTTTTGTAATTAACTTTTTAAGCGACGATGATTACGATTTTTTAATTAACTAATACGGCTCAGCTATGCGAACGGTAAAATCTTCTCTTGTTTCTACAAAAGCAACGGTAAAATCTTCTCTTGTATCTACTATTTCCCATTGTCCGCAGGCTGTTGAAGATCGAGAATTTTTAATAAACCGTACTGTTAAATCTTCACCATCTTGTCCGTCTTCTAAAACACGTACTCTAAAAGTAGAGTTAGAGTTGGCACTGACGATTTTAACTTTTGCGTTCATACAGTATCCTTTGAACATACAGTTTTCGGGAGCTTTATCGGAATCAAAAAGCGGTGGTCTTGTGGGTTTGGGTATTTCTTGTGCGTTGATTGTCGCAAAGCAAGCTGTAATAAATAATGTAAATAAAAACTTTTTCATACGTTTATCTTTTTTTTAGTTTAAGGTCGTATGGAACTCACATGCATAATTATTTGTTTGTGTTCAAAGTTAGTTGAGCATGTTCGTTTCATAAGATGTTAAAATTAGCGTGTTCTATTCATATTACGTGCAAAAACAATGCCAAAAAAGGAGGGGATTGCTTGTTTATAGTCTGCTGAAAATCATTTATTATCGATTAAAAACAGTTAGAAATATATTTCTTTTGTAATTAACTTTTTGAGCGACGACGATTATGATTTTTTAATTAACTAATACGGCTCAGTTATGCGAACAACAAAATCTTCACCACTTTCTACAAAAGCAACGGTAAAATCCTCACCCGATTCTACTATTTCCCATTGCCCGCAATCGCACGAAGAGCGTGTGTTTTTAATGAACCTTACCGTTAAGTCTTCGCCACCTTGTCCGTCTTCTAAAACACGTACTTTAAATGTAGGGCTTTCGCTTGAGGATGCACTGACGATTCTAACTCTTGCGTTCATACTGTATCCTTTGAACATACAGTTTTCGGGCTTTCTATCGGAATCAAAAAACGGCGGTCTTGTGGGTTTGGGTATTTCTTGTGCGTTGATTGTCGCAAAGCAAGCTGTAATAAATAATGTAAATAAAAACTTTTTCATACGTTTATCTTTTTTTTTAGTTTAAGGTCGTATGGAACTCACATGCATAATTATTTGTTTGTGTTCAAAGTTAGTTGAGCATGTTCGTTTCATAAGATGTTAAAATTAGCGTGTTCTATTTATATTGTGAGCAAAAACCAAGCCAAGAAAGGAGGGGATTGTTTATGTTTAAACTGCTGAAAATCATTTATTAGCAGACACTGAGTTAAGCGATAAGTCATTGGATTTTCATTTTTTTAATTTTTTTATGTTTTGTATTAAAAATTATTGTACTTTTGTGGCGATGCTTGTCTTTACAAGCAGGGGCGTGAAAGGTTCACGCCAGTAGTTAAACCCGGCAGCAATGTCGGGTTTTCCCATTTTATAGAAATACCCGGACACTGACTGTGGTAGTTTTTCCAAGTTCCCAAATGAGTATAGGGGGTGAAATACAAGGGGGTAGTAAAAAGTGTTTTTAAATATCACTTTATTGTTTTTTTCTATCTTACATATAAGAGAAATTTAATTTATTTTAGAAAAAATACTTTTCTATTATTGCAATTAATTGTATTTTTGTAAAAGTTGAAAAAAAGAAAAATTAATAATAACTTATAAAAAAAAGGATTGGAAATGAGTAAAATAAAAGTTGGTATCAATGGTTTTGGCAGAATAGGTCGTTTGGTTTTTAGAATAGCAATGGAGCGAGAGGATATTGAAGTAGTAGCTATCAATGATTTGCTAACACCCGATTATATGGCATATATGTTAAAATACGATTCGGTGCATGGGCGGTTTAAAGGGACAGTAGAAAGCAATGAAAATCAAATTATTGTTAATGGACGTCCGATACGTATTACTACCGAGAAAGACCCTGCTAATTTAAGATGGGATGAAGTTAACGTGGATTATGTAGTAGAATCAACAGGATTGTTTTTGACGAAGGATAAAGCACAAGCACATATACAGGCAGGAGCAAAGCGAGTTATATTGTCGGCACCTTCAAAAGATGATGTTCCTATGTTTGTTTTAGGTGTTAATCATAAAGACTATAAAGGAGAAACTATTTTTTCGAATGCTTCGTGTACTACCAATTGTTTGGCACCTCTTGTAAAAGTAATCAACGATAATTTCGGTTTGGCGGAGGGATTGATGACAACGGTACATGCAGCGACGGCAAGTCAGAAAATAGTAGATGCACCTTCATCCAGAGATTGGCGAGGCGGACGTTCTGCTTTAATGAATATCATTCCTTCGTCTACGGGTGCGGCAAAAGCAGTAGCGAGAGTCATTCCTTCCTTAAAAGGACGTTTGACCGGAATGTCTTTTCGTGTGCCTACAGCTAATGTTTCGGTGGTAGACCTTACTTGTCGTTTAGAAAGAGCGACGACATACGATACTATTAAAAAAGTAGTAAAAGAAGCATCTGAAAATGAATTAAAAGGTATTTTATCTTATACGGAAGAGGCTTTGGTTTCTTTTGATTTTATTGGCAACCCTCACACTTCTATTTTCGATGCTAATGCCGGAATTATGCTCAATGAAAACTTTGTGAAATTAATTGCATGGTACGATAACGAATGGGGATATTCCTCAAAAATTATAGATATGATTGAGTATACCAATAAAATAAGGTAATGTTTTATACTAAAGACGGCACGGCTTATTGTAGAAATTGCTGTCAACGCAGTGCTGTTTTATTATTCATTATACTATGTTGTTATGGTTTGGGTTTTTCGCAAGCACCAACTACTTATGTAATTACCTTTTCCGATAAAAAAAACTCTTCTTACGATACGGCTTTTCCTGAAGCGTTTTTATCGCTTAGAGCTATCGAAAAAAGACAACGTTTGAATATTCCTATTACGGAAAGAGATTTGCCTATTAATGACACTTATATCAATCTGTTGAAAAATTTTTCATCTATTGAAATCATTACTCAATCGAAGTGGCTGAATTATATAGTCGTTACATGCGACAATCAGTTGGTACTGGAAACAATTAAATACCTTCCTTTTGTAAGCCAAGTAAAAAAGACGCATGAGATAGATTATTCGCATTTTGATATACGTTTTTCGAATAGGGAGTATAATTATCCGAAAAATATTTCCACACAACACGATACCAATGGATTAGCTTATTACGGTTTGGCTGCTAAACAAATAGCCGTACATAGCGGACAATATTTACATCAGCAAGGTTATCAAGGAGAAGGAATGCTTATTGTAATGCTTGATAATGGCTATAACAGTTTGGATACTTTGACTTTATTCAATAGTTTCAGAGAAAATAGACGTTTAGTAGGAATTTACGATGCAGCTCAAGGCGAACCTACTGCTTTGTATCGTGCGGGTGATCATGGAACAAAAGTTTTGTCGGTAATGGCACTCAACGAACCTTATCACTTTGTTGGAACCGCTCCTTATGCCGATTATTTTCTCATTCGCACCGAAATGGATACTTACGAGGATATATTGGAAGAATATTTTTGGGTAGCGGGTGCAGAAATGGCGGATAGTATAGGAGCTGATGTTGTTAACTCTTCATTAGGATATACTTATTTCAATAACGAAGAGCAAAATCATAGTTTCGATGATTTAGACGGCAGGCATAGTGTAGCTTCTATAGCGGCAAGTATTTTATCGCAAAATGGCTGTATAGTGTGTGTTGCTGCCGGAAATGAAGGGGAGAAAGAGTGGCATTATATATCTATTCCTTCCGATGCTCCCGATGCCCTATGTGTAGCAGCTATGAGTACGGACAGTACAATAGCCGGGTTTAGTTCAAGAGGTAGTAAAAGTTTTACTTACACCAAGCCTGATGTTACATCTGTCGGTTTTCAAGCTGCCTATTGTACAATGGGAGATACGATTGACAGAGGAAATGGAACTTCGCTTGCTACGCCTGTATGTGCCGGTTTATGTGCTTGTTTATGGCAAGCATTTCCCGATAAATCGAGTTTGGAAATTATGGAAGCTATCCGTCAAAGTGCACATATATATGAGCATAAAGATACGCTTTTTGGGAATGGCATTCCCAACTTTCAAAAAGCCTATAAGATGTTGCTTGAAAGTGGAATAGAAACCATAGACCATCGGTCGTTATTTAAAATATATCCCAATCCGACAAATGATATTTTAAACATTAGCTGTTTATCGGATAATGCGCAGTTTTATCAACTACAAATTTACGACATAAGAGGAAGTATAGTAAAAACCCATAGCTTCCATACATCACAAGCATGGATTGATGTTACCGACTTTAGTCAAGGAATTTATTTTGTAAAATGTATAACTGATGATAATCAGGTTGATATATTGAAGTTTGTGAAATATTAAACGGTTTTTATTGGTTTACCTATTTCTTCTACAGACTATCGAAAAATCATAAAAAAAAAGAGTGCTCGTTGGTGAACACTCTTTTCAACTATTGAAAATTAACAAGTTCTACTTCGAATAAGAGGGGAGTGTAGGGCGGTATTAAGTCGCCGGCACCTCTGTCGCCATAGGCTATGGATGAGGGGATAATAAACAATGCTTTACCTCCTTTTTTCATCATTGCAATGCCTTCGTCCCATCCTTTAATTACTTGTCCTTGTCCTAAGGGAAAGGGAAAAGGTTCGCCGCGTTCAATCGAAGAGTCGAAAACGGTTCCGTCCAATAACATTCCCTTGTAGTGTACATAGCAAGTTTGTCCTTCTGATGGTGATGCTCCTTTTCCTTTTTTTGTTTCTATATAATAGAGTCCCGAAACAGTAGGAGTAACAGTAATATTGTTTTCGGTAACATATTGATTGATTAATTCTTTTTCTTTATCAATCATTAGTTGTTGGCTTTTTAATTTGTATTCAACAACTGTTTCGATTTTGGTTATTTTAATGGTGAACCATAACATTGTTTTTTCGTCAACAAAAGGCGGTACAATGCCGTAGTTATAAGCGTTAAAATATTTTTTTGCATTAATAATAAAAGAAGCGGAATCTCCTTCGTGCATCATTGATAAAGCTTCAAAAATATCTCCTTGAAATTTTGAAGGTTGCATCATTGTGGTAAGTTGCTTCATCGGCTGTATAATAGAGTCGTTTTTTGTACGAATTTCTAATTTGATACTCACCACATCATCGTTTTTTGGGATATAGCCCGAAAGATTTTGAGAGTAAAACTTGTAATACAAGCCTGATTCTGTTTTTTTATATCCTTTGTATTCGTTGCAGGCAGTGAATACAAGTGATAATGCTGTTAATAAGATAAGTTGATTAATAATTTTCATTTTTTCTAATTATTTAACATTAAGTACTTCAATATCAAAAACAAGAGTAGCATAAGGCGGAATAGGACTTTGCGGATTTCCTATACCATACGCTAAATTGGAAGGGATAATTAAAGTGGCTTTTCCTTTTTCTCTCATTTTGAGTAGTCCTTCTGTGAAGCCTTTAATCATTCTTCCTTCTTCTAATACAAACTCCAAAGGTTCTCTTCCTTCGTCAAGTGAAGAGTCGAATACGGTGCCGTTGAGGAGTTTTCCCGTATAATTAATAGTAATGGTTTTTCCTATATCTATTTTGCTTCCGGTTCCTTTTAGTGTTTCTATATAGTACAATCCACTTTCTGTTGGTTTTTGTTTTATATTGTTGCGTTGAATATAAGCGTTGATAGAGTCTTGCTCTGAATTTTTAGCTATTTCTAAAAGAGCTTCTTGTTCTTGTCGTTCTTTATCTAATTCAGCAGCAGTTACAATGCCTTGCACTTTGATATAGTAGAATACAATTTCACTATTGCCTGCTTTATAAAAGGGAGGCATTTGTGCTCCCATTTTCGCAATAGAATCGGCTGAAATGGCAAAGGTAGCAGCATCGCCGACGTGCATCATACGCAAGCCTTCGTAGAGGTCGCCTTCAAAATCGGATTCTTTTACCATAAACAAACGTGTAGATTCGCCTAAATTATCAAATAGTACAGAGTCGTTGAATGTGATTTTCATTTCTGCAATTAATACATCGCCTATTTGTGCTTGTTGTGCTTTTGGGTTTTCAGTCTCAAATTTATATTTTAAACCGGACTTAGTTTCTTTATAATCTTTTAATTTTTTGTCTCCGCATGCTGTCGTTAAGATTATTAGACATACGATGGTGCTTAAAATGGATGTTACTTTTTTCATTTTTATGTGAATTTATAATTTTATTTTATTATTTATTTATTGATTATTAAGTATTTCAATTTTATATATTAAGGTGGCATAAGGCGGTATTTTGTTGTTGTCGCCTAAAATGCCATAAGCTAAATGAGAGGGTATAACGGCTTTTGCTTTGCTGCCTACACTCATTTTTTTTAATAATTCATGCAGTCCGACAGGTTCATCCGATTGTTCGATGATGATTGTTTTAATACCGTCGCGGTCCGAATTGTAGATTTCTTTTCCGTCAATCAGCGAAATACTATAGGCTATTGCTACTTTATCGCCTTTGCTTAACAGTTTTCCTTGTTTATCTTCATCAATGCTGTAAAACATTCCTGTTCCCGTTGATTGCATTTTCCAATTATAGCGTTGAATAAGAAGCTCAATATCTTTAGCTTCATCTCTAACAATTAGTTTGTTAGCGTTTAATATGCTTTCGTCTAAATTTTCTATTTTTATTTTTTTATTCTGCTCATCTTTTTTATGACGACAAGCCACTGTCATATTCAGCAGAAAGCTCAACATTAAAAGGAGTAAATAATACTTGCTTTTCATTTTATTTGTGTGTTTTACATTCTTTTAATGTGGATATAAAGTATTCCAATGTTTCGTCCATTGACATAAATGAGTCGGCACCGGCGGCGTTTTTATGTCCGCCACCGTTAAAATACTTTCGAGCGTATTCATTGACATCAAAATTATTCTTTGACCTAAACGATACTCTTATTCTGTCTTTTCTTTCAACAAAAAAGGCAGTGAAATCAATGTTTTTTATAGTTAAGCCGAAATTAACAAAGCCTTCCGTATCACCTTGTTTATAAGAAAAACGCATTAAATCTTCTTGGGTAAGATAAATATAAGAGGTAGCGTAGTCGTACAGTACGTGGAAACGATTCAGTAGGCAGTGTCCTAATAAACGCATGCGACTTTCGGAATAATTGTTGTATATTTTCTGTTGAATTTGTTCGGCATTAATGCCTGTTTTAACTAATTTTCCTATAATTGTATAGGTAGAATAATTATTGCATGAGTTGCGTAGCGAATTAGTGTCGGTAATAATTCCCACATAGAGATGTTCGGCAATAGTTTTGGTTAGGCAAGCCGTCGTGTCTAATTTTTTGAAAAGAAAATTATAAATCAGTTCCGAAGTTGATGAAACAGCGGTAACGGAATAGTAGATATCAAATATGTTAGCAGGTGCTACATGATGGTCTATTAATATTTTTATCCCTGAAGCATCGATTAAAGCATTTTCCAATAGTCCGATACGATTAGCAGCATTGAAATCGACACAGAAAATTAAATCAGCTGTTTTTATTTTTTTTGTAGCTGAATCACTATCTTCTGTGGCGATGATAATTTTATCAGCCCCTTTCATCCATTGTAGAAAATCGGGAAAAGAATTAGGAGAAACAATAGCTACTTTATGTTTTTTAGATGTAAAATATTCCGATAAAGCTAAAGCAGCACCAATAGCATCGCCATCAGGATTATAGTGAATAAGAATAGCTATTTGCTTTTGCTCTTTCAGTGTTTCTTTTAAAAATAAAATATCTTTTTTCTTCAATTCCTTTTTATCTTTATTATTTTTCCACTCTTATTCTTGCATCCACTGCGACGATTGCTTTAGATGTAGCTAACAAAGGATTTAAATCCATTTCTGCAATTTCGGGAGCTGCCATTACGAGAGCCGAAATGCGAGCTACCAATTCGGCAAATTTGTCAATATTTACAGGTTCATTTCCGCGTATGCCTTCTAATATTTTATATCCTTTAAGTTTATAAATAAGCGACTTAGCTTCTTCTTTGTTGACGGGAGCTAAAGTAGTGTGTACATCTTTCATGACTTCGACAAAAACACCGCCTAAGCCGAATAGAATTTGATGTCCAAAATTTTCTTCTTTAGCAGCACCTATAAAAACTTCGGTACCAAACAACATAGGACATATTTCAACGGCATAGGTATCTTTTATTTTTATTAAGCGGTTAAATTCATTAATGACAGTTTCTTCGTCTGTTATATTTAACACAACACCGCCTACATCTGACTTATGCAAAGGTCCAACGACTTTCATTACAAGTGGATATCCCATCTTGCGTGCGTATTTGACGGCGTCTTCAAGTGTTGTTACTTCTATTTCTTTTTTGCGTTCGATACCTGCTGCATCTAATAGGATGCCAATATCTCTTAATGATAGATAACCGTTTTCGCAATTGTCGATTACGCCTCTAATTGCTTTCGTATCCACACTTGGTAAAGTTGGATTAAGAGGTTGAGGTTTAGGTGTGTTGATGATTTTAGCCAAAGCCTTTCCAAAGACAGATTCTTCGGGAAAATTAATGCGATTTTTGTTGTGTATAAAATCATGTATTTCTTCTTTTACATTAATAATGGAAGGAAGAATAGGGAAAATAGGCTTTTTACAAGTTTTCATTTTTTCGTTAAGCAAGGTATATACATCCCAGTTGGGGAATAAGCCGGGAGAACCAAAAATGACGGCTATAGCATCAATGTTATCGAAATCATTTTCGCAAGCATCTATAATATATCCTAATTGTTCAGCTGTTCCTGTAGCTAAGAAATCGATAGGGTTGCTAACAGATGAGCCTGCAAATAACTTGCTTAACAACTCATCGGCTGCTTTTCCTTCAATAGGAGGAACTTCTAATCCGTTATTTGATAATACGTCGGTTAGCATAACAGCAGGTCCTCCTGCATGGGTAATGATGGCAATGTTTTTACCCTTTACTTCAGGGTGCATAAAAATAGAGCAAACCGTTGTCAATTCTTCGCGACTATGGCAGCGTACGATTCCTGCTTTACGAAACAGTGCTTCAACGGCAGCATCTGAGGTAGCCATAGCCCCTGTATGAGAAGAGGCTGCACGGCTTCCGGCGCTGGAATTTCCGGATTTGATAGCTGCTATTTTACAGCCTTTATTGATTAAAGAGGTCGCATGTTTGAGCATTTTTTTAGGTTGGGTTATTTTCTCCATATACATCATAATCACACGCGAACTGGTTTTGGGATTAAAATTAGTATCTAAATGTTCCAACACTTCTTCAATCCCTGTTTGTGCAGAGTTGCCTACAGCCCATACACTATTGAAAGATAAACCATTGGTTAATCCTTGTTCTTTGATAAATACGGCAGTAGCTCCCGAGCCGGTAATAAAATCAACACCTTGTGTACTTACCGGAGGAATAGGGGAATCGAAAGCACCGCAATAATTGGTGTTCCAAAAACCTGTACAATTGGGTCCGATTAGCGTACCGCCAACACGATTAATGGTATCAACTATTTGTTTTTCTAAGGCGGCACCTTTTTCGTTTTCTTCGCTAAAGCCGGCAGATAAAATAATAAATCCTCTTGTATCCTTATTATCAGCCAGTATTTTAACTGTTGCAGGACAATATTTAGCTGCGATTGCTAATATGGCACAATCAACAGGCGGAAGGTCTTCGGCATTAGAGTAGCAAGTAATTCCTTGTATTTCTGTTGCTTTTGGATTCACTGCATATACTTTACCTTTAAAATTACCATCTAATAAATTTTTCAAGACTTTACCTCCCGGTTTTTGGAGGTCGTTGGATGCTCCTACAACAACTATACTTTGTGGATTTAATAATTTTTGGTGTATCATTTTATTGATTTTTCAAATTTAATAATGTTCGATTTTATTTTTTTAATGTTAGAAATCTTCTTGTTCTTGTGCAGCTTTTCTCACTGCTTCTATGTATTCATCGTAAGTGATAACAGTAAAATTAGCAGGCATTAAAAACTCTACCGGTTTTATTTTTTTCTTTTTAACTTCTACTGCTTCGTTGATAATTTTAATATCTCCAATCATTTGTTCTTGATATAATGGATATCCTTTTAAACCGGGGACGTCAAAATTAATTCTTTCGTCTTGTCCAATTTCTTCTGTGGTGAAACAAATTATTTTAGTTTCCGAATCATCCTCAATGTTTTCAATGCTTACGTCATAGCGTTTACAAACATAACCACAGATTGTTTTTGTTTCGTCAGAGGGTGTGATAGTATATTTTAAATACTCTCTTTCTTCTTCGAAATCTTCTTTTGATTTTTTTATAATTAATTGTTGCATAGGATGATCGATAATGGTTAGTTCTTGTGAAGAATCTCCTAAAGATACAACGTGTTGCACATATCCTTGTCCATTAATAGTGAGCTTGGTGTTGTTCCCTGCCACGAGATAAGTTAATGACGTAGGTGCGTTAGCTAATTTTTGCGGGTCAATGTCGCCTTCATACTTAATGCTGAATGTTACTGTTCCGGCAAATTCTTTTTTCTTTTGTGCCATCGAATTAATAGATGTAAAACAAAAGATTACCATTAATACTGTTACTGTTATTCGTTTCATTTTTCTGTTATTTTATTTCATAAAAAATGTTAATTATATAGATTGCAAAAATAAACAATATTTCTTTTATTAATTCATATAGATTGTTTTTTTATTAACTAAATGAAAAATAAGTTTTAAAATATTTTCCGTGAAAAGCAAATGAATAATTTCACTATACTTTATTTAATTTTTCTAAACATACGGTTCCAGCGTATTTTGCCGTCTCCAAAACTTTTAAACTTATCAAGCGAAAGCCACACAAAAGCTGTTTTTCCAACGATATGATCTTCGGGAACAAATCCCCAATATCGCGAGTCGGCAGAATTGTGTCGATTGTCGCCCATCATCCAGTAATAGTTCATTTTAAAAGTATAAGAGCTAGCTTCTTTTCCATTTATGTAGATTTTTCCGTTTCTTTGTTCAAGTTCATTATTTTCGTAAATGCAAATAATGCGTTTATAAAGTTGTAAAGTAGAATCGTTTAAAGTAACAGTACTTCCTGCTTTTGGGATTAGTATCGGACCGAAATTGTCTTTGTTCCAACAATAGCGTGGGTCGTGAGGCATAATGTCGCTATCGCAGCTACCGATAGTATCAATAAGTGGTTCTATATATGTAATGTTACGAAATCCTTCTATTTGTTGTAGTTGGCTTTTATACAAACAGGCATAATCAACGCCAATGCCTTCTTGGAAATCTTCTTCGTTGATATTGAGTTTTTGTCGTATAGTATTGTTTAAGCCAACGCCATTGTTGTAAACACGATAAGAGTGTTGTAGTTTTTCGGGGATGTAGGCTATTTTATCGTTAATGTATAAAACGGTGTTTTTAATTTCTAATTTATCACCGGCTATACCAACACAGCGTTTGATGTAGTTTTCTCGTTTATCAATAGGTCTTGCTATTACATTATATTCTTTCCATACCACATCTCTTCCTTTTCCTAAATAATATTCGGCGCCGTATTTTAGAATTAATTCATGGTATTGATGTAATCCGTCGTCAGACATATAATATCTTCCGGCGTATTCGTTGGGTTGTTGAAATACTTTTTCCATCGTACGCACTACGGCATAATAGCTTTCGCTTTGTCGCTCTAAAATTACGGTATCGCCGTCGGGATAGTTGAAAACAACGGCATCGTTACGTTTAATTTGTGTCCGTCCCGGAAAACGATAGTAAGGAAGTTTTATCCATTCAAGATAGGAAGGTGTGTATTTTGTTAGCGGTAATGTATGATGTACAAAAGGGAAAGCCACAATTGTTTGTGGTATTTTAGGTCCGTAAGCTGCTTTTGAAACAACAAGGAAATCTCCCACCATTAAAGTCCCTTCCATTGATGAGGTGGGGATTTTATACAGTTCAAACATAAATGCTCTGATAATGTAGGCTGCTACTACAGCATAAATAATGGCATCTGTCCATTCGCGTGCTTTTGTTTTTTCTATTGTTTGTTCTTTTTTGTTTTTTAAGTATTCTGTTTTTACAACTCCCATGCGTACGGAAGGAAGAGCTTTGCGTTGCATGTATTTTTCTTTCGCTGAGAAACCTAAAAAAGGAATGTATAGCCAAGAAAAGAAAGTGCCGAGTATCAGAATAGGGTAGGTTGTTTTCCCAAAAGTACGTATGGTTTTCCATGTCATCAGCATAAGCATAAATATACTTAAATAGGGTATTGCTAAAAAGATAAACCACCACATAGGGCGTTCTAACACTTTTAACCATATATATAGGTTATAGAAAGGAATAAGTGCGTGCCAGCCTTTAAAGCACGCTTTTTTAAATACACCTATTAAGCCAATAAATGTTCCTATAAAACAAATTGCTGTGTATATGATGAGAGTAGTTGATGATATATTCATTGTTAGTTGGGGATTAAAAACCAAGCATATCTTTCATTTTAAAAATACCGCTTTTTTTCGCTTTTTTCTTTTTCAGCCATTCGGCAGCCATAATGGCACCTATGGCAAACGATTTTCTATCAAAAGCCGTATGTTTAACTTCAATTTCATCCATTGCAGAAGTATAGGTTACGGTATGTGTTCCAATACGGTCTCCGATACGTTGGGATTTAATGTATAATTCTGATTTCACATCATTTTCTTCGTTTACCCAAGTGTCTTTTTGCTCTAAAAATGTAATGATATCATTGGCAAGGAGGATAGCTGTTCCGCTTGGTTTGTCTTTTTTATTAGCGTGATGAATTTCTTCAATGCTTACGTCGTATTCTTCGCGTCCGTTCATTAGTTGTGCTAACATACGATTGACTTCAAAGAAAAGATTGACACCAAGACTGAAATTGGAAGTGTAAAACATGGTTTGTTTCAGTTCGAAACATTTGTCTTTCACTTCTTCTAATCGATGATACCAGCCTGTAGTTCCTATTACAACAGGGATATTATGCTCGAAACAACGGTAAATGTTATTGATAACAACTTCGGGAGTAGAGAAATCAATAGCAATGTCGGCTTTTAAAAATTCATTGTAAGATTTTTTCCAATCCTCTTCGTTGTCAATAAATGCAACAACATTATGTCCTCGTTCTATGGCAACTATTTCAATTTGTTTGCCCATTTTTCCATAACCAAATATAGCTATATTCATAATTATTTAAAGTTTAATTGTAATGTCAATCCTATGTCGGTACGTATGTGTGAAAACGTATAAAAAGAAGTATTATTATGAAAAGGTATAAATTGTAGGCTGAGATCGTCGGATACATTAAATCCTGTTAAATGTGCGTCAACAGCAGCATCTACAATGTTAAGAATATAAAAAATACTAAGAGCAATAATGGATATTTCCATTCTTCTACGATTGAGATTTTCGTATGAGTACACGTTTTCAGTATTAAGGTCTGCTAATTTAGGGTTGGGTGTGCTAGTTATGTTATTGCTGATTAAATCTGTAGGCGGATTTGATCGTAAACGGTATTCTGTTCGATACGTAATGTATTCTTTATGAAAATAATAGATGCAAAAACTACTTGCACCTAAGCCTGCATACACTATAGGAACTTTCCAGTATTTTCGATTATATACCTGTCCTAATCCGGGAACTGCTGCCGATAACCATGCTGCTGTTTTTGGATTAGGTTTCCACTCTTTGTTTTTTCGCTGTTTTTTTTCGGTAGAAGATAAAGACAGACTGTCATTGGTTTTTTTTTGTTTATCCAAGGTAGTATCCAATGTTATGGCAGGGGGAACTGCCTTGTTTGTAGCAATGCTATCGTGTTGAGCCTGTAGCTGTACGGAAAAAACCAATGCGAAAAATAAGCCAATTATCTTTTTCATGTAATTCGGATTATTTTTTTATCAACGACAGTATTCTGTTGAGTTCGTCTTCTGATTTGAATTGTATGATTAAGTTGCCTTTTCCTTTTAAATTGTATTTGATATCTACTTTGGTTTTAAGGTTTTCTGTTAACGATTGTTTCACTACTTGCAAATGTTTAGGCAAAGTAACACGGATGGTTTTAACCGTTTTATTTTGTTGTATTTTGCGTAGCATATCTTCTGTTTGTCGAACTGAAAGTTTTTGATTAATTATTTTGTTTACTAAACTTTCTTGTGTGTCAACATCTTCTATAGCGACCAATGCTCGTGCATGTCCAAAAGTTATTTGATTGGAAATTAGGGCTTTTTGAGCATAAGTGCCTAATTTCAATAAACGTAAGTAATTGGTTACAACCGATCGGCTTTTGGCTACTTTTTCAGCTAAGTTTTCTTGAGTAATATTGCATTCATTTAATAAGCGCTGTAAAGAAAGTGCTATTTCGATAGGATTTAAATCTTCTCTTTGAATATTTTCAATCAAAGCCATTTCGATAGCTTGTAAATCAGTAGCTGTTCGTATGTAAGCAGGAATATTAGTTAATCCTGCCATTTGAGAGGCTTTGACACGGCGTTCGCCCGAAATTAATTGATAAGTGTTATCATCGATTTTTCTAACAGTAATAGGTTGAATGATGCCGTGTTGCTTAATCGATTCCATAAGTTCATTCAGTGCTATTTCCTCGAAATTATTTCTTGGCTGATAGGGATTGGTTTGTATGCTGTTTAAATCAATAAAACTAAATTCTGCAGATTTATACCTGCTGGGAGAATCGAGCCCAACTATTGATTCATCAGGAGAAATATTTCCTAATAATGCACTTAATCCTCTTCCTAATCCTTTTTGTGATGGTTTATTTCCAGACATGTATTGTTTATTTCATATTGTTTTTAACTAAAATTTCGCGTGCTAAATTCAAATAATTCAATGCCCCTTTTGATGAAGCATCGTACATTAATACCGGTTTTTGATGACTCGGCGCTTCGCCTAATCTGACATTACGATAAATAACGGTATTGAATACTAAATTCTTGAAATGAGTGCGTACATCTTCTAATACTTGATTGCTTAGTCGTAAGCGATTGTCGTACATTGTCAGCAAAATACCTTCAATATTGAGGTTGCTGTTGAGGTTAGTTTGCACAATTTTAATGGTGTTTAATAATTTTCCCAATCCTTCTAAAGCAAAGTATTCGCATTGTACGGGAATTAATACCGTGTCGGAAGCAGTTAATGCATTGACAGTGATTAAGCCTAACGATGGTGCGCAATCTATTAAGATAAATTTATAGTCGTCTTTGATTGGGTCTATCATTTGTCGCATTAATTTTTCTCTTTCTGCTATATTAATCATTTCTAATTCGGCACCGACCAAATCAATATTTGCAGGAAGTAATGATAAATTGGGTACGTCTGTTGTTTTTATTGCTGTATGAATGTCGCTTTCGCCTAACATTACTTCGTATATACTATCGGATATAGTGCGAGGGTCTATACCTAAGCCTGAACTGGTATTAGCTTGAGGGTCTGCGTCTATAATCAAGGTTTTATGTTCTAATATTGCTAAGCTGGCAGCTAAATTTATAGCTGTTGTAGTCTTTCCTACGCCACCTTTTTGATTTGCAATAGCAATTACTTTTCCCATTTCTTATTGTTTTTTTAATAATTTGCAAAGATAATAATTTTTTGCGTTAAAATCTTATGAGTGCATACTTAATTTTCAATATTTTTTCACTATTATGTTTGTGAAAAATAAAAAATCATTTGCTTTAATCTTATGTTGTTGATATTCATTGTTTGTTTTTTGCATTTTGCAGTAACTATTTATCCGATGAATAAGAATAAGATAACTTTAAATTAAAACGATTATTTTGCATGACCAAAAAGTCATACAAATTAATTAATTCAAATTTTAGATTAAAATAAATTGTCAATAAGATTATCGTTAACCATATTGGGTAGCGTAACTTTTAACTGTTTGTTTTTATCCATTGCTCTTTTGATAGCGGCTATGGCTCCTTCGTTGCGTGCCCAAGAACGTCTTGATATACCATTGTTTACATCCCAGTGTAGCATCATTTCGAGGCGTTTATCGGCTTCTTCGCTTCCGTCTAACACCAATCCGAAACCTCCATTGATTACTTCGCCCCAACCAACTCCTCCGCCATTGTGAATGCTTACCCAGGTAGCACCGCGAAACGCATCGCCAATGACATTTTGAATTGCCATGTCTGCCGTAAAGGCTGAACCGTCGTAAATATTTGATGTTTCTCGGAAAGGGGAATCGGTTCCCGAAACGTCATGATGGTCTCTTCCGAGAACGATAGGGGCAGTGATTTTTCCTTTTTTGATGGCTTCGTTGAAAGCAAGAGCTATTTTGATACGTCCTTCAGCATCAGCATATAATATGCGTGCTTGAGAGCCTACTACCAATTTGTTTTGTTTTGCTCCTTTTATCCATTGAATGTTGTCGTACATTTGCTGTTTAATATCAGCAGAAACTGTTTGAGCAATAGAGTTAAGCACATTTATAGCGATACGGTCGCTTGTGTCGAGGTCTTCTTCTTTTGCCGATGTACATACCCAACGAAAAGGACCAAATCCGTAATCGAAGCACATAGGACCCATAATATCTTGAACATATGATGGATATCTGAATGAGCCGTCAGCATTTAGGATGTCGGCACCGGCTCTGCTTGATTCCAATAAAAAGGCATTGCCGTAATCGAAAAAATACATGCCTCTATCCGTTAGTTGATTGATTGCTTTGACATGTCTTCGTAAACTTTCTTGTACTTTTGTTTTGAATAACGTTGGATTTTCAACCATCATTTTATTGGATTCTTCAAAGCTTAAACCGACAGGATAATAGCCGCCTGCCCATGGATTGTGCAAAGAAGTTTGGTCGGAACCTAAATCTACTTGTATGTTTTTTCGGGCAATGTATTCCCAAAGTTCAACTATATTGCCTTGATATGCAAAAGAACGTGCTGTTTTTTTTGAGCGTGCTTCTTCTACTTTTTGCATTAATATATCGAGATTATCTTCCACTTCATCTACCCATTGTTGTTGGTAACGTTTTTGGGTAGCTGCCGGGTTTATTTCGGCAGTTATTGAAACTACACCTGCTATATTGCCTGCTTTGGGTTGTGCTCCCGACATGCCTCCTAAACCTGCCGTAATAAATAATCTGCCTGCAGCATCTTTTCCGATTTTACGACAGGCGTTCATTACTGTGATAGTAGTTCCATGCACAATTCCCTGAGGTCCTATATACATGTATGAGCCTGCGGTCATTTGTCCATATTGAGTAACACCTAAAGCATTGAAACGCTCCCAATCGTCTTGTTTTGAGTAGTTGGGAATCATCATTCCATTGCTAACAACTACTCGCGGGGCGTTTTTATGAGATGGAAATAGTCCCATAGGATGACCGCTATACATAACAAGTGTTTGTTCGTCAGTCATATTAGCCAGATACTGCATGCTTAATAGGTATTGAGCCCAATTTTGAAAAACAGCACCATTTCCTCCATAAGTGATTAATTCATGAGGATGTTGAGCTACTTTTTTATCTAAATTATTTTGAATCATGTGCATAATTGCCGCTGCTTGTCGACATTTTGCAGGATATTCATCAATGGGGCGTGCGTACATTTCATACGTTGGCATAAAACGGTACATATAAATTCTACCGTAATCATTGAGTTCTTTGGCGAACTCTTTTGCCAACATTTCGTGATGAATAGGATTAAAGTAGCGTAAAGCATTACGAACGGCTAATTTTTTTTCATCAGCATTTAAAATTTCCTTTCTTTTAGGTGCATGACTGATAGTTGTATCGTATTGATATTTAGCGGGAAGATTAGTCGGTATTCCTTGTAATATTGCCTCTTGAAAAGATGTCATAAATAGTTAAATTTTATTATTAGGATATAAAAAAAGACTCGTTTTGAAATAACGAGTCTTTGATAGTTTTATTATAAAAAATTGCTTAATTAGTACATTCCGCCGGGCATACCACCACCCATAGGAGGCATTGCCGGAGGATTTTCTTCTTTAATTTCTGCTAAAACACATTCTGTTGTTAGTAGCATTCCTGCAATTGAAGCAGCATTTTCGAGGGCGACTCTTGCTACTTTGGTAGGGTCAATTACACCTGCTACCATAAGGTCTTCGTATTTTTCCGTACGAGCGTTGAAGCCGAAATCATCTTTGCCGTTTTTCACTTTATTAACAACTATTGAGCCTTCTAAACCTGCATTTTCAACAATTTGTCTTAGAGGTTCTTCTAATGCTCGACGTATGATTTCGATTCCAAATTTTTCGTCATCATTTTCAGCTTTAAGACTGTCTAAGGTTTTGATAGCACGAATATATCCTACGCCACCACCGGGCAATATTCCTTCTTCGATAGCAGCACGTGTAGCATGCAATGCATCGTCAAAACGGTCTTTCTTTTCTTTCATTTCGACTTCTGATGCTGCTCCTACATAAATAACAGCTACGCCACCTGCTAATTTAGCCAAACGTTCTTGTAATTTTTCGCGGTCATAATCGGAAGTTGTTTTTTCGATATGTGATTTTATTTGAGAAATACGTGCTTGAATGTCTTCTTTCTTGCCTTTACCGCTAACAATAGTTGTGTTTTCTTTATCTACTGTTATTTTTTCGGCTTTTCCTAACATATCTAAATCAGTATCTTCAAGTTTAAATCCTTTTTCTTCCGATATAACAACTCCGCCCGTTAAAATAGCGATGTCTTCTAACATTTCTTTTCTTCTGTCGCCAAAACCGGGTGCTTTTACTGCTACTATTTTTAAAGAACCACGTAAACGATTAACTACTAATGTAGCCAATGCTTCGCTTTCTACATCTTCAGCAATTACTAAAAGAGGTTTGCCTGTTTGAATAACCTTCTCTAATATAGGAAGAAAATCTTTCATATTGCTGATTTTTTTGTCGTATATTAAAATGAGAGGATTTTCGTAGACAGCCTCCATTTTTTCGGTATCGGTAACAAAATAAGCGGAAATATATCCTCTATCGAATTGCATACCTTCTACTATTTTAACTTCAGTATCGGTTCCTTTAGCTTCTTCAATAGTGATAACGCCTTCTTTTTTTACTTTTTGCATAGCTTCGCTGATTATTTCGCCAACAGAAAAATCGTTGTTAGCCGAAATACTTGCTACTTGTTTGATTTTATCGTGGTTTTCTCCTACTTCTTTCGAGCGTTTTTTCAAGTCTTCAACAACTACAGCAACGCCTTTGTCAATACCACGTTTTAAATCCATAGGATTTGCTCCTGCTGTAACGTATTTAATACCGTGATTGAAAATGATTTGAGCTAATACTGTGGCAGTAGTAGTCCCGTCACCTGCTTGGTCGTTGGTTTTAGATGCTACTTCTTTCACCATTTGAGCTCCCATGTTTTCTACGGTATTTTCCAATTCGATTTCTTTTGCTACCGTAACGCCGTCTTTCGTGATTTGGGGAGCGCCAAATTTTTTGTCTATAATAACATTTCTCCCTTTAGGACCTAAAGTTACTTTCACAGCATTTGCCAATGCTTCAACACCGTTTTTTAAACTTTCTCTTGCTTCCCAGTTATATAAAATTTCTTTAGCCATAATTTTTTATCTTTTTTTTGGATTTATAAATCATTTAAATAATTGCGAAAATATCCGATTCTTTCATAATCAGATAATCATTACCATCTATATTAATTTCTGTTCCGGAATATTTTCCATAAAGAACAACATCTCCTATTTTTACAGTTAAAGGTTCATCTTTTTTTCCTTTTCCAACAGCAACAACAGTCCCTTTTTGCGGTTTTTCTTTTGCCGTATCCGGAATAATAATTCCACCTGATGTTTTTTGTTCTGCAGGAGCAGGTTCTATTAATACTCTATCTGCTAATGGTTTTACATTTACTTTCATATTTTTTCTTTTTTTTTATGTTTTTGAAAATTAATATTTTTTTGTCATTGCTTATTATACTAATTTTATGCCAACTATACTTGATTTTATCGAATAAATAAAAAAAACATAGATTAAACGCTTAATGTATAGGCTATTCATGATAAATAAGCCTGTAATTATGTAAAACAGACAGGCAGACATTTTGGCAGTTTTTAGTGTCAGAAAAATACTTTTACTGATTGACGATAGACGAGTTGTGTATAATATTGCCACCTTTTTTATTTTTTTTTACTAAAAGAGTGTTTTATGAGAAATAATTATGTACTTTTGCAATACGAAAAAAAGTTGTTAAAGACTTTGATTATATTCACATTGCAATATTTTATGTGTTGTAAATGATATAGTTATGGTTTTATAATAATATAAAAATAAAGAAAATATAATTATAATAATAAAAAAATATATTCAATAATGAAAAAAGTAGCATTGATTATTTTGAGTCTAACAGTTTGTACTTCACTATTACAAGCTGAAAATACGACAAAATCTACCAAAAAACAAAAAAGTACAAGCATTGAAGCTTGGAAAGAAATGGGTCCTGATAATGTTGGAGGGCGCACTAATATCATACTTATTGATAAAGATAATAGTTTAAAACTATATGCCGGTTCGGCAGGTGGGGGACTTTGGGTGTCAACAAGTGGTGGTGCCGTATGGAAACGTGTTACAAGTTTTCCGGATTTAGCCATATCTTCTCTTGTACAAACAGAAGACGGCACTCTATTCGTCGGAACGGGTGAAGGATTAAATCCCGGTTTTACTACTCCCGGAGTACTCTATTCCTATGGAGCGTATGGTTTTTCTTCCAATTTTGGAATGAAAGGAACGGGGATTTATAAATCAGTTAATGATTCATTTGTTCAATTGTCTGCTACGGCTGATTGGGAAGAAATAAACGATATGATTTATAATCCTAAAAATAAAACATTGTATGCTGCTACCGATTATGGCTTGCAAGTTTCAACCGATAATGGAACTACTTGGCAAATAGCAAAAACAGCATCTAATCAAAATTTGGATTTGATAGGTGTAGATCTTGCACTTGCCACTAATGGTGCAGTTATTTATGTACAAAGGGATAGAAGCTCATATCGTGGAACTGCTTATATTTCAGATGGAAGTAGCACAACTAATTTTAAAGCATTGAATAATTTTCCCGCTGATGCAGGGAGTATGGCGTTTGCTTTTGCTCCGTCGGATCCTAATTATATTTATGCTTCGGTTGCAAGCAGAAGAGGAGAGTTTTTAGGTATTTACCAATCGAAAAATCATGGGGATTCTTTTAGAGTAATTGTACCCGGTGGCGGCACATTGATTGATGTCTTTAATAATTATGGAGATTATTGTAATAGTATAGTTGTATTTCCAAATAATCCTAAACATATTTTAGTGGGAGGCTATCCTTATTTATGGGAAGGTGTTGAAACCAGTGAAACATCTTATTTCGGATTTAACTCATTAGCATCATTTGCCGGAGTACGTTCATTTACTTTTGATAAAAAAGATACCAATCTTTTATTTATAGGTTCTAATATAGGAATTGTTAAAGGAGTTTATACCGGATTAGTGTTTCAGTTTCATTTAATCAATAAAAATTATGGAACGGCACAATACACTACTGTTTCATGCTCAAATAATGATAAAGTACTGGGCGGAACTCGTGAAAATGGAGCTTTATTTATAACAAAAGAAGGAAATACGGAGGCTTCCGCTGTTCAGTTAACAGGAGGTTATTCTTCACACACAGTTCAATCTATGATTAATACCAATGCTATTTTTTATACAACTACTTATGGAACTTGTTATCGACAAGCAAGTTTGTCGTCTGATCCTGAAGAAATTAAAGATTGGTATGATAAAGAATTAATGTTAGGTGGAAGCAATGATCAGTATACGAAGTGGAGTTATGCAGCATTAAAAACTGCATGTCGTTCAAGTCAAAGTGTATCGCCGATTTTAATGTGGGAATCTATTTATGATGCTAACTCAACAGATACGGTTGTTTTTGTTGTTGATAAAGATTATAAGGCGAATGAAGAAATTTGTGTACGCAGTGTTATCAACAACTATCCCATGTGGTTGACGGCACCTCGTAATCTTGAGAAAAATGAAAAAGTTACTTTTACTGATTATGTACAAAATAGATTTTTTGTTGGTGGAGGTGGTTTTGTTTCATCAGGATTGGTAGGCGCTCCTGTTTTTATGACTAAAAACGCACTTAATTTTACAAAAACTCCCACTTGGTACCGCGTGTTTTTTACGGGAGATACAACCGAACAAGTAACCAATATGTGTATAACCGAAGATGGAAATCACTTGTTTATATCAACTTATAGTTCAAGTTCGGCATTCCATAATATTTACAGAATTAGCGGTTTTGATATGGCAAGAGATTCGATGACTTTATCGTATGGGAAACCCACTTCAGGAGGTATGGTAAATCCTAATCCGAACTGTTTATTAGAGGCTACAAAAGTATATTCTACTAATAGCTACATAACATCTATCAGTTTGGACCCGCAAAATAGCAATGTATTATTAGTTACCATTGGAGGAGATAATGTAGAATCACATATTTATGCTTCTACTAATGCTGTATCAGGAGATACACTTAATTTAGAAGAAAAAGACGGGACAGGCTTACCCGGCAATAAAACACCTATTTATACCGCATTGGTCGAAATGGCTCATTCGAATGTTGTGTTTGTAGGTACTGAAAAAGGAGTTTACGTAACTGAAAACTTTAACACTTCCGCTCCTACATGGAAAAGTGCAAATGAAGGAATAGATGCTGCTGTTCCGGTATTTATGTTAAAACAACAAACTAAAAAATATCCGGATGATTATGCACGTATTTATGGAGAAGATACTACTGATATTACTTACATTGAATTTAAGGGAGTAAAAAATACCGGATATATATATGCTGCAACTTATGGTAGAGGTGTATTTAAAAATTTAACATATAAACAACTACCTAGTGCTATCAAAGAAAAAACTGTTTTGCCACAATCACATGCATTAGATGTATATCCCAATCCGGCATCGGATAATGCAACGATAAAATATACGTTAAATAAAGATGTTAGTAATGTAACTATCTCACTGTATGATATTACAGGAAGAAAAATATTTACACAAAATTTAGGTATGCGTCTTCAAGGCGAGAACATAGAACCTATTCAATGCGACATATTGAAAAATGGTTTGTATATTATCAGCGTAGAGGGTGGTAATCAAAGATTTATTTCAAAAATTGTTATAACTAAATAAAATATTTAAAGGATTCTTAAAAATGAGAAAATTTTGTTTAAGTATAGTTGCACTGGCTACTATAGTTACTACATTTGCGCAAAATGTACCGTTTGAAACAGCTCAACAAATTGCAGTAAATTTCTTTTCAACAACACAAAGTAATGGTATTCAAAAGAATAATCCTGTTTTGCAAAGCTATATAGGGAGTGATAACGGAGAAAACTTATATTATATTTTTAATTACGAAAATCAAGGTTTTGTGGTAGTTGCAGGTGATTATCAATCAACACCTATTTTAGCTTATTCTATAGAGGGTATCATAGATTTAGAAAAACTAAATCCGGCTATGAAGATGTGGTTAGAATCACATGGACAAGCTGTAAAAAACACTACTATTACTAATTCACAAAAAGACTTGATAAAAAAAGAATGGGATAATATCCTTAATAATTCCATTCCTATACGTAAGGCTTCTAAAGTAGGTCCTTTTACAACAAGTGTGTGGAATCAAGATCGCTATTATAATGCATATTGCCCGGAAGACCTTAATGTTACAGGAGAAATCGGAGGTAATTACGACAACCACGTTCCTAATGGATGTGTTGCTGTAGCAATGTCTCAAATTATGTATTATCATCGTTTTCCTTATGTGGGTGTAGATAAAAATAGTTATGTTTCGCCTTACGGACGTTTATCAGCTGACTTTTCGACTGCTTATTATAACTATGAAGCTATGTCTGATATTGCTACGGATTATAGTCACTCATTGGCATTGTTGATTTATCATGCCGGTATATCGGTTGAAATGAATTATGCACCTACCGGTTCAGGCTCTCAAACAGAAAAAGCCAGAATGTCGCTTATGGGTTATTTTGGCTATTCAGCTACATCAAGATATGAAAGAAAAGAAATGTACAGCAATTCTGTTTGGCTATCTAAAATAGCAGAAAGCCTTGATAGTAGATTACCTATTATTTACTCAGGAAGGAAAGTAGATGCTGATGCCGGTCATGCGTGGATATGTGATGGTTATGAATCTCTAACAGATACGACTGCTTATTTGCATTTTAATTGGGGATGGGGAACCAAAGGAGGAAACGGTTGGTTTCTTTCGACAACAATGAACGGTTATACAATAGGAGAAACGGCGATTTTTGGCTTAACTCCTAAAGTAGATTTGCCAACTTGTGCACACGACACCTTAACTGCTACTTATGGTTCGTTTTACAGTAATGCACCAACGGTTAATTATCCGCACAATGCCGATTGCTCTTGGCTAATTTCTACTCCCAATGCAACATCTATCCGATTGTCGGTATCTGAATTTGCAACAGAATTAGGAAACGATGTCGTAACGGTCTATGCAGGTAATTCTACCTCAGACTCTATTGTATGGATGATATCCGGTGATACTGTTACTCCCAGATCTTATGTTGATATCGAAGCATCGGAAGTTCTTATTACTTTTACTTCTAATGAAAGTGAGTCAAAAAGAGGTTTTGTGTTTACTTATACCACTACATTATCTAATCCAAAGTATTGCAATACAAGTATAGATCCCGGAACCGGCAATGTTCTTACTACTACATCCGGTACTTTAAACAATGGAAGTGGAAATGAAAACTATGTAAATAGCAATGCATGTTACTGGAGAATCGAACCTATAGGTGCTACTGGAGTTTGGATAGATGTTACAGAATTTGATCTTGCCGATGGAGATGAATTAAGTATTTATGCACATGAAAAAACTGTTATACAAGCTATTAAATTTACTGACCGTATTGCTCAATACACAAAAGATAATCCTCCTACGGGAATCTTGACATCTCCGGATAAAAAGAAAATATATATTATGTTTCGAACAGATAACGATAAAGTAGCAAAAGGCTGGGCTTTGAAGTGGGGGATAGATGTAGGAATATCAGAGACCGATATTGCAGATGTAAATATATATCCTAATCCAACGAATAATATATTAAACATAGATGTATCAACTAATTCCCCAGTTGATAATATGAAAATTCATATTGCTGATATTACGGGAAGATTAGTCTATGTTTCTGAAATAAATCAACAATCTTTGCAAATTAATGTAGGTGATTTTACAAAAGGAATTTACGTTTTGACTTTATTAACAGATAAAGGAAATGTAAATCGAAAAATTGTTGTTCAATAATAATTAGTAAAGTTTTCATGTTTGAAGGAGACTGTTTCGACAATCTCCTTCTTTTTTTTTGTAGCGAGGACGAGAGTTGAACTCGTGACCTTCGGGTTATGAATCCGACGCTCTAACCACCTGAGCTACCTCGCCAATTTTAGGATTGCAAAAGTATACGTTTTTTTTTAAATTAACAACATTTTAATAAAAAATAAATCATTGATAAACAGTAGATTGTTATATATTTTTTCTTTATGCGTTTTTGATATATTATTTGTGGTAGATTTATAAAACAATAACGATTAAAAACCTATTAAAAAGCCTAATAATCCTATTAAAATAGCAATTAGGATTTTAATGATTTTAATTTTAATAAAATAAGATGGCGATTCGGCTAAGAGAGGTAAACCGCCATGACCTTCTTGTACAATCGAATTAGCTAACAATATGCTAAAAGGAATCATACCATTAAGAAATAGAAAAATAAAAATCAAATGAGGACCTGATTGAGGAATAAAACCAATTAAAATGGCAATGAATAATAGTATAATTTGTCCGAAAGAATGAGATATTAGGTTTTTTAAAGGGATATATTGTATAATTATATCAATGAATAATAGAGCTATAAAAGTCCAAATAAAAATTTTAAGAAAATGTTTTTTTATAATGTGATTCCATAGATGTGCGACAATAAATTCTAATTTGCTAATCACTATTAATAATAAAGTAATCGCTGAAATAGATAAAAACAATAAGTGTTCTGCTGATAAGCGGCTACTTTCATGAGTGTGAGAATGAGGAAATAAATCAAAATGTTTATGTTCGAAAACTTGATAGGCTACTGCTATTATAAAGGCGATAATACATCCTATTAACACAAAGCGTTTCCATTCCTGCTGTTGCGTAACAGCGTTGTTGTGTTCTTCTTCAGAGCAACATTTGCTTTGAGTATGGACGTGATTAACATGTAGTTTTAATGTGCGATTGATAAAAGGAACATACTCAACAATGAATCCGAAAAGAACGGCGATAGCAAATAGTGCGAATGATAGTTTCAGTGCATTTAAAGGATCAAAAGAATATAAAAACAAAGCTTCATCTCCAAAAGAAGCCAACAATGCGGCAAGTAAAGCTCCTACACCTACAATGCGATGCGTAAATAAAGAAACAACGGTAAAACTGCCAATGCAGCCGGGTATCATTCCAATAGCTGCTCCCATTAGTATTTGTATGCTTTTTTTATTTTTAATTGTAGTATCCCATTTCCCATTTGTTTTAAAGCGGATAAATTCGATTATCATCATCATCATGATTACAAGAAATGTAATCATAATAGTTTGAGTAATAACTTCTATAATCGTATGTAAAAGCATGAAGAATTATTTTTTTAATATAGATGATTCAAAATCAATACGATTAATAAATGATCTTCCTAATGTTATTTCATCAGCATATTCTATTTCATCGCCTACAGACAAGCCACGAGCAATTGTTGTAATTTCAATTGTATTGGATATTGATTTTGTATGTTTATAAATATAATATGCTGTAGTATCTCCCTCTGTTGTAGTAGGTAGAGCTAAAATAATTTCGTTTATATTTCCTTTTTCTATTTTTTCAAACAATGTATTAAGAAAAAGATCTTTAGGTCCTATACCGTCTATAGGAGAGATAATCCCGCCTAAAACATGATAAATTCCGGTGTGTACTTTAGTGTTTTCTATAGCAATTACATCTCTGATATCTTGTACTACGCATATTTGCGATTTATTTCGATGTGGATTGCGACATATTTCACATTCTTCCTGATCGGAGATGTTATGACAGTGTTTACAGAAAAAAATCTGATGACGCAGAGAGGATATGGCATTGGTGAAAATATCGATTTCTTCTGTAGGTTGATTGAGTAAATACAAAGCTAATTTTATAGCTGTACGCTTACCTATGCCAGGTAGTTTTGAAAGTTGATTAATCGCATTTTCAAGTAATTTAGATGAATATTCTTGCATTGTTAAAAGAGAAAATATCTTTATTTAAAAGAACACTTATTAGCTAAAGTCTTTGGTATTTAAATCTGTAAATTTTTTCTTTTTAAAAAAGAAATACTGTATCATTATGTTTTTTTGATATATCCCGCCAATACTAATAGATTGTTTTATGTTTTTTCGTTTTATTTTAGTAGAAGATATTGATTTATAAAAAGATATATGAGCTTTAAAAACGGCTTTACAATCGGCAGCTCCGCTGTCTAAAAGAAAACGAAGTGCTGCAATAAAATCATAAATAAAACGCATGAAAAACACAGGAAATAAGCGTTTTGAAGGTAAATTTTTATACAGCATTATTAAATTATTGCGAAAATTATAAAATGTTTTTCTCGGTGAACCCATAGCTAATGAACCACCTCCATAGTGAAACACATAAGAGTCTGAACAACAAACAACTTTGTATCCACGGCTTTTAACTCTCCAGCAAAAATCTATTTCTTCCATGTGTGTAAAAAAGTCATCATCTAATCCGCCTAAATCATGGTAAATAGAAGAGCGTACAAACATACAAGCTCCTGTAGCCCAAAATATTTCATTAGTTTCGTACTGTCCTTTATCTTTTTCCATTGTTGAGAATAAACGACCGCGACAAAAAGGATATCCGTACTTATCGATAAATCCACCGGCTGCACCGGCATATTCAAACTCATCTTTTTGTAAGTAGGAGAGTAGCTTTGGTTGACAGACAGCTACATCTTTATTGTTTTCCATAAAAGATAAGATGCTTATATCCCAGTTAGGTGTAACTTCAACATCTGAATTTAATAAACAATAATATTCGGCTTCAATTTGTTTCAATCCTTCATTATAGCCTTTTGCAAATCCGTAGTTTTCGTTATTGACAATGATTTTTATTTGTGGATAATTGTCTTTTAAAAAAGCGACGGACTTATCAGTAGAAGCATTGTCAATGACATAAATTTCTGTTGTATTAGCTGTATGTGTTACTACTGATGGAATGTATTTTTGCAATAATTCAATTCCATTCCAATTGAGGATAACTACAGCTAATTGAGGCATTTTTTGTTTTTTTTAGAATTATTATTTGATGCTTGATGCTATAAGCCGAGCTATTTCTTGAAATCGTTCGGGAGTTAGCTTTAGTTTTTCTTTTTTGAAATCAATATCGTAAATGCTATTGATAGGCACTAAATGTATGTGTGCATGAGGAACTTCTAATCCAATAACAGTCATTCCGACTTTTTCACATGGAAATTGTTCTTTGATTGCATGTGCTATTTTTTTTGCAAAGACAAATAATCCCGACAGTTCTTTATCCTTTAAGTCGAATATATAGTCGACAGGATTTTTAGGTACTACTAAAGTATGTCCTTCTGTCAAGGGATTAATATCTAAAAAAGCAAAGTAATGCTCGTCTTCTGCTATTTTATAGCATGGGATTTCTCCTTTAATGATTTTAGTGAAAATAGTATCCATAATTTTATCGTGATATATCTAATATTTCAAGAATTATTTTTCCTGCAGGCACATCTATTTCAACTACATCTCCTATTTTTTTTCCTAAAAGACCTTTAGCAATAGGAGAGGAGACCGAAATTTTCATGGTTTTAATATCTGCTTCAGTTTCCGGGACTATGGTATAAGTCATTTCTTTATTTATGTTTTTATTCTTTACTTTTACCGAAGAGAATATAAATACTTTAGATGTATCGAGTTGCGATTCATCCAAAACTCGTGCATTATAAACTAATTCTTGCAGTTTTGTTATTTTTACTTCAAGTAATCCTTGTTGTTCTTTTGCAGCTTCGTATTCTACATTTTCCGATAAATCGCCTTTATCTCTTGCTTCTGCAATTTGTTGAGATATTTTTTTACGTTCTACAAACATTAAATGATCCAATTCGTCTTTTAATGCTTTAAGTCCTTCTTCTGTATAATATTTAATCTTACCCATTTCTATTACTAATTAAACAATAGAGATACTATAAGTATCTCTATTACATAAATTTTAAATAATTAATTATTTGCCTTTTCTTTTACCTGAAAGGATTATAAGTTTATAATATGATTCTTGCACCTATAGAGTGGCTTCCTTTCCATTGTACTGTGAAGCGATAGGCATAATCAATAGCGACACGTGATTTTGTCTTTTTGCCTAAAGGAATAAGAATGGATGTACCACATGATGGTCCTAAATAAACACTAGTATTAGTATTGCTTTTCCACATTCCGGATTCTATAGTATAACCACCTCTGATTTGGAATAAATTCATCAAACTATATTCAAGTCCAACAACGAATTGGTCTTTTGAATAAGCATTAGAAACAAATGCACCGGCCAATGTAATACGGTGTGCTGCAGTTTCTCTGTTAAGATCTAAATCCGATTCATCCGATGAACTCATTTTAGATACTCCTCCAAATAAGAAATCATACGATAAGCCTAATGATAATAAAGCAGGCATTTCATACGATTGTGAACGGTTAGAGAAAGTTTGGAGTAGGGTAGAACCTTCTGCATAACCTCTAAAATCTAATCCGTCACCTTTATAAGACATAGGTAGTCCAATGTTTTTGAGAGCTACGCCTATTTGAAATTGATCGTATTTCCCTGTTACATATTGAATACCGGCATCTATAGCAAATCCGATAGCAGTTATATCAGAAGTGTTTTCGCTTATTAATTTTACTGATGCACCGGCATGAATAGCCGTAGAGAAAGATTTAGCGTATGATAATCCTAAAGTCATAAGCATAGGTGAAAATGTTCCTAAACCGCCTTCGGGATTATTAACGGTAGTAGTTGTAATGTCACCTAAACTCATTATCATGACTGATAGACCTAAATTACCTCTTTCTTCTCCTAAAGATTGTACAACACCAAGAGCATTAATATTGGTAGAAGAACCGTAACAATACAATGTATTTGTGTATCCTATTTCGGTTTTTCGTGTAAATGCCATTCCTGCAACATTTGAAAAGGTTGCTTCTACACCTTTGGTGGAAGATATTCCTACAGTTCCCCAGCCGTTGCTGGCACCCCAAGGGCTTATCAATAAATGTTGAGCTGCTGCTTGACCTGAACGATCTTTATTTCCTGCAAAACTAAATTGTAAAGAGAATATTAGCATTGCTAATATCGATACTTTCAATAATGCTTTATATATATTTTTCATATTATTTATTTTTATTTTGTAATATATTCATAATTAATTAAAAGGCATTAACGTCTGTAGGTCTTTGGATACCAAACCATTTCAACGTTTTCGTTAGTTTTGTTTTAGTATCGGTAATGTGGATTAAATAAACTCCTCCTGCAATTGGAATATCTGCTTCGTTTTTCAAATCCCATTCCGCATAAGTTTCCGGATTATCTTTCTTTATAGTACGAATCAATACACCATTCAATGTATAAATACGAATAACGCATGAATAAGGTAAGTTAATAAACTTAATACGTGTATCTAATTGATCTTTTTCGTAAGCTGAACGTGCATAATAAGGATTAGGAACTACATTGATTAGGTCCATAGCCGAAACGGCACTATCAACTACGTTTCGTAAAGTCTCCATTGATTTGGTGGAAAATTTATACCAAGGTAAATTATTATTAACGGGATTTGTAACTCCCGTCCCCATAGTAGAAGACCATTTTTGATAAGGTCGAGAAACGCGTAATTTTACAGTTGCTTCGTTATCTAACCAATCGTAAGCGGAATTGTGTATCGGTATGGATGTCCACATTATATTTTTATATACCATTGCTTTATCTCTAATACGTAGGGTAGAGTTGGTGTGTTTTTCAGATTGAGTTAATAAATCAAAAGCCCATTTCCCTTCGTCATAAGCAGGGGCTGTATTGGCTGTACTAGTTAATATAGCATCTCCGGTTTCTTTGTTTTGAGTATAAAGATCTTGATGTCCAAATACATATATATAATGCTTGCCACCAAAAACAAATTGACCTGCAATGTTACGCATATTTGACGATGGATTAAAAATCATATCATTTCCATTTTCTTTACTCAACCAAGAGTCTTCTCCATACATCATATTGAGTCGTTCTCCTGTTTCTATACAAATAGCGTATCCCGGGAACCATCCCATTCCTTGAGTAGATACTATTGATGCCTCTGCATTATTGCATCCGGAAGCTCCGTAAGGAATACCGTTTTTATCAATAGAAGGCGATTTTCTTAGATAATGTCTGATTCCATTTCCGGTAGTTAACGTGCTATCACCGCATATTTCTACTACAGGACATCTTGTCCATTTTGATTTGTCGGGTGTGAAAACAATATCAACACTATATAAGTGCGCCATGCTTACAACATGTTGAGCTTCTCCTATTCGTAGATTATTAGCTATTTCGAGAGGAACGTAATTAAGGTCTTCTATTTGTTCAAAACCAAATTGAGGACCATCATCATAGGGTGAAGCTATAGGATAAGGTGCCCATGTGCGATTGACCATTTTTTCAAAATTTTCATCTCCATCGTACCAACAATAAATACCGTTGCCAACTTGTGTGCCGGTTTTTAAACGTTTATCATCTTTTTCTATCGGTAAATAATAATCTTCAAGTCTTGCATTGGAGTGATCCCAACCATATCCTTCAACACGACGCATAAAATAATCGCCGTCTTTGGTTTTTCCGGAACGAATCCAGTTGAGTGGAGTAGAACCGTCAATATCGGGAACTCCTGTTAGCCATTGTCTTGTACTATCTTTAAATGTAATAGACGAAGATAAGAAAGAAACAGTTGATAAAACTCTGTAATTTCCTTCGGATTCAACTAAAAAGTCTTTATCCAAAGATGTATATTTTTGATTGACAATATTAATAGATAATCCTAAGTCTAATAAGAGTTGTTCGTTGTTATTAGCTATTGAGGTTTCTGAAAAAATAGTATCTACAACATTGTTTGAATTGGTATAAATCAACATCCAGCGTGTACTGTCGGTAATAATACTGTCTCCATTTGGATTATAGAATTTTAACACATAATCGTATCCTTTTACTTGTAACGGATCAATTACTTTAACGGAAATAGGTCCTCTATTAGCTTCAAATTGCAATGAGTCTGTTCTTCCTTTTGCCAGTATTTCATTTATGGTTGCTTGTTTTAATTCTAAAATATTTCCGCCATTTCCTTGTCCTTCAAATTGAGTAATAGGAGGTTGCATTCCATAGATAGCTTGCACTTGTGTTCCGTTTTCTTCCATAACATTTTTGTGAGGAATAACGGTATATACTTTAATGTTTTTATTTCCTGCTAAATAAGGCATTTTTTGTCCAAATAAACCTTCAGGATTATCGCTACTAGCATCGTATTTAGCATATTCATTATGTGCATATGCAATGGCTAAATAATAATATTTTTTATAATTAACAAGTGGACTTCCATTATTAAACTGATCGGTTGTAATAAAAAACGAGTGATTAATTCCTTTATCTGCTCCGTCTACTTTTTCTACAGGCACTTCAGTTCCTACCGTAGCATTGTATTCATAATTAATAATTTGAGATATTCCGTTTTTTATATCGCATTGGTAAACCAATACGGCTTTTGTAATATCATTTACTTGATCGGCAGTAACGGTTGCGTCGGCTAATTGAAATACTTGATAGCCTTCAAAGCGGTAATATCTATCATAATAAACCGTATCATGAGTAACTTTTGCTGTTTCAATATGAATTACACTATCAGTATAGTTCACTGTAAAAACAGTTGAATCTGAAGGATCGGTATAGATAGTATCGCGAACAATAATTACCATAGTGTCAATAGAAGTACTTACCATTTCTTTTACTCTAAATGCCGGAATAGAATAGTCTAACTCTACATAGTCTTCCGGAACTTCTTTATAATTGCTTGAACCTTGAGTGTTGGTAATATAACAAATAAGTTTTTGGTCCATTTCTCTAAACACTAAGTCCGGTGCATCAGGTCCGTCAATTACTTTAAAGCAACTTTCGAATAAGTTTTGGCATTTATCATCTACAATACGTAGTAGTTCTACCGATGCCCATGGTGAACCTGTGGCTCTTGCCCAAGGAATACCCACTGTAATATAGTTAATAGCACCTTTTTTAAGGGTAAAAGGTCCTGCAGATTGCATAAAACGTCTATCTTCAGGAGTATTTACATCTTTATCTGCCCAATTAGCTACATTTGGAATAACTCCGTCTGTTCCCCAATTACAAGGATCGCTATTTCCGGGAAACATAAAATCACATTCCGGTCCTGTGGCTCTTGAGCGGTGTCCATTAGCGCCATATCTCATTTTGGTATTATCTTTCCATATACCTCTCAACATATTGTAGTATTCCCATGCAACAGTTGGGTCGGAGGTGGGATCTGATGTATTGATATTACTGTGATAAACAAATCGTCTCATTCCAAAACGTTCATTATCAACAATACCGTCTCCAAAATTAACACCATTGATAGCTTCTGCTTTTACTAATACATAAGCAGTGGTGTCGTCTCCTTCGCCGGTTTGGTCCCATGTAAATTGTCTGAGGTTTTCAGCACCTGTAACGATTTCACAGCTTCCGAACATCGAAGGTCCGTAAACGCCATCTCCATTAAAAGAAGGATTGTCATATCCATCGGGATCTAAGTAGGGTCCTTGAAAAAAGTCAACACCGACAGCAGGTGGGTTTTCGCCATAATGGGTTACTAATCCTGTTCCGTCAACATTGGTTCCATTATAGCAGTATCCCAATCCACGTCCGACATCACAACCGATATAGTCGTCGCGTGGATAGCCTAAATCAGGGTCAACCCATTGACTAAAATATGTCTCTCTCAATTCATAAGATGATCTATTGATAATTTCATACGAGTAGAATGTCATATTATTAAGTTCATCATTGGTAGCAAAAGCGAAAGCTTGACCTCTGATTTCAAGCCCGATAGGCGAACCTTTAGATTCGGTATGGGCGGCTCCTTTATCGTTAAATACCCACCATAAAGTTTGGTCTCCTTTAAGAACTTGGTCTGCCATAATACCACCGGTAGAAATATTTTTTTGAGTTTCAAATGTTTTAGGTAATTCTCCTTTAGCTGCTCTTGCTCTGTTTTCTTCTGTCCAAGGGCAAAGTTCATTGTCAAAATCATAATACGGATAATCACCGTTTTCAGGGGTATAAGTACCGTCTCCATCGGCATCGAAAAAAGGTGCGAGATAGTAGCTGGGTCCTGATTTATCTCCTGTATAATTAAATGGATGTGCGGGCCAATCTCTAATAGAATTAGGCATGACATAATCGGGATCAGCCCATTTCATTTTATGTTCTAATGCTGTTTGCTTTTCCATAATGAAATGCCTATCGTAATAAGTACAAGTTGCTTGCTCAATATCAGCACCTTCTAAATTAAGAGGTCCGGGCCAAAAATCGTTACCGTGTTGGCGGAAACGAATGGCAGCTAATTTTAGCTGTCCTGTAATATCCATTCCTCCAATCCAAAGAGCGGCAGCAAACATTGAACTTGCTGCACCTGATTTAGGGACTACATAACGTGCCACTTCTTTGAACCACATAGAACCGCTGGTTTCAATGTAAGCACGTACGTTGTTTACATTTAATTCGCTAGAACTTGTTGCAGGCAAACATGCAGCAGCTTTTTGTGTAGCTTCTGATGTTACTTTTCTTATAGGATCTCCTTTAAATCGTTCTGCTTTTGTAACAGGGATAATTACAATCAATGCAATGATATACCATAATTTTGCATTCATATTTATATTTTTTATCATATTATTATTACTTATCATATTCATACATTTTTAAAAATTAAATGATACTCCCAATGCGAATCTACGCGGATAGCCTATTCTACCTGTTTCCATACAAATAGTGTAATAGTCGATAAATGATTGAGCACTTAATTGACTATTGATATAGTTTTGGAAATCGGCATCTGTTAAGAATCCATCATCCAAAGCATTTCCTGTATAGGGATAAACGGATGTGATATTTTTGAAGTTAAAAATATTCCATATATCTAAGTAAACTTGTAATTGTGTAAGTTTTTGTTTTTTATTCTCTTTGTTTTTATTTACAGCAAACGAGAATACTTTATATATTTTCATATCTAAAGTGTATTGCCATGGCATGCGTGAGCCATAGATAGAACCCGAAACGGTTTCTATACCTTGTCCTGTAATAGAACGCATTGTGCTTGAACGAGTGTATGGAAGTCCGGATGCTACTTTTGCGGTTATGTTAATACCTGCATTTTGGAACCAATAAATTTCTTTTTGTGTATTGGTTTTTTTTACTAGGTGTTTACTTGAGTATCCTTGTTTAGGTCCTACTGAAAAGCTAAGGTTGGCATTCAACATGTGACGTTGGTCAAAGCTTAAATTAGTAAGTGTACGCAAGTTGGGTTGTCCGGTAGCAATAATAGCAAGGTTAGATGCTGCGGAAGAACCTGTTCCTTTAGCAAATTGCAAAGTATAGTTTGCCGTTAAACGAACGTATTTTATTCGATTCATATCCAATGAAACAACAAAGCCTTGTGTTGTTCCAAAGTCAATATTTGCATGAGAATAATAGGAAAAAGGATATGCTTGTGCATAGCGGAACATTTGAGCTTGATCACGTTTTTCGCTATAATAAGCAGATAAAAACAATGCCATATCTTTACCTATTTTTTGTTTAAATCCTATTTCGTAATCAATGCTTTTGGAAGGTCTGAGACCGGTATTGCTAATTCGGTTTCCTTCATTCAAATAAAAATAGGTAATAGGGCTTACTGTGCCATATTGACGTTGTGTGGTTACGTTATAGTGTGCATAGAAAACAGATTCATCGGAAACGTTGAATGAGAAAGATAAACGAGGAGATAACGTAATTCCTCCATTTTCTAAAGTAGGACTATAATCTTTAAATGCTTTCCAATTTACTTTTGTTTTATCGGAAGCACCGGGCATTTCTTTTAAATAAGGTAGAAGTGATGTTTCGCCGACAGTTTTTGCCAACTCATTGGGGTCGGTTACTATATTACCTTGAGCATCGTACCAAGTCGTTCCGTTACGATAAGCGGTTACTGTTAATTCATTAGCAGTAGGATCAAGTACATACATAATGTAATCGTCGCCCATACTTTCCGGAACTTTATAGCCTTCGGCAAAAGTAGCATTTTGTTGTTTAGCTTCTTTGATAGTATAGGCTTCTCTGTAGAGGTACATGTCTTTGACCATTGGAGTATTGGCATCAAAAATGTCAACGCGTAAACCGACATTAAATATTAAGTTTCTTATAGAGAATTTATCTTGTATATAAGCGGCATGATAAATAGGCATAGTAGCACCAATGTCGGATAGTATTTGACTATTAGAATCATTGAACCATTTTTTTATATCTTCCATAGTAGTGGGTTTATACCTTAATTTTGTACCTGAAAAATCGTATCCGCTATAACCTATATAAGAATTTCCTTCATTAATAAGTTCTTCAGCTGAAAACATATCCAAGCTATAGGTTTCCGGTTGATGATTGTCTATATCAATCCATTCATCTTCAGCTGCTCCTAATTTTGCGCGTAAGTTTTTATCAAAGGTACTTTGAGATTCATAGCTGATAAGTTTTTTATAATTAATAGTATCTACAAAAATGCCGTCAATAAATACTCCTGTTCCTGTTGTTGCGTCTAACTCTTTGATATGAGAATTAGCTTTTTGTCTCATTAATGTCCATAAGTCTGTAGCTCTTACGCTAAAAGATTGACTAATGGATTGTTCGAATTGGTAGCCAAGTTCAATGGCGTGCTCTTTAACGTCGAACGAAACATAAGCATTAAAGCCGAATTGATGTCCTCTGCTTTTACCATAACTAGAATAACCTACGCCGGGAGCTACAAATAAACCATAAGCACGCGATGGATTTTCTCCGTTTAATAAGCCGTTATATGTTTGAATGTGTTCGTCAAAGATAGTAGTTGCTCCATCTTCTCGTAATTGATTATAAGCTAATTCAGTATAGCGTGCTAAAGCAGGGTTTTTATCGGAAGCGATAAAAGTATCCAAAGGATAATAATAGCTGGATAAAATTCTTACATTTTCATAGAAATGTCCATCTAAAGTGTCGCTTCCAATATTATAGAATTTTCGTTCACTATGAACAAATTGTCCAATGTATCCGTAATCAAAAATATTAGTTTTGTGGTATTTATTATAGGTTTGTCCTGTAGAGAATTGGTAGTCTGCTTGAATACGATAATATACGTTTTTAAATAAAGATTTTTCGCTATCTTTGAACTTTTGAGTAAATCGAATCATACCCAATCCTCCCATGCTTTCCGATTCCGCATTGTTATTGGAATTAAAAAGCGAGTTTGCAAAATCCCAACTTCTTCCTTTACTATAGCTGAATCTTCCATTCATAATAATGTCGATATTCGCTCTTGTTCTAAAGTCAAGTTTTCCGGTAACAGTTCCTCCATAGCTTGCACCATTTTGAACTGTTTTTCCTATTGTTAATTGGTCTTTGGTTACAAATTCTATTTCAGGATTCATTGCTGCTCTTGAGCCTCCGCCTACTGCAGGGCGTAAAGGGTTTTCAATGATTTTATCTATTAATTCTTGGGGTGCTCTGTAAGTTCCTCCTCTATAAATTCCTCCGGAAGAGTAAGAACCTATAGCAGTTATCATATAGCCGATTCTATTTTGTTGTTCTTCCGGTCTTGCTCTGTTTTTCTTGCTGTTAATAGGACCTGATAATACAAATTGAAAACCGCCATTGTTATATCCTTCTATATTGCCATATAAATCTATGGAACCGTTAACGGAGCGTGACGGACCTTTTGTTTCAATTTCGACAACGCTTGTTGCATTTCCATAGCGTGCAGGAATACCTCCGGCAATCAAAGAAACGCTTGCCAAAGCTGAAGCAGGAATACCTCCTGAGCCTGACATTTTCACACCGTCTTGTATGTATTGTGGGGCAGTTCTGCTTCCTCTTACACTAATATTATCGCCGGAACCTACAACAGAACTCATTGTTGAAAGAACGCTTGAAACGTTTTTTCCGGGCATTTCGGCAATCTCACTCCCATCCCTAGTGGATTTAGATTCAGTTTGGTCTCCCGAAAATATATCTCTGGTATCTATAATTACTACTTCTGTTAAAAGCGTACCGGAAGAACAATTAATTTGTACGTCTTGGAATTTGACTTCGCTTCCTCGAAAGCTTATACCTACTATTTTCTTTTCTTGACAACCTACAAAGGATACGACTAAGTCAAATGTACCGGTTGGAATGGTTTTTATTGTAAAACTTCCATCTTCACCCGTAGTAGAACCTGTAATTAATGAACCTTCTTGCATTATTTTTACGTTTGCATAGTCAACAGGCGTGCCTTTTTCATCGGTTACCTTTCCTTTTAGAGTTGCATTTTGAGAATAGCCATAAGTGAGAGTAAATATAACTATTCCAAGTACATAAAATATTTTTTTATACATATTTCTTATTGTTTTAAATATAAAATTATAACAAGACTTGTCTTTCTGTTTTAAAGTTGTAAAAGTATAAAAAAAATCATTACATTTTGATATTTTTAGCAAATTTTACACTTTTATTTTTTTTTAAGAGTTTACTTTTGATATATAGCTGTTATTGAGTGCATTTTTGTTTTTTAGTGTTTTTACGTATTGTTTTACTTACTGCCTTTTTTCTTTGCTTATCACTTTTTTTCATCATTTTGCGTGTTGTTTTACTTTGCTTTGCCATATGCCTTTTTACTGCTTCTTCGTATGCTTTTAGTTCTTCTTTTTCTCTTTGTCTTTTTTTAGCTTCTTGTTCTTCTATGGCTACTTGTGCACTAGATTTACAATTGTTGAATGAAATAACACAAGTTATTGAAACAATGAATATTAAAATAAAAAATAAAAAATTTTTCTTAAGCATATAAAAGTGCACATATTTGTAAATGCAAAAGTAATAAAAATAAATTATAAATTACAACAATATTACAATCAATTTTCAATTTATGTAATTTTAATTAAGTAATGATAATAAATGTAAATGTTGCATTAAATAATCTTTTGTTTGCGCTCCTTTGTTGAAAAGCAAGTCTATGATGCTTAAGTTAGGGATAAAGCCTATTTTATCTTCAAAAACTTGCCGGTATGCTTGCATGTTTTTAAAAGGATAATCGGGTAGGGTTCTTTTTTTTAAATCAATGCTTTCTCTTACATCTATTAAGTTATCGCTTGTTGGGTTGATATAGCTATTAGTAGTAGTGAAGCGATGTTTTATTTTTAATAAATTACAAACAACATCAAACAGTTGCAGATTATAATCTAATAAATAAGGGATTTTTTTAGTGTAAAAAGGTTCAAAATAGTCTTTGTAGTATAAAAAGAAAGGACTTTTGTTATAAGAAGTTTCAAGTGTTTTCCAGTGGGTGTGTTGCCATTTTTCAGAATAATCAATACGTATATCCTTTATAGGACAATGATTAGGACATGTTTTCGTAACGGGAATGGTTAGTTGATGTGGTCCGCTAACATTAGCAATTAAACAATGGTTAGAGTAGCTTCTTCTTTTAAAATGCTCGTGAATTTCTAATAAAGCATTATTTGTTTTTAGAAAAGCTACAAAGTATTCGATAGGCGGAAGATATGCTGTCGAAAAAAGTATTGAATTGGCAGTTAGCATTACAAAAGATTAGCTGTTGTTAAGAAAGTTTACCAAAATATAATTTAAAATAGCAACAAAAGTGCAAGAAGGTTATTTGAAAGCGGTTTCGTTCAGTCCTTGACCTGAAAGTTTTAGTTCTTCCATATAACTTGGCACTTTTTTTCCTAAAAATTTATCCACGTACATTTTTGCTAAGTATTGCCCTAACATAAATCCATGTCCGCGTAATCCTATTAATAATCCGTTGTCGGGGTCAACAATATAGCGTGGTTCTAAATAGTAGCCACTCCACACAGCGTGAAATCCTACGCTGTTCAAGTTGGGTATCCACTGACTAAAAGTTTCAGATACAATTTCTAAGAAATCTTTGCTGTTATGTTTTAAATTTTTATTTGTTTCGTTGGGGTCACAACTTGGCGAGGCACATCCTATGATTTGTCCTGTCTTTTTGAGTTGATGTCCGTAGACGGCTGTAAATCCTTTGTATTTACGACGGTCGATAATCATGTCTAACGCATCGCCGTTTTTACCCATTAAAGGAAGTCTTCTTGTAATAAAAGCTTGATGTTTAACAGGGTATATTCCGGTGTCGAAGCCTAACATTCTGCTGAATTTTTCGGCTTCCGAACCTAAAGCATTTACAAAATGATTGCATCTGTATTCGATATATTGTCGGTTGTGGGTCAGTATCAATGCGTAATATTTATCACCTTCTTTTCGAACATGCAATAATTGAGCGTCTTCCATCAATACTCCACTTTGATTGATTGCTTTTCCACGAATATATTCTATAACACGTCCCGGTGTAGCTTGCCAACAGTTATTGGTAATCAAGGCATGTGAATAAGTCGTTAAATGAGGATCCCATAAAGCAGATATTTCTTTTTGAAAGTCTTTTCGCTCATACATAATGGCGTCGGACCATTGTCGAGAAGCATCTAAAGCACGGAATGTGGGTTCGTCATGCACTAAATTCACATAACGAGTGGGTTTGAAATCGATATTGTAATTTTTTTGTATTTCCTTGAATATTTCTAAGTTATGATTGGCAATATCCGAAATGTCGGGATGAGAGAAAGCAGGACGTCCGCCACCGATATTTCTCCACGAAGAACCTCTATCGTAATTGATGAGAGTGGTTTGTTTGCCTGCTTCGGTAAAATAACGGAAGAGAGCACTGCCTGCAATGCCACCGCCTGCTATTAAAATATCCACATCTTCTTTTTTGACATTGTTGTTTTTTGGAAAAATAAAAGTTTCCGTAGCATTGGGGGTGTGTAAATCGCCTAATGTTACTTGGTTAGAAAGAGGTGCTCTCGGTGTCGAGTCGCCGACGACTTCAATGCCATGAGTGCGAAGTATTTGTTTTGCTCTTGGAATACAGCGTTTTCCTCGACAAGGTCCCATTCCTAAGCGTGTAATGTGTTTCAGTTCATCAACAGAAATAAAGGAACGCTTGCCTATGGTTGCTAATAAGTCTTCAACTTTTATATCTTCGCAATGGCAAACATAAGTTTCGCTATCACTATCTTGTAGAGGTTTAAATTCTAATTGATTAGGATAATTGGATTGAAGAATAAATCCTCTTACTTGAATTAAATCTTCGTTGGATATATCAATAGCTTTTACACGCGCAATATTGGTTTTGTTTTTCTTTACGAGTATTTTTTCTATAACTCCTTTTCCTAATTTTTCACCGTTATTATTTACTAAAAATACTTCACTGCCTTCGTCGGCATGATATTCTATGGGTAAAAACAATTCGTTTTTTGCCAGATTATAACCGAACATAGCAAGACCGGGACATTGATATACACAATTCATACAGCCTATGCATTTGGTGTAATCAATAGACGGAACGGTAGAAGTGCTTGATTTGGTAATAGCTCCGTGAGGACAAGCAAAAGAGCATGGGTTGCAAGCAAATCCGTAAATACAATCAATTACAACAAATGGTTTTGTGTTCATACGCTCTTTGGAAGGTAGATTGGGTTTATCCAAAACACGTATCGGATGTTGTTGCGAGTCAATATATTGTTTAGATATTTCTAAATATTCATCATGATTGAAACGAACGTTTAGGCTTTCAGCTATTTCATAAGCTGCTTGTTTTCCTCTTAAAACAGCGCTGGTGCCTTCACCGATACGAATGCTGTCGCCTACTCCAAAGGTTTTTAATCCGAATACTTCTTTTCCTTTAATAAGCAGTTGGTTGTCAGGAATCAGACCTGTACATACATTAATAATATCAATATCGTCAATTATTTTTTCGGTGCCGGGTATGGCTTTAAAGTTTTTGCATTCGGCTATGACAGCTCCGACAATGCCGTCATGGTTTTCGTTAGGAATGGCTTTTAATAAAACATGAGATGTTAAAATAGGAATGGCTAAACGTCGGACGCGATTGGCTTGAACAGGGAATCCGCCTTCGTTGGGCATTGCTTCTATAATGGCTTTGATTTGCGCACCGGCTTGCATACCTTGATAAGAGGTTAAGTATCCGATGTTTCCAGCACCTATGGTAAGCACTTTTTTGCCAAGAAGTGTATGTTCTTGATTCATCATTTTTTGAAAAACGGCGGCGGTATAAACTCCCGGAAGGTCATCGTTTTCGAAAGTCGGCATAAAAGGAACAGCTCCGGAAGCAACGACCAAATATTCGGCATCGACATAAAATATTTCTTCAGTTTCGATGTTTTTTACAGCTAAACGCTTGCCTTCGAGAATATCCCATACTGTAGAGTTTAAGATAATACCGGTGTGGTCGTCGCCGGCTAAGGTTTTAGCTATTTCAAAACCACGCATGCCACCGTATTTTTTTTCTTTTTCGAAAAAGAAAAATTGGTGTGTTTGCATATTGAATTGTCCGCCAATAACAGCATTGTTATCAATAACTAAGTTAGCAATGTTTAATTTGTTGAGTTGTTCTCTACAAGCTAATCCTGCCGGTCCTGCACCGATAATAGCAACTGTTGTTTTATATATATTAATGTTTTTTTGTTGATTTTCAGTATGAGAAGGTAAATAATCTTTGGGTATTTCTTTTACTTCTTTTACGTTGTCAACTTTTGTAATACAAATTCTGCGTATTTCACCGTCCACTAACATTTCACAAGCGCTGCATTTTCCTATACCGCATTCCAAACTGCGTTGGCGATTGTCGATACTATGGCTGTGGATAGGGTAGCCTGCTCGGTGCAAAGCTGCCGCTATGGTGTATCCTTTTTTACCTATTACTTTTTTCCCTTCAAACAAAAATTCGACGATTTCGGCTTCAGCAATATCCAAAATAGGATGTTTTTTTATTTCGTACATATTATAACTACTTTGTTTTTAATAAATTAAATTAACGATGTTAATTGAGAAATTAAAATGCAAAGGAAAACAAAATTTTGATAATCTCCTATAGTTTTTGGATTAAAGTTTGAATATTTATTTTAAGTTATTCTATTTCAGTTATATGTAAAATTTTATGTTATTTTTTTAAAATTTTTCTATTATTCACGAACAACATCTTCATGAATTAAGATGTTGTTAAAAAAGGGAATTAAAAATAAATTAACAATAATAAATGTTTTAAAAAAGCGTTTTTTTTATTTACAATAGCAAATTTTAAAATATGGAAATTCTCCCAAAAGCGTCTTTATTGGATTACAATACTTTTAAAATAGACGTAAGCTGTCAACAATTAATCATTATAGAGGAAGAAAGTGAAATAACATCTTTATTTAAGGCTAAAGTATTTGATGAGAAGCATTTTATTATAGGTGGTGGAAGTAATCTTTTGTTTGTTAATGATTACGATGCAAATATTATTCATATACGAACAAAAGGTATTGAAACAGTAGAGGAAGATAGTGATTTTGTTTATCTTAGAGTAGCTGCTGGTATGGTTTGGAACGATTTTGTTGATTATTGCTTGAGTAATCAATATTACGGCATTGAAAATTTAATTGGCATTCCGGGTTGTGTAGGGAGTAGTGCCGTGCAAAATGTAGGTGCTTATGGTGTTGAAGCTAAAGATTTGATTTATCAAGTAGAAGGCTATAATATACGTACTAAAAATGACTTTGTTTTATACAATGCTGATTGTGAATTTTCGTATAGAAGTTCTATTTTTAAAACAAAATTAAAAAACCAATGCTTGATTGTAAATGTTGTTTTTCGTTTATCGAAAAAAGAAACTTATAATTTGGAATACGAAGCTTTGAGGAGTAGGTTGGATGAAAGCGATCTTTCTTTACAATATGTTTCAGAGATGGTATTAGAGTTGCGTAACAGCAAACTGCCGGATATTAGTGAAATAGGAAGTGCCGGAAGTTTTTTCAAAAATCCTATTGTAAGCAATCAGCACTTACGGCAATTATTACAGTTGTATCCGAATTTAATACATTATGATACGGACGATGGTAATAAAAAATTGGCTGCCGGGCAATTGATTGATTTAGCAGGTTGGAAAGGAGTGAGAGATGGAGATGCGGGAGTATATCCTTTGCAGGCATTGGTATTGGTTAATTATGGTAAAGCAACCGGAAAAGAAATACTTGATTTGGCAAAGAAAATACAACAAGATATTCTTGAAAAATTTAACATTAATTTAGAGCCTGAAGTAAATATAATACAATAATAATTAAAGATATATGATTGAAATTGTTTGTACAAATAAAGATAATCAGCGGAAAGAGTATCCTTTAGGAACAACATTGGCACATATAGCCGAAGATATGAATGTACAATTGTCTTATCCGATTTTAGTTGCTAAAGTAAATAATGAGATAAAAAGTCTTAAGTATGAGATATATAAAAGTAAAGTGATTACTTTTGTCGATATTTCTTGTATTTCAGGCTATGCTGCTTATGAACGTTCGATGTATTTTTTGCTCTATAAAGCTATTAAAGATACTTATCCTGAGGAAGATATTATAGTGAAATATTCCATATTAGGAGGGAAGTATTGTGAATTTGAAAATCCGAATTTTCAAGTAAATAGTGAAGTAGTAGAAAAAATATTGAAACGTATGAAGGAAATGGTAGCTGCCGATATTCCTTTTATACGTACGCAGATGCTGACCAAAGAAGCTGTGGCTTTGTATGAAGCTGAAGGTTTGATGGATAAAAAAGAATTATTGGAACATCGGAATGTTTTTTATACTTCTGTTTATTATTTGGACGGCTGTCCTAATTATTTCTTTGGTTGTTTAGTCCCGTCTACGGCTTATTTGACTGTTTTTGACTTAATTCCCTTTGAATCGGGGATGTTGTTGCGTATGCCGTCACGAAGAGAACCTTTTAGGTTAATGAATTTGAATGAATCGCCTAAGTTGTTTTCTGTTTTCAAAGAACATAAAGAATGGAATAAAATAATGGAAGTTCCTTATGTGGGAGCTTTAAACAATGCTATTAAAAAAGGACATTCAAAAGATTTATTGTTGATGACGGAAGCCTTGCAAGAGAAGAAAATCATGAACATAGCCGACAGTATTGCCGAACGACAAGGGGTAAAAGTAGTACTTTTGAGCGGACCTTCCGCATCGGGAAAAACAACGATATGTAAACGCATTGCAGTGCAATTAGGAGTGTTAGGTTATCAACCTATTCAATTATCGCTCGATAACTATTTTGTTGAAAGAGAATATACCCCTCGCGATAAGGATGGGGATTATGATTTTGAACATATTGATGCTATTGATATACCGCTTTTTCACCAACAATTAGAAGATATTTTAGCAGGCAAGGAAATAAAAATACCTACCTACGACTTTCATATAGGGAAAAAGCTGTGGACAGGTAAAACATTGCAATTAAACAGTAAATCTATTTTGGTGGTCGAAGGTATTCACTGTTTGAATCCTCTTATTTCGAAAGGTATTCATCCTGATTTGATTTACAAAGTATTTGCCTCGGCATTAACCTCTTTGGCTATGGATAAACATAATCCTATCCATTCTAACGACAATCGTTTGATAAGACGTATGGTACGCGATTATCGCTATCGTGGTTATTCGGCTAAAGATTCGTTAAGTCGTTGGTTGAGCGTGCGTAAAGGAGAAGAAAAATGGATATTTCCTTACCAAGAGGAAGCAGATAGCATGTTTAATTCAGCGATATTGTGCGAATTAAGTATTTTAAAACATTTTGCTATGCCTTTATTAAACGAAGTCAACGAAACTTCGGATGAATATACGGAAGCAATGCGTCTGAAAAAATTGTTGGGTTATTTCGTTGAAATTCCGGAAGATGATGTACCTCAATCCTCTATTTTACGAGAATTTTTTGGAGGAAGTGTTTTTAGCTATAAATAGAGTAGACAATGGTGTCGAAAAATGAATTGAAGTTGTTGCGTTCTTTACGACAAAAGAAATACCGTCGAGAACATCAACTGTTTATCGTTGAAGGGAAAAAATCGGTAGCAGAAGTATTGAAAAGCGATTTTCAAGTGAAAAATGTTTATGCAACAGCTTCATGGATAAGTAAAAATGAAAGTGTTTTTTCTTTTCCTCTTACCGAAATAAGCGTTGCTGATGCCGAACGAGTGAGTGCTTTGCAAACATCACCCGAAATATTTGCTTTGGTCGAAATGAAAGAAAATAAAGCCATAGAACTCTCTTCTAAATGTTTGTTGTTGGAAGACATCAAAGATGCCGGTAATTTAGGCACCTTGATACGTACTGCCGATTGGTTTGGAATTCAGTCTATTGTTTGTTCCGAGCAAACGGTAGAGTTGTATAATCCGAAAACGATACAAGCTACGATGGGATCTTTTACGCGTGTGCAATTGTTTTATACCGACTTGAATGAATTTATTAAACAGCTTCCCGAAGATTATGTTGTTTACGGTACTTTTTTGGAAGGGAAGGCTATTCAGAATGTTGATTTTGCTTCTAAAAGTGCGGTATTAATAGGCAATGAATCGAATGGAATTTCATCGAGTTTAAGTGTTTGTGTAGATGAAAAAATTTACATTCCTACCAAAGCAACACATGAAATTGACTCTTTGAACGTTGCCGTAGCAAGTGCCATTGTTTGTTATGAGTTAACGAAGAAATAAATTAGAAAGTGATACCTGCTTTTACGCCTATGAATAGATACCAATTGTTTTCATAGGTATTAGGAAAATATTTTTCTTGTGTGCCACCGGAACCGGTACTACTGTCCCAATACTTAACCGCCGATTCTTGTGCTTTCATTGTGAAAGTAAGAATAATAGCATTCGAATAGCTGGCGTTTGCTTTTACACCTAAGCCCGATTCGAGCATAATGCCCGGTTTAGCACCATGTAGAACGTATTTTTCTGTATTAATACCGTGAGCTGACTGTGCTTTAGAATCTATATTCCAACGACTTCCGTAGCCTACGTTTACATACCAATGAGGCGAAAAATCGTGATTCATCATATTGATACGCAGGTCAAGATAAATGGGGATAAAAGCGTTTCTCGGTTTGGTCCAATAATCGAAACTAACACCTAAGCCCACCATAAAATAGTGAGAAAACTGGTAGCCCATAAATTGTGAAATACCCACAGTGGGAATTTTATTAGCAATGTTGTTGATTCCCCCATGAGAAGTAACTTTATGAATACCGTTTACAAATGAAGCACTTGTGATAAATGTAGGTCCCCAATCTTTCCTTTCATGCGATGTTTGTGCCTGTGAATTACTTGTAAAGACAAAAAGTAAAATTAAAACGATAAATTTATTAACAATTTTCATTACTGTTTTATTACTGCTTTATTAATTTTTCGCAAAAGTACTAATTTTTATAATAGAAAGATTTTTTTTTTGATAAAAAAGATAAAAATAAATATATATTGCTTGTTATTCAAGTGTTTAAATTAAATGATTTGTTTTAATGTTTGTGTAGAAAAAATTGCTGTGAGCTACATACCACTGAAAACCTCATGGCTATGTACTTTATTGGGGACTATCATTCTTTCTTTTGTCATAGTTCGTTAATGTTTTTAATGAGTGTTAATACGCTGTTTGGGTTGTTCAAGTCGTAAAACCAATGCGCTTATAATATTATTATTTTATTTCTTATAATATTCATCTTTATTTTTTTCACTAAAAATTATTGGCATAATCCATATTATTCGTTTGTATTTACCTCGCCTACAATATATATCCCATTCCGGAATAGATTTAATTACTCTTATAGCCTCATTATCAAAAATGTCATTATAACCTCTCATTACTTTAACACTATCTATGATTCCGCTTTCATTCGCAGAAAATCGAATAGAAACCCTTATGATATTATCATTCAATGTAGGTAAATCATCCCATTTGATATTGGAATATATGAATTGATGCAACAATCTTTCATTTTGACTATAAACAGATTGTTTGGAATTAGAGTTATCGTGTATTTCTGTTCCAACCACAAGTCCAGCTTTAATCCGGAATTCAATTTCTGTTTCATAAAGAGATTCATAGCCATCATGAACATAATAAAGCATTTTACCTTTTGGTGCAATTAAATTATCTGTTACCCAATCTGCCTTTACTTTACCATCCACATAGCGATTCTCGAACAATGATTTTAGGTCTGCTTTAATAGAATCCTCATAATAACAACAGCTATAAATTGCTGTCAAATACAACTGATTATCTATTATTTCCCATTGTGCTTGATAGCCTCTCCCACATGCTGTTGTTATGCACCCTTCTTTTTCTCCAAACAGTTTTGGTCGAGTAGGAAAATTATCTAAAAATGTCTCAAGTGGATTAGAAAATAAAATTAAGGTGTCTCCTTTATAAATAAGCCTATCACCAACTTGCGCTGTTGCTAAAGTAGTTACAGATGGAAATGTTAAAAGAAATAAAAATATTACAATGTTTTTGTGTTTCATATATATCGTTTTTATCTTTCTTTTAACAGTATAAAACTTTTTTGCAAAAATAGTAATTTATTTTAAATTTGCGGCTTTATACAGTTTGAATTTTAAAAAAAATAATATAAATACGCTAAAAATCAAAATGATAATTAAGAGTTTTTATTAAAATTTAAACTTCTTTCATATTCAATTTCAGGTTCGTTTGCTAAAAACAATTCCAATTGATTTTTACTTTCAAATCCATTAAGTTTTTTTCTGTAAACACCAAATATTTGAGGGTTTTCAATTTCAAGTTTTCTGTTTTTTGAAATAGTTAAAAATATTTCTTCTTTATCAATACCAAGAAATTTTCTATTGGCAAGATTTGCAGCAATTCCTGTTGTTGAACTTCCTGTAAAAGGGTCTAATATCCACGCATTTTTTTTAGTGGAAGCCAATATAATTCTTGTTAATAAAGATAGTGGTTTTTGTGTAGGATGTTTACCACACGATTTTTCCCAAGGAGCTATAGCAGGTAAATGCCAAACATCTTTCATTTGAGTACCGCCATTAATGGTTTTCATTAGCTCATAATTATAAAAATGAGAGGATTTTTTGCTTTTCCTTGCCCAAATTACAAATTCGGTAGAATGAGTAAAATAGCGACAAGAAAGATTGGGCGGAGGATTTGTTTTTGCCCAAGTAATGCAATTTAAAATTTTGTATTCCAATTCGGTAAGCATTTGAGCAACAGAAAAGATATTGTGAAATGTCCCGCTTATCCAAATTGTTCCGTCTTCAGTGAGATGTTCTCTGCAAGCCTTTAGCCATCTGCGATTAAATTCATTATCTTTTTCAAAACCTTGCGATTTATCCCAATCGCCTTTGTTGACGCTGACCATTTTGCCACTTTGTACCGAAATGCCGTCATTAGACAAAAAATAAGGTGGGTCGGCAAAGATCATGTCGAATTTAAAATCAAACTGATTAAGAAGTTCAATACAATCGCCTTTTAGCAAAGTGAAGGCTTTATCTTTGGATTTGAAAAAAGGGATAATCATTTTATTAGCTTTTCTCTTAATTCTATAAAAGAGTGCCAAGACATTAAACGTCCTTCACTATTTGGATAATTAACATCTTCTTGTCCCCATATCCATTTATAAACTTTTACTAATGTTTCTGGCGTTTCTCCCGTAGTGAAATTTAATTCTGAAATTTCTTGTATAAAATCATTTGGTTCTTGACCATTCAATGTTCTTTCCATTAGATCAATTAATTTGATAGTTAATAATTTGTTTTCATTTGATTTTTCTACAATATCATTAAATATTTGTTTATGTGAAATTTGCCACAGTGTATTTTCTTTTGGATTGTATATAAAAACTAAAAAATCTTCTTTTTTAGGTTTACCATACACACTCTTACCGCCTGGTTTTGTAATTACAATTTTATTTCCATTTAATAGAGATTCTACCTCATAGCCTCTATACGGTATATCAATCAATTTTTTTGCAAACTCTTCCTTGTTGGAATTTTTTATTTCAATCTTTTTCAAATCAATACTATGTTGATAAATGTTTTTTGCCATTTCTTTATATTTATACTAAAATATTAATATTTTTTCATTTATAACTCTTTTTACAAAATTTTCAAGCGTTGTCAGGTTATATACGCTTGGAATAATATTGTAAGCTTCTTCTAATTTGTTTTTAGCCGACAACCAACCTTGTCCGTCTGTTATCCAAACAAATTCATAACCATCATACTGATTGATTTTCGGTGCAAGATCGGAATAAGCACGAGCTACTTCATTGAGCTTAGAACCACCGCTATTATAAAAATTTGTTTCAATTAGATAGGTGTTAACTTTTGTTTTTATTGCAAAATCGAATCTTTTTAAATTTGCCCCCAAACTTGTAATTTCGGGAAAATCTGTGCTGTTTACTTCCTTTTTATAGAATATTTTTGCTTTATCAAAAATACGAGAAACAGCTTTTGACATATTTTCTCCTCCTCTGTTTTTCCTAGCATTTGTATCTAATCCAACTTCAACGCCGAAAACATAATCAACTAAGTTTGTTATGTTTTTATTTCTGAATATCTCGCCTAATCCGGTATCTTTAATAAATTCATAGATTTTATCGGCAGTTTCAAAGTACGAATCAAGCTGAACAATTTTACCTTCTCTATTAAAAGTTTTGGCATTTTTGTTTTTCCTAACAGCAATTAAAATATCTAAGACCTCGAAAACTTTGGCATTTTCTTCAAATAATTCTTCAATGGCAAGTTTTAAGTCCTCTTTTCCTATCAAATAGTTGAGTTGATTTAGTTTAATTGAAATTTTATTTATGTTGGCTTTGATCTTTCCAAAATCGGTAAAGTAGTCAAGTGTTGCATTCGTTTCACTTAATTGCGAAATAAAGGTTTTAAATTGCTTTGACATATTTTAGCTCTTTTAATGGTTGGTTAGTAATTAATAATTCTGTTAGTTTTCCTCGTTTTTCTGCATTTGCATTTACCATTCTTGTTGCAAAAACCCTTTTGATACTAAATTGCTTGTATAAATCATCAAAAAAATTATCATTTGGATTTTTACCTTTTACATCAGAATTACTTAAAATAAAATTATAACCGAGCAAATCAATTTTTTCACAAAAATCCCTTAATCGTATTTGCTCTAAGTCGTTGAAATCTTCTTTTGTATATGAATTGAAACTTGAAGTTGCACTTAATGGTTTATAGGGTGGATCAAAATAAAATAAACTATTATTTGTGGCATATTTTAAGGTGTCCTCAAAATCTCCTGTTAAAATTTCAACTTTTTGAAGAATTTCACTATCGGCAAAAATTGTTTGTTTGTCGCAAATTTTAGGATTAGCGTATCGTCCAAAAGGAACATTAAAAAGTCCTTTACTGTTTACACGATATAAGCCATTGAAACACGTGCGATTTAAAAAAATAAACAATGCCGTATTCTCAACGGGGTCAAGTAATTTTGTGTTAAATCTTTCTCTTTTGTTTAAATAATATTCTTTCCGTTTGTTTTCGTCCAATGGTAAATATTCATCTTGAATAATTTGCAAAAAATCACATAATTCAAACGGTGTTTCTTTAATAGTTTTATAAGCAGTTGTTAAGTCGGGATTTATGTCATTAATCACTGCTGTTGTAATATTTGGGTATTGTTGTAAAATCCAAAATAAAATGGCACCTCCGCCAACAAAAGGTTCTATATAAGTAACATTTTTGATGTCGGAAAAATTTTTGGGCAAAGCCTTTTCAATGCTTTCAATTAGTTGAGTCTTTCCGCCAACCCATTTTATGAATGGTTTTGCTTTTATTACCATGTCTTATTTTCTTTTTTGCAAAAATAGTAATTTATTTTAAATTTACGGCTTTATACAGTTTGAATTTTAAAAAATAATATAAAAAATTCTTCTTTATAGGCTATGAAAATAAATCCTATTCAAATTGTCGGCAGTAATTAATATTTTTAGTATTTTTGCATTTCTATATTAATTGTTGATAATTGATGGGTAGAATCTTAGCTATAGATTACGGACAAAAGCGTGTTGGGATAGCTGTAACCGATGATTTACAGATTATTGCCAATGGTTTATGTACTGTTGCTTCGAAGGATATTTTTGATTTTTTAGCGACCTATCTTTCGAAAGAAAAGGTAGATATATTTGTTGTAGGTCAAGCAAAACGCTTAGATAATACTTTGTCGCCGGCTAGTACTTATATTGAACCGTTTGTTAAAAAACTTTCCAATCTTTATCCTGCAATACCTATTGTGCGAATAGACGAACGCTATACGTCGAAAATGGCATTTCAGACAATGATAGATGCCGGTATTTCTAAAAAAGCCCGACAAAACAAAGCTTTGGTAGATACGATAAGTGCCACCATTTTATTGCAATCGTATATGGAGAGTAGAGATATTAAAAACACTGTAATTTAATAAGTAATGATATTACCAATAACTGTTTATGGCAATCCGATATTGAAAAAAGAAGCCGCTGAAGTACCTCGCGACTACGAAGGCTTGCAAGCATTAATCGACAATATGTTTGAGACGATGCAGCATGCTCGTGGGGTGGGTTTAGCAGCACCTCAAGTCGATTTGTCGTTAAAACTTTTCGTTGTGGATACTCATCCTTTTGCTGAAATTGACGAAGATTTTAACGAAGAACCCCTGAAGGCTGTTTTTATTAATGCTGAAATTTTAGAGTTTTCGGGAGAGGATAAATCCTTTAACGAAGGCTGTTTGAGTGTTCCCGATATCAATGAGAATGTGATACGCAAATCGATTATTCGTGTTCGCTATCAAGACGAAAACTTTGTAGAACACACTCAAACTTTTGATGGTATGGCAGCTCGTGTTATTCAACATGAATACGACCATACATTGGGAAAAACCTTTGTTGACAGACTTTCAAGTTTGAAAAGAACCTTATTAAGGGGGAAACTCAATGATATTTCGACAGGGAAAAAGACTACTTTTTATAAAGTGAAACCGAATAAAAAATAAATTCTTATGAAACGAGCATGCCAACTAATTCTGATACACAAGCAGATGCTTATAAAGCATGTGAGTTCTATAGGACTATCAACTGAAAAAAAATATCAACGTATGAATAAAATTGTTTTACATTCATTGCTTTTTGTAGCCGTCTTTTCGTTTTTTTCTTGTGGTGAATCACAACAAGAAAGTCAAGAAAAAATTCTTCGTTTAGAAAATGAAACGGCAGTTACGTACGACACCTTAAAATTGCGAGAGTTACTACATTGTTACGATCAGTACATAGCTGATTATAAAGAGGATTCTCTTGTTCCTATTTATTTGTTTCGTAGTGCAGAGGTTTACAGAGCATTGGGCGAAGGAGCCAATGCCATTAACACCTATAATTTGATTATCGAACGTTATCCGCAGAGCGAATACATAGCGGAATGCTATTTTTTGCGAGCTTTGGTTTTCGAAGAAGTTATTTATGATTTGGCTGCTGCACGTATGTATTACCGCGATTTTATCGAAAAATACCCTGATCATATTTATGCCGAAGATGCTTTGTTGTCGCTTCAATATCTTGGTAAGTCGATAGACGAAATCATAGAAAGTTTTGGAAACGTTTCGGAAGAAGATACGATTGCTTAAAGCATGCAAATATTTGATAATATAGGAGCATTAGCATCTTATAAAGATGTGATTTTGACCATTGGTTCTTTTGATGGAGTACACGGTGCGCATCAAAAAATTATTCGTAGGTTAACAGCTATTGCCGAGGAAGTGAAAGGAACATCGGTGGTTATTTCGTTTTACCCTCATCCCAGAACGGTTATCGATCCCGATTTTCAATTTACCGTTATTACCACTGAGGATGAACGCAACGAATTGTTGAAGCAATTGGGTGTTGATGTGTTGCTGCGTATCCCTTTTACAAAAGAATTTGCTGCTCTGTCTTATCTCGACTTTGTTCGCTTATTAGCTGAAAATATGGATATTCATACTATAGTTTTAGGCTATAATCATAATTTTGGGAAAAACAGAGAAGGAAATGCCGAACTGTTGAGAATAACAGCAAAAGAATTTAATTTTCAAGTTGTTGAAATTGAAAAAGTTTTAATAAATTCTATGTCGGTTAGTTCTACGTTGATACGAAAAAAGATGTCGGCAGGAAAGATAGCGGAAGTAAATTCTTTGTTGGCTTATATCTATAAGCTTGATGTTCGTATTGAAAAAGAAATTGTTAAGAATCATCAATTTCAAATAAGTTTGCTTCATCCCTCAAAAATATTTCCTGCAAAAGGTGTGTTTCCTATTCAAATAGGACAATATAATGCCGAACTATGTATTAATGATACCATAAGCATTACTTTTGATAAATTAGCAGAAAATATAAAAATAGCCGAAATATACACAATATATTTTATTTAAAACCATTTTAATAAGATGAGAAGAAAAGATTTATTTGCAGAAATACGTCCTTACACGGATCAAGAATTGCCTTATGCAATTAATAGAATTTTAGTGAATCAAGGATTTATTAGTTCGCTTGCTAATTTTTTGCCGGGAACATCTTTGCCTGCTGTTGTTAAACGCATCCGCAAAATCAAGACCTGTCATGAAATGCAGAAAGAAATATTTGCACCTATGGTCTATACTTTTATTCAACGTAGTATTGATAAGTTGACTTATGGAGGTTTTGAAAAATTAGATAAAGAAAAATCCTATTTGTTTATTGCCAATCATCGCGATATTATTTTGGATTCGGCTTTATTGCAGATATATTTGGTTGAAAACGGCTTACAAACAACAAGAAGTGCTATAGGCGATAATTTACTCATGGCACCCATTTATACCGATTTGGCTAAAATATGCAATATGTTTACGGTAATACGTGCCAACACTTCACGAACAATGCTTATAAATTCCACTCTTTTATCCGAATACATTCGTATGAGTATATGTAAAGATAAAAAATCGGTATGGATAGCTCAACGCAATGGAAGAACGAAAGACGGATTGGATAAAACGCAGCAAGGAGTGTTGAAAATGTTGTATTCGAGCGAAAAAACAGATATTTTTCAAAGTTTGAAAAAACTAAACATTGTTCCGGTTACCATATCTTATGAGTTTGAACCTTGCGATAGAATGAAAGCGAGAGAAGTTGTTTTAACAAAGCAAAATAAAATTTATATTAAAGAACATAACGAAGATTATCGCAGTATAACTACAGGGATATTTTCTTATAAAGGAAGGGTGCATTTGGAATTCGGAGAGCCGATAGATAAATTTTTTAATGAAGATATGCACTTTGCTTCCGGCAACGAACAATTTCAATACATTGCCAACTTGATAGATGAACAAATGTATAGAAATTATAAGCTATTTCCTAATAATTACATAGCTTATGATATTAGGCAAAATAGCAATCAATTTGCGGACAAATATACCGAAACAGAGAAGCGAGATTTTGTAAAGCATTTGAATCGTCAGGCAAATATTGAAGATGTGAGCTTTACTAAAATGAAAAAAATGCTGTTGGAAATTTATGCCAATCCCGTTGAGTCTTTTTTAAGTTTGGACAACAAAAAATAAATTGTATTTAAGGTATTCGATGAAAATACTTGATTTCTATATTATACGAAAATTTCTACTTACTTTTGTTACGGCTATTAGTTTGATTATTATTATTGTAATTGTAGTAGATGTTTCGGAAAACATACAAGATTTTCTTGATGGTAAAGCACCTTTAATGGAGATAATTACGGGTTATTATTTGAATTTCATTCCTTATTTTGTTAATTTATTTAGTCCCTTATTTACGTTTATAGCCGTTATTTATTTTACTTCCAAACTGTCGGGAAAATCGGAGATAGTAGCCATGTTTAATGCGGGCATGAGCCTTTACCGTATGTTGTTGCCTTATTTGTTGTCGGCTATTATGATAGGGATTATGTCGTTCTATTTAAGTAATTTTTTAATTCCCATTACCTCAAGCAGATTGCTTGCTTTTAAAGAAAAATATGTGTCGAGGCAAGTGAGAGCAAAGCAGGCTGATAATCACATGAAGCTGGCGCCCAATACGTATGCTTATGTTCATTATTGGGACAACATAAATTCAACAGGTTATGATTTTTGGTATGAAAAATTTGATGAAAACGGCGTAAAGTATAAGATTTCAGCCGAATCGATAGTTTGGGATTCAACTTCATCATCATGGCAGCTTTCTAATTATGTAAAACGTTATTTTAACGGTATTGACGAAAAAGTAGAGCATGGCATAACGATGGATACGGTTTTTAACATAAGTCCCGATGATTTTGTTTGGATTAAAAGCGGAGTAGATTTGATGAGTTACAGCGAAATAAGAGAGTTTATAGAGAAAGAAAAAGAGAAAGGTTCGGATAGGGTTAAACACTATGAAGTGGAGAAGCATAGAAGAATAGCATTTCCCTTTTCCACTATTATTTTAACGGTGGTAGGCATGTGTGTATCAAGCCGTAAAAGTCGTCAAGGGATGGGAGTGCATTTATTGGTAGGCTTGGTCATTTCTTTTTCTTTTATTTTATTAATGCAGATGAGTCAGGTGTTTGCCATATTTGGTGGGGTTCCTGTAGTGCTGTCTATTTGGGTGCCAAATATTTTATATAGCATATTGTGTGTAGGTCTTTTACTTACTACACCTAAGTAGCTTTATTGTTTTATATTTGCTTTCAAAGCATCGCTCATCAGTTTTTTGAGTGCGAGCGTGCGTTTTTCTACTGCTCTTTGTTTTTGAGGTCGGAATAGATAAGGATATTTACAAGGGACAAGCGAATACTTTAAATTATCAAATTTCCCTTCGATATTTAATCCTAATCGAGTAGGTAATGGGCTATCAACGATAGAAATATGATAATTGCCTCTATTGTCTAAATAATGTTTTCCTGTTATAACTGCTTTGTATTTATCCATTACAATAAGGAATGGATAAACTTCTATTTCGTCTTTAAAAACACTTATTTCCAACGAGAGGCTATCTACTTTGTTCTTGGTTTTTTTACTGAATACAAGATATTTAGCTATGGTGCTAAAAGTTTCGTTATCAATTAAAACCAAGTCTTGTCCTTCAAGAGCGGAAGCAGCTCTCAATGTCGACATTTTAAGTTCGTAATTGGATTTTAGATAAGTTTCGGCTGCCAAGTGAAATTCTGCTTTTCCCTCAAAAGATTTTAACATAGGGACCAAAGTGTCTAAATCGGGAATCATTTTTATCAATGCCGCAATGTCAACATCTAATAAGTGAAAATCTATACCTGCAAATAAGTGGTTTTTACGTGGTGAGCGGTAAATAGCGGTAAGTAGCATTTTAGCAGCATCGCAAGTAAAACCCATTTCTTCAAGGACCATTATACCGTCTTTAATGGTCAAGCTACCTTGTACGTTTTGGATTTTGGTTTGTCCTGCTATCGCATTTTTTACCCATGTATTGAGTGTTATATCAATCCCCATAGGCACCATAAACGGATTGTCTTCTTTGTTAACCATATCTTCGTCTTTTTTTACGGAATCAGCAACACCAAAACCATTGACAATATCCATCAATTGATTGATATGTGTGTTGTCGGAGAAAAAATCCAACTTCCCAACCAATAAACTTTCGTTGCGAAGATATTTTTCGATATCGGTGATAGTACCTGTGAGTTTAAAACTTGATTTGTCGAGAATGATACGACTATCGTCAATGACAAGTTTATTGGGCGTATAGTCAAATTGTATGTTAGGAATTTCTATCGGTACAATTAGGTCGGTTGTTTTTAATAAGCCGTTTTTCAGCTTAACATTCATGTCCGGCGACCATTGTAGTAGGAAGTTAGAATCAATATTATTATAAATACCTTTGCCTTTGAGTTGAATAACATCGCCGGTAAACGATAAGTAAGTTCCTACCGAAGCATTGATTTTTTCGTTATTATAGGTAAATTGTATATGGGGATTTTTGCTGTTTTTAGCCGAAGGCATCATTACAATACTGCCATTAACGTCTTCTATGTTTGCATTAATCTTATTCTTATCTTGATTAGCAATTACTTTCCCAATATTAAAATCGCATTCAACGGCTAATAACTTATTGGTATCGCGAAAATCGGAAGTGCCGGCTTTGATGTTTATGTCGGTTAAATTCGCATCAATAAGGTCAACAACTTTTAGTGTTAAACGGTCGCTTTCTATATGGCTATCGAAAAGTTTAGTGAAAGCTTTGTTTTTCTTGCTACACGGCAATGTTATTTTGACGTTAGCGGCAGGTGTTTGTACATAAACGGAATCATTGTAAGTTGCGTTTAGGTTTGCAAATTGAAAACTTCCGTTTATTTTCCATTTTTCAAAAGCGAGGTTTTGAAGGTCGTTTAAAGTAAATTTAGCCAAGGTGTTAACATCCGAAGTGCCATTCAGTTTGATATTCATATCGGAAGGGAGTAGAGCTTTTAGGTCGGGTAAATGCAGTTTTCCTTTTATTTGCACATCAAACAACATGCTGTTGAGAAAATCACGAATATTGCCATTGATTTTCAGTTTGCTTTGTGCTGTAGTTGCTTCTAATGAACGAATGTTGATATTGCTCAGCGAGTCCTTGTTCATATCCAAAACAGCCCAAATATCGGCATTTATATTTTTGAATGTTAATGGCATACTTTTATGAGCAAAAGAGCCTTTTTGATAGAGAATACTTGCACTGACAACGGGTGTTAATGAGTCGTTCAATGTGCCTTCTACTTTTCCTTTTAGTGCAATAGTTCCGTTTAAAGTCATTCCTTCAACTATGTCTTTGAAGTTTTCCGGTATTATTTGCAATACTTCTGTTAATTGCCATGTGTCGGTTTCAAATCCCATATTGAGATTAATGTCGTTAGTGTTAGGAACCATTTGCGTTGTTCCGTCGAGACGAATAGCGAATTTATCCAATTCAACATTTGCTTTTTTTAGTGAAATATCTTGTTTGTCAATGTTAAATTCAAAAGGTAAGTTGATATCTATTGGCATAGATTGCAAGTAATTACTCTTATTGTAGGCGAAAGAAGCCGCAGGAGTTTTTAATGTTATATCCCCGTTGATTAGCTCAGCATTTTTTTCGACTTTAATTGTCGTGTTTAACTCTTTGATAGAAGCCTGTAACGGGAGAGAGTCTTGTAGTCGAAAAACTATGTTTTCCGTTTTTAACTTAAGTTTTACATCAGCATCTTCTTCACTCATAGTGCCTTTAATGGAAGAGTTGACATCGTTGACACTTACATACATTTTAGAAACATCGTTGATAAAAGTTAAGTGCAAATGTTTGATATCTACTTTACTGACATTGATTAAGTCGAAGGGAAGCGTAAAAGTAGAATCTTTGTCGGTAGTGTCGGTTTTAAAGACATCGAAATTAGGAATGCCTTCTTTGTTGATATAGAGGTGTGCTGTGGTATTATCGAGTGAAATTTTTGTGATTTTCAATGTATTCTCTTTTAGTAGAGCCGATAAATTGATAGAGGCAGTAATGTTTTTTACGGCTATTAAGGTATCGTTTTGTGCTCCTTCCATCGGATTGATTAAGGCTAAATCTTTAATTTTGATACCGAAATGAGGGAAAGTGCTAAAAAAAGTAACATCTACTTCTTTAAAATTCGTAGGACATAGTATGAACTTATCCGTTTGTTTTTTTAAGATGGGAGTAATCCTTTCAGGAGTTACAATGAGCCATAATACAATAACAATGGCTATGATAAGCAAAGCAATAAAAGAAACGATAGAAATTCCAATCGTTCGTAATACCTTATTTTTCTTCATAAAAAGTATTGTTTATTCAATTTTTGTAAAACTATAACTTTTACCATAATCGTCGCGGTAATTAAGTTTGCTTGATGTAAGTGCTGTAATAGTATAGACTTTAGGGATTTTACCTCCCATTTCCATTATGTGAATTTGTGTAAGCTCGTCTTCTACTAAATTCCATGTAAAAGGCTGTGCTTCATCTTCATTAACGTCATCAGCCGTATCCCAAGTTGAGCCGGTTCCATTGGCATGATAGCGCTCATATAAACTACCTTGTTGCCATTTGCCTATAAGAAGTTCTTTATCGAAATTGGGTTTTCTTCTAAAAAGATTGCACGATGCGGTTGTTAAACCAATAAATAATATTACGCTTATTCCTATAGCTAACTTTCTCATAACGAGGATATTTAAATAATATTTAGCTGTTTATTTCAGTTTTTATGTCCGATTGCAAAGGTAGTAAAAAAAACACTACCATACTATAATTTTATAATTAAAAAAATATTTTCAAAAAAATGAATTTGTATTAAAAAAACGTATACGTTTGCAAAAAATAAAAAATAAAAAAGATAGATAACAGCAGTATAAATTTTTAACTAAAAAATTATATGAAGGCTTTACTTACTATTGGATTGCTCATTTTTTCCAATGTTTTTATGACTTTTGCGTGGTACGGACATTTGAAACTCACAGAGTATTCGTGGTTTAACAAACTGTCGTTGTTTGGAATTATTGTTTTTAGTTGGAGCATTGCTTTTTTTGAGTACTGCTTTCAGGTTCCGGCAAACAGAATAGGTTTTATTAACAACGGCGGACCGTTTTCTTTGGTGCAACTAAAAGTGTTGCAAGAGGTTATTACGCTTGTGGTTTTTATGGTTTTTTCTTATGTGGCTTTTCAGTCGCAAGTAAAACCTAACCACATCATAGGCTTTGTGTTGTTGGTGTTGGCAGTCTATTTTATTTTTAAGGGATAGCGTTTTTTTATAAAAATGTAAGTAGAAACGGTAAATGCAAACAAAAAACTACTATAAATTGTTTTAAAAATTACAACTTATGGAAAAAAATTATACATTTGCAAAAAATAAAAACGTATGAAGACATTCATATACAAAATAGGGTTTTTACTGTTTTTTTGTTTGTTTGGAATACTACGGTTAAAAGGAGAAGATACGCTTTCTTCGTCTTTTACGACAGCATCTAAACCTTACTCTTATAAACTTAGTGTTGGCGGGGTAGTGCCTCCGACAGCTATGGGAGTTTCAGTTAAAATATCTTTACAAGAAAATCTTTTCTTACAAACAGATGTCTTTTATGCTGGACGTTATTATCTATACAGAAAAGACACATCTATTTTTTTTCATTTCTATCCTTCCATTGAATCAAATACGAATATAATGTATCAGGAAAAGCTAAAAGAAAAAAAAGGAGCAGATTTGTTTTGGTTTATCGGTGGCGGGATAACTTTGGGAGGCTGGTGTTTTAAATTTCTTGAAAATGTAAAAACCGAACTTAATGCCCTTATTGGATTGGAATATGTTTTTAAAACAGACAGACCTGTATCTTTTCAAATTGATTTCCGTCCCGGCTGTGCATTAATATACAATCCTAATTATAAAAAACCTGATGGTTGGTTTGATTTTCCTAAAAAAAAGTTTATTACTCACTTTGATTGCTTATTTTTCTTTACTGTTCGTCGTGCATTTTAAAATTATTTTTACTTATGAATAATAAGATAAGACAAATTCTAACAATCGTATTTATTCTGACATTCGAGTTTGCATTCGGTCAGAACTTTTCCTATCCTACTATTAATAGTCAGGGAAAAGATGTTGAAAGTTTTATTCCAAAAGATTGGACCTTATTAGATTCCGTACAAGGCGATTTAAATAAGGATAATTGCAAAGACTTAGTGTTGGTTATTCAGCACAAAGATAGCGTACAACTTGATGAAAATTCGGAATTGACGCAACCCAGAATGTTATTAATTCTTTTTTACAATAAGGCAAAAAATCTCTATAACTTAGCAGAGAAAAGTGAAAGTTTTATATTACCTCACGATGATTCTTATATGACAGATCCTTATGTAGGCATGTCTATTAGCAATAAGGGTGTGCTTACCATCGAATTCGAGTTTTTTGCGACCATGGGCAGTTATGGCTCGTCAACCAGCTCGTATAAATTCCGCTATCAAAACAATGAATTTGCTCTTATTGGTGCCGATGATTACTATGTGCATCGTGCTACAGGCGAATTCGGGGAAAGAAGTTTTAATTTTCTCACAAAAAAACTAAAAGTAACTGAAGGTCATATCGATTCTGATAAGAAGAAAGTTGTTTGGAGAGACCTTGATATAAAAGAATTAAAAACACTTAAAACTTTTAAACGACCTTTCACATGGGAGATTGAAAAAAATAGTTATATCTAAAAGCAGAAATTAAAAAAATATAAGCGTATGAAAAAAGTAGTGTTTACATTATTTCTGGCTTTTGCAATCATGAGTTGCGGAATAGGAAAAACAGAAGAACAAGCCGGAAAATGGAAAAACTTCTTTGGCGAGTGGAACAAAGACAATAAGGAAATAGGCGAGTATTTTATTCTCGATTTCAGAAGCAATGCTGATACACTCGTCGAGATAAGTTATTCGGTTATGGGACCTTTTGAAGAATTTCTTTCGGGTAAATTAATTTCCGACACGCAAGCAGAGCTTTATTTCGATTACATTGTAGGTTCCATTTCATTTGACAGAATAACAGAGAAAGAAGAAGCTACGCTTAAAGAGTGTAGAAAAAAGAAAGTTGCCGATTGCACCATCAATCCCGATGGAACGATGACTTTGCAAACCTATCACGACAAATGCGGGCAATTGCCGCCAAACACAAAAATCATCCTTAGGAAGACTACGGATGTAACCGACATGGGAAAAAGCGAATACGAAGAAGAAGACCCATTTAGTGAAGTAGTTGCCCAATATTCCCCTGAGCAGTTGAAAAAGCTGTTAGGCAAAACAGAACCCACGGACGTTCGCGACTTGTTTATACTCTTGCCCGACGAGTTATGTGTTAAGTATGCTAATACTACTCAAGCAGATAGGCAAGCAATGGCAAAAGGCAAATTTAAGGGAGAAACAAATAGGATGTGGATAGATGAGATTGACTTAGCCCACGGCTATCTCGACCTTGATGGAATTGTGATGGGATTTGAAGGCGGATGGGAAATGTTTGCTAAAAAAATTGACGGTGTTTGGTGGATAGCTGTAAATGAGCAAAACTGTGCTGCCATGTGCTTTACCCTGCATGCAAACACCTATACCTTTAAAAACGGAACGCTTACACGGCACACTGAAGCCAATCTTGCCGGTTATCAAGATGTTTGGGCGGAATTGTTTATAGATTTTGACCAATTGACAGAAAAGCAAAAGGAACAAGTCAACAAAATTTGGGAAAATCATGGGATAGAGGATGTGCTTTTCAAACTGCCGCGTGATGGCAAAACTATCACAATGTATGTAGACAAGCTTCCCTATTTGGAAGCCGAAATTCCCGAAACCGCCTTAAAAAAAGTGAAAAAAGAAATTTGGAAATAAAATTTGAATAACATTATTTTAATAAACAAAAACAATGAAAACAATTAATAAAATCGTCATCATGCTCGCACTCTTCGTAACAACTTCCAATGCGATTGCACAACAGCAAGTAAACGTAAAAACACTCTTTGCTTTGCTTCCTTCCGATGCTTTTCGGTTTTTGCCTTCGGACAAGCCCGCCGACTTGGAAAAATATATCAAAGTGTGTGATTTAAAAAACGGATACCTTCAGTTGGAATTTGAAGATGAGAGTAGTTGGGAAATGTGTTATTGGAACTTGAAAGACGGCAATAAATTAATTGCTATAACTAGGGTAGGTGCATACTCTTTTTACCTCTACAGCAACGGAAAAATAGCCCCTACAACAAAGCACGGAATAGAAGAAATGCAAAAATTTATAGAAGAAAGTATTGCAATAAATTGTTGCGACAATTGGATTAACTGCCATATTCCTCGGCATGGGACTTCCGTTTTTTTGAATATAAACGGATTGGAAATGCAGATTTATCAATGGCAAAACGAGCGTTTTGTGCGTCTGAATGAATATCCCACCGCAAACACTACCCACCGGCAACTCGCCGAAGGCTTTGCTGCCGCACTCAACACCGCCGATGTCGATAGATGTTTGCAGTATATTTTACCAAGCTATGTATCGGAACAATGCATGGGCGTTTTTGAGGGAAACAAAGAACTATTTATATGTGATTTAATCGCCGGCGAAGACGAAAAGGGCTACATAAAACCGACAAAACCGACAGATATTAAAAAAGCAACCTATCGTTATACACCCGATGACGGATTCGCCAATCATACGATTTTTATCGAATTGAAAAACGGACGTTCCTATACTGTTTATCTAAGTTTGGAAACACTCGAAATCTTTGAGATACTTCCGGGAGGTAAAACAGGTAAATTGTTAAGAACTACGCCTTATATAATAGGAGGAGTAGGCTAAAATGTGTTTTTGATAATTATTATTTTCAGGACACGACAATTGCTTCTAATTTCTAAATTTTTAACCCCAAAGAACGCAAAGAATTTCGCCCGAAAATTTCCATGAATTATATATAACAATGTGGCGACTTTTTTTTAGGACGTGTCATAACAATTAGAAACGTGGAACATTCATACACAAAATAAGAATTTTACTGTTTTTTTTGTTTATTTGTATTAAAAAAATGTATAGCTTTGCAAAAAAAATAATAACACAAGGAAAAAAGAGTAGTGTAAACATTAAATGTAATTTATTATGAAAACACTAAAGCAAACGTCAAAACTTATGAGTAAATCTTTCTTTTTCTTTGTACTACTTTTGTCCGCTGTGATTTTTACGGCTTGCGTACACGAATATTATTATGGCAATATCTATTATTATGATTTTTATGCTGAAGGCTATGTGTATTATAGAGATACCAATCTTCCCGTTAAAGGATTGGAAATAATTTTAGAAGCCGAAATTAGCAATAAAAATTCGGGATTAATCTATCCGTCCGGACCTAATGAAGTTTTTTATACCGATTCAAACGGCTATTATCGACTTCGTTTTGTAAGGTATCTTTATGGTTATTATCCTATTAAGTATTATTTTAATAAGGTTTATAACGGCGACTATGTGCTTTTCTTTCATAATAATTCTTATTGGTTGACAGAAGGAGGTCCCGATGCAGTCATACCTGTTGCAATGATTCACAATGCCAAGCAAAACATTCAATTTGATACGATAAAGTTGTATCAGATGGAATAATCAAAATACTATGTAACAAAACATCGTAAATATTAATTAAAAATTGAAATAAATAGAAAAACCGAACAGTAGTCAACTAAAAAACATGAATGTATGAAAAAATTGTCTCTTTGTTTTTTATTTTTGTTCTTTCTTTTTTCTTTAACAGCTCAGGAAAAAACATTGCTTACTTCAAAAAATTATTTTGAACATGAAGCCGGTATTTCGGTGGGAGCTTTTCCGATGATTGGCTTTTTTTACTATTATAGAGCGCCATTCATGGAGCCGAATCCTATGTATATAAAAGTTTTAAGTCATTATTCTTATATAGATAAAGAAGACGGTCAATATTTTAAAGCCTATCTTATCGGAACATTTTTATTGGAATACAAATATAATTTTACTTCCCGTCATGCAATAGGAATGACTACTTCATGGGCGTGCAGGAAAATAATTGATAGCAATTGGGTGCGTACCGATGTCTATATTGATAACTATTTTGCACCGCAGATTGGTTATTACTTGACTTATAAACGTTTTGAAAAACTATCTTTATACAGTGCAATTCATTTCGGTGTTACGTTTTATTATGAGGATATACACATGACCGGAATTAAGAAAAGAAATTTTTGGGCTCTACCTTCTATGTATTTAACCTTTTTGGGAATCAGTGTCGGTAACAAAAATGCAGGAAATTTTGAATTTGGTTTTGGTACGCAAGGAGTTATAAAGGCAGGATATCGTTATAAATTTGGAAAATAAAATTAGAATTAATAATATAGTAAAAAGCGGAAAATATAAACGAATGAAAATAATAACAGCAATATTAACTTTAAAAAATAATTTATTATGAAAACTTTACTGTGGAAGCGATTAAAACAACAAGTAATGTTATTAACGATTGTTTTGCTTTTGTCAAACGTGCAGCTTTATGCACAAACTTGGTTCCCGCTTGGTTCCGAATGGACGTATTCTACCTATATTCCTGCAGAAGAAAGAAGCGTAGTTACTTCAATCTATGCTGTACGGGATACTATTATACAAGGGAAAAAAGCAGTCATACTCAATGGCTCTTCAGATTGTTCGGCATGTAAAACGGATAACATATTCTATTACGACTCGTCGCTAAATATTGTATATCAATATTTAGGGGGTAGTTTTAAACCTTATTTCGATTTCAGCAAACAAGCCGGTGAATCTTATACCATGTATTTTTGTCCCATATCGAATCAAAACGGCTATGATTCGGTTTTTATTAACATTGATTCGATAGTTAATCATCAGATTTCAGGCATAAACGTTCGTTTTCAATATGTTAGTATTTCAGGAAATGCACATTATTCTTTTTCGGGTCCTATTATAGAGTTTATAGGCAGTAAAGAAGGTTTTTATCCCGAAGATGAAGCATGCGATTTTTCGGTGTTTCGAGGTCTTCGGTGTTATTCCGATTCGGTTTTAACCTATTACTCCGATTCTATTTTTCAAGCTAAAGGATGTGATTTTGATGTTTCTATTTCTGAAGCTAATTTTTCGAAAATGAAATTGTATCCCAATCCGGCACAGTATATATTAACGATAGAAATACAAGATGCGGACATTTTATTTCCTTGTAAGCTTATGATTATTGATATCTTAGGAAAAGAGTTGAAACGCTATTCCGTTAATGATTCTAAAACTACACTTAACATCAGTAATTTAAGTCCCGGCGCATATGTTCTAAAAGCAAGCACCCAAGAAGGAATTCATGTAAAAAAGTTTGTAAAAGAATAAGAGGGGCGATTGAAAAAATCTTTTAAAAAGATTGAATTTGTATTGAAAAAACGTATACGTTTGCAAAAAAAATAAAAGTATGAGTCTTAAAGCATCTGAAATGCCGTTGCAAAACGATGGTAGCGTGTATCATCTTAATTTGCTTCCCCATGAGTTGGCACATAAAATTATTTTGGTAGGGGATCCTGCACGTGTAGCTTTGGTGTCGTCTTTTTTCGATGAAATTGAAGTGAAAAAACAAAATCGTGAAATCATTACCCATACGGGCGTTTATCAATCGAAACGTATCAGCGTTCTCTCAACGGGAATGGGTACGGACAATATAGATATTGTCATTAACGAACTCGATGCCTTAGTAAATATTGATTTGGAAAAACGAAAAACAAAAGAAAATTTCACATCGTTAGAAATAGTTCGTATAGGCACTTGCGGTGCTTTGCAAGCAGATATTGCTGTCGATTCCTACATTGCCTCTCACTACGGATTAGGTTTGGACGGTCTTTTGCATTATTATCAACATCAGGGAATTTCGGATGAAGCCTTGGTTGATACATTTGTTGCTTTGTGCGATTGGAAAGAAAAATATCCTCGACCTTATGCCGTCGCTTGTTCCGACGAGCTTTTAAACCGTATTGCTTTCGATATAAAAAAAGGCATTACATTGACTGCTTCCGGTTTTTATGCCCCTCAATGTCGTGTGTTGCGTTTGGCTTTATCGCAAGGAGATTTTATCGAAAAATTGATAAATAAGCAGTATAAAAATACCTATTTTACCAATATGGAAATGGAAACTTCAGCGATTTATGCTTTAAGTAATTTGTTAGGGCATAAAGCATTAACTATTTGTGTTGCCATTGCCAATCGTCCGGCTAAAACATTTAGCGACAACTATCAGCCGGCAATGAAACGTTTGATAAAAACGGTCTTAGATAGAATATAAAGCGTGAATTAAAATACTATCAAGTGTTTTTTTATTTATTATTAGTAAACATCTTTCAAAAGAAATTTCAAGGGAAATATTCTTTAAATCGTTCTCTTATCGGATAAATGAGTCATCCGATGAGTAGTTATTACAAAGTTAGTATTTTTAACCGTAAAATACATTCATAAGTGGTGGAAAGCGTAGGATATGTTTTCACAGATATAAGAATGCGGGTAAGAGCCATGAATTTACAAGTATTTTAATTGGTAGTCAGTGTCGGGTAATTGCATTAGAGCATTGGCTACACAAGTACGATGACATTGTTTTGGGTCTTTTTCAAAGCAAGTAAGAGCTACTCGTTTACCTTTATCCAACAAATTGCGAATAACGAGTAGCGAAGCCTTATTTTCTTTTAAAGTTGTTTTTTCATACTCTTGAAATAGAATGTCGTAATCTGCTTGTGTATGTAGTTCTTGCCGTTTGTCAGAAACAATACCTAAATCAGGAATGTGAATATATTCAATATCAACGCTTTTACATGCTAATTCAAGAGTTTTTTTAGAAAAACCGTATTTTTGACTATAAGCATTTTTCCGAACATCGCAAAGCACATTTACATCATTAATTATTAGCTTGTTTATATAGGTTTCAAGAGAAATGCCTTCGTAACCGATAGTGAAAAGTTGTTTTTCGGAATAATGTTGCTTTTGTAGCTCAATAGCATTAAGTTCTGTACTGTTTAACAAATTTTCGGCAATAACACTTTTTATAGCATAATAGGGATATTGACGATAAGTATAACGAATTAATTCTTTTTGGTTCAAATTTCCAAACTGTTCTTTTATATCAAGAAGACTTTTTCTATCTTCCGGTTTAAGTGTATTAATAAAATTGTCGTCTTTTGTTAATTCGAAAAACCTAACTTTTCTTATTTCTGTTATTTTACAATAGCCGTAATTGGTAAGTGTCGCAACATCTTGGTTGGCTTGAAACGAAAAACAGCCATAGCGATACGGAATAAAATCAAATGACTTTGTTTCCTGTTTACGAGTGAACAAAAATAAGTATTTTTGAAATTGTTTGGTGGTAAGTTGCCCATCAAACACACTCAATAAAGCTAATATTATCTTTCTTCTGTAATACATATCTCATTGCAAAAATACATAAAAATATACTGTAATTGTAGTTTTGAAAAATATTTTTTGAAAAACTAGTGTTTTTAATCTATCGTTCTTTCCTGCTTTTGCGTTTTTTTAAGAAAACAAAAAAAGAGAAGTCTTAATCGGCTTCTCTTTTGTAAATTAGGAATATTTCCAATTTATAATTTAGCGATAACAGCGTCTGTCATTTGCACTGTTGATGCAGCGCCTTTGTGTATTACATCGGCAGAACCGCTCATTTTCATCATATCGTATGTGCGTACTTTTCCTTCTTCAATTACGTTTGCTATTGCTTTTTCGATACGTTTTGCCAATGTTTTTTCGCCTATATATTCTAACATTAAGCAGGCAGATAAGAACATGGCAATAGGATTCACTATCGACACTTCGTAATCGGCATACTTAGGAGCTGAGCCATGGGTAGGTTCAAATACGGCAACGCCTTTTTCTCCAAATTGAGCTGAGCTTGCAAAACCCAATCCTCCAACTAAGCCGGCAAAGCCGTCGGAAAGAATATCACCGAACATATTGCTCGCAACAATAACGTTATAATTTTCAGGATTTTTTGTCATCCACATCATTTGTGCGTCAATATTGGTGTCCCATACGGAAAGTCCCGGATAATCTTTTTTAGCAATGTCTTGTGCTAATTTTAACATCATACCGGAAGTTTCGCGAACCACATTGGGTTTTTCACAAACGGTTATTCCTTTGTATCCTCTTTCTTTTGCATAATCAAAACCGGCACGTAAAATGCGTTCCGTGTATTTTTTTGTTAAAATACGTGTTGAGATAAAGACTTCGTTACGAGGATGTGAAGAAAAATTATCTACAAATTTCTTATGTGTGCATAATGCATCCCACACAATATCGGGAGCATTGCTCCATTCAATACCGCCGTATAAGCCTTCCGTGTTTTGGCGAAATACGACTACATCAATAATAGGTTCACTATAACCGCCGTCGGCAGTTCGACGAATGAAATTCAAAGGATTTCCTTTGAATGTTTTGCAAGGACGCATACATATATCCATTTTAAAATGCTGACGCATTGTTACAATAGGACTATAATATACTAATCCTTTGTTTTGCAGTTCCGGAATGAGTTCGGCGGCAGCTCTGTCTTTGGGTTTTGATGTGATAGCACCAAACAAGCCGATTTTATGTTTTTCTAATAAATCGATTGTCCTATCCGGAAGCGGATTGCCTTCTTTGCACCAAAATTCCCAGCCTATATCCGCATGTACATAATTCGCATCAAATCCTGCTGCATTTAACAAACGAATGCATTGTTCCATTACTACTTTGCCTATTCCGTCACCGGGCATAGTTACTATTGTTCTCTTAGCCATGTTGAATTGTTTTTATTTATGTTAAATTATTTTTTAGCAAAATTATAAAATATATCAATTACAAAGAGTGAATTGAAAAAATATTTTTTTATATATGATAAATTATTGTGTAACTAATCGATAAGTGTCTAATGCAATGACCATTTCTTCGTTAGTTGTTACGGACAATACTTTCACTTTGCTCTTAGGAGTCGAAATTACGCCGTCAACGCCTACGTATTCTTTGTTGGCTTTTTTATCGAATTCGATGCCGAGATAATCCATATCTTCGAATATGGCTTCACGCATAAACCAAGCATTTTCGCCTATTCCGCCTGTCATAGCAATGATATCCACTCCGTTCATAGCGGCAGCATAAGCACCGATGTATTTTTTTACTCTGTATGCAAACATATTGAAAGCATGAGTAGAACGCACGTCGCCTTCATTTTTCCCTGCATAAATATCACGCATATCGGATTTTCCGCCGGAAATTCCGCACAATCCCGATTGTTTATTGATTAGCTTATTCATTCCTTTATAATCTAATTTTTCGGATTCGGCTATGTATAGCAATGCACCTAAATCCAAATCGCCGGTGCGAGTGCCCATTATCAATCCTTCTACCGGTGTGAAGCCCATAGAAGTATCAACCGATTGACCTTTCTTAACGGCACAAACGGAAGCACCGTTTCCAAGATGGCAAACGATGATTTTTTTATCTTTCCAATTTTCACCTATTAATTCGGCAGCTTTCGGAGCCACGTATTTATGACTTGTTCCGTGAAAACCGTAGCGACGTATTTTTTTATCGGTATAATATTCATAAGGAATGGCATATAAATAAGCATGTGGGGGCATGGTATGATGGAAAGAAGTGTCGAAAACACCCACTTGTTTTACATTGGGTAAAATTTCTTTCATTACTTTAATTCCTAATAAATTGCCCGGATTGTGAAGAGGTGCAATGGCACATAATTTGTCTATTTGCTTCATTTCTTCGTCTTCTATAATTGCACTTTCAGAAAAATACTCTCCGCCGTGAGCCACTCTATGACCGCATGCACCTATTTCGTTAATGCTCGAAATAATGCCGACTTTGCTGTCGGTAAATGTTTTGAGTAGTAAATTAATGCCGACGGCATGGTCTGCTATCGGTAGTTGTCGGTAGTACTTTTCTTTATCTTTTGGTTTATGAGTAAATTCACCCATTTCCAATCCAATACGCTCGATTAAACCTTTAGCCAATAATTCGGCATTATTAGCCATATCTATCAATTGATACTTAATAGACGAGCTTCCGCAATTTAAAACTAATATCTTCATTCTTAATTATTATTTTTTATAAAATTGTTGATTATTTACTAAATTGCAAAATTACATGATTATTTTGAATTTTTACAGTAAGAATTCATATTTAAACGAAAAAATATATAACTTTGCATTTATTATATTTACTAAAATTGAATAAGGAATGAAAACGTTTTCTGATATACGTCAATTGGCATTTATTTTTACTATTTCTCTTTTTTCTATTGTTTTAATCAATTGCACCGGTGGCGGAACTCAAGGCAGAGGTTTGATGTCTTCATCGGGGAGGTCGGGAGAGTTGTTGGTGGTATGTACGAATAGTCAGTGGAAAGGAGTCTTGGGAGATAGCTTACAAGCTATTTTTATGCGGTCGTTAGAGTTTCTGCCTCAAAACGAACCTCTGTTTAATTTATCTCACATTGATAACGAAGGATTTACCCCTATTTATCAAAAACAACGTAATATTTTGCATCTCAATATCGGCAGTGAGTTTACGACAGCAAGTGTTAAGGTGATAAAAAATAAATGGGCTAGTCCTCAATTGATTGTTTATATAGAAGTTGCCGATGAGGAAGAGGCAATGCGTTTATTATCCGAAAGGAAAAACACCATTACCGACTTCTATTTAAATTCTGAAATTAAGCGTTTTCAAAGAGCACAAAAATCACAGATAGACAATAGTATACATAAAAAAATAGAGCGTAATTACTCTTTGTCGATGGTGGTGCCGCAGGGGTTTATTGTAGCAGTGCAAAACGATGAGTTTTGTTGGTTACGTAAAGAAACAAAGTATTGGGGGCAAAGTGTGCTTATGTATGTGCAAAACTATTCCGATACCAATATGTTTTCACACTCTCATATTGTGTCTTTAAGAAATCAAATGACGAAAAAGTATGTATTCGGAAGTGTTGACAGTTCTTATATGATAGTGGAAGAAAAATACATTCCGCCTCAATCGGAAAAAGTGAACTTTAATGATTTATACGCTGTTAAAACACAAGGAATATGGAAAATGCATGGCGATTTTATGGGAGGTCCTTTCATCACTTATACCATTCTTGATGCAAAAAGGAAGAGAGTTGTAACGCTCGACGGGTTTTTGTATGCTCCTACGGATGATAAAAGAGATTTACTTCGACAGATAGATGCCATTTTGTTGTCAACTCGGCTAATAGAATAATATGTGGATACGTAGATTGTTTTTATATATACCTTTACTATTTTTGACACTTAATGTGTTTTCGCAAGCCTATACGCCGCCTTTGCGACTTGAAATAGAAGTGCCTTCTATGGATTTTTCTTTTCAGGTTATTCCTTTAGGAAAAAACGGAGTGGCATTGCTGTATGAAACGGATATAACAGAAAACAAACGAAAAAAATGGAGCATCGTTTTATTCGATACCAACTTGCAAAAAACGGCTACTACTGATATTTGGCTAGAAAGAAATTTGGGCGTAAAAGTTATTAATACGGATAAAGAAAGTTTTTATATTTGCTTTCAAAAATTTGACCGACGAACGACAATGTATAACACCTATATTGTTCAGTATTTCATTGCTGATAAAAAAGCAAAAGTATATGCTATCAATGTAAGGGACAAAGAAACCGTATTCGATTTACACATTCTTGACAACACTGTTTTTTACGCTACTAATTTCAATCATAACGTAGAAGTCTTTGCGTTGAATCTTAAAACTTTAAACTCTGTTCCTTTATTTAAAGAAGGAGCAAAAGATATAGCTATGTTTCATTTTTTCTATAGGGACACCAATAGTCGAAGCCTTTGGACAGCCGTTACGCTTTATAGTAAAAAAACATCGCCTGTGCTTAACTTATTACAATTACACGGCGACGGAACTGTTTTGCAAAATATAACAATTCCATTTGCAGACGATTACTTCCTGAATTCCTGCCAAATGACCATTGTTGACAAAAATAAGTTGCTGTTAATAGGAGCGTATGTTAATAAAAATGAATTAACTGCTAAAACTAACAACATAATTAATAGCGGCATTTTTTCGGCTATTGTTTCCAATGGGGAAATAAAAAAATCGAATTATTTTAATTTTGTATTGTTAAGCAATCAGTTGAAGAAAGGCAAAATTGCGTCGGATGAAAAAAAGAATGTTTCTTTGAATTTGCAGTTGATAATGGACAATATAGTCCATAACGATAGTATGTATGTAGCTATAGGTGAAGTGTTTTATCCCGAATACCGCCAAGAGTACGCTGCCAATTACGGCATGTACGGTTATACATCGGCACCTACTACCGTATTTGCAGGCTATCGTTATCAAATTGCTTATGTGCTTACTTTTGATAAAAATGCCGACTTGATTTGGAACACACAATTTCAATACAATGACGTATTGGTAAGTAATTTAAAAAATATCTTACACGCTTATATTGATGATAACAACGATGTGGTATTGTTTTACGGCATTAGAGGAGAAGTCATTTCAACCGTTTTGAATCATGCCGATATAGTACAAGCAACAGAAAGTATTCCCATTGAAATGTTATCGCCGGCAGATAGGATAATTACCCACTATTCTTCGACCTTTAGAAATTGGTACGCTAACAATTTTATTTATTACGGTTACCAAACGATATCGGGGAAAAAAACAAATAAAAAGTATGCAAAAAAAAGACAAGTGTTATTTATAAATAAATTGGCATATAGATAAAATTAAAAAAAAGTTAAAAAATTAAAAATAATAGTGTTTTATTAATTTTTTTTATATCTTTGCACATTAATATAAGGTAGGGATAAAAACAAAATTATGGAGTTGTGAGAAAAGCTATTAATAAAAATATGTTTTTGTCATACAGTATATTAACTAAGGTTTTAGAGGGAAAGTTTACAAGGGGTTTTGAAACGGGAGAAGCTTTAGCATGAGCATTGAAAAAGGAAAAATATGATAAAAAAATATAACTTAACATTAAAATTTACGTATAACATTAAAAATTAATAATATGGAATTAGAAGAAAAAGACAAATTAGAATATCTGTCACCTGAAATACAGGTTATTGAGGTAAATGTAGAAAAAGGATTTGCAACTTCGACACCACCACCAGATGATCCTCCTGAGGAATTTTAAAATTATAAATATTATACAACGAATATGCCCTATTTATTTTGATACACCATGATTATAAGGTATATGAGTTTTATACAAGTGTCAATTAAATAAAAAAAATAAATAATATGAAATTAATGAGAAAATTATTAATGATAGTTGTAGTTTTTGTTGCTATGAGTAGCGTCCAAGCGCAAAGCGTCAGTTATTGGGATGGAGTGAGTGCCAGTATATGGACAAATGGTACCGGCAGTAAAGGAATGCCTTATTTGATTGAAAGTGCGGAGCATTTAGCCTATTTAGCCCAAAGTGTCAATGCAAACACAACAACTCATTACGATAGCGTTTATTTTAAATTAACGACGAATATTAATTTAAGAGGATTTCCTTGGACCCCCATAGGCAATGCGAATACTAAGTATTTTTCCGGTTATTTCGATGGAAACAATTATAGCATTGATAGCTTAAGCGTTAATATCACTGCTACTGCTACTTCTTTCGCCGGGCTTTTTGGGGTATTAAATCATGCTCGTGTACATCATTTGACTCTAAGCAATGTGAATATTGCTATGCAAAGTGAATCTGCAGGTATTTATGCAGGTGGAATAGCGGCTTTGGTGAGAGGAAACGATGTGATTCAATACTGTCATGTAACAGGAGGAAGCATTCTTTCTATTTCAGGTACAGATAGAAAATCTCATGCAGGAGGAATCGTTGGATTTACGCAAATAACGACCAACAGTATAAACATCAATAATTGTACAAATGCTGCTTTTGTTACAAGTAATTATTCGGTCGGCGGTATTCTTGGTAGTCTTAATACAACACAGCCCTATCACGATACGCTTTGGATAACGGCATGCAGCAATACAGGCTCAATAGTTGGGGCTCCGACTACTACTAATCTTTATACGGGAGGTATTGTCGGTTGGATTAATGCTGCAAAAGTCAACACCCAATGTTATATTGATAATTGTAGCAATACGGGAAGTGTAAGAGATTCTGTTAATGCGGGTCTACTTGTTTATACGGGAGGTATAGTCGGTTATATTCAAATTTCAGATACGGGAATAACAAATAGTAATGTTGTTGTTCGCAATTCGTGGAACAGTGGTGCTATAGAAAATATTAATACCGCTTCCATCGTATCGGTTGAAAATTGGTCCTGTGCAGGAGGTATTATCGGCTGTGCAGGTTTATATGGTACTTCAAATCTTGATTGTTTTAATCTGCACAATAGCGGAACCATTAATTTTATTCGTCATGCCGCTTTGGTTACATCTTCCGTAGGAGGAATTGCAGGTTTGGTTTTTTCGGAAAAAACGGGGAGTAATATTGTCATTCATCAAGTGTACAATGCGGGACATATTACTTTATTATCACCCGATACAATTACTAAAAATACGTGTGCAGGCGGAGTTGTTGGCTGGATAAACGCTAAAGATGGAAATGCTGCGGTCAATGAATGTTTCAATACCGGTACTATTTCCAATGAGAGTTATAATACCGCCGGTATTATAGGAGTTATACGTGAAGCGACAACGGGAACAGGCAATAATACCATTAGCAATTGTTTGAACAGTGGTACGCTGCAATCTGCCAGAGCAGTAGCAGGTATTGTTGCTCGTATTGAATACATGGGATCGGGAACACATACCCTCGCTAATTGTATCAGTGTAGGTACCATAGTAGATAATGTAGAAAAAGCGGCGATTGCCGTCTTGGATAATACTTCTTTGGATTTGGCTACTTGCTATTACGATAGGCAAATTACCGCTTGCGATAGCGGTTATTTCTATGCCGGTAGTGCAACAGCACTTAACGATACGGTAAGGTATGCTCGTCAATTAGCTAACTTGCAGTTAGATACAAGTATTTGGTATATGGAAAACAATATGTATCCGCGTTTGCGTTGTTTCAAAGACGCAGATGCCATGATAGTAGCGGCAACACCTATTTATTTTTATGCCGATGAGGCAGCCGACGATTATAATACAATTAATAAAGTCAATACATCCTTCGGATTAGGCGGAAAATTCGGCTCTTATTTTCATTCTTCTAATCCGATTGTTTTACAAATCATTAACAATGACAGTGCCATTGTTAATCCCAATGGGATAGACACTGTTGTCATTACCTCTATGTACGGAACAGCATCGCGTACTTACCAAGTAATTGTAAAAGCCAAAACACTTATCCAAACGGAAGTGTGTCAAGGCGAAGATTATCAATTCTTAGGCAGACTTATTGATACGGATTCTGCCGGCGTATTCAATTATTACGGCATAGATTCTATTATTCAAGTTACTATTCATCCTTCTTATTTACTGGAAAATCAAGATACCCTTCGTATTTGTGATAACGAATTGCCTTATACTTATGGCGATAGTATATTTTATGTAGCGGGAGATTATGCCATTAATTATCAAACGGTTTATGGTTGCGATAGTATCATTCATTTGCATTTAATGGTTAATCCGACCTATATCGCTACCGATACGCTGACAATTTCTGCCGATCAACTTCCTTATACCTATAAAGACAGTTTATTGTCTGCTGCAGGGGATTATCTTTTCTATTATCAGACAATTGCCGGCTGCGATAGTATTCTTCAATTGACTTTATGGGTGGATGCCGTCTACAATTATTACGATACCCTTAGTATTTGCGATAACGAATTGCCTTATAGCTATAATGACAGCCTATTTACGGAAGGAGGAGATTATATCGTATACCGTTATACCGACTCTATCGACACCGTATTTTATTTGCATTTAGTGGTCAATCCGACCTATGTTATAAGAGACACCGTAAGAATTGCCGGAGATGAACTTCCCTATGATTATATAGTAGGAGGAAAAACGCGTACTTTATACAATGCCGGAAGTTATGAATATACGCTTACAAGCATTAATGGCTGTGATAGTACCATAATGTTAGAGTTGGAAATTATTGGTGCAATAGAAGAATTTTCGAAAAACAATAACGTAAAAATATATCCTAATCCGTTTAGCGATTATATTGATATTGAAATACAAGACAATTATACTATAGTGGAGATGCAAGTAATCGATGTTTTCGGAAAAACGATTTTTAAGCAAAAAGTCAACCGAAAACAAGTTCGCATTCCTCTAACGGACATCGGCAATGGATTGTATATTTTACAATTAAAAGACAAAAATCAACAAGTGAGTAATTATAAAATAATTTGCAATAAAAAATAAAAACATAAAAATTCAGAAACTCATATACCCCCTGTGGTAAAAGTGGGGATATGAGTTGCATATAACTTTAAGTAAAAAATATAAGTATATGAAAACAAAAATTTTATCGATTGTTATTACAATCATCGGTTGTAGCCTTCCTTTTCAGCTTACAGCACAAAATGTGAGCTATTGGGATGGGGTGAGTGCCAGTATATGGACAAATGGTACCGGCAGCAAAGGTATGCCTTACTTGATTGAAAGTGCGGAGCATTTAGCCTATTTAGCTCAGAGTGTCAATGCGAACACAACAACTCATTACGATAGCGTTTATTTTAAATTAACGACGAATATTAATTTAAGAGGATTTCCTTGGACTCCCATAGGCAATGCGAATACTAAGTATTTTGCCGGTTATTTCGATGGGAATAATCATACTATTGATAGCTTAAGAGTTAATATTACTGCTACCGCCACTTCTTTTGCTGGACTTTTTGGGGTATTAAATAATGCTCATGTGCATCATTTGACTTTGAGCAATGTGAATATTGCTATGCAAAGTGTATCTGCGGGTGTTTATGCAGGTGGAATAGCGGGAATGGTAAGAGGAAACGATGTGATTCAATACTGTGATGTAACAGGGGGAAGTATTCTTTCTATTTCAAGTACAGACAGAAAATCTCATGCAGGAGGAATCGTTGGATTTACGCAAATAACGACCAACAGCATAAAAATCAATAATTGCACGAATGCTGCTTTTGTTACAAGTAATTATTCGGTGGGCGGTATTCTTGGAACTCTTAATACAACACAACCCTATCAGGATACGCTTTGGATAACAGCTTGTAGCAATACAGGCTCAATAGTTGGGGCTCCGACTACTACTAATCTTTATACGGGAGGTATTGTCGGTTGGATTGCTGCTACAAAAGCCAATACCCAGTGTTATGTAGATAATTGTAGCAATACGGGGAATGTAAGAGATTCTGTTAATGCGGGTTTACTTGTTTATACGGGAGGTATTGCCGGCTATATTCAGATTTACGATCCGGGAGCGACAAATGTGAATGTTATTGTTAGCAATTCGTGGAACAGTGGAGCTATAGAGAATATTAATACTGCTTCCACCGTACCGGCTCAAAACTGGTCCTGTGCAGGAGGTGTTATCGGATGTGCCGGCTTATTCGGTACTGCGAATATTGATTGTTTTAATCTGCACAATAGCGGAACCATTAATTTTATTCGTCATGCCGCCTTGGTTACATCTTCCGTAGGAGGAATTGCAGGCTTGGTTTTCTCTGAAAAAGCGGGAAGTTGTATTGCTATTAATCAAGTGTACAATGCGGGGGCTATTACTTTATTATCACCCGATACAGCCACTAAAAACACCTGTGCAGGTGGAATTCTTGGCTGGATAAACAGTGTGGATGGAAGTACCATAATCAATGAATGTTTTAATATTGGTAATATTTCCAATGAGAGTTATAATTCCGGCGGTATTATGGGATATCTCTATGAATCGGCAGCAGGAAGCAATACCATTAGTAATTGTTTAAACAGCGGTAAGCTGCAATCTGCAGAAGCAGTAGCAGGTATTGTTGCGTGTATTGAATTCAAAGGAGTGCAAACACATAGCATTAATAATTGTATCAGCGTAGGAATGCTTGTAGATAATGTGAAAAAAGCCCCGATTGCCGTCTTGGATAATACTTCTTTGGATTTGGCTACTTGCTATTACGATAGGCAAATTACCGCTTGCGATAGCGGCTATTTCTATGCCGGTAACGCAATAGCACTTAACGATACACTACGTTATTCTCGTCAATTAGCCGAATTACAATTAGATACAAGTGTTTGGTATATGGAAGATAAAATGTATCCGCGTTTACGTTGTTTCAAAGACGCAGATGCCATGATAGTAGCGTCAACTCCTATTTATTTTTATGCCAAACCTTCGGAAGATTTATATAATACTGTAAATGAAGTTAATAGACCTTTCAATATGGGAGGAATAGCAGGAACGCATTTTCATTCATCCGAACCGTCTTTACTAACAGTTATTAATAATGATAGCGCATCGGTAACTACAACTGTCGAAGATACGGTTGTTTTAACCGTAGCCTATCGTACCGCATCAAGAGATATTGAAATCATTATTAAACCCAGACCCGTTATTGATACGATTGTTAATCTTGTTTTATGCAATAATCAATTACCCTATTTTTATAAAGGCGTTTATATTCTGGGAGATACAACCTATTATTCTTTTGTTCCCTCCGTTCACGATGCCGATACTAATTTTACCGTCAATGCAACGGTTTATCCATCCTATGATACATCAATTACTCTCTCTTTAAGAGAAGAAGATTTTCCTTATATTTTCGGCTCACAAACATTAACCGGAGCAGGAACTTATTATGAAGTATTTCAATCGGTCAATGGTTGTGATAGTACTGTACACTTATTAATCATTCCTGATACCGGCGAGTTGTCTCTAACTATAAGTGGGGTAAGTGTCGAAAACAACCAAAATGTAATAGAGTGGGAAAAACCCAATAGTCAAACGATTGAAAATTTTAATATTTATAGAGAAAGTGATGTTAATAACCTATATAATTTCTTAGGAAGTGTACCTTATGACAGCGCTGCTGTTTATGTAGATACAACAGCTAATCCCTCTATGAAAGCCTATCGCTATGTAATTAGTTTTACTACTATTAATAATTATGAATCGGATTATAGTCCTCATCATCAGACTATCCACTTAACGATAAACAAAGGAATAGGAAATACGTGGAATTTAATATGGTCGCATTACGAGGGCGTAGCTTATAATTCTTATAGAATATACAGAGGAAGCAGTAGTGATAGCATGCTGTTTTTAACCGAAATAGCCGGACATTTGAATTCGTATACGGACGAAGTTGTCGGAACTGCCTATTATTACATTGAAATAATTCCTTCAAATCCTTCTCCCAATCCGGTGTCTCCTTATTTGAAATCGAATAAGCATCTTTATACGATTAAATCGAATACCGTTTCTAATGGAGCTACCGATATAGCAAGTTTGGAGAATGAAGGAAAAGTGCTTATTTCACCTAATCCGGCTCAAGATTATATCCATATACAATGGGACGGCAATATAGACGTCAATGAGTTGGTGATTTATGATATCTATGGAAAAATGATAAAGAAAACGGCAGTAACTCAATCCGAACGTTTGGATATTTCCGATTTGACGAATGGATTTTATATCTTACAACTTAAAAAAGATAATCAAACGATAGGTAATTATAAAATCTTAAAAACAAAATAAAAGATTAACTGAGAATTATCTGTTTATTTAATAGACTAAGCGAAAAATACATTATGTTATTTTTCGCTTTTTTTATGCCGATAGGCTTTGCTATTAATTATTATCATTGAATGCTAAGATTTTTTTATTTTTTTATTCATTTATTGACAAATAAACAGTAATTTTGCATTTGTATTGTAAATACTTACTTTGTTCTACAGCGTTAAAAATAATAAGATATGGAGAAAATAATAAAAGACAGAATTAATGTTTGGTTATCTGGAGCTTATGATGAAGAAACCAAAGCCGAAATACGTGCTATGCAAAACAATGCTCCCAATGAGTTAATCGATGCTTTTTACAAAGATTTGGAATTCGGCACCGGTGGATTGCGTGGTGTTATGGGTGTCGGCACAAATCGTATGAATAAATATACGGTGGCAATGGCAACACAAGGTCTATCCAATTATGTGAAAACCCAAACAAAAAAACAAAAACCTTCCGTTGTCATTGCTTATGATTCAAGAAATAACAGTCATTATTTTTCGGAAATAACTGCTGAAGTCCTTTCGGCTAACGGATTTCAGGTTTATTTGTTTGATAAAATCACTCCGACGCCGGAACTGTCGTTTGCCATCAGACATTTGCAATGCGATACGGGTATTGTGATTACGGCATCGCACAATCCGAAAGAGTACAACGGCTACAAAGTTTATTGGAGCGACGGCGGGCAGTTGGTTCCCCCTCACGATAACAATGTAATAGAGGAAGTGCAAAAAATAAAATCAATAGCGGAGGTTAACTTTCAAAGGAATGAAAAACTGATTACCTATATAGGCGAAGAGATTGACAAACCTTATTTAGAGAAAATAAAATCTTTGTCTATGCATCCGGAAGTGATTCAACGTCAAAAGGATTTGAAAATAGTATATACGCCTTTGCATGGAACGGGTGTTTATATGGTGCCGAGGGCATTGCGTATGTTTGGATTTGAAAACATATCCTTAGTAGAGGCGCAAGCTGTCCCCGATGGAAATTTTCCTACTGTCAAATCGCCTAATCCGGAAGAAGTAGAAGCGATGACAATGGCACTTAAGCAAGCCGAAGCAATCGATGCGGATATTATTTTAGCTACCGACCCCGATGCCGATAGAATTGGAGTAGCCGTCAAAAAAGCCGATGGAGAATATGAACTGCTGAATGGCAATATGACCTTATCGCTTTTGGTATATTATATGTTGCAAGAGTGGAAAGCCAAAGGGAAAATCAACGGAAATCAATACGTGGTAAAAACCGTTGTAACAACGGAATTAGTGAGAGATATGGCAGTAAAAGAAGGAGTGGAATGCATAGATGTTTTAACGGGATTTAAGTATATTGCTGAAAAACTATTGCAATACGAAGGTAAAAAAGAATTTATTGCCGGAGGCGAAGAGAGTTTCGGCTGTTTGGTCGGCGATTTTGTGCGTGATAAAGATGCCGTTATATCCTGTGCCGTACTTGCCGAATTGGCTGCTGTGGCAAAAGAAGAAGGAAAAACCTTGTATGATGTATTGATTGACATTTACTTGAAATATGGTTTTTATAAAGAGCATTTAATTTCTATTACGCGCAAAGGCTTGCAAGGAGCGGAAGAAATTCAACAAATGATGTATACGTTCAGAAACAGTCCGCCTGCTATGATAAATGGAAGTAAAGTGGTGAAAATAAATGATATACTTTTATCTAAATGTACAGACTTAAGCAAGAATACAAGCACTGCGATTGATTTGCCGAAATCGGATGTGCTACAATTCTTTTTGGAAGATGGAAGTAAAATAACCGTTCGACCTTCCGGTACGGAGCCTAAAATCAAATTCTATTTTAGCGTTAAGGAATCTTTGTCAAAACGCGAAGATTTTGCTGCCGTTAATGAGAAATTAAGCAGTAAAATAAACAATATAGTGAAAGCAATGGAGTTATAATAAAAAATAAAATAATGAAGTTTACAGTAAAACAAATAGCCGATTTAATAGGAGCTGAAATAGTAGGAAATCCGGATGCTGTTATTAGCAAATTCTCAAAAATAGATGCCGGCGAAGAAGAAGGCTTATCCTTTTTAGCCAATCCTAAATACACGCATTATATTTACACGACAAAAGCTACGGCTGTGTTGGTTAGTAATGATTTTCATCCTACACAAGAGTTAGAATGTACCTTATTGAAGGTAGATAATCCTTATCTTGCTTTTGCCCGACTGATGACGATGGCTCAGCAAAAAAAAGCCAAAGTAGGTATCTCAAAACATGCTGCCATAGCAGAGGGAGTAAAGATAGGAAAAGATGTATATATCGGAGATTTTGTATCTATATCCGAAGGAGTTACAATAGGCGACAATGTGCAAATATATCCGCATACCTACATAGGTGAAAATGTTACCATTGGAAACAATACCATTTTACATTCGGGTGTAAAAGTATATCATGCGTGTGTAATAGGAAATAATTGCACTTGTCATCCGGCTGCAATTATCGGAAGCGACGGTTTTGGCTTTGCACCGCAGTCTGACAATCAATACGTGAAAATACCTCAATTAGGAAATGTTATTATTGAAGACAATGTGGATATAGGTGCTAACACTTGCATCGACCGTGCGACAATGGGTTCTACCATTATTCGTAAAGGAGTTAAACTGTGTAACTTTATTCAAATAGCTCATAATTGCGAAATAGGGGAAAATACGGTAATGGCTGCTATGTGCGGAGTTTCAGGTTCTACTAAAATAGGGAAAAACTGTGTTTTTGCCGGTCAAGTAGGAGTGAGCTGGCATTTGAAAATAGGCGATAATGTGCAAGTGGGAGCTCAAAGCGGAATACATAATAGTTTAAAAGACAACTCAATAGTAGTCGGAACACCTGCTTTTAATGCTTCCGATTGTATCAAATCTTATGCTATATTTAAGCACTTACCTCGTGTAGTAGATCGTATTTCGGATTTAGAATCGAAAATGAAAAAATAAAATGCGCAATTTATACGATTTTATTGTTAAAAACATTCATGTTTTTTTATTCATTCTATTAACGATAGTTGGTTTATTTTTTATTTATAATTCAAGTTCGTATCGTCAGTGGGCTATTAATTCGATGACGAAAGAAATGATAGGTCCTTTTTTGAAACTACGTTCTACTTATATTGAATACATTCATTTAAAAGAAATTAATGCAAAATTATTGAATGAAAATCGTAAGCTGTTGCATAAAGCCTATAACCAAGATTTTAGTGTTTCAACAGAATTTACCTATAAAGATACGTCAAGAAAACCTATTTTCGATTATGTAACAGCCAGTGTGATAGAAAACACCATACATTTACAGAATAACTATATCATATTGGATAGAGGAAGGAAAGACAGTATTTTTCCCGATATGGGTGTAATATCTAATTTAGGAATTGTTGGAATAGTAAAAGATGTATCCCCTAATTATTGTATTGTGCTGTCTGTGTTGCATAAAGAATTTAGTCTGAGTGCAAAACTGTTAAAAAACAATGTGGCGGGCATTTTATTGTGGGATGGAATGAATCATGCGATTGCTCAACTGAAAAACATTACTACGGTAGAAAATATTGTAGAAGGAGATACGGTAGTCGTACAACATTCTCTTATTTTCCCTACCAATTACCCTATCGGAACTGTTGCCAATATTAATCAGCAGGTAAAGGGCGGATATTATGTGTTGGATATTCAATTGTTTGAAAAAATGGATAGAATAAATAAGGTGTGGATTATTAAAAACAACTATGCCGATGAATTAACAAAGTTAAAAAAGATGGGAGAAGATGAGTAAGTATGGGTATGTGTTAAGTTTTATTTTATTGCTGTTGTTTCAAATAATAATAGTAAATAGCGTGTCTTTGTGGGGAATCATAACTCCTATGGTGTATATCTTATTTATTTTGATATTGCCGTTTCAAACACCACGATGGTTAGTCGTACTTTTGGGGTTTTTAATGGGATTTTCAGTTGATATGTTTACCGGAGTATTGGGTTTGCATGCCATAGCTTCGGGACTAATTGCTTTTTTAAGAATGCCTATTATTAATGTTATTCCTTCAAAAGTAACTTTTGAAGAGCATCTGCGACCTATATTGTGGGATATGCACTTTAAATGGTATTTTCAATACGTCTTATATCTAACGCTCATTCATCATATTGTTTATTATTTTTTAGAGGCGATGAGTTTTGATAACTTTCTCTTGGTGTTAGGCATAGCACTCTTAAATGTAGCTTTTACGGTCTTATTGCTGATGCTTTTTCAAGTCATATTTTTTAAAGCCTCTAAAAGATATTAATCAAGTTGTCGGTTTGCTATACCTTTTCGTTCATTGGCAGGTAGACGATGAATTTTTCTTTAAAAAAGTCTTCTTTGAACCACATGTCAATGGAATAAATATAAATCTTTTGAGGATACAATGCGGCTAATTCTTCGCTTATATCGCCTCCTTTGAGACAAATAATGCCGTTTTTCAAAGCATTGAATGAATGTTTGCTTTGTTTGTTTTTTACCCACTTAAAAAGAACAGGCAAGGAAGTTACCGCCCTGCTGATAATAAAATCGTAAGTGTTTTTTATTTCTTCTGCTCTTGTATGTGTACAAGTAACGTTTTTTAAGTCAATAGATTTAGCTATGCTTTCAGCTACTTTTATTTTCTTTCCTATCGAATCGACCAAGTGAAATTTTGCTTCGGGAAAAAGAATAGCCAAGGGAATGCCGGGAATCCCGCCTCCTGTTCCGACATCTAAGATAGAAGTTCCTTTTTCAAAAGAAATCAAGCGGGCAATGCTCAACGAATGCAAAATGTGATTGAGGTATAAATTGTGAATGTCTTTGCGAGAAATAACATTGATTTGTTCGTTCCATTGCGTATAAAGCGGCATAAGTTGCTCTAATTGGTGTATTTGTTTTTTGTCGAGATGAGGAAAATAGCGTAAGATGTTGTCCATTAAGATATTTTTAAAATGTAAAAATAAGTAAGTTTAAATAAAAAAACAGATTGATAGCAATCTGTTTTTTTATTGTGTATAGCGTACGATTTATCTTACGATGGTCATTTCTTCAATTAGATTGGTAGCTTTTGCATATTTATCAATAATAAATAATACATAGCGAACATCCACATTGATACAACGTTGTAGGTTTTCTTCAAAATCAATATCTCCTGACATAGCTTCGCTATTGCCGTCGAAAGCCAATCCGATTAATTCGCCATTGGCATTGATGACGGGCGAACCCGAATTACCGCCTGTAATATCGTTATTGGTAATAAAGCAAGTAACCAATTCTCCTTTTTCGTTGGTATAAGGACCGAAATCTTTTTTGTTGTACAGTTCTTTCAGTCTTTCGGGAACTATAAATTCAGTGCTATTGGGGTCTTCTTTTTGCATAACGCCGTTGATGGTCGTGTAGTAATTATAAAAAACGGCATCTCTTGGCACATAAGAACCTACGTTTCCATAAGTTAATCGTAAGGTAGAATTGGCGTCGGGTGCCATGGGTTTTCCTTTATTGATGTCCATAATTCCTTCGACAAACAGACGGTTGGCAGCTGCAATATTTTCTCCTGCATCTTGCATAGCTATTGCTACTTCTCTGAATTTTTCGTAAATACTTTGTCCTGCAAGCATTGCCAAGTCTTTTTTTAATACTTTCAGATTGGGTTTTTCAAGAAAAGCATTGAATTTTTCTTGTGTCGCAAAAACGGATTTGTCCATTATCGCTTGGGCGTATTGACAGAAATTTCCTTTGTATTTTTTAGCAACATCTGTAAGGACAGTAGGATAAAACTGAGGGTCCATGTTTTTATACGTGTACTCGAATAAAGCGGCAATTAATTTTTGCTCCGTTTGAGGGTTGTAATTTTTGTAGAAATTATCACCCGCAGTTTTTAGCTTTTCGATTAATGCATCTGTTCTTGCTTGATCTCCCGACTCTAATGCGGCAATTAAACCCGAACATTGTATGGCAAAATAAGGAAGTTCAGGACCGCTCAGCAAGCCTTCGATTATATACATGCGTGCTACGGCATAAGGCATGCGTTTGCTGTAGCCTTCTTCCAATAAGGTAAGTGCTTTTTTGTATTTATCGTCTTTATTTTCAGCCCATTTTAGATAGCCTTTTTCAATTTCTTTTTTCACATCCATTGTTTTCAGTGCCTTAAGGGCTTTGTTTTGTTCGTTGGAATATTTCCAATAATTGGAACAGCTGGCGTATTTTGAAGCATACTGAATGCGAGTTTTTTGACTTGCAGCCATTTCTTTACGTAAAACGTTGATTTTCACATCTCTTATTTCGTGACGTAGTTTATTGGTTACGTTCATTGTTTCTGCTAATCCATAAGAGGTAATATAGCGATTGGTGCTTCCCGGAAATCCCATAATCATGGCATAATCGTTCTCTTGTATTCCTTTAGCGCTAATAGGTAAGAAGTGTTTGGGTTTTAGAGGAATATTGTTTTCGGAATAAGGAGCCGGTGAGCCGTCGGGAGCGGTGTAAATGCGAAATACGGCAAAATCGCCCGTGTGTCGGGGCCACATCCAATTGTCGGTATCGCCACCGAATTTACCCATTGAAGATGGGGGAGCGCCTACTAATCGTACATCTTCATAAATGATATGTACAAATAAAAAGAATTGATTGCTGTTGAATACGTCAGCTACATAGGCGTGGTATTTAGTGCCTTCTATTGCTTTATCGGCAATTGTTTTCGATATTTTTTCAATGGCTTTATCCCTTTCTTCTTCGGTCATTTTATCGTTTAATTCCGCTTTAACTTGCGGAGTAACATCTTCCATACTGACAAGTATTGAAGCTGTAATTCCTTTGTTGGGAAGCTCTTCCGATTTTTTATAAGCCCAAAAACCGTCGGCAAGGTAATCGTGTTCTACTGTTGAGTGCGATTGTATCATGCCATAGCCGCAATGGTGATTGGTAAAAAACAAACCTTCGGGAGAAACTATTTCGCCTGTACAAAAATGCCAAAACGGTCTTCCTGCATTGCCCAATCCGATAACTGCATCTTTGAGTGAAGAATTATTGATGCTGTAAATTTGTTCTGCACTTAGTTTCAATCCTTTTCTTTGCATCTCGGCAATGTTTTGCTCTTTGAGTAATGCAAGCAACCACATACCTTCGTCTGCTCGTGATACCGATATGTTGAGTAACAATATCACATTTAATAATAATGCTAATTTTTTCATCTTTATAAATTTATTTAATTTAATAATGTATTTATTTTTTTCGAATTGCAAAGATATGAAAAATATATATTGCAGGCATGTGTTATGGGAAAATTTTAAGCAAAATATTTAGCTTTTGAATTTCTTGGAATAGGAAGAGTGGGGAAGTGAAGTTATAGAAGTTAAATATATCGAAATATTTTTTTAATTTATAAGCATAAATTATATACTTTTGTAAAAATTTTCATAATGGACAAATCACATCAATCGGCATTACGCGTACAAGCAGGAATTGAGCATCCATCTCAAATAAATCCTTATTTGAGAAAGAAGAATATTAAAAAGTCTAAGCTATTAAGTAAACAAGAATACATTGACGGTATTTTGTCGCAAAATATTGTGGTGCTTAGCAAAGCTATTACTTTGATAGAAAGCAATTTGCGTAATCATCACGAATTGGCACAAGAAATCATCGAAGCCTGTATTCCTTATTCGGGCAATTCGATTCGCATAGGTGTAACGGGTGTTCCCGGAGCAGGGAAAAGTACGTTTATCGATACTTTCGGGAAGCATATCACCTCTTTCAATCATAAGTTAGCGGTTTTAGCCATTGATCCGAGTAGCGAATTGTCGAAAGGGAGCATATTGGGTGATAAAACACGTATGGAAGAGTTGTCGTCCGATAGCAATGCTTTTATACGTCCTTCACCGTCAGCGAATTCCTTGGGAGGCATAGCTCGCAAGACGCGTGAAACGATTATATTATGCGAAGCGGCAGGATTTGATGTCGTATTGGTAGAAACAGTAGGGGTGGGGCAGTCGGAAACGGCAGTACATTCGATGGTTGATTTTTTTCTTTTATTAATGATTTCGGGAGCCGGCGACGAGTTGCAAGGCATTAAACGAGGTATTATGGAAATGGCTGATGCCCTTGTCGTTAATAAAGCCGACGGGGATAATGTAAAAAAAGCCGAACTCACAAAAATACAATTGGAAAACGCTTTGCGATTGTTCCCGCTTGGAGAGTCTCAATGGGCACCGCCTGTTTTCACTGCATCGGCTTTGTATAACACCAATATTGATGTGGTTTTTCAAGCGATTAAGGACTATATTGCTCATACGAAAGCAAACGGTTTTTTTGCTAAAAACAGGATAGAGCAATCCAAGAAACGTTTCCGTGATTATTTGGAAGAAGAATTGTTTGACCTTTTCCGTTCGGATAAAGAGGTGAAAGCTTCGCTTCCGCTTATAGAGGAAAAATTATTAGAGCATAAATTGAGTGCTTATTCAGCCGGTAAAAAACTGATAGATATGTATTTGCGGAATGCTTGTGAAGTTATCAATGCTGCTAATAAAAAGAAATAAATTATTTACTTACTTCTACCTCTTCAAATCCTTCGATAATATCTCCGATTTTAACATCGTTGAATCCTACTATATTTAATCCGCATTCGTATCCTGCCGTAACTTCTTTTACGTCGTCTTTAAAACGTTTTAAGGAACCTAATCGTCCGGTATAGATAACAATTCCGTCGCGAATGATGCGTACTTGGTTGTTGCGTTGTATTTTTCCATCCAATACATAACAGCCTGCAATGGTTCCGACTTTAGAGATATGGAAAATTTCGCGTACTTCGATATTGCAAACGATATTTTCTTTGATTTCGGGCGAGTGCATACCTTTAATAGCGTCTTTTAATTCGTTAATAGCGTCGTATATAATAGAGTAGGTGCGAATATCTACTTGCTCTTGTTCTGCTAATTTTTTAGCTCCGGCTGATGGGCGTACTTGGAAAGCAATAATAATAGCATCGGATGCCGAGGCTAATAATATGTCAGATTCGGTAACTTGTCCTACTGATTTATGGATTATATTTACCTGTACTTCCGATGTGGATAATTGCAATAAGGAATCGCTAAGTGCTTCGATAGAGCCGTCGACATCACCTTTTACAATGATGTTTAATTCTTTGAAATCGCCTATTGCTATTCGTCTTCCGATTTCATCGAGTGTGATGTGTTTTTGTGTACGCAATCCTTGTTCTCGAATTAATTGTATACGTTTATTTACAATGTTTTTAGCTTCACGTTCATCTTTATATACTTTAAAAGTATCTCCTGCTTGCGGTGCATTGTTTAATCCAAGTATCAATACGGGAGTTGAAGGTCCGGCTTCATTAATTAACTGATTTCTTTCGTTATGCATTGCCTTTATTTTTCCGAAAGCTGTTCCGGCAGCGATAATATCTCCTTTGTATAAAGTTCCGTTTTGTACTAATATTTTTGCGACATAACCACGTCCTTTGTCAAGAGCGGATTCTACGACGGTTCCTGTGGCTATTGTGTTAGGATTAGCTTTTAAATCAAGCATTTCGGCTTCTATTAATACCTTTTCGAGTAATAAATCAACATTGATTCCTTTTTTTGCTGAAATGTTTTGGCTTTGAATTTTACCTCCCCATTCTTCTACCAATAAATTCATATTGGCTAAAGCACCTCTGATTTTTTCAGGATCCGCATTGGGTTTGTCGATTTTATTGATAGCAAAAATCATCGGTACATTAGCTGCTTGTGCATGATTGATAGCTTCTATGGTTTGAGGCATAATGGTGTCGTCGGAAGCTATTACAATAATAACAATGTCGGTTACTTTAGCACCTCTTGCACGCATAGCGGTAAAGGCTTCGTGTCCGGGAGTGTCAAGGAAAGTGATGCGTTTGTTATTGGGTAAACGCACTTCATAGGCACCGATGTGTTGGGTTATTCCTCCCGATTCTCCTGCTATTACGTTGGTTTTTCGGATATAGTCCAATAAAGATGTTTTCCCATGATCTACGTGTCCCATCACGGTAACAATAGGAGAGCGTTCGATAAGGTCTTCTTCGTTTACCTCTACGGTTTCTTCCTCTTCTTCTTCGTCTATGCCTACAAATTGTATTTTGTATCCAAATTCTTCGGCAAGCAATGTGATAAGTTCGGCATCTAATCGTTGGTTAATAGCTACTGCCATACCAATACTCATGCAAGTAGAAATTATTTGTGTAACAGGAATATTCATCATAATGGCTAATTCGTTAGCAGTAATAAATTCTGTTACTTTTAAGATGTTTTTTTCTTGTTCCGAGCGTTCTTGTGCTTCTATTATTTCACTTTGAATAAGTTCTCTTTTTTCTTTTCTGTGCTTAGAGGATTTGGTTTTTCCCAGCGGAGCTAAGCGGGCTAATGTTTTACGTACTTGTTTGTCAATTTCTTCTTCGGTAAAGTCTATTTTATTAGCTTTACTATTTCTATCTTTGCGTCTTTTTATTCTATCAGTATCTAAATCAAACAAGTCGGCATCTTTATTGTAAGACGGTTTGATACGTTTTCTTTTCTTTCTGTGTGTTTGTTCATCTTCTTCTTTTGGGGAAGTTTTATCCACCATATTTTTTTTCCATACTTTTTTTACAGGAATATCTTCGCTACTATCTTCTTGAGAAGAATCGGTACTGATAGTTTCTTGTTTTTTCGCTTCCTCTTTTTTTCTTGTTTTAGATTTTTCTTGTTGTTCTCGTTTTAGTGCTAAATCTTTTTCTCTTTTTTCTTTTTTCGCTTTTAATAATTCTTCTTTTGTTTTTTTAGCAGGTTTGGTAAGGGTATTAATGCTACTTAAATCTATTTTCCCTACCACTTTCGGTTTAGAATCAATTTTAGGAGCTTTTAGTACAATAACATCTTCGGTATCAACTTCTTTTTGTTCATCAATATCTTTTTGCAAGTCGGCTGTTGCCGAGCTTTCCGCTATTTCTTTTGTATCACTGCTTTTAGCAGCCGACAAATCTTCAGCACTTACATCGTCTTTTGCGATTTCAGCTGTTGCTACTGTTTCCGTTATTACTTGTTTTTCAACACTATCTATAACAATATCTTCTTTAGGAGTGTCGGGAATGTCGCTTACGATTTCTTCTTGTACGACTTCTTTTTTTGTTGCTTTCGATGGTAATTTTTCTTTTGTTTTTTTCTCAGGCTTAGCTTTGATTTCCGTAGCTTTTTTTTCTGTTTTGCTTGTTTTTTTCGGTTTTTCAAGTGTCGATAAGTCTATTTTACCTACAATATTGACATTTTTCTTTGCAATATCAATTTTAAAGTCGGGTTCTTTGGTTTCTTTTAAAGGGGCTGTTTCAATTTTGTCAAGCTGAGTGGTTTTTATTACGACAACTTCGCTAACTTCGTTGTTAGTATCGTTATTAATGTTTTCTTCTGCTTCTTTTTCGGTTTCTTTTGTAGAAGAAATAGATTTTAAACTGCTTCCAAACTCTATCTTCTCCGATTCTTCTTTTATATCTCTTTCCGATTGGTATTTTTGAGATACAAGCTCATACATTTCTGGAGTCAGTTTGGTATTGTCGTTGTTTTCAACGACATGTCCTTTTTCTTTTAGGTATTCCACGATAGTGGAAGTAGCCACATTGTACTCCTTTGCAGCCTTCCCTAATCTTGGTATTATTTTCTTTTCTTCTGACATAAATTATTTTTTTAACTTTTTTTTATTTTAATGAATAATACATTGCATTATTCAAATTCAGCTTTGATAATACGAAGAACTTCGTCTATGGTTTCTTCTTCTAAATCGGTACGTTCTATGAGTTCTTCTCTGGAAATTTCGAGTACGTTTTTAGCTGTATAATAACCGGTATTTTTCAAAACATCGATAATCCATTGATCGATTTCGTCCGAAAATTCTTGTAATTCAACGTCTTCTTCGTCTATGATATCATCTCTAAATATATCTATTTCATATCCTGTTAATTTGCTTGCTAATTTAATATTACTTCCTCCTTTTCCAATAGCCAAAGAAATTTGATCCGGCTTCATGAAAACATTGGCACTTTTGTTTTCTTCGTTGAGTTCTATACTGGTAATTTTAGCCGGACTTAATGCTCTGGATATGTATAAAATATTATTAGTCGTATAATTAATAACGTCAATATTTTCATTCCTTAACTCTCTTACAATTCCATGTATACGAACACCTTTCATGCCTACGCAAGCTCCGACGGGATCTATACGTTCGTCGTACGTTTCAACAGCTATTTTGGCTCTTTCGCCCGGAACGCGAACGATGTTTTTTATCATAATGAGTCCGTCGTAAATTTCAGGAATTTCTTCTTCCATTAAACGTTCCAAAAATACCGGTGAGGTACGCGATGCTACGATTAAAGACGAATTAGGTCTGGGTTCTACTTTGGTAACGACAGCGCGTATATGATCGCCTTTTTTGTAAAAATCGCCCGGTATTTGTTCGCTTTTCGGAAGTAATAATTCTATTCCTTCTTCGTCGTGGATAATTATTTCTTTTTTAAATGCTTGATGTACAGTTCCCGAAACGATTTCGCCTATGTGGTTTTTGTATTTTTGATAGATAATGTCTCCTTCGTATTCTAATAATTTAGCAGCTAAATTTTGGCGTAATGAAAGTATATCTCTCCTGCCGAAATCTTGTAGTTTGATTTTTTCACACACTTCTTCTCCTACTTCAAAATCGGGTTCTATTTTGATAGCATCCGATAGTTCTATTTGAGTTACAGGATCGCTAAGTTGTCCATCTTCTACTATTTCAAACCATCGTTGAAATTCTACATCTCCTTTATCATCGTTTACAATGATGCTAATATTTGCATTTTGACCATATTTTTTCAAAAGCGTATGTTTAAAAACATCTTTTAGAATAAACATAAATGTTTCTCTATCTATATTTTTCAGCTCTTTAAACTCAGAAAACGATTCAATTAAATTTAAATCCTCTTTCATATTTTATATGTCATTAATTTTTTATTAAAATACCACCTCAATTTTTGCTTCTTTTACATCTGTTATTTGTATTTTGTGCGTATATATCGGTGTTTTTTTTGTTTCTTTTATTTCTAATTCTATTTCTTCTTCAGTAGCGTTCAGTAATTTTCCACTGATTTTAGTGCCGTCGTTTAACTTGACAGTTAATTGTTTACCTATAGCGTTTTTGTACTGACGGTATAGTTTTAGCGGTGTTCCTAAGCCGTGTGAAGATACGTTTAATTCAAAATCAATTTTATTTCTATCCAAAGCTTTTTCTATGTGTTTACTTATTTGTATGCATTGTTCTACTGTTACGCCCTTATCGCCATCTAAAAAAACATAGATGGTGTTGTCTTTTTTTACCTTTATATCAGTAATAAATAAATCGGTATCTCGGATGATATCCAAGACCAAATCGGTAATTAAATTACTGCTTATATTGCTCATATCCTTACGTTATTATTAAAAAAGGAGAAAACTCATCGCTCCTCCTTAAAAAATATCTCTTAAAATAAGTTTACTAAAAAACAAAAAATCGTAAACTTTGTTGACCAACCAGGATTCGAACCTGGACTGACAGAACCAAAACCTGTAGTGCTACCATTACACCATTGGTCATCCTCTATTTTAAGGTTTACAAAAGTAAACAAAAAATCCATTGGATAGGATTATTAAGAAAAAATTTTTTAAATTACTCATAATATTGATAATCTGATAGTTTGTCGGTTTAAGGTGCAAAATTACTAAAAACAGCGATTAAATTATTGTAGTTTTTTGGAAAAAATATTTGTTTTATATGGTTTTAAGGAAGGGGATCGTAGCCGCTTTTACCCCAAGGATGGCACGATAATATACGTTTTAAAGCTAACCAACCTCCTTTAAAAGGTCCATATTTTTTGATGGCTTCTAAACCATACGCAGAACACGTTGGCGTAAATCTGCAACTTGGCGGAAATAAAGGCGAAATAAGAAGTTGATAAATTTTTATCAATGCAATGAAGATAAAAGAAAGTATTGCTTTTATAGCTCTATAAATTTTGACAAAAAATTTCACCGTTTACAAATTAAATTGATCAATATGTTTTCCTTTCATTCCACGGTAAAAGTCTTGTATAATGGCTAAATCTTTCTCGTAATCGCCACTCGGATAAATGCAAGGACCAATTCCACCTTTTTTGGTTCCCCAATCTAAGTAGCATAGAAAAATAGGGACTTCGGCATATTCTGCAATAAAATAAAATCCTCTTTTCCATGATTTTACGAGTTTTCTTGTCCCTTCGGGAGCTATGAGTACGGCAATTTCATCGTTCGATTTAATAATATTGCCTATGTCAACAGGAAGCATGCGGATGCGTTTTTTATCAACAGGAATGCCTCCCCATCTGACCAATAAATATTTAATAGGGAAAATAAAAAAACTTTTTTTGATTAAAAAATGTATTTTCATACCCATGGCAACAAAAACCATTTTTCCTACTATAAAATCCCACATGCTTGTGTGAGGGGCAAAAGCTAAAACGCTGTGTCTTGCTTCTTTAGGAATAGTATAATCAATGGTAAAGCCGAATTTTTTTAAAATAAACTTAATTAATTTTACTTTTATACTCATCAGACGAATTCGAATTAAAAGTGAAAAAAGATGTAATCTTGTAAATGCAAAAATATAAAATATATCCGAGAAAAAATAATTTTTTTAATATTATTTTTTTTTAATCTAAGTATACGTAAAAAATAAGTACTAATAGCCCAATGTTTTTAACATGGATTTATAACTTTGCTCTTTTCCAAAGAGTTTAGTTACAATTTCTCCTTCGGTGTTTTCGGAATTTTCCGTTATTTCTCGGTCGATAATAACGTGTTTAGGGGCGGGAATCAAGCAGTGTTGTATGCCGCCATAGCCACCTATTGACTCTTGATAAGCTCCCGTGTGAAACAATCCGATGTATTGAGGTGTTTCTTCTGTAATTTTGGGTAAAAACACGGCATTTAAATTGGCTTCGGAATTGTAGTAATCTTGGCTGTCGCATGTTTGTCCTCCCAAAAAAACTCTTTCGTATTCTTTGTCCCAATTATTGATGGCAAGCAATATAAATTGTTTACTGATAGCCCATGTGTCGGGTAGTGTTGTCATAAACGAACTGTCAATCATATTCCATAGCTCGCGGTCGTTTTGTTGCTTTTGATGCAAGACGGAATACAATATAGCGCTGGCTTCGCCTACGGTAAACGTGCCGAATTCGGTGAATATATCGGGTTCTTTTACGCCATTACGATTGCAAATAGTTTTTATTTGAGCTATAATTTCCTCTGCCATGTATTCGTAATCATAAGAAAAAGACAAACGATTTTTAATGGGGAAACCGCCGCCTATATTAAAAGAATCTAATTCGGGAGCTATTTTCTTCAGTTCGCAATACACATTCACGCACTTTAGTAACTCGTTCCAATAGTAAGCCGTGTCGTCTATGCCCGTATTAATGAACATGTGCAACATTTTTAGTTCGAATTTGGGATTGTTTTTTATTTTATCCAAATAGAAAGGGACAATGTCGTTGTAGCGTATTCCTAATCGGGAAGTATAGAACTCAAAGCGGGGTTCTTCTTCCGATGCAATGCGAATACCTAACTTGCATTTACTTTCAAGTAATCTGTCCAATTGGTCGAATTCTCTTTTGTTGTCCAATACCGGAATAGTATTGATAAATCCATTATGAATGGCGTTGACAATATTTTCAATGTATTGGTCTTTTTTAAAACCGTTGCATATAATATAGTTTTCTTTGTCGAATACACCTTGCTCGTGCAGTGCGTCAATGATGTTTAAATCGAATGCCGATGAGGTTTCTATGTGCGTTTCGTTTTTAAGAACTTCTTCTAAAACAAAAGAAAAATGAGAGCTTTTAGTGCAGTAGCAATAGTGATAATCAGCGTCATAGTCGGCTTTTGCCATCGCCACGTTGAACCATCGTTTTGCTTTGTGAATGTTTTCCGATATTTTAGGAAGATAGGTAATTCTTAATGGGGTTCCGTATTGTTTAATGATTTCCATTAAGTCAATATTATTGAAAAACAACTCGCCGTCTTCTACTTCAAATTCCTCTTGGGGAAACTCATAAGTTTGCTGAATTAAATCAATGTATTTATTTTTCATCGCAGTGTAAATTTTTTTTTTGCAAAAGTATTAAAAAAGTAAATAGAAATGATGTAGGTAATGTAGATTATTGAAAAAAGATTAATGTAAACGACTTACTTTGTCAATTTATAAAGTTTTTAAGTGTTTTACTTTTTGTTTTAAAATTGAAAGTGGAGTTTTTTCTTATAATTTACCGATTGTAGATAAGTGAATATAAATATTTTTTTTGTTGTTGTTTTTTTCGAAAAAGGAAAAAACTTTGCTCAAAATCTTTTTATTTTTATCTGTTGAAACAAATAAAAGTATACTTTTGTAACATTAAAAAATAAAAATATTAACAAAAAAAAACTGTCCTAATAGAGGGGGACACTTTATCCAATAATTACGAATAAAAACTCTATAGGTATTTATTCTTATACATATTTGTCCCCTCATTACACTTGGTATTATATATTTATGTATGATGGTGAAAATATCTATTTTACAAATATTGATGATAGCTTGGGAATGCGTACTTTTTTAGACACTTGCGGATTTTCAAAATATAAGATCAGAAAATTTGAACGAAAGGTAAAAAAAATTAAAAAGAAAAATGAAAGAGTTTATCAATCACAAACTTTTTAGTTTAAGTCAAACTAGGCGGTAATGCCCCACCTTATTCTTTTTAAACAAAAAAATCATAAAATATATTTAGTCGCTTGTTTCTATATTTCCTCTAAACTCTTTATACTGTGTAGTAAAACGGCTTGTGATTTGCATAATTTGTGTGCTATTTTTAGAAATACGTGCGTAAATTGATTATTTTCATGTATATTTGCAAAAAAACGAATGATTGTTTTTTTCTATTTTTAAAATTATTAAATCATTATAAATAAGTATTATAAATATGGTTCCATCGGATATTAATATTGCAAAAGCAGCAAAAATTAAACCCATTTATGAAATAGCATCGCAAATGGGTATCGCAGAAGAAAATCTTGAGTATTTTGGTCGTTATAAAGCAAAGCTACCTTTGCATTTGATTGACGAAGAAAAAGTAAAGAAAAGTCGTCTGATTTTAGTTACAGCCATTACGCCTACGCCTGCGGGCGAAGGAAAAACGACTACCTCTATAGGTTTGGCTCAAGCGATGAATGTATTAGAACACAAAACGACAGTCGTATTGCGTGAGCCTTCTTTGGGTCCCGTTTTTGGCGTAAAAGGAGGTGCGGCAGGAGGCGGCTATTCGCAAGTAATACCTATGGAAGATATAAATTTGCATTTTACAGGCGATATTGCTGCCGTCGAAAAAGCCAATAATTTATTGGCAGCTCTTATTGATAATCAACTGCAAAACAAAGGAAAACCTTTCGATTTAGACCCACGCACTATTAGCTGGAGAAGAGTAATGGACATGAACGACCGCTCGTTACGAGACATTGTAATAGGACTTGGCGGAAGAACACAGGGCGTTCCTCGACAAGATGTTTTTAACATTACGGCAGCAAGCGAAGTGATGGCAATATTGTGTTTGTCAAAAGATATTGAAGACTTAAAACAGCGTTTAGGAAATATTTTTGTAGGCTATACGTATGATAAACAAGCTATTTATGCTCGCGACTTGAACGCACAGGGTGCTATGGCAACCTTACTGAAAGATGCAATAAAACCTAATTTAGTACAAACCTTAGAAAATACGCCTGCTATTATCCATGGAGGTCCTTTTGCAAATATAGCACAAGGAACCAACTCGGTTGTTGCTACAAAATTAGGTCTTACATTCAGCGATTTTGTTGTAACGGAAGCAGGATTTGCCTCTGATTTAGGAGCCGAAAAGTTTTTCGATATTAAAATGCGAAGCTGCGGATTGCATCCTAATGCGGTGGTCATCGTAGCTACCGTAAGAGCATTAAAATATCATGGAAATCAAGCGATAGCCGAACTTTCAACACCGAATGTCGAGGCTTTGCGTATCGGATTGGCAAATCTTGATAAACATATCGAAAACATGAAAGCTTTCCATTTTAATCCCATTGTGGCTATTAATAGGTTTGCTTCCGATAGCGAAGAAGAATTAAAGTTAATAGAAAGCCATTGCAGTAAAATGGGGGTGAAGGTAGCATTGAACGAGGCTTGGGCAAAAGGAGGAAAAGGAGCCCTTAGCTTAGCCGAAATGGTTGTGGAAGAAGCAAAAAAACACAACAAAGAATTATCCTATCTGTATGATACGGAACTTCCTGTAGAAGAGAAAATAGAGATTATTGCAAGAAAAATGTATGGTGCAACAAAAGTAGAATATACGGCTAAAGCACGTACACAGCTAAAGACCATAAGCGATTTACAGCTTGATAAATTACCTATTTGCATAGCCAAAACACAAAATTCGCTTTCGGATAATCCGAAAGTAAGAAATCGTCCCGAAAATTTTGCTATTACTATACGCGACATAGAAATTGCTTCGGGAGCCGGTTTTATTATTCCGATAGCAGGCGAAATAATCCGTATGCCCGGCTTACCAAAAGTTCCTTCAGCCGAAGTTATTGATATTGATAAAGAAGGAAATATTACAGGACTATTTTAACCCTAACTCAATAATAAGAAAGGAGTTTCTCGTTATTCGAAAAACTCCTTTCTTATTTTTAAATAGTTGCTTGGTTAGCAGTAATAGCTACTACATTGACAATGTCTTCGATAGAACAACCGCGTGAAAGGTCGTTGATAGGAGCAGCCATTCCTTGCATAACAGGACCTACTGCTTCGGCATTGGCTAAGCGTTGTACCAATTTATAAGCGATGTTGCCTACTTCGAGAGTGGGGAAAACCAACACATTGGCTTTTCCTGCTATCGGACTATCGGGTGCTTTGCTAGCTCCGACCGACGGAACGATGGCGGCGTCGGCTTGTAATTCGCCGTCGATGGCTAAGTTGGGAGCTATTTTTTTAGCGATAGCGGTGGCTTCTACTACTTTGTCGACCATTTCGTGTTTCGCACTTCCTTTGGTCGAGAAACTTAACATGGCGACACGCGGCTCAATGCCGGCTACGTTTTTAGCGGTTTGTGCTGTAACAACAGCTATTTCAGCCAATTCTTGTGCTGTGGGATTAGGATGTGCGGCACAATCGGCAAAAACCATAATTCCATTATCGCCCCATTGTTTATCTTTCATTATCATTATAAAAGCTCCCGATACAACACTTACTCCGGGTAAAGTTTTTACGATTTGAAATGCAGGACGTAAAACATTGCCCGTAGCGTTAAGAGCACCGGCAACTTCACCGTCGGCTTCTTTGTTTTTAATTAGTAAAGTAGCCAAATACAAAGGGTCTTTTACCAATTGGCGTGCTTGCTCCATTGTCATGCCTTTGCTTTTGCGTAATTCGTATAACATTTCAGCATAAAATTCCGCTTTCGGATTGTTGTCGGCATCTATCATGCTTGCTTTTTCTATATGACTTAAATTCCATTTTTTGGCATTGTTGAGAATAGTTTCTCTATTTCCAATCAAAATTAAGCGGGCAATTTTTTCTCTTAAAATAATGTCTGCCGCTTTCAACATTCTTTCTTCTGTTCCTTCGGGAAGCACAATGCACTTATCGGCTTTTTGTGCCATCGATTTAATATTTTCTAATAAGTTCATAAATAAGATAATTTTATATAATAATGATGATTAATTCTACAATTACAAAAATAGAAAAAATAAGTTTATATTTTGACTTAAGTGTTAACGTATACTTGATTTGTTGATAAAAATTTAAAATTGCTGAAATATTTATTTTTGTATATAAAAAAAATGTATCTTTGCATTCTTAAAAAATAAGGTATAATATAATATTAACTAAAACATTATCAGTAATATGTTAAAACATTACGAAACCGTTTTCATTATGACTCCCGTTTTATCTGATGAACAGATGAAGGAAACGGTTGAAAAATTTGAGAAATTTTTACTTGATAACAAGTGTGAAATTGTTCATCAAGAAAATTGGGGAATGAGAAAATTAGCTTATCCTATTTTGAAAAAGTCGTCCGGTTTTTATCATTTGTTTGAATTTAAAGCGGAGCCGACATTCGTAAAAGAATGGGAAGTTAATTTTAAGCGTGACGAAAGAGTATTGCGTTTTTTAACGGTAGCACTCGATAAATACGCTATTCAATTTAATGAAAGAAGACGTGAAAACAAAAACAATGCTTCAAAAGAAGCTGCTAAATCAAGTAGTAACGAATAAATCGCATTATCATGAGTCAAAATACGGATATTAAATATTTAACGCCTATAGCGGTAGATGTAAAAAAGAAAAAGTTTTGTCGTTTTAAAAAGCATGGTATAAAATATATTGACTACAAAGATGAACAATATTTAATGCGTTTTATTAACGATCAAGGAAAAATATTGCCAAGACGCCTTACAGGGACTTCTTTAAAATATCAAAAGAAAGTAGCTCAGGCTGTTAAAAGAGCAAGACATATTGCTATTTTGCCTTTTGTGGCTGATAACTTAAAAGAAAAATAGGAGGATAGAGTATGGAAATTATTTTAAAAGAAGACGTAGTTAATTTAGGTTTTGCTAATGATATAGTGAAAGTAAAAGACGGATACGCAAGGAATTATTTGTTTCCTAATAAATTAGCCATTCCTGCTACCGAATCTAACAAAAAAATATTAGCGGAAAACTTAAAACAACGTAGCCATAAATTAGAAAAAATCAAAAACGAAGCTATGAGTTTAGCTGAACGTTTAACCGATTTAACCGTAGAAGTTAGCGTTAAAGCAACAGACGAAGGTACTGTTTATGGTTCTGTCAGCAATAGTGTTATAGCCGAAGCCCTTAAAGAAAAACACAATATTGAATTGGATCGTAAAAAAATCGTTGTTCAAGGTGACCATATTAAAGAATTAGGCGAGCATAAAGCGACAGTACAATTACACAAAGATGTACGTATCGACATTAGCATTAATGTTATAAAAGAAGAATAATTAGTTGTTTATTTTTAAATATTTATAATATGTGAAAGAATGGATGTTTTTATTTAAGCATCCATTCTTTTAATTCTATATCTTCGTTTTCGATAATGGACAGGTAGTTTTTATAACGAGATAGGGCTATTTTTCCTTCTTCTACAGCTTCTTTTACGGCACACTGAGGTTCGTGTGTATGTGTGCAATTGTTAAATTTACATTCGTGTAATAGACGCAACATTTCAGGAAAATAATGCGATACTTCTTCTTTAGTATATTGTATAAGACCGAATTCTCTTATGCCGGGCGAGTCGATAATATAGCCGCCAAACGATAAATCGAACATTTCGGCAAAGGTTGTTGTGTGTCTTCCTTTTTTATAATATTCGGAAATATCTCCGATTTTTAAGTTGAGGCTACTGTCAACGCTATTGATAATGGTCGATTTGCCAACTCCCGATATTCCGCCGATAAACGATGTTTTGTTTTGCATTAATGCTTTGACTTCTTCTACGCCTTCGCCTGTCGTATTTGACATATTGACACAGGTATAGCCGATTTTTTCGTATAAAGATTTTAATTGTTTGAGTTCTTCCATTTCTTTTTTGTTGTAAATATCTATTTTATTGAAAACAATAATACTTTCTATGCGAAAAGCTTCGGCAGCCGTAAGAAAACGGTCGATAAAACCAAGGGGTGTGCGGGGTTGAGATAAACTGACAATGAGAAAAAATCTATCAATATTAGCAGCTAAAATATGAGAAATACGGGATAAGTTGGTGGATTTACGTGTAATATAATTTTTACGTTCTTTTATATCCGTAATTAATCCCATATCTTGGTCTTTGTCTTTAATAAAAAGTATATGGTCGCCGACGGCAATGGGATTTGTGGTTTTAATGCCATGTATGCGAAATTGTCCTTTTAAGTTACAGTATATTATCTCGTTATTATCCGTTCGAACGGTATAGATATTTCCTGTAGATTTGGTTACAATTCCTTTTCTTTTTGCTGACATACTTTTTGATTTTAAGACGAATACGATTAACTATTAATTTATTTTTTCTTGTAATGATTTAAATCCTTTTCCCAATATTTCATGGGCATCGGCAATGGTAATAAAGGCTTCGGGGTCTATTTGAAAAATATACTTTTGAAGGTCGGGAATAGATCTTCGGTTCATTACCGTAAACAACACATCTTTTTCTTCTTTGGTATACATACCTTTTGCTTGAAAAATAGTGCCGCCACATTTTAAATTGTAGATGATGGATTTCCGTAATTCTTCACTTTTTTCAGAGATAATAAAAATAATTTTATCGTCGGAAAAACCTTGCAATATCATGTCTATCACTTTTCCCATTATGAAAATAGTTAACCATGAATAGAGAGGGATTTTCCAATCTTGGAAAGCAAGAAAACCGACAAGCACAATGCAAGAGTCGACAATCATTAATTGTTTTCCAAGGGGAATTTTGGTGTATTTGGCTAAAATAGAGGCTAACACATCACTTCCGCCACTCGAAGCCCTTGATTTGAATATCAGTCCGACACCAACGCCCATCACTACGCCTCCAAAGATGCTGGCTAATAATACTTCATCGTGAAGATTGAGAGGGTCATTGCCAAGGAAATAGATTAAACCGTCTGTAAATAAAGCGGTTAAAATAAATCCCATAAATGTTTTAACTCCGAAGCGTGGTCCTAATAATTTTAATCCTATTAAAGTTAAAGGAAGATTAAAACACAGCGCTGCCATACCAACCGGAAATCCGAATTTATGATGTAAGACAATGGAAATCCCGTAAATGCCTCCGGGTGTAATTTTATAGGGAGTCATAAAAAATGCATATCCCAATGCCAATATAAATGCCCCAATGATAAGATAAAAATAAGACATTATCCATTCTTTCGACAGTATTTTATCTTTTATAGGATTGATAATGAAATTAGCCATGTGTATTAATTAAATATGGTAGTTATGATTATAAAAAGCGTTTAATACTATGTAAAGAGTGAGTGTATTCTTCTTTTTCGACATTGAAAATTCCTTGCTTATCCAATTTATCTTTTCTTACTTTTCCACTTGAATGAATGATAGTGTTGTCTTTGTAAACGATTCCCGTATGTGTGATTTTTCCACTATTGTTGTTGAAAAATGCTAAGTCGAAACACCGAGCATCTTCTATGGATTGAACGAGCTTTCCTTGTTGTGCTTGTTGGGAAGCATCGCGTTTAAGTTGAATGTCAGCTATCTTAAATACTACTTGATTTAAACCCGAACAGTCTATGCCGTAAGGACTTCTTCCTCCCCAAAGATAGGGTGCATTCATAAAAGAAAGCAGCGTTTCTTCCATTGTTTTTTGTGGCGGTAAAGCATCAACAACTAAGTATTCGGCACCGAGATAAATGCTGTTATTATCCCGCAAAGGGAGCGTAGAACCGGGATATACGTAAAAACTTAATTCTCTTCGTTTGTCGTGAAGAAGAGTAGGAGATGAAACGCTCAATGGAAGTTGATTTTGATAATAAGTTTCCATTTCCGACTTGCGTATTAATGCAAGTTGATTACGGTCTATATAGCCCTCGTAATCATCGTAAAGCGTTCGAATATGTAGCCAATCGTTTTCAAACCGAAGAATTTCATAGGCTTCGCCGAACAATAACTGCGTAAGCATTTCGGAACGATGAGAAGCTCTTGCCCGTAAGGGGATTAATGCAATGTTACAAAAACCGTAAATAGACATATTATTCGATGATAAAAGGTTGAACTTTAGATGTTGATTTAGAAAATGTTTTCAGAAAATACATTCCTGTAGCTAAGTGTGATACGGGAATGCTATAGGTTTCCGAAGGATTGATATTTGATTGATTATAAAGTAATTGTCCTGTAATGCTGTAAATTTGAATAGTTGCGGCTTCGTTGATGTTTTTTATTACTACATTCAACATCGCATCAGCAGGATTGGGATATAGTTGTATATCTATGTCATTGTTTACATTAGAAAATGTATGAATAGTTGATTTGTCGGGACAAATATGTAAACGAATGGGAGCTGAATAATAAATGTTGTCGCTTACTACTTTTCCTGCTTCTTTCCATGTCTTATTTTCTTTAAGAAATCCTGTTGATAAGCTATTGTTTCTCAATGGTGTGTTTTTTGCAAATACATAACGGAGTGTATCGTCATCTTTAATAGGAAATTGATATTCAATACAAAAATGTCGAGATATGCGGTAACTTCCTTCTATGGTAAAAGTATTCCATTCGTTAGGAATGATAGTGTTTCCCATTACTTCCATTTTCTTTAACAAATTGGTAGGATATCTTAAAGAAGACGTATTCATGATTTTTACGAATACGGTATCATTGTTTGTAAAGCCGACATTCCCAAAATAAATGGAAATAGAATCGATAAATATTGGGTCAAAGACGGAATAGTATTCGGAAGCAGCTGCTACATAATAATCGGGATTGTTTGTGGAAAAATTAAATTCAACAAACGTATCGTTTTCGAATAGGTTGCTCAATACCATACAGCTATCGAAACTTATTCCGTTTTGTGCAATAGTGATAGTTTTAATTTTTGATGTGCCGACTACGGAAAGTTCTACTTTGCGATTAATGGAAGTTGTGTTGATTTGTTTACTTTTCACATAGATTTGTTGATTTCCGCTTCCCTTAGTTGGTGAAATCGATATCCATGAAGTATCACAATGGATAGTCCAATTGTCGTTGGTGCTAATGTTGAATGAGTCGGTATGGTCCAATTCGTTTTTGATAAAAAGATAATTGGAATCTACACTTAAGTAGGTGGTATCTAATCCTATTGTAAAGCGTATGCTATCGGTAGCATTTGAGATGTTAGTAATGGAAAAATTGTTGATGATAGTGCCGTCTGTAAGAAAGGGTTTTGGGTTACTCGATGCATTAAAAGAAGTTCTACCTTCACTTTCATTAAAATAGGCGTATGTCAGCATTCCTTGCAGTTGAGTGGTGCCGCCCGGTCTGTAAATATAGACTTCGTCAAAAGTAAATAAATTGTCATAGCTGGCATTGCCGTTAAAATTGCTATTGATGCGGTAGATTAATAAACCGGAGCCGGGTAGCGAGGATTCAAAAGTAGAAGAGTTTACTTTTCGATATTCTACTATAATGTATTCCTCTGAATATTCATTGTCAAAAGGAATTTTATAAGCTATTTTATCCGAAGAACTTCCATTGGCAGGGAAAAGGGTGTAGGTTCCATTTTCATAGATGGTAGGAATGCTGTCTAACCAGTTTCCATATTTATATTTCATATACGCACCTAATCCCTGTGGTTTCGAGTAATTGGTAGAAGCCATTAAATCCCAAAAGCCTACAGGGGATATGTCATTGTAGTTCTCATCGTAGCGATAGAGATCAGGAGCACCAAGTGTATGCATAAATTCATGAGTGATAACGCCGGTATATGTCATGTCTTCGGTAATTAAATTGTAATCATACACTCTTTTCCCATTGATGTACACCGTATTGTCATACAAGCTCCAACGATGTGGCCACAATAAATTTTGCCAGCCTTGGGCTGTTCCCGCGATAATAAAACAAACATTGTCTACTCTACCGTCATTATCATAATCTATAGGTAGACCGGAAGGAATACTATCTCTAAAAAACGTAATAGCTCGAATCAATAGATTATGTTCTCTCTCTTTTCTTTCCGTTGAGTTTTGATAGCCGGTGGGATTATTTGTTGAATGATAGGGAGTAAAGTATGCCCTGGGATAAATATCTTGATAAGAATTGATTACCGTAGAATCCGAAGAGGGGAACAGATGACTTCTTACATTCAATTTGCCATAACTTATTGTTTTGTAGTAATTAGCTAACGAATTAGCAGTGCCGGATGAGGTGTCGTTAAATTTTTTATTGACATTGTTATAATTATCTATATTATACCCTTCATCGTCGGAAAAACGAATAAAAAAGACTAAATTATTAATTGTTCCGTGATTTCTTTTTACGGATTTATGCTTCGCTTCATAAGGAATATCGGCTTCAAACTCTTTTCGGATGTTGAGCCATTTTTCGGAAGAAATATTTACTCCTTTCTCTATTTTTAAATTGTCGGGATTAACTTCTCCAACAATATAAGAGGAAGCTATAAGTTCGTCTCCTTGTTTTAATGCATAAGTATAATATCCTGTTTTTGTGTCTTGTATAATAGTGTAGCCGGCTGAATCGTGTAACCAATTGTGGTATTCGTCGCCACTGGCAAAGCAGTTTATTTTAACTCCATTGGGTTGAGTGATAGTTTGCGGAACATTTTTTAAATAGGCTCCATAGGACGAAGCCAGCAAAATTTGCGATAAAATTAAACAGAAAAATCTTTTAAACATAAAGCCTTAAAATTATATTAAAATAATTTGCAAAATTATCAAAAATTTCATAATTTTGCACAATAAAAATTATCAATTAATAATAAAATAAAAATGAAAACCAAAGTATTAAGTATTAGCATTATGATTACTATTGCAGCCTTTGCAATAAGTTGTAAAAACAAAAAAACACAAGAAGTGAAAGAAGAAATTGAACCTCAAAAATCCGAACTACAGTTAAAAGTAGAAGAATTTGCTTATGTTGACTTAAATAGTCCGCATATAGCACAGCTATCTGAAAATGAAAAACAACTGATACGTATATTCGTTGAAATAGCCGATATAATGGATCAATTGTTTTGGAAGCAAACATTTGGCGATAAAAGTATTTTAGATACCGTACAAGATCCCTATACAAAAGAGTTTGTAAAAATAAATTACGGACCTTGGGAAAGGCTTAATGGCGATGCCCCGTTTATTGAAAATTACGGGAAGAAATTTTTAGGTTGTCAGTATTATCCGCAAGATATGACCAAAGAAGAATTCGATGCCTTTAAAGATCCTAATAAAAACAGCCTCTATACCGTTTTACGTCGCAATGAAGATAATTCGTTAAAAACAGTTTGGTACAAAGACGAATACAAAGAAGAATTGACCAAAGTGAATGAATTATTAGACAAAGCAATTGCCATTGCAGAAGATCCGGGTTTGAAAAAATATTTAATAGAACGCAAGAAAGCATTCCAAACCGATAATTATTTTGCAAGCGATATGGCATGGATGGATATGAAAAACAGCAAAATAGATTTTATAGTAGGACCTATCGAAAAATACGATGACAAGCTAAATGAAGCTAAAGCAGCTTACGAAGCATTTATTTTGATTAAAGATATAGAGAGAAGCAAAGAGTTAGAGAAATTTATAACAATGCTGCCCATGTTGCAAAAAGAATTACCTTGCGACCCTAAGTATAAAACATTTGTTCCGGGAACTTCTTCCGATTTGAATGTTTACAATGCTGTTTATTATGCAGGTGATTGTAATGCAGGAAGTAAAACTATTGCTATCAATCTTCCTAACGACGACAAAGTGCAAGCGAAAAAAGGAGCTCGCCGTTTGCAATTACGCAATAGCATGCAAGCAAAATTCGACAAAATTTTAATGCCAATCGGTCAGTTGATAATAGAAGAAAATCAACGACAACACCTTAAATTCGATGCTTTCTTTTGGAATGTAACTTTCCACGAAGTAGCTCATGGCTTAGGAGTTAAACAAACGGTTAATAACAAAGGAACAGTAGACGATGCTATGAAAACGGAAGGAACCTCTTGGGAAGAAGCAAAAGCCGATATATTAGGACTGTTTATGGTGTGCAAATTAATTGAAAAAGGAGAAATTACCAATATTACGGCAGAAGATGCCATCACTACTTTCATAGCAGGTATTTTGCGTTCTGTACGTTTTGGAGCTTCCAGTTCACATGGAAAAGCCAATATGATGTGCTATAATTATATGGAACAACAAAAAGCATTTACTCGCAATGGCGACGGCACTTATCATATTGATTACGAAAAAGCAAAAGCTACTATCGATAGTTGGGCTAATCTTATTATTGTTACACAAGGCGACGGAAACTTTGAGTTTGCCAGTAAGTTCCGACAAGACAACGGAAACATAACGGAAGCATTACAAAAAGATTTGGATAAAATTAATGCAGCCGGTATTCCAAGAGATATACGATTTAATCAAGGCTTAAAAGTAATGGGTTTAGAATAAAAAAAACAGCAAAAATATTGTTGAAACCCTAATAAATAAAATATTATGAATCAGATAGCAATAGCAGGAAATAAAGGAAAAGGCGTGCGTTCCGATTGTTTTATCACATTGGAATTGACAAAACAAGGAGGAATAACAGTTGATATTGTAAGCAAAGTGAAAGTTTTGTATGGACGACAAATAGAAGAACAAATAAAAAATATTTTGTCGTTTTACGAAATTAAAAATGCCAAAGTAAGCATTGAAGACAGTGGTGCTATCTCTTTAGTAATTGCAGCTCGTATGGAGGCATGTATAAAACGTTTGATTAAAACGGATAAAGAATATTTAATGCCGTTTTTACCTGACAATAAATACACTACGAAAAGAGATAAAAACAGATTTACTCGTTTATATCTTCCGGGCAATACGCCGAGTTTGGCTTTAAATGCAGGCATTCATAATCCGGATGGAATTATTCTCGATTTGGAAGATGCGGTTGCTTATGATAAAAAGCACGAAGCTCGTTTTATGGTACGTAACGCATTAAGAGGCATTAATTTTTACGGTGCTGAACGTATGGTGCGTATCAATCAGATACCTGCCGGTTTAGAAGATTTGCAGTATATTATTCCTCATCATATCAATTTGATTTTAGTTCCAAAATGCGAATCTGCCGAGCAAATAGTGTTATTAAATCAACACCTTGATAAACTGAAAAAAGAACACGGTATTTCCGACGAAATTTGGTTAATGCCGATCATTGAGAGTGCTTTAGGTGTTATGAACAGTTTTGCTATCGCCAAAGCAGCTGATAATATTGTAGCTATGGCGATAGGTTTGGAAGACTACACTGCCGATTTGGGAGTAAAACGTACGAAAGCTGCCAATGAATCTTTTTTTGCTCGTTCAATGTTGGTCAATGCATGCAAAGCTGCCGGTATACAAGCTATCGATTCTGTGTTTTCCGATGTTTCCGATATGGAAGCACTCAAAGAAAATGTATTGCAATCGAAAGCAATCGGTTTTGATGGAATGGGCTGTATACACCCTCGACAAATCAAAGTGATTAAAGATAACTATGCCCCCGATAACGATGAAATCGAAAGAGCAAAGAAAATTATCCATGCTTTTATGTTGGCTACCGAACAAGGATTGGGAGTAGTGTCTTTAGGTTCTAAAATGATAGATATGCCGGTTGTTAAACGTGCTGAAAAAACCATACAGTTAGCGTTAGATACCAATAGATTAAATGCCGATTGGCGAGAAGAGTTTTTAAACAAGGAAAGCAAATAAATAATTAAGAAAGGAAATATTCATTATGAAATGCGATAAATTTGTAGTCAATGCGGTGGGTAGGAGAGTCCCTACCGTAGTCAATGGGAAAGAAATGATGCCTTTTATGGGAGTGGGAAAATATAAGCCTACCGGCAATAAATACGCACCGCCCATCCCAACATGTTTGGATTATCCGTCAGATGGAAATAAAATCGTTGATTCTTTAGAATTAGCACTTAAAAAGTGTGGTTTACGCAATGGAATGACCATTTCGACTCATCATCATTTGCGTGATGGAGATTTGGTGAGTAATACGATTTTTGATATAGCTAACAATTTAGGAATAAAAGATTTAGTGTGGTTGCCTTCGGCTTCATTTCCTTGTAACGAACCTTTGATATCTTATCTCGAAAACGGAACTATCAATAGGATAGAAGGTTCTATGAACGGTCCTTTGGGTAGATTTACTTCTTACGGTGGAATGAAAGGCTGTGCTGTTTTGCGTTCTCACGGCGGAAGAACACAAGCCGTACAAGATGGTGAAGTAAAGATTGATATAGCGGTTATTGCAGCACCTTCTTCCGATATGTTTGGCAATGCAACGGGAGCTCAAGGTCCTTCGGCTTGCGGTGTGTTGGGTTATTCACTGATTGATATGCTTTATGCCGATAAAGTTATTGTGGTTACCGATAATTTAGTACCTTTCCCTTGTATGCCTTTTCAGATACAAGGAAATTATGTTGACTATGTGGTGGTAGTAGATAAAATAGGAATTCCGGAAAAAATAGTATCGGGAACAACGCAAGTTACTAAGTCGCCCGATAGATTGTTATTAGCCGAGTGGACGGCTCGTTTCTGTTCCGAAGCAGGTTTGCTACGCGATGGAGTAGGAATTCAAACGGGAGCCGGCGGTACTTCTTTGTCGGTAGGTTTGCATTTTCATGAGCAACTGAAAGCAAATAATTGGAAAGCTCGTTTTGGATTTGGAGGAAGTACGCAATATTTAGTTAAAATGTTGGAAGACGGTGTGATGGATTATATCCTTGACGCACAAGCCTTCGATTTGGAAGCTGTAGAATCCGTTAAGAAAAACGAGAACCATATAGACTTGTCCGTATTTCAGTCGTATAATTTTCATAGCAAGGGAAATTACACCAATTTGATTGATATTGTTATTTTGGGAGCTACGGAAATAGATACCGATTTTAACGGAAATGTTGTTACTCATTCCGATGGCTTATTATTGCATGGTATTGGAGGTTGGCAAAATTGTTTGCATTCCAAATGCACAATATTACCCGTTCCTTTATTCAGGGATAGAATTCCTGTAATTGTTGATAAATTGACCACTTTATGTGGTCCGGGAGAATTGATAGATGTGATAGTTACAGAGCGAGGTATTGCTATCAATCCGTTGCGTACCGATTTAATTGATAAAATGCGTCATTCCTCTTTGCCTATTGTAAGTATACATGACTTAAAAGCAGAAGTTGATGCCATTTGCGGAGTTCCGGATAAAGCACCCGTTAGTGATAAAGATGAAGATACCGTAGCTATTATAAAATGGGTAGACGGAACAATTATAGATAGCGTACGTAAAGTATTGCAGTAAATGCTTTTACATTATTGATTAAAAAAACGGAATAAATAAAACATAAGAGACTGCACTCTGTAGTCTCTTTTTTTATAGGTAGTACCGCAAATGAGGGCTACATAATTATATGTTTTTTTTTATTTTTTTCTATTGAATCAAATAAAAGTATACTTTTGCAAAACGAAAAATTACATTTATAAAAAGATACAAAATTTTCCTAATTATAATAACTCTAAAAATGCAAGTAGCATGGTAATAAAGAAAAAAATAAAAATAAATTTATTTATTCTATTTACTTCTACTATTTCTTTTATACTATATAGTTGTTCATACAATAATATGAAAAATATAATTGGTGTTTATGAATATAATAGCTTGAACCCTTATACTAACTCGAACTATAAAATTGAATTGTTATTGAATATGGATAGCACTTTTCAATATGTTGAAAAAGCAGAAAATTATTATCCCGATACAATTAAAGGATTATGGAAAATTGAAGGGAAAAGGATTTTCTTTAATCCTATAGAATATTATTATTTTTATCCTTGTGAAACCTGTGAAAAGAGCCGTATATTTGTTTTTAATAAACATGAGAGATTGCCGTTAGATTATGCACATATAAAATTATTTAGAAATTCAAAATTGATAAATGAATTATTTACCAATGAGGATGGAATGGCAAGTTTAGATTCGGATTTTGATAGTCTTAGCGTTCATTATATTGGATTTAAGAGTATTGGGTTTATGTTCGATGATAATACTATCAATATTGTTGAAGTTTATTTAGAATCTGTGATTGACATTGAAAAACGTCTTTTTATTTATAAAAAAAATAATATAATAATGTTCTATGAAGGAGAAAAACGCAAAATAAAGAAAATTAGTAATGTGTCAAATTAGGCAAGGAGAGAAGGTCTTGTCATGTCCTGAAAAAAGTTGTCACATTTTATTCTTTTTTACCGCAGAGTTCCCAAAGGTCGCAGAGTTTTTTCTGTGTTCTTTGCTCTTAAAAAGGTATTGTTGAAACGCTCTGTTAAACAATAGGTTTTGTTGAAATAAATTTATCCATAATTTGATAAGCCACATCAAGCGTATAATAGCCGTCTTCGACAGAGACTTCGCAAGCCGTATTGTCTAAAATACTTTGAACAAATAAACTTAATTCCATTTCAATAGCGTTAATATTTTCTTTAGGAGGGCTTTCGATAAAAATGCGTTTTTTGCCTTTTTCTTTTCCTAAATCTATAATTAGCGGGAGTAAATCCTTTTCATCTTCGGGTTGGTAGTCGCGTATGCGTATGATATTGGCTTGTTTTTCAAGAAAATCGACAGTGATATAAGCATTTTTTTGAAACATACGCATACGTCGCATACTTTTCATTGAAATGCGACTTGCAGTCAGATTGGCGGTACATCCGTTTTCAAATTCAATGCGGGCATTGGCAATGTCGGGCGTATCGCTAACAATAGCTACGCCGCTGGCACTAATGTGTTTGATAGGAGATTTGACGGTATGTAAAATAATGTCTATATCGTGTATCATCAAATCGAGAACAACCGAAACGTCGGTTCCTCTCAGATTGAATTCCGATAAACGATGACATTCAATAAACATAGGATTGTTGATGTAAGGTTTTGCAGCTAAAAATGCATTATTGAAACGCTCTACATGTCCGATTTGAACTTTTAAATGATGTTTTTCCGAAAAATCTAAGATTTCTTTTGCTTCTTGTAAGGTTGCGGTAATGGGTTTTTCGATAAAGACGTGTTTTTTTTCTCTTAAGGCTTTCATAGCTATTTCGTGATGCGATACGGTAGGAGTTACTATGTCGATAATATCGCATGCTTGAATCAAAGCATCGGGGTCGTCGTAAGCCGGAATACCGTGTTTTTCTGCTATTTCTTTTCTAATCTCAACATTTGGGTCATAAAAACCGATGGTTGTTACATTTTCTACATTTTTCAAGCAGTTGAGATGAATATTTCCTAAATGACCTGCACCAAAAACGCCAATTTTTAACATTTGCCTTAGATTTTTTTTTATTTTTGCAAAAATAACATTATTTTAAATATAAAAGAAGGGATACGGAATAAATATATGGTAGATAGTTTAAGAGACAAAGGCTTGCGTAAGCAAATGGTTGAAGATTTACAAAAAAAAGGAATTGTTGATACTCATCTGTTAAATGTATTTAATGAGGTGCCTCGTCATTTTTTTATTCCGTCTTCTTTGTACGGTCATGCCTATGAAGATATGGCTTTACCCATAGCTTGTAAACAAACGATTTCGCAGCCTTATACGGTAGCCATACAGACACAGTTGTTGGAAGTTGTTAAAAATAAGCGTATACTCGAAATAGGAACAGGTTCCGGCTACCAAGCGGTTATTTTGAAAAAATTAGGTGCTTATGTTTATACTATTGAAAGACACATACATATATACGAAGCAACTAAGAAGTTGTTTGAAAAAATGGACATAAATATAGCTACTAAATACGGCGACGGCTATTTGGGATGGAGCGAATTTGCACCTTTCGACGGAATCGTTATCACGTGTGGAGCAGCTGAAGTGCCTCAAAAACTATTGAGTCAATTAAAAGTAGGTGGAATATTGGTAGTTCCTTTGGGCGAAAGTGTGCAAGTCATGACTAAAATCGTTCGTCTTTCCGAAACGGAATACAAAACGACGGAACACGGTACTTTCCGCTTTGTTCCTATGCTGCAAGATAAAGAATAACAGAGAATTTATATAATTTCTAATTGATGAGGTAAGCCTTTTAAGGCTGCATACAATTTAACCAATGTTGTAACGTCTTTTTCGCAATAAACTTTAATGCGTTCCAAATCATTGTGTTGCCAATAGTATTCATTGACTTGGCTGCCGTCAATATCGTCTTTGGGAGATTCCATATCGAAGAGAGCAGCTAAAAGGTCAAGCGAAGTGTAGTTTTTATAATCACCGAAACGCCACATATCCATTGTATCTATAAAGGTTGTTTCCCAAGGTTTTTTACCCGAAACATCTAAAATAGAAGGCAGTTTTATTTGATGAATGAGCATACGTCTACAAAGATAAGGAAAGTCGAATTCTTTGCCGTTATGGGCACATAGGCGATGATGAGGCTGTGAGTAATACTGTGAAAGAAGTGATGCAAAATCTTGAAGCAGTGTTTTTTCCTCATGTCCATAGAAAGATTTGGTGCGTATTTGTTGATTTTTTACATAGGCTACCGATATACAGACAATTTTTCCGAATTCGGCATATATGCCTGCTCTTTCGTACATGATTTCGGCAGTGTCGTCTTCATTCTTTTTCAGATAATTAGCTTTTTTATCCCAAAGAGCTTGCATGCGAGGAGATAATTTTTCGTAAGAGGAGCTTGCTGCTACTGTTTCTATATCAATAAATAAAATTGATTCTATTTGTTCGTTCATAATGATTGATTTTTTTATTTAAAATAAGCGAGTACTGTTTTTTTAGAGCGGACAGATTCACCCAATTCGATGTCTAAGAGAGCATTGATAGGTAGGATAACGTCAACGCGTGAGCCCATTTTGATAATGCCAATCTCATCACCTTGATGTACTTCCGTTCCTTCTTTTGCATAACATACGATACGGCGTGCTACAATACCTGCAATTTGTTTCACTAATATTCTTTCGCCGTTTTTATGCTCTATTAATGTACAAGAATGTTCGTTGAGGTCTGAAGATTTAGGATACCATGCCACCATGTGTTTACCGGAAAAATAATCTACTTTTTTTATCACACCCGAAATAGGGTAGGTGTTGACATGCACATTAAAAGGAGACATGAAAATAGATACTTTTAAGCGTTTGTCGTTGAAATATTTTGTTTCGTCAATTTCTTCTATAATCACTATTTTGCCGTCGGCAGGACAATAAATAATATTGTCGTCTTTGGTGAGCTGGCGTTTAGGTACGCGAAAAAAGCGAACGATAAAATAAAGGAAGCCGATAGAAAATGTGTACATGATAAATTGTGGAATAATCGAATCGCTATAAGCTGTAATTAAAGCCGAAGCAACAAGTAAAACGGCAAAAACAATTACAATAATGCGGTATCCTTCTCTATGTATTCTCATGATTTATAAGATAATAATATTTAGATATAATAAAATAAAAGGTAAAGCAAAAAGCATAGAATCGAAGCGGTCGAGAATGCCGCCATGTCCCGGCATAATACTGCCGGAATCTTTGACATCGAGCGAACGTTTAAACATTGACTCTATTAAGTCGCCCAAGGTTCCGGTCGTAACGACAATGGCTGCAAGTCCCATCCATTGCCATGAATTGAGATTTGATTTTTGGAAAAAATAAACAAAGAAATACGATAAAACAATGGTAAGCAAGGCGGCGACTAAAGTGCCTTCCCATGTTTTCTTTGGCGATATCCGTTGAAATAGAGGATGTTTTCCTATAAGACTTCCTACGCAATAAGCTAAAGTGTCGTATATCCATATAAGGATAAAAACGGCTAATAACAATCCTTCCGGCATTCGATGAAAATGGTTGATAAAAGAAAAAGGAATAACAATGGTAATAATGCCTGCAAACGAAGCTGCTATATAGCTAAGCGGTGAAGTTTGTTTAGGATTAAATAAAGCCATTAATAAGAAAAATAAGAACAATATGCTTAAGCCGAAAGGAAATATGATTTTATAGTAAGGATTTTTCCATAACTCAATATATCCTATTGCAAAATAGACAATAAGGGAGATGATGTAAAAAGATATATCCAAGTGGATGTCTTTTTTGCTTAAAAGATTTTTGTACTCGTACAATCCGATACAGCAAAAAATCAAAAATACATTGAACAATACCCATGCGTTGCTAACAATGGCTAATACGATTATTCCTATAAATAAAATGCCTGTTAATGTTCTGGTAAGCAAAACTTTCATACGTTTATATATTTTTTTAAATTAAGGTCGTATGGAACTCACATGCCTTATAATTATCTGCTTTGCGAATCAAATTTGCTTGGCATGTTCGTTTCATACCGTATCTTTTAATTGATAATATATTTTATATGTTAACAACTGCAAAATTATACTTTTTTTGTTTTGAATACGGGTAAAATTTACATCTATTTTGTGTGTAATAGATAAGCATTCAGAAAATCATCGATATCGCCGTCTAATACTGCTTGAGCATTAGATGTTTCGAAAGAAGTGCGTGTGTCTTTTACTAACTTATAAGGATGCAAGGTATAACTTCTTATTTGCGACCCCCATTCTATTTTCTTTTTATTACTTTCTATTTCATTGATTTTTGCATATTTTTTCTGTAATTCTATTTCATATAGACGAGATTTTAGCATTTGAACGGCTTTTTCTTTGTTTTGCAATTGCGAACGCGTTTCTTGGCATTCGATAATGATGCCCGAAGGATGATGGTGCAAGCGAACGGCTGTTTCTACTTTGTTGACATTTTGACCACCGGGACCACCCGAACGATAAGTATCCCAACTAATATCCGACGGATTAACGTTGATATCAATGCTGTCGTCAATCATAGGATAAGCGAAAACGGAGGCAAAAGAGGTATGACGCTTATTGGCAGCATCAAAAGGAGAGAGTCTTACCAAACGATGTACGCCCGATTCGCCTTTTAGATAACCGTAAGCATAACTGCCGTCAATCTCGATAGTAGCCGATTTTATTCCTGCTACGTCTCCGTCTAATCTATCTAATTCTTTTATTTTAAAGTTATGATTTTCGCCCCAGCGTACATACATGCGTAAAAGCATTTCAGCCCAATCTTGACTCTCGGTACCGCCTGCACCGGAGTTAATGGTTAACAAGGCACCTAAGCGATCTTCCTCTTCGTTGAGCATGCTACGAAATTCCAAAGCCGTTACCGCATCTGTTGCCTTTTGTGCAATAGTTTGAAATTCATTTTCTTCCATCGCACCCTCTTTTAGAAATTCAAAAGCAATATGTAGTTCTTCAATTAAAACCCTAACTTTATCGAATTGGTTGGTTACTGATTTTAAAGAGGTAATATGTTTTAATATTTTTTCACTTTCAGCCGGATTGTTCCAAAAATCGGCTTCATGTGTTTTTAGCTCTTCCGTTTTTATGTCGGCTAATTTTTTATCAATGTCAAAGAAACCTCCTCAGCTCGTGTAGGCGGTTGTCTAAAGCTTTTATCGTTTCTATGGGTATCATAAATTATTTTTATTTTCTAAATATTCTTGAATAGCTGCGTATTCAAATCCTTTTGATAATAAATAACGTATCAATTTTTGTTTTCTTTCATTTTCGGATACAAATGTATGATTGGCAATGTATTTTTCCGCATTTTTAGCCAAAGTTTTTTGATAGTCTTCTAATTCTATATTGGTTATCGCTTGTTGTATGTGATTGTCGTTGATTTTCTTAGAGCGTAAAGCATAGATTATTTTTTGTTTTCCCCAAGCATTTATTCTTGATTTTCCTTCTGCAAATAGTCGAGCATAACGCAATTCGTCAATAAAGTTTTGTGCCAGTAAAGTTTGGATGATTTTTTCTTGCTCTTTTTTATCTATTCCCCATGCTGTTAGTTTAGTACGCATATCCGATAGGCAGCGTTCTTGATAGGCGCAATAGTTTTTGGCTTTCTCTAATGCTTCTTCATAGCTTAAAATACGATTTTTCATCTTGTTTATTTTTGAAAAATAAGCGTATCGTATCTAACATTGTAACCCGACCATATACCTGTAACATTTTCGCCTATAATGTTGGTGGGATGATTGCCGGGAGTTATATAAGGATTTTGTCCCGACGACAATTCCGATTGTAGCGATGACCAGTATTTTTGTGTTTTTTGGTCAATCGTAGTGGATTTTATATAGATAACATCGCCGGGGCGAAAACTAATGCGGTAATAGTTTTCGTATTCTTCTTGTGTCATATTTGCCGTTACCATATTGCTGACGGGCATGCGTACCAATTCAAAATTGAGTGTGAGTCCGTTGAAAGTTAAATCGTCGAATACGCCGATAGAAACTTGACTGAAAGTCATATCAAGTCCTTTGATTTGAGTGAAGAAACGATAATAATTCATTTCATCGCCTTTGTCGTGGAAAAGGATGCGGATGGTAGCAGTGGTGTCTTTTTCGCTTTTCCTATTAAAATAAAGTGTATCTATTAGCACGGGAGTCTTTGGAATAGTGGTAGAGGTGGTATATACTTTGTCTTTTGTTTTGACAGTTAGCTGATAGCTATGTCCGATTTTTCCTTTTATGTTTTTTCCAACGTATGCTTTGCCAAGTAATCCATAAAGATGATCGGCGGAAAAACCTAAACTAAGTGTTTCGCTATTACCTTCATCGTCGCTAACGATGACTTGTGCCGTAGTGTCAATGGATTGTAAGATAGTGGCTAAGGTAATTTCTGTATAATAAGATAAAGAGCGAGAAACGATAACGGTAGCCGGTCGGTCGTTATCTATCCATCCCTCAATGACCAAAGGATTTTTGTGATGCGGTATGGTCAAGGAAATAGGAGTTTCGCAAGCCGAAAGAAAAATAATTAGAAGAAATAAACATGAATGGTAAATTAATTTCATTTTATTTTTCAATTCTAAAAAAATATAATTAATAATACGAATCTTACTTATTAAATAAGATATGTCTATTATCTAAATTTCGGCATTTTTCTAAAGATACGTCTATTATGTCTTGAACCCTTGTAGCTTTTATAATAGGATTTATAATATTGACGTGAGATGCTATGCTTACTTCTACCGTAAGAGTTTTTTGATGAATAGGCGGAACTGCCAAATTTATACACTATATTGAGTCCTCCATTGTAGACATAAAGATAACGGGACGTTGATTTATTGGGTGATACAAGAACATTGTCTTTGTAGTTGTCATATTGAGCATAGGTGTATCCTGTGGTAACATATGGCTCTAAAGCTACACGTCCCAAACTTAAAGAATAGCCCAAGGTGGCTCCGCCCATAATGTTCCAACCTATATGGTTAATCAAGTTAAATTCCTCTGACCAATAATTGGGAATAATTTGCTTTGCCATATTATAATAGCCGAAACCCACATTGATTCCTACAAAAAATCCGTTAAATTCTTCGGTAAAATAATAACGTGGCTCTAAATAGAAAGCATAGAGTGAGAGTGGTTTATCTGTTCTTATAAATCCTTTAGGCTGATGAACTACAAGCGCTTGCATTTGTAGAGTGAAGTTGTCGGCTAATCTGAATTCAAATGCAGGCATTCCAACAGCAACAACTGCAAAAGCATTGAGTTTAACAGCAAATTTACCCGATGAAGAATTAGATTTAGAGACTTCGGAAGCCGTAGATAATAGTTCTATTTTTGTTTTTTCTAACAATACATCTTTGTGCGTAGTGTGATAAAGTGGAAAGGATGTATTCAAAAAAGAATGTTTATTGAATTTATCTATGCTGATAGGAGAAGAGGAATAAACAGGTGATAAAATACTCATAGTGCTAAAAAGCAATATGAAAAAAGCTATAAAAGGTCTCATGAACTTATTTAATTTTTTTGTGAAATATTTTTTGCAAAGATATAATTTTTATTCATTATTCAAAGGATGTTTTTTTATTTTTTTTAATATTTTTATGTTGAAATTCGAATGCCTAATTTTTATTTTTTAAAGGTACAAGAGGTGAGCTTTTTATATGTAAAAACATTCTTCTAAAAGAGTGGTGTTTTTAGAAAATTCTTACTACTTTTGCCTTGTCGGTAGTTGGTGTTTAGCTCAATTTACTAATGTGTGAGTGCAAAATCAGTGAAAAGTTTTTAAACTAAAAAATGTAAATATTTCATTTATAATGTTTTTGGTTTATCTAAACAAATTTGATAGTTAAATAAAAAAAAGTGCCATATTGTATCAAATATTTTTGTATTTTTGCTTATAAATTTAAAATAATAATGAATATGAAAAACAGTCAATTTTTTATGATAGCGACACTTAGTTTAATGATAAGTGCCGGTGCGTTTTCCCAAAACAATGGTAGAGAACGAATCAAAAGTCCTACTTCCTCTATGGAAGTGAAACAAGCAATGCAGGAAAGGCAAAATAAAGCCAAAGAGCAAAAAGTAATACGCTTGCAAGAACGAGAACAACAAAAAGCAACACGCTTACGTGAACGAGAAACACAGCGAAAAGAAGCCGAAGCAAAGCGTTCCGAAATGCAAGAAAAAATGCAGCCTAAATATCGGCAAATGCATAAAACGGAAAGGAATGTAATGTCAACATCAAACAGCAGTAATACCGTAAGGAGAAAAATAACCGACAATTTCCAACAAAAAGATGCTGACAAACTCGCATTAGACAGCATAGTGCAGTCGGAAAATACTAAAGAAACATATCGTTATGACCATAATGGTAATGTAATCGAATGCATTTATTACAATTGGGGTATTAACGATTGGAAACCTGACTACAAATACGAATACGCCTATGAGGGAGACATTACAACAGAGATTGAATATTATTGGGATGGTAGCGATTGGGAGCCTGACTACAAATACGAATACGCCTATGATGCCAATGGCGACCTAAGTATGTATGCCGAATATTATTGGTGGAAAAGCGACTACAAGTGGGTGGGAGATTGGAAAGCCTCCGTAGAATACAACAATGACACGATAATAGTCACTATGTATGTGTGGGATGATTTTAATTTAAAATGGGAAAACGACGAAAAATACGAAATTGCCGACGATGTTTATGGAAATACAGTGTATGATGTTTATTACGTATGGAATGACATCGGTAATAAGTGGGAAGGTGTTTATAAAGAGGTATATGCTTACGATAGCAATGACAATCTGTTATTAGAAGAATACTATGAATGGAGCAATATCGCAGGAACTTGGAAAGGTGTTTATAAAGAGATATGTGTTTACGATAGCGATGACAATATATTATTGGAAGAATACTATGAATGGATGAACAATACATGGATAGAAGATGAAAAATACACCTATACTTACTCTCATGGAATAATATTAAACTTTTACTACTATGTATGGAATATAGTGAGTAAGGATTGGGAAAAGATGGGGAAAATAATAGGTACTACCCATCCTGATGGAGGCATCAGTTTGCGTATGGCTTATGAGTGGAATGGAAGTAGTTGGGATACGGTTTTCAAGTGGGAAACCATAGCTTACGACACTTTGGGAAATATGTTGGAAACCGAAGTAATATATTATGAATATAACTTGGTATGGGAAGAACAAGAAAAGGCAATTTATGCTTGGGATACCAATGATAAATGGACAGAAATGATTATCTATTATTATAATAATGGTACTTGGGAAGCGAATTGGAAAGCTGAACAAAATTATGATATTTACGGAAACTTAAGCATGGAAGCTTACTACGAATGGGACGGTGTTACTTGGGTAGGAGATCATAAATTGGAATACGCCTATGATGCCAATGGCACCCAAACTATGGATGCCCACTATTACTGGCTTGCTGACTCTTGGGTGGGAAATTATAAAAAAGAATATGTCTATGATGCCAACGACAACCAACTATTAGAGCAATATCAAAATGACTGGGATAGCACTTGGAAATATGGGTATATGTATATATATGCCTATGATGCCAATGGCAACCGAATAATGGAGGAATATTCGGTTTGGGACAGTATAAGCAGAACATGGGAAAAAGTTTTCAAACGAGAAATGATTTTTAAAAATACCTATATTTACAATGCGGATGATTTTCCTTTATATGAAAAGTATTATGAGTGGGATGTTGCAGCATGGGAGTTGCAAAATTCTATAGAATGGATTTATAACACTATAGGAGATAAGATAGAGGTGATTTATAGTGAACTATTCGGTGATTCTTTGAAGGTAAAATTGAGAATAGTAGCTACTCATGATACAACTCGTTTACGTACAAGTTTAGTGTTTGATGAACAACCATGGCATATAATGTTTAGTCAATGCTTAAGAATGGACTGTTATGAGTATGACTCTGTTCAGGCAATTATTGTGCATGATTCTACACTTTACTATTGGTCAAGCGGATGGTTGTTGCCTACTTATACTATCTCAGGCAAAGTTACTCTTGATGGCGACCCCTTAAAAGGTGTAAAAATCACTTATGGAACTAATCAACGGGTAACTACTGATTCAGAAGGAGAATACACTGTTTCTTATGTAGATAGCGGAAGTACGCTTGTTTTAGTACCCTCTAAAGAAGGCTATACATTTACACCGACTTCTATTACTTGCTCGAATGTGTCTAGTAATCTTTACGATAAAGATTTCCAAGCTAATGGTGTAGGTATTGCAGATGCCGACAATACGAATACCGAATTAGTTGTTTATC
>Ga0209718_1000044_pt1 | contig 169815 bp, 137 predicted proteins | sample AD_JPNAS1_MetaG_FD_184420 | JGI IMG/M metagenome (GOLD analysis project Ga0209718, IMG submission 184420) | Active sludge microbial communities of municipal wastewater-treating anaerobic digesters from Japan - AD_JPNAS1_MetaG (SPAdes) (version 2) | ecosystem: Engineered > Bioreactor >...
CTGCTGATGTTTTTCATGGTACTTTACAGGCTGGTGGAATGTAAAGTTAGATTAATTTAAACCTTTGACAATAAATGCAATCTAAAACACATTAACATTTTTATCGATTCTGATGAAACGAACAGCTATTCTATCTCTCCTGGTACTGTCATGTGCGACATTCCATCAAGCCAGCGGCCAGAACCTGGAACTGAACGACCTGGAATATTTCCAGACCAGGGGTGTTAATATACTGGTTTACAGCAATCTATTTACCGGAGGGTTTAACGACGAAAAAACCGCCGGTATAGAGATCATCCACCATGGGGTAAGAACCGCACAGGGTGGTGCCGTCAGGCTCTCCAACACGCCCGAGCAATGGGACCTGGTGCCGGCCATCCCCTCACGCAAAGTAAACCATGCAGAACAATCCATTAAATCCATATTGCGATACGAAGATTACGGTTTTGAATCGCGCGTGTTGGTCTCGGCAAAAGGAAAAGGAGTGGAAATTTCGGTTTACCTGGACAAGCCCCTGCCCGCTGCGCTGGAAGGAAAGGCGGGATTCAACCTGGAATTCCTGCCGTCTCAATACTGGGGAAAGGCTTACCTGATGGATGGGCGTCCCAACCGGTTCCCGCGCTACGTGGTAGGGAACACCACAACCCTGCCGAATACCGAAAAACCCAAACAATACAAGGGATACGTAACATCAGACGACAGGGGGACGGGCAGGTTCATAGACCCGCTACCGCTGGAAAAGGGGCATACCATGCTACTTGCCCCCGATGCGCCTGAAAGGATGATAAAGATCACTTCGGCCGATGCCCCTTTGATGCTTTTTGACGGGCGGGTGCTGGCTCAGAACGGATGGTATGTGGTGCGCAGCCTGCTGCCTGCAGGAAAAACGGGCAAGGTGCTCACGTGGACCGTGGAACCGAATGCCATCGAGGGCTGGATAAGGGACCCCAATATCGGGTTATCCCAGGTTGGCTACCTGCCCGACCAGCCTAAAGTATCTGTCATTGAACTGGATAAAAACGACAAGCCGCTAGAAACGGCCTCCATTTATGAAATTAACAGCGACGGGAATGAAAAAGAAGTATTCCGTGGCAATATCGAACCCTGGGGCGATTATTACAAGTACCATTATGTAAAATTCGATTTCTCCCCGGTGAGCAAACCCGGGATTTACTTCATACGCTACGGGGACTGCAAGACTAACAATTTCATCATAGAACGGAACGTGTATGATATGATCACCCATGCTACCAGCGATATCTGGATTCCCATACATATGAATCATATGTACGTGAACGAGGCGTACAGGGTGTGGCACGGCGAACCTTTCAAAGAGGGTTATCTGCAGGCACCTCCCAACACGGATCACTTTGACCTGCACCGGCAGGGACCAACTACAGACACACCGTATCAAGCCCTGGAATTGATCCCGGGATTGAACGTGGGTGGTTTCTTTGACGCCGGGGATTTCGATATTGAGACGGGATCGAACATCAGCGTGGTGCAGAACCTGGTCCAGGCCTGGGAGTATTTCCGGCCGTTGCGGGATCAGACGTTTGTAGATCAAGGGCAGCGTTACGTAGACCTGCACCGCCCGGACGGGACACCCGACATGTTGCAGTTCATAGAGCATGGAACCATGCAGCTGGTAGCCCAGGCCGAGATCCTTGGCCATATGGCCCAGACGCTTTCCAATTCCGTGCTTGATAATTACCACCACCTGGGCGACGCGGCCTCCATCACGGACGGTCTGCCCTACAATCCGGATCTGGGCCCGTATGAGATTGCGTCGGACGGACGCTCAAGCGGCGTTAAGGATGACATGTGGGCTTTCACCAGCCGCAGTCCCTTCCTTGACCAATCGGCGGCCACCATGTTTGCTTTGGCCAGCCGCGCCCTGAAGGGATACAACGACGATCTTGCGGAGAGGGCATTGCAACAGTCCAAAAGGCTGCTGGAAGAAGCGACGGAGATGATGGCCGCCATGCCGCAGGGACGCTTCGGCCGGGGGTTCGGTTCCGGAAATTATGCGACCAATCTGCAGCTCTACATCTCTACGGGAGAACAGTCCTACCTGGATAAGTTCCGGGAACAGCTATGGCCGGCATTGGACCGCAATGTAAGTAACACCATTCTGACGGCACTGCACGCCATACCCCACCTGGATGCCGCTTACAAAGAAAAGCTCCGCCCGTATGTCATAAAGTATAAAGAGTACATTGACCAGCTTGAAAAGGACAATCCCTACGGAGTTCCAATAGGCCTTGGCAACTGGGCAGGTGGCGGCAGCGTGGTGAGTTACGGGACCACCCTCTGTTTTGCCAACCGTTACTATCCCGACATCATTGACGCCAGTCATGCCTTCAAGGCCACCAACTACCTGTTTGGCTGCCATCCCTATCACAATTATTCCCTGGTGGCCACCGTGGGAGCCACACGTCCCAAAGCGGTCTTTTACGGTAACAACAGGGCCGATTTTTCCTTTATTCCAGGCAATGTGGCTCCCGGCATACTGTTCAGACAGCCCGACCATTTCGAGAACTACGATGACTGGCCCTTCCTTTGGGGACAAAATGAAGGGACCATTGGCGGGAATACCGCTTACCTGATCTTTGGATTGGCCTTTAAGGACATGGTGAAATAGAAGTTGACCCGGCTTATTACTTTTTACCCAGCAAGCCGCCCAGTTTCCCTACCAGGTCACCCACGTCTTTAGTGCTTGTTTTTTTGCCTTTTGCAGATGTGTCTCCCAGCTGGCTTTGCATGAAAAACAGGAATTTGTTTTTCTCCGATGCGGGGTCAAACCGGTTCGATTTCTTCCACAGCAGTGAGCCCACGATGGCCAGCGCCAGGTCAATCCCAATCAGGATGATGATCCAGGTCATGTTGATGGGTTGCTTGAAGAGCATGGATATGGCCACTACCTGGGCGGCAATGGCAAGAACCCATAATATCCCTGCAAAAACGCGCAGTCTGGTTGCTTTGGACTTGCTTTCTGGCGTTGGCACGAACGGTTTTGGTTCCTGGCCGGGTTGGGGCGTTACTTCGTCCCCACCCACCCTGGTGACTTTTTTCTTTGTTGCCATACTATTGATTTTAAGGTTGAGTCTCCTCTGATAACCCCATTTTTCAAAAATGCGAAAAATTGAGATATTTCAGACGAGAATTGTTTAAAAAATTATTCATTAGAGAGTTTACATTATTTTCAAAACATATCCATTTTTTAATGGAAAAACAGAGTATTTTTTGACTCGAAAGCGATCTTTTACTTGCTTGCATCTCGTGTTTCAGTATTCTCCTGAAGTTTATCCAAGTAGCCCGGGAGTAAGCCCATAGGCGGTTGGCAGCAAGCCCGCGGTAGCGTGTCTTGCCGTTTGTGAGGTTATATCCGAATTGAAAAATTGTAGCTTCCACATTGTTTCGCTTCCACTTCTCCCTGATGGGGACATCTCGCAGCTTTTGCCTTAGCATGGATGTACGGACATCCTCTATCGTGAAGTAACGGTATTTGCCATCATCTGTTTTGACGCGCCATTTCTTTACAGGTTTTCCTGTCTGTGAGTCTATCTTTGTTGTTGCTGCCAAACATGCCATGATAATTATTTGTGTTTTAGTGTCCAGGACTATCAGCTCATCGGGGTTCTTTTCACTGGGCGTGAGTTCATACTTGGGGGGCTGCCCCTGGATACCCGTAAGGATCAGCTCCATGTTATTATCGCTGGCGTAATCTTGGGTTCCGGTACTGTTATAAGCCCCGTCAGCATATACTTTTTCAATCTTCTCATCAAGGAGCTTCCGTGTTTCCTCCATGGAGGGTTCAAGAAAGTCGCAGTCCGGGGTAGAGACAACATCCAGGTTTACATCGGTAACGAGGTTCAATGGCTGCCTGTCGCTATCATCAGGCTGTCCTTCGCTATCCTTTGGTTCATCATCGCATGTTTCAGTAATGTTTGCAGAATAACCCTTTACCTGCTTTCCACCCTTGTTGCGGTAGTGAGAGTCGGTATCGTGGGGTGATTGTATGGATTTAGCACTTATATCGTCATTATCCTTAGGCAGTACAGTCTTATCTGCAGTTACAGTAAACTGCTGTTCAAAGACAGTCTTCAGGGTGTGATAAGTTCCATAGTCATACTTTTTAAACAGCTTGATAAAACGATACATCAGCCTGCCTAAAGCAACGAAGCGGGTATCTACCTCTTTCTTGTTACTGCGATAGATGAACTTGTTTCCCTCCTCGTCCATGATATGGTCGATAAGGTCGAACTCCTCCCGTGACAGGCTGCGCTTGTAAATATGATCTGAACGATCCCCTATGAACAGGGCAAGTGTTTCATGTACAAGCTCGTAGCGGGTATACCAGGTGATGTTGCTCCCTATAAGCTTGCTGTCCATGCGTACCTGTTTGCCGCTGACTTTGAAATCAAGTATCTGGCTTTTAGCTATCTGCTGCGTACACTCCTTGAACAGATCCGTGTCATTTTCCCTGTTATAATCCATTACTTTCTTGCGAAACAGGTAGTAAGTGGAAGGGACTGGCGCGGTGTCGGTAAGGTTCATAAGCCCAAGAGCACTGCGGACTAGCAGGTTGTAGTTGCATTCCGTAAAGAGCTGTTCATCGCTCCATCCCTGGCCCTCTTTCAGGATCATCATTCCCACGAGAACACGTATGGAGACGTTAGGACAACCGTTATCTGAAGAATAAAGGACACTGAAAATATCTTCATTTACACGCGTTATGACGTGTTCGCGGAACATATTATGCCAGAAGTCATTTTTCAGATAATTCTTCAACGAGGCTCCTTGTAACATCCCGGCAGGGGATGAAAACATGTCCATTTGTGGATTCTTATCGGATTCTTTAAACATTTTTCTGGTTTTAAATATACCGCTAATATACTGAAATATAGATTAATATGCAAGCAAATAGGACATTAATTTTAGTGTATTTTTGAAAAATTCAAACCGTCTCTTCCGGGCGTTACTGAATTGAAAATAAAAAGTCAGAGACTTTTCGGAGTGGACTCAATTATTATATAAACAACAGTCTTGCAACCTATCCCGACGATGTGCTGCCTTATGAGTACTATGAGAAATTCCTGGATATGACAAAGTGCTACCCTGCCTATGTGATCAAGGAAAATGATAAGATTGTAGGTTTTTGCATGCTTCACGCTTATAATCCTTTCCCTACCTTCAAGCAATGTGCCGAAATTTCCTATTTCATTGACCATCGTCACACAGGAAAAGGAATAGGGACCATGGCCCTGAAAAGACTTGAGCAGGATGCCCTGCAGGTAGGCATTAAAACCATTCTGGCCAACATTTCATCAATTAACACCCGGAGCATTGATTTTCACAAGAAAAATGGATTTGTGGAATGTGGCCGGTTCCAGAAGATCATAACCAAAAAGGGAACACCCCTGGATATTGTCTGGATGCAGAAATCGCTTTCATAGTGTTGAATTCTAAGACTTTACTTTGAATTTTCCTTGAGCTCGTGGACAATTTGTTGATAAAGTCTTACGATTTATTTGTTTTGTTAAAAAACCCGACTTACCTTTGCCGGACATAATGAATATTTAAGCCGTTCCAGCAGTGATGCTGAACGGCTTTTTTGAGGTTCCACCTGTTATTGCCCCGGCAGCTCCCACTTGTCACGGATATTATTAAGGGCATCGGGATTTACCAGCAGATGGAGCGGGACCATGTTCCTGACACCTATTTCAGAGGTTGGCTTGCCCTCCAGCACATCGGCCGCCATTTGCCCGGCCAGGTAGCCAACCTGGGTATATTTTGCCCCGAGTCCGAATAACGTGTTGCCGTAAACGCTGTTTGTATTATTGATGATCAAAGGGATTTTAGCTTTCGCTGCCGCGTTGATCATCTGGTCTATGGCCGCTTCCACCACATTGTCACCTCCCACCCATAAGGCTTCAACACCACGGGCGGTCAGGGACATGGCCGCTTCAAGGATCTGCGTGGTATTCTCCACGCTCATTTCCAAAAGTTCAATACCCAGTTCGGCGCATTTTTTACGCGCCAGAAGGACACAGGCCTCGGAACAGGTTTCACTGGTGCACCAGACGGTTCCCACTTTTTTCAGATTGGGTTTTATCTGTTTCATCAGGACAAAAGTTTCTTCCACCGGCTGGAACGTAACTATCCCGTCTATGTATCCTCTTTGGGTCAGAGCCTCCAGGACACCATCTTCTGTGTCGTCAAGTGAGGGGCGCGTGGTCATTTTGAAAACCGCGATCTTCAATGCTTCTTTTTTCCCTTTTTCCCGGTTTTCCAGATCAAGCAGCAACAAAACCCCGGCAACCAGGAACAGGATGAACAAACCTTTACCTATACTTTTCATTATACGTAATTGTTACTCAGGTAAACTGCCACTCCCGGGTCAATGGCATCCTTGCGGCGCAGGTCGTCAAACAGGGCCAGCAGATCATTGACCTTGAGCCTTTTCTTATCCTCTCCCTTGAAATCGTAGGCTACACGTCCCTGGTGCATCATGATAAGGCGGTCCCCCATATGTACTGCCTGTTGCATGGAATGCGTCACCATCAGGGTGGTGAGGAAGTCCCTGGTGATGATCATTTGGGTGATTTCTGTCACCCTGGCAGCCGTCCTGGGATCCAGAGCTGCAGTATGTTCATCCAGCAGGAGCAGTTTGGGTTGTAAGGCCGAGGCCATTAAAAGCGTGAGAGCCTGTCGCTGACCTCCGGAAAGCTTGCCAATGGGGTTGTCCAGCCGTTCTTCCAGATCCATGTTCAGTGGCCTGACCATTTGCCTGTACTCCTCTTTTTTCCCGCGCGATATGCCCGGCCCCAGACCCCTTGGTTTTCCACGTCTGAGCGCCAGAGAAATGTTTTCGCTTATGGTCATATTGGGCGCTGTTCCACTCAGTGGGTTCTGGAAAACACGACCCATGTAACGTGCCCTTTTGTGCTCGGGCCAGCCAGTAATATCTGTACCATCAAGACTGATCGTTCCCTGGTCTACCGGAAAAGTCCCTGCTATGGCATTCAGCAGGGTCGATTTCCCCGATCCGTTGCTCCCCAGTACACAGACAAAGCTCCCTTGCTCCAGGGTCAGGGAAAACCCCTGCAGGGCCCTTACCTGATGAACCGTTCCGGGATTGAAGGTTTTTTGTATGTTGTTGACTTTAAGCATACTTCTTACTCCTCCAAAAACTTTTCCTGCGTTTCAGGAGTCCGGGCAGAATGAGCGCAATAAAGACGAACGCAGCGGTAATGATCTTAAGATCGTTGGGATTCATGCCAAGACGCAGGGCTATGGCCACCAGCAGCCGGAACAGAACAGATCCCAGAACCGCCCCAATAATCACATACCCCACGGTTGTTTGACCAACCACAACCTGGCCAATGATCACACTGGCCAGTCCCCATACCATCATGCCAATACCCATCTGGACATCGGCAAATCCCTGGAATTGCGCCATCAGAGAGCCCGACAGGGCAACAAACCCATTGGCAAAGGCAATCCCGAAAACGATCATCAACTTTGTGTTGACGCCCAGTGCCCTGATCATCTGATCATTATCCCCTGTGGCGCGCATAGCCGTTCCCAGGTTTGTTCTAAAAAACCAGCGTAATACAAGACCTGTCAGCAATACCAAAACAACCAGGGCTGCCAGGATGACCAGGTCCCTGGCATCCACACTCCAGCCCAGCAAAACAACCTTGCTTCCCTGCCCAAAGAGTTGTTGTGAAACCTTTTCCAGTCCGCTAAACAGGGTCACTGCCCCGGGCATGGGCAAATTGCTTCTCCCCATAACGTGAAGATTCACAGAGTAAAGTGCCGTCATAACCAATATTCCCGAAAGCAGCGGATTGATTCTGAAACGGGTATGGATGATCCCGGTAAGCGCACCGGCAGCCATTCCCCCAGCAAAAGAAACCAGGCAGGACAACAATGGATCACAGCCCCTGACTATGAGCAGGGCTGTCAGGGCTGCCCCGGTGGTAAAAGACCCTTCCACCGTAATATCGGGAAAGTCAAACACACGGAAGCTGATAAAGACACCCAATGCCAGGAAAGACAGTATCAGGCCAAAGATTATGGATGTAATCAGAATGGACATATCTATTTATCGGTCTTTGACAAACTTTTCTACCGGAACAACCCAGCACATCCCCTGCCGGAAGGCACTTTCTCCCAATCCCGAAAGGGGCCGGTCATCGCAGAGCAGATGCAGGATATCCGCAAGCCCGGCATCGTCCAGTAAATGGTTAATGGTATCATCCGGTGACAGATCATGCTTCTTCAACGGGATATAGGGAAATACCGCCGTATGGATATGCGCCAGCAACGTGTTGTCCTTCATGGGCCTTAGAAAATTCCTGCATGGTGTTCCGGTTTCCCCGGGCGCAACGGCAACTTCTGCAGCCCCGGGCGCAACGGCCGGTGCGGGAGCCTTGGATACGATCCCGGCAGATATAGTCTGCATCCTCAGGTGGGCGGGTTCGGTGGTAAAACGCACCGCATCCTTCACCCCGGGGTAAGAAAACAAGGCCCTTCCGTCAACCGGTGATACATTGAGCGAAGTACCAATCAGTCCGGCACTCTGGGCAATCATCACAAAAGCCCAGTTGCGGTAGCCGGTCAAACGGGAAATAAGGCGTGCCAGGGAGGAAAGCTCCAGAGTACTGGCTTCCTGCCCCGGCTCAAACACCACACGGTGCGAAAAAGGTCCCGAAAAATGAAGGCCGTACACCTCGGTAAACCGCGCAATAAGCTTTCTGTGGTTTATCATGTAGTCCGGTTTTTTAGACCCGTCGGCCGGCAGGTAAGCCGCCATTCCGTTCAGGAACAGGTATTCTCCAAACCGCCCGCTGCATTCCGGGAACGATTCCCCGATGGCTCCCAGCCCCAGCGCAAATTTACCCCGGGCCGGGGTAATGGTCCTTGTATCTTCCCGGGTATAGTTACCCGCAGCGATTCTTTCAGGCTCCCCGCTACAGATCACCGTTGTGGACGCTTGTTTGTCAAGCTCCTGCATCCGGAACACATACCCTTCTTCCCTGGTTATGATATCCTTTATTGCTTCCTTTGCCGGGCAGGCCTTATGATCCAGCTGGCTGAACATACCGCTCATGCCCACCATATCCAGTACCTGGGCTACATTTTCGGATGATTTGGTTATGGTAAAATAACCGTTCAGAGATTGCAGGTTCTTATGTTGCACCACCAGTGCCCTTATTCCTGCAGAACTCAGATAATTGATTCCCGACAGATCCAGGGCCACCTGGTATTTTCCCTCCCGCACCAACCGATCCATGTAATCTGTCAGATGGTCCACACTGGTGGCATCCAGCCGGCCGGAACAGTGAAGCAAAACACGGTCCTTTTCATCTTCTCTTAGGATATCCAATGTACTCATTGAAACAAATGTACAAAAATGGGAGGCAGTGGAATCAATTTGCTTTTTTTTATTAACTTTGCAACACAAAGCACTTTTTATTATGAAAAACGAGGTCAAAACACACGAAGATATTAAGGCTATCAGAAAACTGATGGAGGAATCAACGCGGTTTCTTTCACTGAGCGGTTTGTCCGGGGTAATAGCCGGAGTGGCTGCTCTTGCCGGTGCCCTTCTGGCCTGGTTGTTTATTGATGCACCGTGGTCCCTGGCAGGCGTTGCCGCCCTTGTACTTGTGGTCTCGGTTTCCTTTGCTTATTTTTTATCCCTTAAGAAAGCCAGGCGTGATAAAAGGGATTTTTGGACGGCTGTCTCCCGGAAAATGTTGTTGAACCTGTCTATCCCCCTGGCAACAGGAGGGGTGCTGGCCATTATTTTCCTGATAAAAGGAAACCTGGAACTTGTAGTGCCTGTATTCCTGATTTTTTACGGTCTGGCCCTGATCAATGCCTCTAAATTCACCCTGGGCGAGATCTTTTACCTGGGCCTGCTTGAAATCGTGACAGGATTGCTGGTTGCGGTCTTTCCGGGTCTGTGGCTTGCGGGTTGGACTTTAGGATTTGGTGTGCTGCACATCGTATATGGATTGGTTATGTACGGGAAATACGGAAAATGAAAGATCTCATCTCTAATCTGAACAAAATATTTGAAAGCCGGATCAGACTGGGGATCATGTCTGTTTTAATGGTAAATGAAACGTACGATTTCAACAGCCTTAAACAGACACTGGCCGTTACCGACGGAAATCTGGCCGGCCACCTGAAGGCCCTGGAAAAAGAAGGCATGATTGCCGTGGAAAAACAGTTTATCGGTCGTAAACCCAACACCAGCTACCGGGCAACGGAAAAAGGACGGGTGGCCTTCAAAGAGCACATCGCTGCATTGGAGAGCCTGATTCGTGACACTTAATTTTTTTGTCATTCTACTTTGATTTACAAAGAACTTTTATAATATAAAAATCATGAAAATTGAAATCACCAACCAGGGAAAATGGTACAATTCCCTCACCCTGAAAATTGTTCTGCTGGCCGTTTTGGGATTATTTTTACTCATCCCCTTACAAATGATTAAGGAAGTCATTGAAGACAGGCAAGCTAATGCGGAAAAAGTACAGACAAAGATTTCCAGTGAATGGGCTAATAAACAGTGCTTTATAGGGCCATTGCTCAACATTCCGGTCCGTACGGTCTCTCCCGGAGACCAAAGCAAAACCATCACGCAGATCTGGCACATTCTGCCGGCAGAAATGATCCTGGAAGGGGAGATTATTCCCGGGATCAGGTACCGGAGCATTTACCAGTCGGTAGTATACGATGCCAATCTAAAAATCAAAGGACATTTTTTGGTCCCCCCCGGATTGGCTTTACCGGGGACAGAAATACTTTGGAACCAGGCATATTATACAGTCGGTATTTCTGATAACAGAGGTTTGAAAGGAGACATCCTGATGCATGTCGGCACCTGGACACTCCGGGCAGAACCGGGTGTGAAAGACCAGGATATCTTTAAATCCGGAATTTCTTTTGCCGAGACGGAACTTGAGCAGCAGCTTGAGCCGGGAAGCACTGTGGCCTTTGACATGAACATAAGCCTGGCCGGGTCCAGCGGTTTGCAAATCACCCCTCTGGGCAAAAAGACCCGGGTCCGCCTGCAATCATCGTGGGACTCACCCGGATTTGAAGGGAGTTTCCTTCCCGTTTCCCGGGTTATAGATAAAAACGGTTTCACCGCAGACTGGGAGGTAACCCACTTGAACCGAAACTTTCCCCAGGACTGGATAGGCAACGCATTTCACCCGGAAGAAAGTTCCTTTGGGGTACAACTGGTGCAACCCGTGGATCATTACCAAAAATCCTGGAGAAGCGCCCGTTACGGCATACTCTTTATTGCCCTTACCTTCCTGGTGCTTCTGTTTGTCGAGATCAGGAGCAAAAAGCCCATCCCTGTCATACACTACGTATTGGTTTCACTGGCCCTGGTGCTCTTCTTCTCCCTGCTAACGGCCTTAAGTGAGCAACTGGGCTTCAACGCGGCTTACCTGACAGCCTCGGGCGCCACCATAGTATTAATAACTGCTTTCACCGCGCGTGTTATCAAAGATAAGAAAATACCATGGCTTGTCTTTGGACTGCTGGTGGTGCTATACGCATTTATATATGTATTGCTCACTCTGAACGACTATGCCTTTCTGGCAGGCAATATAGGCCTGTTCCTGATACTGGCAGTGGTCATGGGCGTGGTAGGCAAATGGAGTTTGACTTCGCCACCAAAAACACTGGAAGCATAACGCGCTGGTATTCTTGGTCTTGCGCTGTGTACAAAAAAAGGCACCTGTGCAATGCGCAAGTGCCTTTCAGTCCGTGGGCCCAGCTGGACTTGAACCAGCGACCCCCTGATTATGAGTCAGGTGCTACTAACCGACTGAGCTATGGGCCCCCTTTTCGTGTACAAATATACACGAAAGGTATGTTACTATAAAATCCCGATCAAAGAACGTAGCGCGTCAGACTTTGATTTCAACCTCAACGCCACTGGGCAGTTCCAGTTTCATTAAGGCATCCACCGTCTTGGGTGTAGAGCTGTAAATGTCCAGCAGGCGGCGGAACGAGTTCAGTTCAAACTGTTCCCGTGCTTTCTTATTGACGAAAGTGGCCCGGTTGACCGTAAAGATTTTCTTGTTGGTGGGCAGGGGTATGGGACCGCTGACCACTGCGCCGGTTGCCTTGACGGTTTTAACGATCTTATCGGCAGACTTATCCACCAGCATGTGATCGTAAGATTTTAATTTGATTCTGATTTTTTGGCTCATTGTATTAATTATTAACCAAGTCTTTTAAAATTCAACATTTGACGCATGAAATCCTTTGGCCCATCCGGTCTTTTCTATGACCTCCCTGGCCAGGTTGGCAGGCAATTCCTCAAACTGGAAAAATTCCATGGAGCTGGTGGCACGGCCCGAGGAGAGTGTCCGCAGGGTAGTAATATAACCAAATTGTTCTGCCAGGGGAACTTTCGCCTTGATAATCCTTGCATTTCCTTTGGTGTCCATATCGGTAACCTGTCCGCGGCGCTTGTTCAGGTCACCAATAATATCGCCCATATATTCTTCGGGAGTAACAACCTCCAGTGCCATGATGGGTTCGAGTAAAACAGGCTGCGCCTTGGGTGCAGCCTTACGGAAGGCCTGACGGGCACAGATCTCGAATGACAGGGTATCTGAATCCACGGTGTGATATGAACCGTCTGTCAGGACCACCTTCATGGCAGTGACGGGATATCCGGCCAGCACACCATTTTCCATGGCGGCTTTGAACCCTTTTTCCACGGCGGGAATAAATTCCCTGGGAATATTTCCGCCCTTGACCTGGTCCACGAACTGCAGTCCTGTGACACCGGGATCGGCCGGTTCCAGGGTAAAGGCAATGTCGGCAAATTTTCCGCGTCCGCCGGTCTGTTTTTTGAAAACTTCCCGGTGTGAGTAAGTACCAAGGATGGTTTCCCGGTAGTTCACCTGTGGGGCTCCCTGGTTGATCTCCACGCCGAATTCCCTTTTTAGCCGGTCAATAATGATCTCCAGGTGCAGTTCTCCCATCCCGCTGATGATGGTCTGGCCTGTTTCGGTATCGGTGCGGACGGTGAAGGTGGGATCCTCCTCGGAAAGTTTGGAAAGGGCAACGCCCAGTTTCTCCAGGTCTTTCTGGGTTTTGGGTTCCACGGCCAGCCCAATGACGGGATCGGGGAAAGTTATGGCTTCAAGCAGTATAGGGTTCTTTTCAACACATATGGTGTCTCCTGTGCGCAAATCCCTGAATCCGATGGCACTGCCTATATCTCCGGCTTCCAGTACTTCAATGGGATTTTGTTTGTTGGAGTGCATCTGGTACAGGCGGTTCACCCTCTCGCGTTTTCCTGTACGCACGTTCAGCACTGTTTTTCCTGCCTCCAGTCTGCCGGAATAGGCTCTGACATAAGCCAGGCGGCCTACAAAAGGATCGGTCGCTATCTTGAATACCAGTCCGCAGAAAGGCTCTTCAGTGGAAGGCGCTCTGTTTTCGCTTTTGTTCGTATAGGGATTGACACCAACAACGGCATCAATATCCATGGGAGACGGCAGGTAGTGGCAGATGGCATCCAGGAGGAACTGTATCCCTTTGTTTTTTAGTGAGGAACCACAGGTAACCGGAACAATCTTCATGGCCAGGGTAGCCTTGCGCAGAGCGCTTATGACTTCTTCCTTTCCAATGGATTCGGGATTGTCAAAGAATTTTTCCATCAATGAATCGTCAAATTCAGCAACAGTTTCTATGAGTTTTCCCCTCCAGTAATCCACCTCTTTACGCATGGCGGCGGGAATTTCAGTTTCCTTGTAATTGATAAGTTCTTTGCTTTCGCCGTTATAAATCAGGGCTTTGAGGGACAAAAGGTCAACAATGCCCTTGTACGTTTCTTCCGACCCTATGGGAAGGCATATGGGAATGGCGTTGGCACCCAGTTTATGGTGTATCTCGTCCACTACAGCAAAGAAATCGGCTCCCACCCGGTCCATTTTGTTGACAAAAGCCAAACGGGGGATGCGGTATTTGTCGGCCTGGCGCCAGACGGTTTCTGTCTGGGGCTGCACGCGTCCCACTGCGCAGAACGTAGCCACGGCACCATCCAGTACACGAAGGGAACGTTCAACCTCGACGGTAAAATCCACATGGCCCGGGGTATCTATGATATTGATCTGGTACTTGTTCCCACAACTGTTCCAAAAAGCCGTGGTGGCAGCCGAGGTAATGGTGATACCGCGTTCCTGCTCCTGAATCATCCAATCCATAGTGGCAGCCCCTTCGTGAACCTCTCCAATCTTATGGGTCTTACCCGTATAATAGAGAATGCGCTCAGACGTGGTTGTCTTACCGGCATCTATGTGGGCCATGATGCCAATATTCCTTGTATATCTTAAATCTCTTGACATTTTCTGGTGCTCAGAGACACTCCCGGTTTAGAAACGGAAATGGGCAAAGGCCTTGTTGGCTTCTGCCATCTTGTGCATGTCTTCTTTACGCTTGAACGCGGCACCTTCGCTGTTATAGGCAGCTATGATCTCGGCGGCCAGTTTATCGGCCATGGAATGCGCTGAGCGTTTGCGGGCGTAATTAATCATGTTTTTCATACTTAATGAAATCTTCCGCTCAGGACGCACTTCTGTAGGCACCTGGAAGTTGGCTCCTCCCACGCGGCGGCTTTTTACTTCCACTTGCGGGGTGATGTTTTCCAACGCTTTTTTCCAAATGTCTATAGGAGCCTTCTCAGAATCTTTCATTTTCTCACCCACGATATCCAATGCATCGTAAAAAATACCGTAGGCAATACTCTTCTTTCCCTGAAGCATCAAATTGTTCACAAAACGCGTAACAAGCACGTCGTTGAACTTGGGATCAGGAAGTAGAATCCTCTTTTTAGGCTGGGTTTTTCTCATTGGTTTAAAAGAATTAAAAAATGATTATTTCGCTTTGGGGCGTTTTGCTCCATAGAGCGAACGGGATTGCGTTCTGCCTTCCACACCCGAGGTTTCCAAAGCACCTCTGAGTACGTGATAGCGAACACCGGGCAGGTCCTTTACACGTCCTCCGCGCACCAGAACAATTGAGTGCTCCTGAAGGTTGTGTCCTTCTCCGGGGATATAAGCGTTGACCTCTTTCTGATTGGTCAGGCGTACCCTGGCAACCTTACGCATGGCAGAGTTCGGTTTTTTAGGGGTGGTGGTATAGACACGTACACAAACGCCGCGTTTCTGAGGACAGGAGTCCAAAGCACGCGATTTGCTTTTTTCTATCACACGTTCCCTTCCTTTACGGACTAATTGTTGAATTGTTGGCATAATGTGTTGTTAATCTTTGCTTTATGTATTTTCCTGTGCGTAAAACGGGTTGCAAAGATAGGATTAATTTTCTGAATTAAAAAAATAACTTTTACTTTTACACCCATGAAATTAAGCAATCCCGGAGAGGCCATCAGCCCCCGCATTGCCTTGCTGCGGCAGGCATCTTACCAGACAGCCCCTTTTCTGAGCGTAGAAAGGGCACAAATCGTAACCCGGTTTTACCGCCAGAACCAGGAGCGTTATCCCACCCCGGTTTTACGGGCTTTATGTTTCCGGGAATTATGCCTAAAGCAAACCATTTACATTGGAGACCAGGAGCTTATTGTGGGGGAACGCGGGCCGCGTCCCAAGGCTGTTTCTACGTACCCGGAACTCACCTGCCACAGTGTGGAAGACCTATGCACCCTCAACGCCAGGGAACTGCAGCAATATACGGTAAGGGAAGAGGATATCCGCATATACAAAGAAGAGATCATACCATTCTGGAAAGGAAAGACGCAAAGAGACAAACTTTTCTCTATCCTCCCCCGGGATTGGAAGCTGTTGTACGAAAGCGGTCTTTTTACAGAATTTGCCGAGCAGCGGGCTTACGGCCACACCGCCCTGGACGGGAAGATCTACCGCACCGGGATGAACGACTTCAGGGAACAGATTGCCAGGGCCCTGGCTGTGGCTGGACCGGAAGTGCACGCTCCGGCAGGGGAGGCAGACGCCCACATGGCAGCAGGCGCCCCGGCTCACAGCAGGAAAGATATGCTACAAGCCATGGATATTGCCTGCCAGGCTATTGTGATATTTGCAGAGCGACACGCAGCGCTTGCAGAAGAAATGGCCGCTGCCTGCCGCTCGGAAGGAAATATGAGCAGGGCTACAGAACTGGAAGAAATTGCCCGAATCTGCCGCCGCGTGCCGGCCCATGCCCCGCAAACCTACCACGAAGCCATCCAGGCCTATTGGTTCGTACACCTGGGCACCATCATGGAACTGAACGGATGGGATGCCATGAACCCGGGACACCTGGACCAGCACCTGGAACCTTTTTACCTTAAGGAAACACAAGCCGGCACCTTGTCCGACACTTTTGCCCGTGAACTGATGGCCTGCCTGTTCATCAAGGTGAACAACCATCCCGCACCTCCCAAGGTGGGTATTACCGCCAGTGAAAGCGGGACCTACAATGACTTTACCAATATCAATATTGGCGGTCTCCGCCCGGACGGGACAAATGCCGTAAGCCCTGTCTCGTATATAGCACTGGACACGCTGGAAGAACTGCACCTGCTTCAGCCTGGCCTGTCTGTTCACATTGCCTCTTGTACACCGGAACGTTTTGTGTCGGCAAGCACCCGGGTCATTAGCAAAGGATACGGTTACCCGTCTGTTTTTAATCCGGATCTTTACATCCGGGAGCTCCTGCGTCAGGGAAAATCCCTGCAAGATGCCCGTGAAGGAGGTTGCAGCGGGTGTGTGGAAGTGGGGGCTTTTGGCAAAGAGGCTTATTTGCTTACCGGGTACCTGAATGTAGCCAAGGTGCTGGAAATCACACTATATAATGGGGTTGACCCTGTATGCGGCCGTCAGGTTTCCCTGCAGACGGGCCCGGCCATAGGGTTCAGAAGCTTTGAAGAATTATATCAGGCTTTCCTGGAACAGCTCCGATACATCATAGATACTAAGATCCGGGGTAACCTGCTTATAGAACGCCTGACAGCCAGAGGCACGCCTGCCCCGTTCCTGTCTGTTCTCATAGACGACTGTATAGAAAAAGGAAGAGATTATTACGACGGGGGGCCGCGTTACAACACTTCCTACATCCAGTGCACAGGCCTGGGCAGCGTCGCAGACAGCCTGTCCAGCCTCAGGAAACACGTCTTTGAAGATAAGAAGTGGACCCTGGAACAGCTGCTCCGGGCCATGTCCTGCAATTTTGAAGGGGACGAGCCCATGCGACAGTTCATTCTTAACAAAACCCCCTTCTTTGGCAACGACCTGGACTATGCAGACGACCTGGCCGTTCGGGTATACAAAGACCTGTTCCGTCTGATTGACGGAAAGCCCAATACGCGGGGCGGATTCCATCACATAGACATGCTTTCCACCACCTGCCACGTGTACTTCGGGACCATTACCGGTGCATTGCCCAATGGCCGCAAGGCAGGCAAACCGCTATCGGACGGCACGTCACCCTCCCACGGGGCAGATACCAAAGGACCCACAGCCGTAGCCCTTTCCCTGGGAAAACTGGACCAGTCCCTTTCCGGCGGCACCCTGCTGAACCAGCGCTTTTCTCCTCCCATGCTCAGGACTGACGAAGAAAGAAAAAAACTGGGCAATCTGATCCGTTGCTATTTTGAGCTGGGTGGCCACCACATCCAGTTTAACGTGGTAGATACCAAAACGCTTCTTGCCGCTCAAAAAGAACCCGAACTCTACCGGGACCTGATGGTAAGGGTTGCCGGTTACAGTGATTATTTCAATCACCTGGCACCTTCGCTGCAGGAAGATATCATCACCCGCACCCTGAATGAGGAGTTCTGAATCCATGACACCCAAAGGCTGCATTTTTGATATCCGGCGGTACGCCATACACGACGGGCCGGGCATACGCCTGAATGTTTTTTTCAAAGGCTGCCCCCTACGCTGCCAGTGGTGCCACAATCCGGAAGGTCAGGAGCCGTTGCCCGGACTGATTTTCAACCAGGCGCGCTGCCTGGATTGCGGGGCCTGCAAAGACTACACCCTGCCCCATGCCTGCCCTTCCGGAGCCCTTGAAACGTGTGGTACCTGGTTGGACGCAGAGCAGGTACTTCATACGGCGCTGCGGGAAAAAATATTTTTTGACCGCTCCGGGGGCGGTATTACCTGCACCGGAGGCGAACCGCTCATGCAGTCTGAATTTCTTGTGAGCCTGCTGGCTGCCTGCCGGGAAAAAGGAATCCATACAGCGGTGGACACCTGCCTGTACGCCCCGGAAATAGTTCTTCTGCAAGTCATTCCTCACACCAGCCTGTTCCTGGCCGATCTCAAGGTCATGGACCCTGCCTTACACAAACAATACACCGGGGCAGATAACACCGTTATCCACAGCAACTTGCGTGTTGTCGCCCGTTCGGGAGTACCCTTTGCCCTGCGCATACCCCTTATTCCCGGGGTAAACGACACCCGGGCCGAACTTGAGGCCATGACCGCCTTAGCGCTGGAGCTGCAACGCACGGGCAATCTGACGGCCATCCACCTGCTTCCCTACCACGACTACGGAAAAGAAAAAAGATACCGGATCCTGGGGGGCAGGACTCCTTTCCAGGGGAACTTCTCCTCCCCACCGGAAAAACAAGTACGGGCCATACTTGGCGACTTCCACAGACAAGGACTTCCTGCACTCAGGGGCGGTTGACCCATCCCCGTCCACTAAGGCAGGACAGCAGTCCTTCCGGGCGCAACATTAGTTCCAAATTAAAAGAGTCGGAAGCAGCAGCAACGATCCGGCCACAATCAGTCCAAGGATGAAACGCCACACCCACCTGACCCAGCGGGTATAGGGAATCCGGGCAACCCCCAGTACTGCCATAAGCACCCCTGAAATGGGTGTGATCATATTGGTAAAACCGTCCCCAAACTGGAAAGCCAGCACCGTGGCTTGTCGTGACACCCCCACCAGGTCACTGAATGGCGCCATGATGGGCATGGTCATGGCCGCTTTGGCCGAGGCAGAAGGAATGAGCATGTTGATGGCCGTCTGGATCAAATACATGACCTGCAGCGAGCCTGCACGACCGACCGATTCCAGGCCTCCGGCCATGGCAAACAGTATCCTGTCCATGATCCTTCCCTGTTCCAGGATCTCTACGATCCCGGCAGCCAATCCCACAATCAGCGCCGCTCCAAGGATGTCCCTGGCACCTTCTGTCAACTGTTGGGCTATGGTGTTTGCACCGTAGCCGGCTGCTATTCCGCTCAGTATCCCCAGGGCGAGGAAAAGACCGGCGATCTCGCTGATATACCAGTTATAGCCCAAAACACCAACCAGCAGGAAAAGAACAGCGAATAACACAAAATGACGGACAAGGCGGGCAGGTGTTTCCTGTTTATTCTTACCCGTAAAGATTTTCAACCCTCCTGCAGCGTACATGAAGGTCAGAACTGGGAGAAGCCCGGGAACTTTCAGCTTCCAGGCCCCAAGGACTATCATGGTGGATGGACTGGAAATGGAAAAGGCTGTCAGGGCGGCCAGCACCAGGAAGAAAGCGATCCGGGCTGCCCATGGGGTTTTTACCCCTTCAGCAGGGTTTTCTGCTGCCATTTCCACCCCGGCATTAAGGGTGGCCTTGCGGCAGGTGTCCTTTTCCCACATGGGCGAAGCTTTTGGATCCCGCTTCACTTTATGCGCATACCGCAGCACAAAGGCAATTGTTCCGGTGGTCAGCACTGCCCAGCAAACCAGGCGGTAACCCATTCCGGAAAAAATGGGCAACCCCGACAAGTCCTGGGCTATTCCCACGGTGAAAGGATTCATGAAAGCCCCGGCAAAACCCACATGAGCGGCCACATACACCATGCAAACCCCCGTTATGGAATCATACCCCATGGATAAGGCGAGTGGAATAATCAGGGCTGTAAAAGCTATGGTCTCTTCGCTCATCCCGAAGACTGCCCCAAAAAGACTGAAAAGCAGCATCACAGAGACAATCACCAGGTTATTCACTCCCAGGCGGCGCAACAGCGGGAAACGTTCCAGGCGGGCGGCATGTTCCAGAAACGACCTTATGCCGCTGTCTATGGCGCGTGTTTGGTTGATTACCCAAAAAGCAGCCCCCACGCATAAAATGAATGCAATAATCCCGGCCTGACGGACAAACCCATTGTAAAAAGCGGTGAATACCTGCCACGTCTGGGGACGGGAGTCTGCCCTTTGAAATATTCCGTCAACATACTGTCCTCCGGGCAGAAACCAGGTAAGCATGGCTGCAAGCATAATAAGCACAAAGACAATGACCACCGGAGCCGGGAACTTTTTCTTCATGAGCAACTAATTTCCAAGCAGTTTTAGGGACAGCATGAATTGATTGGTTGATTTCTCGCCTGCCCGGAACATTTTCGCATAACCCAAAGACCAGGTCGTCTTGAGATAAGAAAACAAGACAAGCTGGATATCAATCTGTCCGCCACAGTTGAACACATGGGCCGTCTGCAGGCGGTGGTCAAAGCCAGTCATAAGGTGAGCCCCGAAAAGGGAGGGTTTAATATAGGTGGGATACAGCCAGGTAGTGCCCACATTACGAAGCCGGATGGGCATAAGGTTCAATTCCCCCATAGTCCTCACATAGGTATAGGCAGGGATCTGGTTTATCCGGGCCCCCGGGAAAGACAAGGTATTGCGGTATTGCCCGGACGGCTGCCAGTCTACGTAATTGTTCCCGAATCCTCCAAAATAGAAATAGGACAAACTGGATTCACGGTCACCCAGGGAAATGCCCACACTGTTGCGTATCCAGAAACTGGTGTTCCGGATGAAAGGGATCAGGAAACCCACGCTCTGATCCGAAACAAAGGAGGGATACAATCTCTTTTGTGCCAGGTAGGTGGTGGCGCTTATATCCCAGCAGTAGCCCAGCTCGTCATCCACGCCTCCCAGAGTCTTGCGCAGCTTGGATATACCAAAGGCAACAGAGGCTGCCTGCATGTTCCTGATGGGTGCTTCAATTTCCTGGTAAACAGGAAGGACTTCCAGCATGCCATAGGTAAACACAGAAGCATCTACATAATACCTGAAGGGGTCTTTCAAGGTAAAAGCCCTATGGTATCCCAGCCCTACGGAATACCCGGCCCTGCTTCTTTTTGTGGGTCCGAAAATATCGTAGAAATGCGTTGGGTTGTAACTGGCTTTCAGGCGCCAGCCCCAGAATTTCCATTCCAGCATGGCATGGAACTTTTGTTCTATTCCATAAGAGCTCCAGGGGGAAATTGCCAGAAACAGGTTGATATTGCTCACCCCTACCGGATCCCGCCAGTTGAGCCGATACCCAATAGCCACTGTGTTTTTGAATCCGGCAATATCGGGGTAAGCACCGGCTATCTTCATCTCTTTAAGGGGCCTGTAGCGTGTTTCGGTAATGGAATCGTTGACTCCTTCCAGGGCCGAGGCGGGGGGCAGGGACCACGCTTCCACCTGGGGGTGGGACTGGTGGACCATGTTGCCCAGGAAGCTGATGGCGTTGGCGTCTTCCATCACCGTGACGGGCATAATCCCGGGACGCATACCGTCCCTATGGTATTCAAGCACCAGCAGCGAATCTTCCGCCACCTGGATTGGGGCAAAAAGCCCCGTAGCCGTATTGGATAGCAATTCCATGTTCCTGTCTTCAAGGCCTATTCTCCAGACATTGGAAACACCTGTATAGTAAGACGTTCCTACCAGGTGACGGTCATCGGCAGAGAACCTGAACTGTGTAAGTGTGTTGTCCTCCAGTTCCATGATGGTTTCCATATTGCTCTTTCCGGCATCCAGGGCTTCCAGGTCAAAGAGGACCAGGGACTGTTCGCCCCTTATGCCTGACAGGGTGGCGCATAATAATTTTCCCGAATTGGAAATATCGGGATCCAGGAGAATCTGACCAAAAGGTACCGTATAGACAGGGAGTATCTTGTCGTAAGGCCAAGGCATCTTGACCAGGATGGAGTAGCCGTTGTCGCTCTGAATCCCCCACAGAGACTTATCCGCCGGGTTGAAGACCAGGTCACCGGCCCGGGTGATTTTGCTAAGCACCTTTTTTCTTCCCGTCTTTACGTCAACTTCCACCAAATTCCGGTAATTGCTGCTGTGTTCGGAAACATAGATCTTTTCGTCCCCGGCATTGTAAGCCAGGTGTGTGGTATAATAAAGTTTGGGAGAATCCAGGGTGGCCACTTTCCGGACAGCGCCGGTTGCCCTGTCTATCTCGGCAATTTGAGAAATAATGCCCGGATGGTTTATGGCGGCATAGATTTTCCCGGTCTTGGGATTGTATTCCGGCCTGGAAATGTTACCCAGGGGCTGTTGGGTAACAGGGCGCAGGGTAGTCAGGGGAAATTCCCTTATACGGGCCAGGGTGTTCTGCTGAAAATCATACTCCCAATCCATCCACTCCTGCCAGACTTCCCTGACCGGCCGGCCGTATACTTTCCGGAACTGCCCGGCATAGAATGCCCGGGAACTGTCGGAACGGATATAAAAGTCTTTCAGCCTGTCTATCCCGTATTGGTAGGCCAGGTATGTCACAAACCGGGTCCCGTACAAATAGGAATTGGCTCCCACCTGGAAATCCTCTGTGGTCCCTTCCGTATCAAGCCCTACCAGGGAATAGAGCTCCTCCTTGCCTTCAACGATGCTACGGAAGTACATCTCGTCATAAAAGCCCATGGCCCTTCCGAATCCCCCGGACATCCAGGTTTCCATGAAGCAGGCTATCCCCTCGTGGTACCAGCGGGGCGCATACCAGCGGGGGGTGGTAAAATAGCTCCACAGGGCCGATATTGGGTACTCATCGGCCATTATCACCTTTCCCTGGAGGAATTTACGGAATTTCGCGTCCCTGGTATTGGGTTTTTCAGAGAGGACAATATGTGTCAGCTCATGGTTGAACAGCCATTGAAACCGTTCGTTGGAAGGGATAATGCTGAATGCCAAACTATAAGGTTCAATTCCCAGGATGACCTGGTTATAAGGCATAGCAACGGCTCCGCCATGTCCGGTATCTTCAAAGTCTGTCAGGAAAACATACGTTGTTGTGTCCCGGTAAGACCAGAAGCGCTTGTGAAAATCCATGGCATTCAGGTAGGTCTGTCTTACGTGCGGCACTATGTAGGAATACCTGTTCCCGAAATAGACCAGGTGCAGGTTGTCTTTTTTAACGCTGTTAATGAGCTGTGCACGCAAAATCCCGGGCGGGCCCGGGATAATGACTACCAGTAGTAATATGATGGCTTTGAACTTATTCACCTTATTATCATTATAATACTATACAATGCCGGTCATCGGATAACTGTTCCTCCTAATTCACTCGATCTGATTACAAAATTTAACTGGTTTATATTCAGGAATCCCAGTTCCTGAATACTATTGATCATACCCAGGTTCTCTGAATCGGCGAAAAACTCCAACTGTTGGGTATCCATGACAACGTTCAGGGAAAGATCATCCATGTTCAAAAAAACACCCATTTCCTGGGAACTTTCAAAGGCAGCTGTTCCAATATAGCCGAGCTCACTCATATTATCGAGCATTGAATTCAACCCGGGATTGTCCAGGAGAAAATGGTTGCCAATGTTTTCGGAATTAAGGATAATTATTCCCATGGGATCAATATCGTATAAAGCTATCCCCAGCTTCTGGGCATCTTCTACAATGATACCCTGCAGGTCTGAGGCAAAAGATCCCTGTATCTGTTCTGTGAATATTTTTTTCTTTTCAAAATATTTCAACACCACTTTGTCATTCAGGGCTAAGGCGTTGGTTATCTGCTCCATGGTCAGTACGGTGTGTACAGAAGCCAATGTGGCATCGGTATCTTTTCCCTGCGTGGCAAGGTAACTGCCCAGGTTGTCTGTCAGGTCCAGAACCGATTGTTTCCGGTAACTGATCTGGGAAATCACATTGTTGGCCTGTACTATGGTATTGCGCATCATTACCGGATGCACCTCTGCAGGGTTTGTGACCACAGCTATGGCCTGCAGCAGATCCAGCCGGGCATTTTCCAGGAACGTGGCGTATCGTGCCACTTGCTGCAACAGCAACCCGGCATATTCCTTATAGGCATCCTGGTTTTCCAGGGCATCAAGGGCATACCGGATCTTTTCTTCCTGGGACACGGCACTCACATAATAATAATTGAAATAGGTGGAAATTGCCTTGAGTATGAGCGTGTCGGTAACCAGGTCGTTCTTCAGTTCAAGATCTGCCTCTGTAACCTTAACGTTCTTGTAATTCTGCACCCTGCCTATGGTTCCGGCAAGCTGTGTGTTATCGGTTTTTGGAAAATCGACAAGTATCCCCACCAAAAAACCAGCAGTAAGAGACACAAGAACGACCAGAACCAATACAATCGAGGATTTGTTTGTTGTTTTCATTATCGTGTGTGTTTGTAGTTTTCTTTAATAAGTAATCAATGGTTATCAAAAAGTTGGTGGAAATTTCATCTGGAAGGCTTTTTTCCCTTCCAAAGAAAAGGTAAGGGTAGAACGATCGGGAGGGTCGGTCAGTGCAAAGACCGTGTTGCCCTTACAAATATACGATAATTTATAGTCCTGATTCTCAACTTTAAAGGCCATACCATCAGAATCAATAATTTTCAGCCAATTATCGGTCATAAATGTTCCTGCAGGGGTGAATTCTACTGCAACGGTATCTGCAGAAAAAACAGATACCCAGTAGATTAGCAAACCGGTCTTTTGATGTTGCCGTACCTCAACGTCAATTTTTTTATCGCTGTATTTCCAGGATGAAGGTTCCTGACGGACCATGGTTCCTGTGAGCTGGTCCTGTGAAAGGGTCCTCAGGGAGGGAATAAGATACGGGGCGGCCAGAACACCCAATACGAAAAACAGAAGAAGGGAGGCGGCAAAAGCATAAATTTTTGACTTCCCTGAAAACAATCTGCGGACAACTGTCTTGCTGCGAACAACTGTCTTGCCCTCTATTCTGTGCATGACCCGTTTTGTAATATCCACAGGGGGAATCCGGGCGGCACTGTTATTGATTTCCTGATGCACATCCAGCAACTTCCTGTAAAGGTCCACAGCCTGGGGCGAGGCTTGAAGAAGGGCCGCAAACCGGTCTTCTTCCCGGCTGGTGAGCGTTCCGTCCACTTTGTTCTGTATGAGTAATATGTCTTTTTCAGTCAACATATTTCAGGTTTTTTTCAAGCTTTTCCTTTAACAACATCCGGGCGTCGAACAACCGGGATTTTATGGTTTTTTCCGGGAGATCCAGCGTTTCGGAAATTTCGGCATAGGATAGCCCAGTAAAATACTTTAGCAGGATCACGGTCTTGTATTTCTGGTCAAGTTCGTTTACCGCCCTGTCAACCAAAATGCTTTTGGTGACTAAATCAAACGGTTGCCCTTCCTGGGTCACTTTCTCACGTTCCCGCGCAGGGATCTGTTCCGGTTCCACACAGGGCTTTCTGTTGCGCAGGTACAACAACGCCCTGTTGATGGCCATCCTGTAGATCCAGCTGAAGAACTTATACCGGGGGTCATACTGTGGCAGCGATTCGTAAGCTTTCACAAAAACATCCTGTGTCAGTTCCATTGCCTCTTCGTGGTTGTTTACAATTTTGAATATAACCCTAAAGACAGGGTTCTGGTATCGTTCCACCAACAACCCGTACTGCGCGGTGTGACCTTCAATGATTGTCCGGATTAATGCTGCTTCATCTTTTATCATGCCCGGACCATCTTCACTGTTATAAATAGTCTTCAACTGGCAGAAAGTTGGTTAAGTTTCCAGATATCGCGGTAATTCATCCTGATCAGGGGAGAAAGTGACAGCTCTCCCACCGGTCCTATCGTTTTGCGCAAGGCTTTTAACTCGGCAAGTTTCCCGGCAATCCCCTCCTCTGCCGGAAGGGGAAGGCCACTCTCGCGCAGCATGATGTTTCTTTTGGCCTTGAGTGATAAATCAAGGTAAAGCTGCAGGTAACAGTACATATCCAGAACTACTTCCCCGGCAAAACGGTCTTTGAGTGAACCCAGGTATTCTCCGGCCCGGGTGGCCGAGAACCTTCCCTGGCGTATCATTTTAAGCATTTCCACCTCGCTGCTCAGTTCCAGTTCCATCCAGTCGCGGAGCAGGGCTTCGTTATAGCGGAAGATAAGCACAAACAGTAATGGCAGTAAAATGATAATCACAAGCGTCTGAATGACAGGATGAATGTAAAAATGATTGAACAGTGAATGGATCACGTAGGCCAGGCCCAGGGCAGCCAATACCGCGGGTGATACCATGCGCCCCCTTGATGTTGCTCCAAGATAAATAATAGCGAACAGCGCGGTACAACCGCCATGCATCACCGCCGTCCCAAAACCGCGGATAACCCAGGTGAGCAGTGAAGTTTGTTCCAGGGAATAAATATAAAACAGGTTCTCGCATAAGGCAAATCCGGCTCCCGCAGCAAATCCGTAAATGGCGGCATCTATCATAAACCCGATCCTTTTTTTATGAATCAGGTAAAAAATGACCGCAGACTTGAGCACCTCTTCAATGGCAGGCGCCATATAACGGGAAAACAAGTCAAAGGATCTGCCGGATGGTTCCATCAGCAGGATATTTATCCCGTAGCTGATCAGGGCGCAGATACCTCCCCAGATAAGGCACAAGGCAACCTGCCCCGTCTTTACCAGCCTGAAACTATCCAATAAAAAAAGAAAAACAAGAAACAGCAAAACAGGCAATATGCTGAGTATTATTTTCACTCTGTAAATATAGCTTTCAATTTTCACAGTGCAATAAAATTCCATATCTTCGCAACCATGAAAGCTAAAGATTATATTACGCTGGAAGAAGAGTACGGAGCACACAATTACCATCCGCTTCCGGTAGTACTGACCAAGGGTAAAGGTCCTTATGTGTGGGACGTTGACGGTAAAAAGTATTTTGATTTTCTTTCTGCATATTCCGCTGTAAACCAGGGACATTGTCATCCTAAAATTGTAAAAGCCCTTACAGATCAGGCCAAACAACTGTGCCTGACATCCCGCGCTTTTTACAACGACTGCCTGGGACCTTACGAAGAGTATGTCACCCGTTTTTTTGGATACGACAAGGTTTTGGCCATGAATACCGGGGCAGAAGCCGTCGAGACAGCCCTAAAGCTGGCCCGCCGCTGGGGGTATGAAAAAAAGAATATCCCGGTAAACGAGGCGATGATCATATGCTGTGATGGCAATTTTCACGGCCGCACCATAACAGTGATCTCCCTGTCAACAGATCCAAGCTCCTATGAGGGCTTTGGTCCGTATACCCCGGGTTTCATCAAGATCCCCTATAATAACGTTCATGCCCTGGAAAAAGTCCTTAGGGAACAGGGCCCGCGCATTGCCGCTTTTCTGGTTGAGCCCATACAGGGAGAGGCCGGGGTAATGGTCCCCGATGAGGGGTATATCAAAAAGTGCTATAACCTGTGCAAAGAGCACAATGTGCTGTTTGTGGCAGATGAGGTCCAGACCGGTATCGCACGCACGGGCAAACGCATATGCTGTGACCACGAAGGGGTTCACCCCGATATCCTGATCCTTGGCAAGGCTATTTCGGGAGGGGTTCTCCCTGTGTCTGCCGTTCTTTCAAACAACGAGATTATGCTGACTATAAAACCCGGCGAACACGGCTCCACGTTTGGCGGATTTCCTCTTGCCTGCAGGGTGGCACAAGCGGCCTTGAAAGTGGTGGAAGACGAAAAACTGGCCGAGAAAGCAGCTTACATGGGGAAAATCGTCCGCAATTATCTGAAATCCATACCTTCGGACCGTATAGAGCTGGTTCGTGGCAAAGGAATGCTGAACGCCATAGTCATCACCCCTAAAAACGGGGTGGAAGCCTGGGATATCTGTATGGCCATGGCAAAAAACGGTGTGCTTGCAAAGCCTACGCACAGGCACATCATCCGCCTGGCTCCGCCTCTGGTGATCAGGGAATCCCAGCTGATGCAGGCCCTGGAGATTATCAGTAAAACAATTCTGAGCTTTGACTAGCAAACTGCTAATGATACGTCCCTGCTGTTTCGGTTTTAATCCGCAGACAGCAGTAAACAACGCCTTCCAGGTTGCTACGGGAGAAGATGCGGCCCTGGTGCAGGAAAAGGCACTGGCAGAGTTCGATCGCTATGTGGCCCTGCTCCGGAAACACGATATAGATGTAATGGTGGTTCAGGACACTCCCGAACCGCACACACCCGATTCCATTTTCCCAAACAATTGGATTTCTTTTCACCCGGGGCAACTGGCCGTCTTATACCCCATGTACGCCCCAAACAGACGGCTGGAACGAAAAAAATCTGTCTTTCAGGCCATTCAGGAACACGCCCCGCGCATCCGGTGGATAGACATAAGCCAGCGGGAACGCGAAAACCGTTTCCTTGAAGGCACCGGGAGCATGATCTTTGACCGGGAAAACAACAGGGCCTATGCCTGCCGTTCTCCAAGAACCGATGAGGGCCTGTTCCGGGATATCTGTGATACGCTTAATTACCATGCCATCTGTTTTGATGCTCTGGACAAAGGATCGGCCATTTACCATACCAACGTGATGATGTGCATGGCTCAGGCATATGTGGTCATCTGCCTGGAATCCATCCCTTCTGAGTCTGACCGGCAGTTGCTGCTGGACATTTTTAAACAGGATAACAAAACGGTGGTAGAAATCACGGCCCGGCAAATGAACGACTTTGCCGGCAACATGTTCCAGGTATTTTCCCGTAAAAACGAGCCGTTTCTGGTCATGTCAAAACGCGCATACACAGCACTCACCCCGTCGCAACGCAAAGTTCTCAGGTCTTTTAACAGGCTTATCACTCCGGAGCTCAATGCCATAGAAACACACGGCGGCGGTTCTGCCCGCTGCATGCTGGCAGAGGTTGTCTAGACAATGTTTTCCAGGCGGTACACTTTGTCCGACCGCCGTAACCTGGTTGCAACGGGAATGGAACAGACAGAACCCTGCGGGGCAGTTGTAACAGGTGTGCCGCCTTCCAGGCGGATCTCACGTACCTTATCCTCCACCACACCGGTAGTGGGTCCAATAATCAGGATTTGGTCCCCGGTATGAAGCGGAACCGCTTCAATTTTTAACCGGGCCACTCCCTGACCGGTATAATAATTGGTCACCCGGGCCACATACGTCTTCTTTTGCGTTGCCTGGTTCCCATAAGCCTCGCTCCATTGTCCCAGGGGTTGTCCCAAATAATACCCACCCCAGAATCCACGGTTGAAAACCATTTTCAACCTCTCTTCCAGGTTGGCCGCCAGCCCGGGTGTAAACGTCCCGTTGAACACTGCCCGGGCCGCCTGGTTGTAGACCTGTGCTGTGGTTTTGACATATTCCGGAGACCGGGCCCGGCCTTCGATCTTAAGGATCTCAATGCCGCTGGCAAGTATCTTGTCCAGGAAACGGACCGTGCACAGGTCTTTGGGAGACATGATGTATTTGTTGTCCACCTCCATTTGTTCACCGGTTTCGTTGTCTGTGACCGTATAGGAACGGCGGCAGATCTGGTAGCATGCACCCCGGTTGGCCGATTTGTTGTAATGGTGAAGGCTCATGTAGCATTTGCCCGATATAGCCATGCACAGGGCCCCGTGGCAGAAAAGCTCCAGTTTGACCCGATTTCCGGAGGGTCCTGTAATGTTGCGTGCTCTGACTTCCCGGGCTATGGCCCCTATTTGTTCCAGGGTCAGCTCCCTGGCCAGTACCACCACATCGGCAAAACGGGCGTAAAAAGCCAGGGCGCGGATATTGGACACATTGAGCTGCGTGGAAATATGCACTTCCAGCCCCAGGGAGCGGGCTTCTTCAATGGCGGCCATATCGGATGCAATTACAGCAGAGATACCGGCCCGGGCTGCGGCCTGTAACAGCGACTTCAGTTCTTCCAGGTCCTGGTCGTAAAAAATGGTGTTGACCGTCAGATAGGAACGCATTCCGTTGTTTTGGCAGAATGCCGTGATCCCGGGCAGGTCTTCCTTCTGGAAATTGTGGGCGGCATGAGCGCGCATATTCAGTTCTCCCACCCCAAAATAGACCGACCCGGCACCCCCCTGTGCAGCAGCCTTCAGGCTTGTCCAATTGCCTGCCGGGGCCATGATTTCGGGTTTATTCCATAGCTGTTCTGACATAGGATAAGACTTGTTCTGTGGTAAGATCTTCCAGGCACGCATACGTCCCCTTCCAGCACTTTTTGGCTCCAAATATGGAACAGGGGCGGCAATCCATGGGCAGTTGTACTGCCCTTTGCGGATCCTGCCTCCACCCGTAAAATCCCGCTTTGGGATGGGTGGCTCCCCAGATGGATATGACCGGAATGCCCATGGCCGAGGCAAAATGCATATTGGCCGAGTCCATGCTGATCATCACATCCAGGGTCTTGATGATCGCCAGTTCAGCCTCAAAACCGCTCCCGGTGCCCGCCGCCAGGCAAATATTGCTGTGATCCGAAACCCAGGCTTCCATTTGAACTTTCTCTTCACGTCCCCCGCCAAACAGAAAAACCCGGGCTCCTTCCTGTGCCAGGAAAACTGCAATCCGGCGCATCCTCTCTGGCGGCCACTGTTTTCCGTTATGGAGGGCAAAGGGTGCGATCCCTACCGCTTTCCAGGGTCCGCGTTCCAGGGAAATAATGTTGTTCCCGGCAAGAGAAGGCGACTGGAATCCCAGCTTCTGCAATGTTTTTGCATAAAGCTGGTAAACCGGAACCAGGGCAGGGCTGGTTGCGGGAGCTTTCAGCAACCTTCGTCTTGAGCCCCGTTCCTTATGCAGGAAGGCAACAGGTTTGCCGTGTAAAAAGAAGGCAGCACGTAGGAAATAAGACCGGATCACACTGTGCAGGTCGGCAACATGGGTGGGATGGATTTTCCAGAGGCTTCTAAAAATGATCCTTAGAGGCTGTTTCTTATCTACAGGGAACAAAGACAAATTGGGGACCCCTGCAAACAAAGGGGCCAGCATACCGGGACCGGCCAGGGTGAAAAGCACCCCGGGATTGTCCCTGGCGCACGCTTTAAGCACAACAGAGGCGATGGCCACATCACCCAATGAAGAAAAACGCAGACAGAGCACGTGCGGTCTTCTAATTTCCCTTTTCATACAGGACGGGGTTGAGAAGCGGATCGTTGTACATTTTCATCTGTTTGTACAATTTCATGGTTTTCTTTCCGGTTTTCAGATCGGCAAGCAGCTGGTCAATGGCTCTGGAGAGGTCTTTGCGCTGCTCTGTTAGTATCTCCAGTTTATTTTTGCAGACCGGGGCCAGGGGTGAGTTTTCCCTGTGGGCTTCTATCTGCATATGGTAGATTTTCAGTGCCAGGATGGACAAGCGATCCATAGCCCAGGCCGGAGTTTCGGTGTTTATTGAAGCGTCCGGCAAACGGGGTGCCCCTGAAAATTTACGATAAAACATGAGGTCCAGCTGTTCCACCACATTGGTGCGCTCCTGGTTCAGGGCGTCTATCCTGCGCTTGATACGCAGGGCTTCTGCCGGTTCAATTTCCGGATCACGGATCTTATCTTCCAGATGCCACTGCAGTGTATCTATCCGGCTTTTTTTGAACAGCACATTGTCAAGCGAGTGGTCAGGATACGGGTTAGTGTATGAAGTGTATGCAGCGTCTGCCGGTTCCATTTTGTGATAATCTTCAATGGCCTTGTCAAACAGAACGTTGCAATGATGGCTAAAAGACGAGATATCCATTACCTGCTCCTGTTAATAAGACTTTTAAGAAATTCCTGCAATACCATACTCTTTTCCCCGCGTACCTCCAGGTTTTCCAGGGCGTCCTGTGCGCTTTGCAGGTAAAAGGCGATTTTATCACCGGCAGCTTCTCCTGCCCCGAGCTTGTTGTATAGCATAACTATCTGTCCTACGCGATCCGGGATTTCTTTCTGAGAGAGGAGACGGTTCAGCTCTGACAGGTTCTCTCCTGTCGCCTTGTGCAGGGCATAGGTAAGCAACCAGGTTTTCTTGTTGTTTTCAATATCGGTCCCGGTGGATTTTCCAAACACTTTGGGGTCTCCGTAAACATCCAGATAATCGTCCTGGATCTGAAAGGCCCTGCCCAGTGCCATTCCTGCGTCAAACAGGTTGCTTACCGAACGGGGAGAGGCTTCTGCGCACAAACCCCCAATTTCCATGGAACAGGCTATCAGGGCACCGGTTTTGAGCGATATCATATCAATGTAATCGTCTTCTGTAATGAACGGTTTTTTCTCATAATCCATATCCAGCTGTTGTCCCTCGCAGACCTGTTCTGCAGCCCTGTGAAAAGACTCCATAACCAGGGGCAGGACACGGGGATCACACTTACTTATATACTTGTATGCCAGCATGCACATGGCATCTCCGGCCAGGATGGCCGTATTGACATTCCATTTCATATGGACTGTAGGCCGGCTTCTTCTGGTATGGGAGCAGTCCATGACATCGTCATGCAACAAGGTGAAGTTATGATAGATCTCTATTCCCAGGGCAGGATATAAAACAGTGGGAGGAAGCTTATCGGAAAAGATATTATACGAAAGAAGGCACAGCAGCGGACGTAACCTTTTACCTCCTGCTGACAACGCATATTCTACCGGCCCGTGCAGGCGGCTGTGGTCATAGGATTTCATGATATTTTGAATGCCCTGGCTCACAAAGCCTTGTATTTCACTTGTTGTAAACATAATACAAAGGTAGTCTTTTTTGAACATTTTTGTACCTTTGACGGCCCGGAGCAATCAATATGGAACAGCAGCATTTTCAGAATGCAACCGTGATCAAACAGACTGGTTCACTATACCGGCTTACTTTCCTGCCCCGGTGGGAACCTTTCACAGCCATTCTCAGCGGAAGGCTTCGTCTGGAGAAGGGAAAACTGACAAATCCTGTTGCCGTGGGAGACCGGGTGAACGGATTCTGGCAACCGGGGGGTAACCACAGGAAAGAAAAGGCCGTGATAACTCAAATCAACCCCAGGGTGAATTACCTGATCCGGAAATCGGTCAATCTTTCGCGTCAGGCACATATCATTGCCGCCAATATAGACAGGGCCTGTGTTATTTTGAGTGCCACCGAGCCAAAGACCCCTTTTCCCTTCATAGACCGTTTCCTGGTAACTTGCCAGGCCTACAGTGTTCCTGCAACCATCATCCTGAACAAGACAGACCAGCTGGAATGGGCGCCGCAATACCGCAGCCAGGCCGGACAATACAGGGATGTCTATCAAAGGGCGGGATACACCGTAATGGAGGTCTCGGCCAGGACCGGAGCGGGAATTGAGCCGCTGTCAGAACTTCTGAAAGGAAAAATATCGCTTTTATCGGGTATTTCCGGGGTGGGTAAATCTGCTCTGGCCAACAGGCTGGATCCGAAGCTGAAACTCAAAACAGCCCCTATTTCACTGGCGCACATGACCGGAAAACACACCACCACATATTACGAAATGCATCCGCTGGGTACCGGAGGGTACATCATTGACAGTCCGGGAATAAAAGGTTTCGGGCTGCTGGAAATGACAAAGGAAGAATTATCCCATTACTTTCCGGAAATCTTTGCCGCATCGGCATCGTGCCGTTTCAACAGTTGTCTTCATGCAGGAGAGCCCGATTGTGCAGTCAGGGATGCTGTGGAAGAAGGACTGATCCCGGCAGAACGTTATGATAGTTACCTGAAGATGCTGGAAGATCCGGAAGGAGGAAAATACCGTACCTGAAACCTGCATGAAAACCGCCCACCTGAACAGACAAATCCTCAACCTGGCAATTCCCAGCATGCTTGCCGGGATTACCATACCCCTTGTGGGTATGGCCGATACGGCCATTGCCGGGCGTCTTGGATCTGCCACCGCCATTGGAGGCGTAGCTATCGGATCCACTCTTTTTGACCTGCTTTACTGGAATTTTGGATTCCTGCGCATAGGAACAGCCGGAATCACGGCACAGGCATACGGCAAAGCAGACCGGCTGGAAATGGTAAGAACGGGAATGCAGGGCCTTTTGCTGGCACTGGGATTTTCACTCCTGCTGCTTCTGGTCCAGTGGCCTTTCGCCCGTCTGGTGATGTGGCTTTCTCCTTCTTCGGCAGAAGTGGAAAACCTGGCCCTGGAGTATTTCTTCACCCGTATCTGGGCGGCTCCTGCGGTGCTGGCACTGTTTGTTTTCAGAGGCTGGTTCATCGGGGTGCAGAATACCCTGGCATCCATGATCATGGATGTGGTGATCAATATTACCAATATTGCCCTGAGCCTGCTGTTTGCCCTGAAAATGGACATGGGGATCCGGGGAATAGCGCTGGGAACTGTAGCAGCACAGTATATCGGAATTATTACCGGTATCGTTCTGCTGCTTGCCTTTTACAGAAAGATGTTCCGGCATGTTTCCCTGGCCCGTGTGATAGAGAAGGGCGGGTGGAAGCGGTATTTCAGCCTGAGCGGCAACCTGTTTATAAGATCAATATGCATGCTCTTGATTTATACCGGATTTACTTTTTTGGCAGCAAAATATGGAGACACCTTGCTGGCTGTTGCCACTATTATGATGAAATTACTGCTTTTGTTCTCCTATTTTGTTGACGGATTCGCTTATGCAGGAGAGGCGCTTACGGGAAAATTCATAGGAGCCGGGGACAAGCCGGCCCTCATGCGCACCATAAAGTTGCTGTTTGCCTGGAGTACTGTAGTGGGGATTGTCTCAACATTTTTCTACATTGTGGGAGACCAATGGCTTTTGCGTATGATGACCTCGGCCCCTGATGTCATCCGGGCTGCGCAGCCTTTCCTCCCCTGGTTGTACAGCATGCCGCTTATATCCTGCCTTACATTCATGTGGGATGGGATATATATAGGCGCTACGGCCGGAAAACCGTTGCGCAATATCATGATTTTATCTGTGTTTGCTTTTTATGCCTGCTACCTGGCATTGGAAGGGTCACTGGGTATACAGTCCCTGTGGATAGGGTATGCCGCACACCTTGTGACCAGATCGGCGGCCCAGACGTGGATGGCGCGAAAATACGTATTCAACGCCATCTGACCTTGTTATTTTCTTTCAGGCAGAGCAGCTTCCGGGGATTCATTGATCACAGGGGCAGGTATCGGTTTTTTTGCTTTGCTGTCGGACAATTCAGGAGAAATCAACTGACCGCTTATACGCACCGAGGGTTCAATGGAAAGCTGGTCTGAATGAATTTCTCCTTTGAAAATGCATTTATCGCGCAGAGAAGCAAGTTCTGTGACCTTTAATATGCCGTCAAAGCTTCCGCTAATGTCAACACTCTGACATTCAGCTTCTCCAACACACTTTCCGGTTTCACCTATAACCAGTTTCCCTTCTGTTATTACTTTACCCTCCAGGTAACCGTCTATGCGGATATCGTGCTGTGTGGTAATATTGCCTACAATTTTAGTATTACTGCATACACGCGTGACATTGTTTGTGGGCGACAATTCAATTTTCTTTTCTATTGACATGATTGCTTTTTTTATCAATCAAAAATAGGAAATTTTCCTGATTGTATGTTAAATACACTTAAAGCTTTTTCCAATTGAAGGTCATCACGTATCATGCTTCTCAGACGTCCTTCCTGCAGGTAATAGCGGCAGCTTATCTCTTCTTCAAGCAGCGGCTGGAGTTCCTTGCGGTAATGGACCAGGTCCTGGGTTTTGTCTGTGAGCAGGCGCTCCTGTAATACAGCAATCTCCTTTTCAAGTAAAGTATCGTATCCCTCTGCTTTTGATGTCCTGGAAAATGTTTCCAGCAGAATCTCTGTGGCGCTGCGGTCGTCAAACTCCTTTGCGGCTGTCTCCTTTACAAAATCAAGGTATTCCTCGTCGCTCAGGTAGAAAGTTTCTGCCGGTGGTATTGATTTGTTCCGGGTAAAATAAAGAATGGAATAGTCGTGCAGGTAATCCCTGGCTACAAGCTCCATGGCAATCCGGCTGTACATGGGCAGGGGAACCAGAGAGTCGGGCACAATGCCCCCGTTCTCGTTTCGCCCGGGAGTTCCGTCCCCGTTTCTTTTTCCGTAATCCAGTGACTGTACGCATCTTCCGCTGGGAATGTAATACTTGGCAGTGGTGATTTTAAGGTTCGTATTGTAACTCAGTGGTCGTATTGTCTGTACCAGTCCTTTGCCAAAAGTCTTCTCACCCACTATGATTCCTCTTTTTAAGTCCTGGATGGCGCCTGCAACAATCTCGGAAGAAGAAGCAGAACCGTTGTTAACCAATATCACCAAAGGAGTTTCCGTATCCAGTGGCTCTTCTTTTGTATAATACTCTACATCAAAGCGCTGAACACGCCCCCTGGCAGAAACCACCATGGTATTCTTTGGCAGGAAAATGGACAGGACTTTTACTGCCTCGTCCATCAATCCCCCTCCGTTCCCGCGCAAATCCAGGATGATGCCCCTGACCGGGTTATTCTTTTTCATTTCCTTCAGGGCTTTCCGTACATCGGCAGCCCCTCCCTGGGTAAAGCCGGTCATCCTGATATACGCAACGCTGTCTGCCAGCATGCAGGCCAGACCAACATCCGATATGTGTACTTTTTCCCTGACCACGGTTAGGGATATGGTGTCACCTGTCATGAGCCTGTTAACTAAAAAATTCACCTCTGTTCCGGGGGCTCCCTTCATCCGGGTGCTGCACTCATCGGCCGTCAGGTCCAATACATATTCCCCGTTTATTGCCAGTATCACGTCTCCTGCGATCAGCCCGGCCTTTGCGGCCGGAGAACCGGCATAGGGTTCCGATACAAGCACCCCTTCGCCCGGACGTTTCTTGATCAAAGCGCCCACACCTCCGTAGCTTCCTGTAGTCATCATTTCTATAGACTCGTTCTCTTCTTCGGGAATGAATTCGGTATAGGGATCCATTGTGGAGAGCATGGCTTCGATACCGGTATACACCAGCTGGTCAAGAGCCACCGAATCAACATAATAGAGTGAAATCTCCCGCAGCAGAGAATGAAAGATATCCAGACTCCTGGATGTATTGAATTCGGCTCCCTGGGCATGGAGCAATAAGGGCAGGAACAGGGATACAAGTATTGCTTTGATTCTCATTTTATTAAATATTTACAAGACAAATTTACACCAATTCTTTTTATCTTTGAGTATGGAATTACTGTTTGCCACGGCCAATGTTCACAAATGTCACGAGGCCGCCACCATACTGGGTCCCTCTGTTTCAATAACTATGCCGTCATTACTGGGTTTTTCAGGTGAAATCCCGGAAACAGGCCTTACCCTTGAAGAAAACGCATTGCAAAAAGCCCGTTATATATGGGATATTTACCATATTCCCTGCTTTGCCGACGATACGGGATTGGAAGTCGATGCGCTCAAAGGGGCCCCCGGTGTATTTTCTGCCCGTTATGCCGGTCCGGCGTGTTCTCACCGGGAGAATGTAAAAAAATTATTGAGGGAAATGGAAGGTTTTGCTTGCAGAAATGCGCGTTTCCGCTGTGTTATTGCCCTGATCCGGGACGGGCATCCTACCCTGTTTGAGGGAATAGTCCAGGGGTCCATTCTCACGGCACCCAGGGGGAAGGGCGGATTCGGCTATGACCCCGTGTTTGTTCCTTTAGGCTTTAATCAGTCATTTGCCCAAATGACAGAAACAGATAAAAACGCCATATCCCACAGAAAAAGAGCGCTGGAAAAAATGGCACCCTCACTCCCATGATCACCCCACTCACACTCATTGTGCTGAACACCAGGCCATATCGGGAAACCAGCCTGCTTGTCAATGCCTATACAGACACCTGGGGGCGGGCCGATTTTCTGGTCAGGGGTATACGGACGGTACGCAACCGGGCCCTGGCTTCCCTGTTCCATCCGCTGAGCATACTCGATGCGCGAACGTATTTTCATGCCAAACGGGACCTGAACCAGTTGAAAGAATACCAGAAGATTTACCTGCTGGAAAACCTATGCTCTGATGTGCGTAAAAGCAGCATATCCCTGTTCATAAGCGAGCTGTTATATAAAACGATAAGGGAATCTGAGGAAAACCGCGAATTGTTCCGCTTTGTTACCAATACCATACAGGAACTGGACCGGGCAGGAAAAGAACTGCCCGACCTGCACCTGTATTTTGCCGTTCGTCTGTGTCGTTACCTGGGATACGCACCCGGTACGGAAAGTTTTTCTACGGAAAGAATATTTTTTTACATTGCAAAAGCCTGTTTCTGCGATACTCCCGATCTGTCGCCCGGCGCTTTTGACAAAGAAGACTCCCTATTGCTGCAGCAGATCCTCTCCTGCCCTGCGGGAGAGATTAGGCCCTTATCCTGTTCGGGATCAAGACGGCATCATTTCCTGAATAGCCTGATGTCCTATTACGGCTACCATTTGGGTAAAACACCTCAGATCCGCTCGCTGGAAGTGCTGCATCAGGTTTTTCTTTAGTAACTTTGTTATCTATGTCTTTACTTAATTCTGTTTACAGGCTTTACAACAGGAAATTGCTCAAAGAGCTGGACCTTTCATCGCAGGATCCTGCCCCCTTTCAGGAGGCAACCTTCAGCTATCTGCTAAGCCATGGGGCAAATACCCTGTTCGGGGAAACCTATAAGATGTCAGAAATAAAAGATATCAGGGTATTCCAGGACCGAATTCCCCTGCATGACTACGACAGGCTGGAACCTTACATTAAGCAAAGCCTCAAAGGGGTTGAAAATGTCCTCTGGGACATGCCGGTCTTCTGGTTCGCCCTGTCAAGCGGCACGTCCTCTGCACGGTCCAAGTTCATCCCAATAAACAGGGAAAACCTGAATGCATGCCACTATAAGGGAATGCTTACAATGCTTTCCAATTATGTGAGGACTTTCCCAAAATCCCGTCTTTTCAGGGGAAAATCACTGACCCTGGGGGGAAACCGCCACATAGACAAAAGCGTGGACTCCAATTGTTGCTACGGGGACCTGTCTGCTTTCCTGATCATCAATACACCCCTTATTGCCAGGTTCTTTACCACACCGGGCAAGAAGATGGGGCTTATTCCCAACTTTGAATATAAAATTGAAAAAGTAAGCCGCCTGATAGCCGGTCAAAACCTGGTCAGTTTTTCGGGGGTACCTTCCTGGAACCTGATCCTTATGCGCAAAGTGCTGCAGCAAACTGGCAAAAACAACCTTCATGAGTTATGGCCCAACATGGAACTTTTCATGCACGGAGGCGTATGTTTTGAACCGTACAGGGTTCATTACAAAGAACTCTTCCCTTCTGAGAATATGCATTATATGGAGACCTACAATGCATCGGAAGGATTTTTTGCTTTTCAGACAGACCTGAACGATCCCGGCCTGCAACTGCTGCCTAATGTGGACGTTTTCTATGAATTCATTCCCCTGGACAAGCTGGAAGCCGCTCAAAACGGCTCCTATACAAAATTCCTGACCTTATCGGAAGTGCAAACCGGCCAACCCTATGCCATGGTCATATCTACCAGCTCGGGATTGTGGCGATACCTGATAGGCGACACCATTCGTTTTACGCATCGCAACCCGCACAAGATCCTGATTACCGGCCGTACAAAACTGTTCATCAACACTTTTGGCGAAGAACTGATGATAGAAAATGCAGAAAGGGCCCTGTCCCGGGCCTGCAGCCTTACCGGGGCAAGCGTTCATGAATATACCGTCGCCCCTGTCTTCATGGATGGGCAAAAAAAGGGAGCCCATCAGTGGCTTATAGAATTTGAAAACCCGCCCGCAGACCCTGAAGCTTTCAAAGGGATCCTGGACCAGTCCCTGATGAATGTGAATTCAGATTACCATGCCAAAAGGCTGGACACCGGTACTATGGACCCTCCCCATATAACGAATATGAAAAAAGGCAGCTTTTACCGCTGGCTGGCCATGAATGATAAACTGGGAGGTCAAAGCAAAGTTCCCCGTCTGTGGAGTAATCGTGAATACGTTGAAGCCCTGCTTGAAATCAATGAAAAATTATGATTTACTGGAACTGTTCCGCTCCCAGGCAAGACACATTGCTGTCTATGCCAGGTACCTGGAATTGCTGGGTGTGGATCCTTTGAAGGTTAATTTCCCTGATGAAATACCTTTTCTGCCAATCCGGTTTTTTAAAACGCACAAGGTTTACAACGCGCCCGGTCCGCATACGCATATTTTTACCAGCTCTGCCACAACCGGGATGGTCCCATCGCTGCATTACGTAGACAGCCTGGGGCGTTACGGAAAGAACGTCCTGGATATTTTCCGCTTTTTTTACGGAGATCCCTCCCGTTACACAATCCTTGCCCTGTTGCCTTCTTACCTGGAAAGACCGGGATCGTCGCTGGTTTATATGATGCAGGTACTCATGGAAAAAAGCGGAACGGGAGCAGATGGGTTTTATTTGTCCAACCAGGAAGCATTGTACCACAGGCTGCTGGATCTTGCTTGGCGGGAAAAGCCTGTCTGGCTTATAGGCGTAGCTTTTGCCCTGCTTGATTTTGTTAAGAAATTCACCCTCAGTCACCCGGGACTCATTGTGGTGGAAACAGGCGGCATGAAAGGCAGGGGAACAGACCTGAGCCGTGAAGAGCTGCATGAGCGTTTACAAGCAGGCTTCCCCGCCAGTCCCATCCACAGCGAATACGGCATGGCCGAGTTGTTTTCCCAGGCATATGCCTGTAGTGATGATCTTTTTTTCAGCTGTCCTCCTGTCATGCAGGTCATGATACGGAACCTGCAGGATCCGTTTTCACCGGAGCCCGACGGTTCTGCAGGCGGTATCAACATCATTGATCTGGCCAATACGCATTCCTGCTCTTTTATTGAAACAGAAGACCTGGGATTCCGGATTCGCGGCGGGCAATTCCAGGTTCTGGGAAGGATCCCCGACGCAGAACGCCGGGGATGCAATATGCTTATTGATATTTCTTGAACAAATCTTCCAGCTGTTGGGTATATGTTGCGGCAAGTTCTTTTTCCTGGTTCACATCCAGTATATCTTTCACATGAACATACGTGCTGATAGCCGATTCGGCATCTGTGGGTGACAGCAGGCTTCCCTTGAAGGTACCCATGAAATATTCTATGGCTTTAAAGTTTTCATCCAGGAAGGGGATGGCCAGGGCTCTGGCTTTTTCGGGCCTGCCCAGGAAGAAATAAAGTTCTATGGCTTCCATCACGCCCACCTCGTTCATAGAGGGTTGCACTACCCAATTCAACGGATACTGCTTCATGATTTCTATGCCCTTGTCAAGCAAGGCTTCTGCCTTGTCTTCCTTGCCTTCCAGAATCATGGCCCTGGCAACCTGGGAATACATCTGCCTTACGGCCTGTTGAACCAGGTACAGATAAGTGACATGGTAATCCAGCAAAACATCAGGTTCATCCATCCTTCCCCATTGGTACACATCCATGAGCAAGGGGTATAATTTGTCTGTATCCATGTACGGCACCTGGGAAGAGAAGGTGTCTACCTTGTACGGCATGAGTTTATAAGCCATACCGTCGTATCGCAGATAATCCTGTATCCCTATGTTTAGGTCGCCTCCTTTAGAAACAATGTATATTGGCCTGTCCCATTGATAATTGGCCAAAAGATCCAGGAACATCATTTCCACTTTCAACAGGGTGTTTTTATTTTCCGGGATGTCCAGGTCCATATACTCCGGGATCAGGTGGGCATCTTTTGCCGGTACAATCCCACAGGCCAGGGCGTTTTCTTTATTTACTGGGATCCGCAGCTTACGTGCAGGCAGGTAATTGAGCATGGTCCCATCCATGAGCTGCACCTTGGCGCGGGGATTCCCCATGACCCCTACCGCCTGTATGGCAGGAACCCGGTCTTTTACCCTTTCATACACGGGGATGATTTCATTGGTCCCGTACAGGTAGGATTCGCGGGGAATGGAGAATTTCACCGGGGCCGATTCATAGGTCCTCCACTGCATCTGGTCAATATACCAGTCTGTGCCCAGTAGCGAAGTGTTCATAACACGCACATCGGTCCTTATGCCTTCCACCTCCTGTACATACCACAGGGGGAAGGTGTCGTTATCCCCGTGAGTGATAATGATGGCATTACAATCCTTCTCGCAGGTATTCAGAAAATTATAGGCAAATGCAGATGCCGTATACCGTCCGCTCCTGTCGTGGTCATCCCAGTTTTGCGTCAGCATCTGGAACGGGACAAACAGGCAGATTGCGGCGGCAATAGAACCTGCCAGGGCTTGGGGAAGTTTCTTTTGTAGTAGGCTGAAAATGGCCATAACACCCAGGCCCACCCATATGGAGAAGGCATAAAAAGAGCCTGCGTAAGCATAGTCCCTTTCCCTGGGCTGGTATGGAGGCTGGTTCAGGTAAACCAGAATGGCCAACCCTGTCATGAAGAACAGCAGGAAGGTGATCCAGGCATTGCGGCGGTCTTTTGACCATTGGTATATTAGGCCCGCAATACCCAGCAAAAGGGGCAACAGGTAATAGTGGTTCTTGCCCTTGTTGTTGCTGAGCATGTCAGGGGCAACCGATTGGTCTCCCAGACGGGCCTTATCCAGGAATCCTATCCCGCTTTCCCAGTTGCCGCGGACGGGATCACCCGGAATGGTCCCCTGGATGTCGTTCTGACGGCCTGCAAAATTCCACATGAAATAGCGCCAGTACATATAATTGACCTGGTAATCAAAGAAGAAACGCAGGTTGTCCCCGAAGGTGGGCATGCGTTTGCCGTCAGAATTCATGGCCCCTTTACCCGAATTATAGGAATCATAGAAGGACGCATGACTTTCCCGCTTGCTCCACATACGGGGAAAGAACATCTTGTCGGAGTCCTTATACAGGGGCATTTCCGGCCCCTTGACCCGTGCATAGCGCCCGTCCTTTTTTACATACTGACGTGTGTCTTTCCAGGTATCGTAGGCCGAATTGTAAATTCCGTCATACAGCAGCGGGGCAGACCCGTACTGTTCCCGGGCAAGGTATCTTCCCAGTGAGAAAGGATTGTCGGGTTGGTTTTCGTTGGTGGGTGTATTGGCACTGGAACGTATCACTACCATGGCAAAGGAAGAGTACCCTATAATAATAACAGCCAGACAGAGGAAAATCGTATGCCACAGCACTTTCCCCTTACGGCGGTTTGCCCTCACTCCCCAGAAAAGAGCAGCGGTAAGGGCAACCACAAAAAACAGCATCCCGGTGTTGTAAGGCAGACCAAAGACATTGACGAACAACAAATCAAACCATCCCGATATTTTGGGCACCCAGGGTATGATTCCATAAAGAACAAAGACAATAATCACTACAGAGAGCAACAGGGTAACTAAGGCCCCTTTCCAGGAAAACGGATATTTTTTATAAAAATAAATAAAGACAAGGGCGGGAATGGTCAGCAGGTTCAGCAGGTGCACCCCTATTGAAAGACCCATCAGATAGGCTATCAGAACGATCCACCGGTTGGCGTGCGGCTGGTCTGCATTTTCCTCCCATTTTAGCATGGCCCAGAAAACTGCCGCCGTAAAAAGCGAAGACATGCCATAAACCTCGGCTTCAACAGCAGAAAACCAAGCGGTATCAGAAAAAGAATAAACCAGCGATCCGGCTGCCGCAGCTCCCCATATGGCTATGGAATTACCCAGGTTCAGGGAAATGTTCTGTGCTTCCACCAGACGCCTCCCCAGGTGAGATATGGTCCAGAACAGGAAGAGAACACAAAAGGCCGAGGCCAGCGCGCTCATGGCGTTGATAAGCATGGCCGCCCTGGTGTTGTCTCCGAACAGGGAAAAAAACCTGCCGGCCAGCTGGTACGTAGGGTTTCCCGGAGGGTGCCCTACTTCCAGTTTATAGGACGATGCTATGAATTCGCCGCAATCCCAAAAACTGGCAGTAGGTTCTATGGTAGCCAGGTATACTGCGGCGGAAATGGCAAAGACAACCCAGCCAATCAGAAGGTCTGTCTTTTTGAATGTTTGTGTTTCCATTCCGCAAATGTAGGTTTTTTTTTACCTTTACCTTTGTATTTGCTTCAAAGTAATGGATTTTATCATCCTTGGATTAATAGTTAGTTTCTGCCTGATCCTGTTTTATATCAGGGCTCCTCTGGCCTTGTTGTTAACGGGTTGTTTGCGCTATAATATTTCCCGGGACAATGAAGAACAGGACAATCTCCGTTTTTCAAGGTTTTTTCTTTTTTTCTTTATCCTTGCTCTTACCTCTTTTTTTATAGCCTTTCACGATAAACTGCTTTCCCCCCTCCCCTTTTTTCTGAAGGGGATGTCAAAAACCCTGGTCTTCCTCTGCGTACTGGCTTTTTTGGTTGCCCTGTTCCTTTCCAGGACAATTCTTCTTAAAATTATTGGCTGGACTATTGATTCCCCCGCATTCACAAACTTTCTGAACCGCACTGCCCAGGACTTCTGCATCCTGACGGGCTTTGTTTTTATTCCTGTTCTGCTTTTTATTTCAATCCTGGGAAACCCTTCCGGTAATGGTGTGATTATTGCAGCAGGCGTCGCGGCAACAGCCGGTTATATCATCTATGCTTACCGGTGTGCAAGGATTTTTCTTTCTGCAGGGTTTTCTCTTTTTTTCTGGATTTTGTATCTTTGCACCTTTGAACTGGTACCCTTTGGGGTAATAATTCAGTTTGTTGCTGCGATAAAAATATGAAAATCAGAAATATACTAATTTCACAACCAACACCAAACGGAGGCTCCCCCTATGTAGAAATCAAAGAAAAATTCAATTTGAATATTGATTTCGTCCCTTTTATCCGTGTTGAAGGACTTTCTGCGAAAGATTTCAGGTTACAGCGCATCAATTTACCGGACCATACCGCCATTGTCTTCACTTCCCGTTCTGCAATAGATTCCTTTTTCCACCTTTGTGAAGAAATGCGTGTCACCATTCCTGAAACCATGAAGTATTTCTGTATGACGGAATCCGTGGCTTTCTACCTTCAGAAATATATAGTTTTCAGAAAAAGGAAGGTGTTTTTCGGGAAAGGGAACATCCAGTCCCTGATCAATGCCATTGTTCCAAAACATAAAAATGAAACTTTTCTCCTGACCCTGGCAGATTGTTATAATCCCGAATTCCCCCTGGCGTTTGAAAAGGCTGGGCTCAAATACACCAAAGCCATTCTTACCCATACCCTGCTGGAAGATCTGTCTTTTCTGGAACTGAAGAAATACCAGATGCTGATTTTTTATTCTCCTGCCGATGTACGATCCCTGCTGGAGAACTTTCCGGAATTCAGACAAAATGGCATTTTATTCGGCACCTTTGGGGCTGCTACTGCTTCTGCCCTCAAGGAAGCCAACCTGCAGTCATGTTTTGAAGCCCCGACACCGGAAACACCCTCTGTTGCCCAGGCCCTGATGCTCTACCTGGAAAAGAACAAATGATTATGAAACGCACGACCTGTCTGTGCATAGGGTTTTTTCTGGCTCTGATAACCACATCCTGCCAGAAAAATTTCAACCATTACAGGGAACTGGCCTACGGCAAATGGGAACTTGTTTCTGTTGACGGGGAAGCGCCCGCCGTAGCTGAACAACTATATTTCACAAACAGCACCTCTGTTACCCTTACCCGCCAAGGCGTTGCCTATCAAGGGCAATACCAGTTTTATTGCAACGTGCTAACCACTTATTTCGAAAAATACCAAAGCCTTTACCAGGAATGGCGCATCCAGGTCATGAAAGATTCCCTGATGCGTGCTATGGTGGAATTCCAGGAAATGAACAGCGATACCCTGGATACCGGAAGTGTCCTGGAATACAGAAAAATTCCGTTATGAAACCGGAATTTTCATACGCTTTTCCCAAACACATGCGACTATCCTCCCGGAAAGAGATCGAATCTCTTTTCACGGATGCCCGCTCATTCACAACAGGGCCTTTTCGCGTATTCTTCAGAGCCTCTGAGGAAGGGGAAACCCGGGCCGGGTGCAGCATTGCATTTGCCGTACCCAAGAAGCACCTGAAATCGGCCGTAAAAAGAAATATAGTAAAAAGGCGCCTCAGGGAGTCTTTCCGGTTGAACTATCCCCGGATACTCAAACCGGCCCTCGAAGCAAATGGTACAAGGCTTATTTTTTTATGTCTATATTTACCCCGTGAAGTCAAACCATTCTCCTGGCTGGAAACAAAAATGCAGGCTTTGCTCGGGCGCTTTGCCCGGCTATCTGAAGAAGGTTTTGACCTTTCCCCTGATCCTGCTGGTTAAATGTTACCAGTTATGCATATCTCCCTTCACGTCCCCCTCCTGCCGGTTTACCCCCACCTGTTCCCAATATGCCCTGGACGCCCTGCGCAGGCATGGTCCTTTTAAAGGTTTATATCTGGCGGTCCGGCGATTTCTCCGCTGCAATCCATGGGGCGGCAGCGGCTACGATCCTGTTCCCTGAATCCCTGCGCCTAACTCCCGGTCACGGCTTCCCGCAACAGTCCGAGGTGGAACCTCAGCGCGCCAAAATGTGCATTAAAATTTTAACAAACTCTTTTACGGTGCTTTATAAGTCTACGTTGAATTTTGGTGCGCTGAGGTTCCACTTGTTCCGATCCACTCTGTTATTTTGAGTGCCAGGGCATTGGAAACAACCTTTGTCAGTTCTTCCCTGGATGCCAGGGAAATCTGCCTGAGACTTCCAAAGTGACGCAGGAGTTTTTCCAGGGTGCGGGGTCCTATTCCCGGTATCTCCAGCAGGGCAGACCGTGTAAAACCGGCACTTCTTTGTTTCCTGTGAAAGGTGATTCCAAAACGGTGTGCTTCGTTGCGCAGCTGCATGAGCAACCGCAGGGAAGAAGAATTCTTATCCAGGAACAGTGGGGTCTTATCGGTGGCCAGGTAAATCTCTTCCATCCGTTTAGCCAGTCCGACCGCCGTTATGCTATGCTCCAGCCCCAGGCTTTGCAGAGCAGAATAAGCTGCAGAAAGCTGTCCCTTACCCCCGTCTATTACAATGAGTTGCGGCAGGGGGCTGCTCTCTGCCAGAATACGGCTGTAGCGACGCGTCACCACTTCTTTCATTGAGGCGAAATCGTCAGGCCCTTCCACGCTTTTTATTGTATAGTGACGGTAATTTTTTTTACTCGGGACACCGTCCCGGAATACCACACAGGCGGCTACCGGATGGCTTCCCTGCAGGTTTGAATTGTCAAAACACTCTATATGTACAGGGGATTCCTTCATGCCGAGATCGTCTCGTAAGGCGGTCAGGATTTTCCGGTTTTTTTGTTCCTGGCGGTTTCCCCTGTCACGCATTTCCATCATACGCACCTGCTCGTTCCGGTAGTTGGCTGCATTACGCATGCTCAGGGCGACCAGCGTCTGCTTATCTCCCCTGACCGGAACATGGACACGGCTGTCGCCCGGAACCGCTTCGGGCAGAAACGGCACCACCACCTCGGGGGACAATTTTTCCAGTTTATCTTTCATTTCTGCCATAAACAAACTCAAAACCGCAGACGGTTCTTCTTCTATGTGCAATTTATATTTCACATTCAGCGACTGTACAACGGCTCCGTCTGCAACCCGCAGGAAATTGCCGAAAGCCATGGACGATTTATCATCTACCGTAATGCTGAACACATCCAGGTTGGATATGCGCGGATTAACAATGACCGATTTTGACTGGTAACGGGTAAGTATTTCCCATTGTTCCTTCAATTTCTGCGCTTGCTCGAAATCGAGCGCATTTGCAAACTTCTTCATTTGATTTTCCAGCAATTTTCTCACAGATGTCACGTCTCCTTTTAAAATGCTGGTCACTGCGCTAATGTACCCCTGGTATTGTTCCATGGTCTCTTCTCCGGTACAGGGAGCCATGCAACGGCCTATATGCGCCTGGAGGCACTTGCGGTAACGACCGGCTGCCACTGCCCGAGGTGTGAGCACCAGGGAACAGGTGCGCAGCGGGTACAGGTTGTGCAGAAGTTGCAACATTTGCCTGCAATAATAGCCGCTGGTGTAGGGACCAAAATATTGCGAACCGTCCTTTACAATCTTCCTTGTCTGAAACACACGCGGAAATGGTTCGTTTTTTACACATATCCATGGAAAGGTCTTGTCGTCCTTGAGAAGTATGTTATAACGGGGTTGTAGCGTCTTGATCAGGTTGTTTTCCAGCAGCAGGGCATCGCTTTCGGTTTCTACCACGGTATATTCCAATGCCTGTACCTGGCTAACCATGCGTTTTGTTTTGGCAGAAAGGTTTTTCCCCCGGGTAAAATACTGGGAAACGCGTTTTTTCAGATCTTTTGCCTTTCCCACATAGATCACCTTTCCTTCGTTGTTAAGGAATCTATACACGCCGCACTGGCGGGGCAAAAGAGCCAATTGGTCCGACACCTGAATCATTTCATTGTAAAAATACATATATTTGTTAATCCATTTATGAAAAAACTGATAGAAACAAAAGATCTGCGAAAGGTCTTTGGAGAAAAATCGATAGTGGGTTTTTTCCTTGCACCGGCTCTGATGAAGCTGATGAAGCTCGATAAGATCAATAAACTATATGACAAGGTGGCAGACTTTGAGGGTCGTGAATGTCTCGAGGCTTTTCTTGCCGAGATGCGCATTACCTATGACACCCCTTCCTTGGACCTGGCCAATCTTCCCAAAGAAGGTTCTTTTATAACCGTATCCAACCATGCCTATGGCGCTCTGGACGGAATCATCCTGATGCATCTTGTGTCGGAGGAAAGACCCGATTTGAAAGTGATCGTGAATTACTTACTGTCGCGCATCAGGCCTTTGCAGAATTTTTTTTTACCTGTCAATGCTTTTGATAAAAACGTGTCTTCGCGTTCCAGCATAGCGGGAATCCGCCTGGCTAAGGAATGTCTTCAAAAAGGCAATCCCCTGGGTCTGTTCCCCGCCGGAGAGGTTTCTCACATAGGTCCTTCCGGACTGGTAGAAGATATTCCATGGCACACCGCTATTGTCAAATTCATCATGAATGCCGGCGTTCCCGTGGTCCCAATTTATTTTGAAGGACATAATTCGGTACGTTTCCTGCGCAGGGCAAAGATACACCCCATGCTGCAGACAGCCAGCCTGCCGGCGGAAGTGCTCAATAAAAAGGGGCGCCGTCTTTCTGTGCGTGTGGGGTCCCCCATAAGCGTGGCAGAACAACAGCGATATACAGATTATAAAGAGCTGGGAGACTATCTGCGTGCCCGCACGTATGCTCTGGCTGCCAATATAGAAAATAAAGACAAATTTAAGGAACCGGAACACGCCGCCCCCATTGCCCCCCCAAAAAAGCATGAACTGGCCGTCAGAGAAGTTGAGCAGCTGCCTTCCCGCAATTGCCTGTTCGATATCAATAACTTTGCAGCCTATTTTGCCCCCTATTCCCTTATTCCTAATCTTATGTACGAAATTGGCCGCAAAAGGGAGGAAGCATTCCGGACCGTCGGGGAAGGGACATACCAGCCCCTGGACCTTGATACCTTCGACAGGAATTACTACCACCTGGTCCTCTGGGATTCTGAGAAAAAAGCAATCGTGGGAGCTTACCGGATAGGGATGGGAGCCGAGTTGATGAAACGTTTTGGTGTCATGGGTTTTTACAACAACACCCTCTTTAAATTTGGCCCGGGTCTTGAACCCATACTGTGGCAGAGCATGGAGCTTGGAAGGGCTTTCATAAGCCAGGAATACCGTTATGAAACAATCCCCATGTTGCTGCTTTTCAAGGGCCTGTTCCACATCATGCTCCGCAACGAAGAATACCGTTATTTCATTGGCCCTGTGAGTATATCTTCCTGGTATCCAAAGTTGTATCAATCGCTCATCTACAAGTACATCATGGAACACCACAGCACTATGGACTACCAGGGTTGTATCGGAGCCAGGAACCCCTTTACCCCGGATTTCGGACTTGTCGATCCCGATGTCCTTTTGCGTGATATCCAGACACCGGAGCAACTGGACCGCCTGCTGATGCGCATGAGCAACCGGCAGTACCGGCTCCCTTCACTTGTGAAAAGATACCTGAAACTGAACTCCAAAATTGTATTGTTCAACATAGATAAGGAATTCAACGATTCACTGGACGGTTTCATTGTTTGCGATGTCCTTGAAATTCCTAAAGAAGAACTGATGATGGTTACAAAAGACATCTCTGATTTTTCAATAATTGAAAAGCGTTTTGGAAAGCCCCTCACAAGATAGGCTGTATATGCGGAAAGCGCTTGAAGAGGCGCAAGCCGCACGCGGAAAGGACGAGATTCCGGTAGGAGCTGTTGTCGTTTGCCGCGGAAAGGTCATTGCCCGGGCTCACAACCTGACAGAAACCCTTAACGATCCTACAGCGCATGCAGAAATGCAGGCCATCACCTCTGCCTGCAATACCCTGGGCGGAAAATACCTGGACCAGTGTACCCTTTATGTGACCCTGGAACCCTGTGCCATGTGTGCCTGCGCCCTTTCCTGGGCTCAATTGGGCCGCCTGGTATATGCAGCTTCCGATCCCAAAAGGGGGTACTCCCTTTTCAAAGACAGGATACTCCATCCAAAAACAGAAGTGTCGGCCGGCATACTGGCCATAGAGGCCGGAAAATTATTAAAAGATTTTTTTGCCGGAAAACGCTAATGTTATATCTTTGCACGCTCCGATTGAGCTATGGTGTAATGGTAGCACTACAGATTTTGGTTCTGTCTGTCTAGGTTCGAATCCTGGTAGCTCAACAAACAATGAGCTATGGTGTAATGGTAGCACTACAGATTCTGGCTCTGTCGGTCCGGGTTCGAGTCCTGGTAGCTCAACTTTAAAACAATCAGTTACCTTTGTGTGATGAACAGACTGATTGCATTTTTTTTCCTGCTCTGGTTCCTTACAGGACCCTCCCTTAACGCGCACGGTCAATATTACAGTACAGGAGAAGATCCGGCCCGCCTGCAATGGAATCAGATCCGGATCGGCTCTTTCCGCCTCATATACCCTGATGGCATTGATTCACTGGCTTTCCGCTATGCCTGGCTGCTGGAGCAGACCTCACCCTATGTCCAGCTCTTGCCGGGATCTGCGACTCCGGCAATTCCCATAGTAATCCATCCCTATAATCTGAACAGCAATGGCATGGTGGTCTGGGCTCCCAAAAGAATGGAACTCATAACCACACCTCCTTCATCCGGAAGCACCAATAACTGGGAAAAACAGCTGATCCTGCACGAAACAAGGCATGTGTCACAAATGCACCAGGCGGGAGATCATTTTTTCCGTGTATTCAGCTGGTTCTTCGGGCAACAATCGGAAGGTATTTCTGTGGGCCTTTATTTCCCAAAATGGATGCTGGAAGGAGATGCTGTCATCACCGAAACGTTCTTTTCCGGTGCCGGGCGGGGCAGGCAAGCCTCGTTCCTGATGCCGTACAAAGCCTTTTTTCTTGAGGGGAAACAATTCCCCTATGATAAATGGCGGTATGGCTCCTACCGTCATGCGATACCTGACCATTATGCGCTGGGGTATATGAAACTGTCGGTTGCCCGCCTGTTTTCAGGGGAAGATGCTCTGGCCCGCATATATTCGGATATTACAAAATACCCCTACTGGCCCTTTATTCAAGGGAAGACGTTTCGCAGGAATTACGGGTATCCTGCGGTCAAATTATGGGAACCCGCCGTTGAGTACTATAAGAATATCTGGAAGGACCAGGACAAGCGGAAAACCCCATTATATAGCGGCCAACAAATCAATCGTCCCTCTAGGGATTATGTGAGTTACAGGTCAGCCGTCATGGCTAAAAATCCCGATGGAACCCATCTTATCTATGCCATTAAAACTTCCCTTGCCCAGACTGCACGCCTGGTGCGTTTCCCTTTTCCGGAAAATGACCGGGAAGAAGCAGTCTGCCTGCTTGGCAACATCAATTCATCCCTGTCTGCCTGGGGCCCGTATATATTCTGGAGTGAGACGGTGAGCGGACACCGCTGGGCCCATGAGAACTTTTCGCTTATTATTTCTTATAACACCCTGACAGGTGAAAAAAAAACCCTCCTGCCCCGGACCCGTTATTTCAATCCGGTTACCAGCGACGACGGAAGTGTTCTGGCTGTGGTCCATTACCCCGCGCAGGGCGGCTCGGAATTACACCTGTTGAACACCTGGACGGGAGAACTCCTGGAAAGGCATCCGGCTCCCCGTGGGGAACAGCTCACAGAAACAGCCTGGCTGGATAATAATACGCTTTTTGTCCTGATGACCGGGGAAGAAGGTTCCGGGATTTACAAGCTGGATAGGGAGAAAAAAAGCTGGAAAACTGTCTTGAAACCTGGGTTCCATTCCCTTGCAGGGCTTCAAGAGGCATACGGACTTTTGTATTTCACAAGTGACCGTGTGGACAACACAGATAATATTTTCTGCCTTGACCCTGAAAACGGAAGTATCCTGAAATATACCAACGCCAGGTTCGGGGCCTTTGATCCCCTGCCACCCGGCACTGAGAAGGAGAAGTATCTGTATTATTCAAATTATTCGGTCTGCGGGTATCAGCTTACCAGGCTGCATACAGACAGCCTGATTCTTAAACCTGCAGACTGGAAGGAGCAGCCGTCAGATCCTTTTATCCTGGCCCCGTCTCCGGATTTCAACATAGACAACCTGCGTGTACCGGAAAATCTTTCCTACCCTGTCAAAAAATACACCAAAATTCTGAACGCCTTCAGGTTCCATTCCTGGATGCCTTTTTATTTCAACTACAACGAAATAGAGCAATTCACTTTCCAGACCTATTACAACACGGTGGCTGCCGGTGCCACCATCATGTCACAGAATACCCTCGGCACGCTTACTTCTGTGCTGGGATACTCCTATCACAAGGGTTTTCATACCGGTCACCTGAGGTTGGATTATTCGGGCCTGCTCCCTGTTTTTTCCCTCAAGCTTGATATTAACAACCGTCCCCGTATTCATACTTTTTCTGTGGAAGAGTTACAGCACCGGCGCTGGGTATCGGATACCCTGGGAACACCCTCGGTGGAAGCCTCCCTGCAGGCCTATATTCCCTTCACCTTCCACCGTCACGGATGGCAACGCGGACTGGTTCCCTCTCTGAAATACACTTTTTCCAACGACAGTTACCAAATCCCCGGACCCGCCACTGATCTGCTGAACCATCTCTTACAGGCCGGTCTGCAATATTACCAAATGGTCAACCTTGCCCCCCGGGATATTTTTCCCAGGCTGGGATTCGGTGTCAACCTGCAGACAGCTCTTTCTCCGGGTACCGGAAATCTGTTTACCAACATCCTGTACCTTCAGGCTTACGGATACCTTCCGGGGATAATGCGCAACCAGGCACTTAAATGGAGTGTGGCCTGGCAGCAGCAACAAATCAAAGACCGCTATTTCTACCTGGCAACGTTCCTCTCCCCGCCCCGGGGCATGAAAGACCGGATCCTGTCTCCCACGGGTTTCAAAGCCTCGGCCGATTATGCCATTCCCATCTGGGCAGGAGATCCTTCCATTCCCGATATTATTTACATCAAACGCTTCCAGGTTATCCCGTTTGCCGATTACATGCATACACGGCAGCAAGACCAGACCAAAAAACACTACTGGTCTGTGGGAACCGATCTGCTGATGGATTTCCACCTCTTCCGCATAGGAACGGCCCTCATTGCCGGCATACGCTATGCCTATACATGTGAGGATAAACACCACGTTGAATTCTTGTTTTCAATACCTGCTTTTTACTGATTCTTTATGAAATTCCTGCGTTTTTTCTCTCCTTACGAGTGGTTTCTTCTGACGACAATCATAGCGCTCAACTTTGCCGTTTTTTTCATAACGGGGGAATGGGATGCCCTTTCTGCAATTGCCACCGTTTCTGGTGTTCTGTGTGTGGTGCTGGTTGCCAAGGGTCATATTTCCAATTACCTCTTTGGACTGATACAGGTAAGCCTGTATACATACCTTTCCTGGGGCGTGGGCTACTGGGGCGAGGTGGCCCTGAACGGATTGTATTATGTTCCCATGCAGTTTATCGGATTTTTCATGTGGAGAAGACGCACCCGGGAAGGCAGCCGTACCCGTGTCAAAGCAAAAAACCTGACCAAAAAACAGCGCCTGGTTCTGGCAGTGGTCTGCCTTGTGCTGATTGTTGGAGGAGGCCTGATCCTGGATTATTTTGAAGACCCGGCCCCTTTTCTTGATTCGGCCACAACATTCCTGTCCATTGTGGCCATGTTTCTTATGGTAAAAACGTATTCGGAACAGTGGTATCTATGGATCATTGTCAACCTGGCAACCATCACCATGTGGAGTATGGCCTATTTCAACGAGCGCCAGGCCAGCCATCTGATTATTGCCTCTATGTGGTGTGTATACCTGCTTAACTCCATTCACGGCCTGGTAGTGTGGAAAAAGGCTGCCAAATCTGCCTCGCTGACAAATTGACAGATATCGGGTCATGGCATTGATTTTGCCTTATGAAGCTTTGTTGACTGAAAATATAACATTCAATAATTAACATTAAAAATTTTATCTAAGATGAAAATCAAACCTTTAGCAGATCGCGTAGTCGTTCAGCCGCAGGAAGCTGAGACCAAGACAGCCTCGGGATTGTATATTCCCGACACAGCAAAAGAAAAACCCCAGCGTGGAAAAATCGTAGCAGTGGGAAGCGGAAAAAAAGATGAGCCTATGGAATTGAAAGAAGGTGACATGGTGCTTTACGGCAAATATGCCGGAACAGAAATCAATATTGACGGAGAAGAATATCTTATTATGCGTCAATCAGATGTATTAGCCATTATTTAAATTAACCCAGTAAAAACCAAATTATCATGGCAAAAGAAATCAAATACAATATTGAAGCACGTTCCCTGATGAAAGAAGGGGTAGATGCTTTGACAAATGCCGTTAAAGTCACTTTAGGTCCCAAAGGACGCAATGTGGTGATCGATAAAAAATACGGGGCTCCCCAGATCACAAAAGATGGTGTAACGGTCGCAAAGGAGATCGAACTGGAAGACCCGTTTGCCAACATGGGCGCACAGATTGTTAAGGAAGTTGCATCAAAGACCAACGACCAGGCCGGCGACGGGACAACCACCGCTACCGTTCTGGCTCAGTCCATCATCAATGTGGGACTGAAAAACGTGACTGCCGGAGCCAATCCCATGAATCTGAAACGTGGCATTGACAAGGCGGTGGATACTGTTGTAGCCAGCCTTAAGAAACAAAGCCAGCAGGTGGGTGATGACCTGTCCAAAATTGAACAGGTTGCTGCCGTTTCTGCCAACAACGACCATACCATTGGCAGGCTGATTGCCGAGGCCATGGGGAAAGTCAAAAAAGAGGGTGTGGTAACCGTCGAGGAAGCCAAAGGAACCGATACAGAAGTAAAGGTGGTGGAAGGAATGCAATTTGACCGGGGTTATATCTCGGCCTATTTCATTACCAATTCGGAAAAAATGGAAGCTGTCCTGGAAAATCCCCTCATCCTGATCACCGACAAGAAAATATCGACCATGAAAGACCTTATGCCGTTGCTGGAACCTGTTGCCCAGAACGGCCGTTCCCTGCTGATCATTGCCGAGGATATAGATGGTGAGGCTTTGGCAACTTTGGTGGTCAACCGCCTGCGCGGAACCCTGAAGATCGCCGCTGTAAAAGCCCCGGGCTTTGGCGACCGCCGCAAGGAAATGCTTGAAGACATCGCTATCCTGACCGGTGGAACTGTTATTACCGAAGATAAGGGCATCCGGCTTGAATCCACCACCATGGACATGCTGGGCGCTGCAGAGAAAGTGGTCATAGATAAGGAAAACACAACCATCGTTAACGGTGGCGGTGAAAAGAAGGCCATTGACGGACGCATTGCCCAGATCCGCAAACAAATGGAAATCACCACAAGTGATTACGACAAGGAAAAACTGCAGGAACGCCTGGCCAAACTCTCAGGCGGTGTAGCCGTGCTGTATGTGGGGGCTGCTTCCGAAGTAGAGATGAAGTCCAAGAAAGACCTGGTAGAAGACGCCCTGAACGCCACCCGTGCCGCCATTGAGGAAGGTTTCGTTCCCGGAGGCGGTGTGGCTTACATCCGCGCCATTGATGATCTCAAAAAGCTGAAACCAGAAAATGACGATGAAGCTACCGGTATCGCCATTGTAGCCCGCGCCATTGAAGAGCCTCTGCGCTTGATTGTGGAAAATGCCGGACAGGAAGGCAGCATTGTAGCCCAGAAGGTGCGTGAGGGCAAAGGTGATTTCGGGTACAATGCCTGGACCGATTCCTACGAGTATCTTTTTGCCTCGGGCGTGATTGATCCTACCAAAGTGGCCAGGGTTGCTCTGGAAAATGCAGGCTCTGTTGCAGGCATGTTCCTGACTACCGAATGTGTTCTGGTAGAAAAGAAAGAAGAGAACCCCCCTATGCCGGCAGCTAATCCCGGAATGGGCGGAATGATGTAATAGTCAGTATTTTATAGTGCCAGAGAACACGGCGGGCCTTTGTCTGTCGTGTTCTTTTTTTATGTATCTTCGTTTTTATGAAGACACTGTGCCTGCTGCCCTGGCTCGTTCTTTTGCTGACAGGATGCCGTGCAGACCATCCTGCCGGTATCCGGGGATTGCTCCTGGCTTCTGACCAGAGTGCAGATGCCTGGGAGCAAAGGTTCCCGTTGGGCAACGGCAGGCTGGGTGCCATGCCTGACGGAGGCGTTGCCTCGGAAAACATCATCCTGAACGAAATATCACTCTGGTCGGGATCTCCTGCAGAGGACCTGCGGTCAGGAACACACCGGGTCCTCCCTTTGGTCCGGGAACTGCTTTATAAAGGTCACACGGCACAGGCACAAGAGTTAATGTTCCGTTTTTTCAAAGCCAGGACAGCAGGGTCGGACGGAAGCGAAGGGGCCCAAAACACCTTTGGAAGTTACCAGGTCCTCGGCTCGGCAGTATTCGATTTTTCTTATGACTCTGCATGGTCAGGAGCTACCGGCTATAACAGGATGCTGGATATTTCCACGGCTACGGCATTCACTTCCTTTGAAATTGAAGGGATAACTTATACAAGGGAATGCTTTACCTCGCTTGAGAACGATGTTCTGGTCATGCACCTTTCCGCATCTATGCCACATGCACTGACTTTCCGCTCTACTTTCACACGTCCGGAACAGGCCCGTGTTTATGCTAGTGATAACGCCCTGATTATGGAAGGCACCCTGAGTTCAGGAGTGGCAGATGTTCAGGGGATGCGTTTTTACACACGCCTGGATATCATACCTTCTGGTGGCGGCAGGTTATCTTGTGTTCAGGATTCGCTCATCCTGACCGGCGCCACAGAGGCCACTGTGATCATATCTGCGGCAACAAATTACCAGGTAAAGACCATGAGCCTGGGTCGTGACTCCTCTTTCATGAAACAGGCCGATTCACTGTCTTTCTTTGCCCGCAGTCAATCCTACCCCGACTTGAAGAAGAACCATGTAGACAGGTACCAGTCTCTTTTTCACCGGGTAGATTTACAACTTCCCGATTCCTCGGCTTTCTTGTTCCATTATGGGCGTTACCTGCTCATTTCTTCTACCCGTGAGGGATTGCTTCCTCCCAACCTGCAGGGTCTGTGGACCCCTTATGTGCAAACCCCCCGTAATGGCGCCTACGACATGAACATGCACCTGCAGATGAATTTATGGCCGGCTCTGAAAACCAACCTTGCCGAGTTGCATCTTCCACTGCTCGACTTTACTGCCCGGTTGTCGGAAAAGGGCAAGGCAACAGCCCGTGAATACTACAACGCTCCGGGGTGGGTAGTGCATGCCAAAACCAACATCTGGGGTTTCACTGCCCCGGGACATGTTACCGCCTGGGAAGCCTATAATGCAGGGGGAGCCTGGTTATGTTCGCATTTGTGGGAGCATTATCGCTTTACCATGGATCAGGACCAGTTGCGTAAACAGTATCCTATCATGAAGGAGGCGGCCCTTTTCTATCTTTCCAACCTGATGGAAGAACCCCTCCAGGGATGGTTGGTTCCCGCCCCGTCCATGTCTTACGGCAATATGTACTATCAGGTGGACGAAAGCTCCCCCAACAAATTGACCGTACCGCTTTTCCTGTCTATGGGCTCTTCTGCAGATGTTCAAACGGTGCGCGAATTGTTTTCCAACGTCATCTCTGCCCATAAAATCCTGTTGAACACAGACGATTTTCCATTGATATACAAGCTGGAAGAATCCCTTGACCGGCTTCCTCCGGGTAAGATCGGGACCAACGGGATCCTGCTAAGGTGGTTGTACGATCATCCCGAAGAAGATAGGCGCTCACGCAATGTTTCGCAGCTTTATGCCTTGTATCCCGGGAATGAAATGGCCGTAAAAGATACGCACCTGCTCCAGGCCTGCCGCATCACACTTGAAAGTATGGGCAACGGTGGATCGGGATGGCAAATGGCCTGGAATGTAAACCTGCTGGCCAGGCTTGGAGATGGTTCCGGGGCCGCCGCAATCCTAAAGGAAATGATGTCTCCCGCCCTGAAAGAAAGCCCTTCCCCATACCTTAACCGTGGCCTGAAAACGGTTACCCTTCTGGGCCCGGGAATATATCCCAACGGCTTTTCATCCAATCCTCCATTCCGGATTGACGGCAACCTGGGGGCCTGTGCGGGTATTGCAGAAATGCTGCTTCAAAGCCACCAGGGATTCATAGAGGTGTTGCCGGCCATACCTCCTGAATGGGAAACAGGTGGTTCTTTTTCAGGCCTCTGTGCCAGGGGGGGTGCCACCGTATCATGCGTCTGGAAAGACGGGCAGGTGCGAAAGATCGTAATCTGCGCTACGGCCGGTAACACCTTTCTGCTTAAAGTTCCGGAAAATTTCCACCGCATGAAAAATAAATACGTCTCGATTTCTCTCAATAAGGGAGAACAAATAACTTTGCACACCAGGAGTAAAATGTAAATCAATCCCATGACCACAAAGAGTAAGACCAGTGATTTCCGCATCGGATGCCATCTTTCCGCATCGGAAGGCTACCTGTCCATGGCCAAAACAGCCGTACAGATAGGCGCCAACACCTTTCAGTTCTTCACACGTAATCCACGTGGCGGGGCTGCAAAACCCATAGATCCGGAAGATATAGCTGCCTTCCTGGATTATTCAAAGCAAAACGATATAGGTCCCATCCTTGCTCACGCCTCCTATACCATGAACCTGTGCGCCGCCGAAGAACGTATCCGGGATTTTGCACGCAACACCCTGGTCGATGACCTGTTCAGGATGGAATTCACCCCCGGCAATCTGTATAACCTGCACCCGGGAAACCATGTGCAACAAGGGGTTGAAAAAGGCATAGCGCTGATTGCAGAAGCCCTGAATGAAGCCATAACCAAAGAACAAACCACCTTAGTCCTGCTCGAAACCATGGCCGGTAAAGGCAGTGAGATCGGCAGAACTTTTGAGGAAATCAGGGCAATTATTGACCGTGTCAATTTTCGCGACCGGCTGGGCGTATGCATGGACACGTGCCATGTCTTTGATGCCGGCTATGACATAAAAAACGATACAGACCGGGTGCTGGAAACATTTGATAAAGTGATTGGCCTGGACCGGTTGAAGGCAATCCATATCAACGACACAAAAAATCCTTTTCAAAGCCATAAGGACCGGCACGAAACCATTGGCAACGGGTACCTGGGTATTGAAACATTCCGCAAGGTGATCAACCATCCGGCCTTGAGGAACCTGCCCTTTTACCTGGAAACACCCAATGAGCTTCCGGGGTATGCCAGTGAGATCGCCTTATTAAAAACAGAGCGAACAGGGGCATAGGCTGCAAGGAACCCGATTCCCAGCACGGTTAATGAAACCAGAAGCATGTCAATCCATTGAACGTCAACCGGGTAATCTGTCACCACAAAACTTCCGGGAAGCGAGATCAAACCAAACCGGGCCTGTATAAAGCAGAGAAACAGGCCTGCTATCATTCCAGACGCCCATCCAATAACAGAAATGAGCCATCCTTCCATGATGAAAATCCGGCTGATGAGTCCGGGCCGGGCACCCATGCTGGCTAGCACGGCGATATCTTCCTTTTTTTCCAGGATGAGCATGCTCAGGGAACTGAGCACATTGCTGGAAATGATCACCACGATAAAACCCAGCAGGAAAAATATGATCACTTTCTCTGTGGTCATCATCCTGTACAGGGTTTCGTTCAGTTGGTAACGGGTGAGCACCTTATAGGACGCTCCCAGGCTTGTTTCAATGTCCTTTTTAAGCGATCTGGCGTCCTTTTTCCCCTGCGTTCTGATCTCTATATGGGAAACCCTTTGCTCATAGTTTAAAAGCCTTCTGGCCGTTTCCAACGGGACCAGAATATGGTCGGCATCGTAACGCTGTTCCACGGAAAAAATGCCTGCCGGAAAGAGTTTTTCCCGTGTCAGGGAGGCCATGGGATTGAGCGGGGAAAAAACGGCATCTTTTTTTGGATAGTAAATCCATAAGGGATCGACAAAGGCAACGTTCATACCCAGGTTGTTTGCCAGGGTCCTTCCCACGACGGCTTCTTCTACCTCACCAAAATAGACATCGAATGTGCCGCTTATAACGTGTTTCTGCAAAGGAGAACTGGCCATAAAAGTACTGTCCACCCCTTTCATGGTGGCCACGGCCTGTTGGTTCCTGTATTGTAAAAACACCGTTTCCTCAATAACAGGGCAAAAGGCGGTAACCCGCGCGTCTGTCTTGAACTGTGAAAATTCCTGTATTCCGGGTAAGGTTTTCCCTTCTGTGTTTTTTATCACCAGATCAGGATCAAAGGTATTGTACATGCCCTTGACCAGATTGTCAAAACCGTTGTACACAGACATGACCACAACCAGCGCCATGGTGCCCAGGGTGATCCCTGTGGCACTGATGGCCGATATCACATTGATGATCTGTCTGGATTTCTTAGCCAGCAAATACCTCCATGCAATGAAAAAGGCAAGTTTCAAAATGGCTGCTGTATTATTTCTTCAGTAATTCATCTATGTGATGGGCGTAATCCAGGGAATCGTCCAGAAAAAATACCAGTTCCGGAACAATACGCAGTTGCTTTGCAACAAGTCGTCCCAGTTCTCCCCGGATGGTGCGGTTCTGCTCCTGTATCTGTTTTAAAACATCTTTAGACTTTTCAGAAGGAAAAACACTGATCCAGACATGTGCTACCGACAGGTCTGGGCTTATCCGCACGTATACTACAGATATCATGGTCCCGTTGTATTCGCCGGGACCTTTGGCCCGGAAGATTTCCGAAAGATCCTTCTGTATCTGCCGGGACACTTTTAATTGCCTGGTGTTCTGTTCTGTTGCCGGTGCTTTCATAATCAATAGACTTTTATGATAAAATAATTCTTCTTCCCTTTCTGTACCAGCAGGTATTTTCCCTGGATTAACATATCCCGGCTGATAACCATGTCAACAGAATCAACCTTTTCCTTGTTCAGGCTCAGCCCGCCACCCTGGATCAGTTTCCTGCATTCGCCTTTCGAGGGCAGAACAGACGTCCTGACTGCCAGTAAATCGGTTACAGCCAACGGAAGCTCACTTTCAGACAGTTCAAATCTGGGTACTCCCTCAAATACAGACAGAAAAGTTCCCTCGTCCATGACCATAAGTTGTTCCTTTGTGCCGCCTCCAAATAATATCCTGGAAGCTGTAACAGATTTGTTGTATTCTTCTTCACCATGTACCATCTTTGTTACATATTCCGCCAAAACACTTTGCAACAATCTTTTATGAGGTTCTGCCCAATGGGCGTCCCTAAGCTTTTCTATGGTTTCTCTGGGGAGCAGGGTGAATATTTTAATATATTTTTCTGCATCCTCATCGCCCACATTCATCCAGAACTGGTAAAACGCATAGGGACTGGTCTTTTCCGCATCAAGCCACACGTTCCCGGATTCGGTCTTTCCAAATTTTCCTCCGTCTGCTTTGGTGATCAGGGGACATGTCAGGGCAAAGCATTCTCCTCCTTCCTTTCTCCGGATCAGTTCAGCGCCTGTGGTGATATTGCCCCACTGGTCCGATCCGCCCATCTGTAATTTGCATCCGTAATGCCTGTACAAATGCAGGTAATCGTAACCCTGCAAAAGCTGGTAGCTGAATTCGGTGAAGGACATCCCTTCCGCGTCATCTCCGTAAATCCTTTTGCGTACAGAATCCTTGCTCATCATGTAATTGACGGTTATATGCTTTCCTATGTCCCGTATGAAATTCAGGAACGTATAATCTTTTGTCCAGTCATAGTTGTTGAGCAAAAGGGCTCCGTTTGCCTTTGTCTGGTCAAATTCCAGAAAGCGTACCAATTGTTTTCTGATGCATTCCTGGTTATGATGCAATGTGTTTTCATCAAGAAGGTTTCTTTCAGATGATTTCATGGACGGATCCCCTATCATCCCGGTTGCTCCTCCTATCAGGGCAATGGGTCTGTGTCCGGCAACCTGGAAATGCTTGAGCATCATCACACTGACAAGGTGTCCAATGTGCAACGAGTCTGCTGTCGGGTCAATTCCCACGTAAGCTGTGGTCATTTCTTTGTTCAGTAAATCTTCGGTACCCGGCATTATGTCGTGGATCATACCCCTCCAGGTAAGCTCTTCAATAAAATTATTCTTCTTCATCCGCTGTCTTGGTATGTTTTTGCAAAGGTAAAGAATAAAAATTTGTACTTTAGTGGGTTATTTTACTTTTATGATCAGCAGACTGCTTTTACTCACAACACTGCTTCTGGTGCTCTTCTCTTCCTGCGACAAGTGTCAGGAAGAAAAGCGGGAGGAAGCCCCTGCGATAACGCAGCAGGTAAACAAGTATATGCTGGAATTGATGGAAGAAGTATATCTCTGGGAAGAACATATCCCCGACACACTGGACGTGCGTTACGAGTTCGATGAATTTGAGTTTTTTGAAAAGTTGTGTTACCGTACCCAGGACCGCTGGTCTTTCATTACAGATGATGTACAGACCCTGCTCGAAGGGGGCGAAGGCGTGGAAACCACCTTTGGGTATTCCCTGGCCTTTGGGACGTTCTCCAATACCGGTAATTATTTTGCCATTGTCCAGTATGTTTATCCCCAGACCCCCGCGTCTGAAGCCGGGGTGAAACGCGGCACCATTTTTACAGAAGCCGGGGGGAAACCCATAACAAAGGACAATTACACCACCCTGTTCTATGCTCCCTCACTGGAGCTTACCCTGGGCGAACTCAGAGACGGGACCATATACAAGAGCGGAACCCTTTCCTTAACGGCACGCAAGCAGAACCTGAATCCGGTGATTGCCCATACCGTACTGTCCGATCAGGTCAGAAAAGTAGGCTATATCTGCTATACCGATTTCTTTGGGAACTCACAGGATTTGTTTTTCCCTGTTTTCCAGGATTTCAAAAATCAGGGTGTTACAGATATAGTTCTGGACCTGAGGTACAATCTGGGAGGATACCTGAGCGTGGCACGCGCGCTGGCCGGTGTGCTATGTCCTGCCCGGTGCCTGGACGGCAATACCATACTCATAACCAAATCCTGGAACAATCTATACCAGAAGTACTGGAAAGACAATAAACGCAATGACATGCTTTATGAATATTTCCCCAGGCTTTCAGATACCCCGCTCAACCTGAACCTCTCGCGTCTGTTTATACTGACAGGACACAATACGGCCAGTGCATCTGAACTGACCATATGCGGACTGGACCCTTATATGGATGTGATCATGGTGGGAGACGTTACAAGAGGGAAATACACTGCGGCCATGGTATTCCATCCCGAGGAAGATACACAGATAAAGAACTGGGGAGCACAACCTATCGTCTATAAATATGCCAATTCGCTTGGTATTACCGATTTCAAGGACGGATTCACCCCCGATTACCGGGTAGAAGACGTGCTGCTGGGGAATGTCTATCCCCTGGGAGACCCGCGTGAAGCCCTGCTGGCCCGCGCCCTGTCTCTGGCCGGAATGAGCCCGGCAGCCACCCCTGAAGTCCATACCGGAATGCAACTCCCCGAGGTTATATACGAACCTTCTTTCCTCTCCAGGCGCACCGGGTTGTCCCACCATTTGATTGACAAATAACCATATCCTTCATGAAACCTGTAAAATCCATTATCATTCTGGCCCTGCTGGCCTTCTTTATCAACCTCCCTCCTGCTATTTCCCAGACCTTGCTCACACCGCGCTCCAACCTTGAAATGCAACTTTCAGCCATTGAAGGGGTAACCGAGGTTTTCAGACTGGAAAGCACAGAATTCGGGGAAAAATTCCGTCTTCGCTTACGCCAGATGGTCAACCATGATGACATCATCTACGGTTTTTTTGAACAACAGATTTTTGTCATGCACGCCGGATACGATCGTCCCACCGTATTGGTAACAGAGGGGTATGGGGCCGGATATGCCGCCAGGCCGGGATACCGGGAAGAATTGTCCCGCCTTCTGAATGCCAATCTGATTGTAGTGGAACACCGTTATTTTGGTGAATCAGTCCCCTCGCCTCGCCGATGGGAGTTCCTTGATGTACAGTCAGCCATGACAGACTTGCACAAAATCCGGGAAAAGCTGGGAGCCATTTATACCAACAAATGGATTGCCACCGGGATCAGCAAAGGCGGACAGACCGCCCTGATGTACCGGACACTATATCCGGACGATGTGGATATCACCGTTTGCTACGTAGCCCCACTTTGTCAGGGTGTAGAGGACGGCAGGCACGAGCCGTTCATTGCCAGGAAGGCAGGTACGCCTGAAGCACGCCAAAAAGTGCTTGATTTTCAGAAAGAAATTTTGATCCGCAAGGATAGCCTTATGCCGCACTTTGAAAAATTCTGCGACACAACAGGACTTCATTTTACCCGGCCTGTAAACGAAATATTCGACTACTGCGTTCTGGAGTATTCCTTTGCCTTCTGGCAATGGGGAACAGATCCCCAGACCATCCCCGGCCAGCAGGCTCCGGATGAGGTACTTCTTGCCCACCTGTTAAAAATCGCTTCTCCGGATTATTTTGTCAGGGATTCTCCCATCATGCCTTTTTTCATACAGGCGGCACGCGAACTGGGCTATTATGGTTATGACACAACGCCATTCCGGTTCAAAGTATCCCGAACCCGGTTTGTTCCTGAAAAAGAAAAGAAAAGCCTGTTAGGCAAAAAAAAGGAATCTGGCCAGGAGTCACCTCAGGCAAAGGATTCAGTCCGGAAAGCTCCTGCCGGAAAATGGGTAACAAAGAAAGTTCCCGCTATGGAACTTAAATCTGCAAAACGGTACCTGAAAGACCTTTTCTTACCCGATTTTTACAAACCGCTTTTTCATAAATCCATGTACCGGCTGCAGCGTGATTTTGTTAAAAAAACCGATGCCCGCCTGGTATTCATATACGGGGAATGGGATCCGTGGACGGCTGCTGCCGTTCCCGACCCGGGCAAACCCAATGTTTTGTATTATGTGCAGCCCGGCGGGAGCCATCGTGCCCGTATAGCCACCCTGCCCGAATCTATGAAGGATGCATTGCTCAACCAATTGGAATCCTGGCTGAACGAATAACTTTTTTATGGACAATTTCACACCTTTAACCCTTAACGATCAGGGAATTATTAAGCCGTACCTTCTTAAAGCCGGCAAGGCCGCAACTGAATACAGCTTTGCCACCTTGTATATGTGGTCCGGTATATACCACACCGATTACCGCATCATTTCCTGCTGTCAGGACCAGCTGCTGCTAATCAGAAGCCGCAGGAAAAAGGAGGACCCTTTTCATTTTTTATATCCAATGAGTCTGAACGGTTTAGTCCCTGCCAAGACTGCCCTGAAAGCGCTGTCCGAGGTTTCCGGTGATGTCCCTTTTAGTGTTGGTGCGCTTTCTGCAGAAGAAGCGGGGCAACTTACGGCTGCATCGTCTGTACCCGTTAAGATGCAATCCCTGCGTGATTCCTATGACTACGTGTATAAGGCATCGGACCTGGCCAATTTGCAGGGAAAGAAGTACCAGTCTAAAAGGAATCATTTGAATGCATTTTTCAATGCATATCCGGACTATCAGGTGCTTCATATCACGCGGGAACACATCCCTGCCTGTCTTGAGATGAATCAAGCCTGGTGCCAGCTCATGGGCTGCAGCCAGGATATTGGCCTGGAGCAGGAGTCCTGTGCTGTAAAAAGGGCTTTCAAAGGTTTTGAGGAATTGGGGCTGGAGGGTTTAATGCTCCTTATAGAAGGAAAAATCATTGCTTATACCCTGGGGGAATTGTTAACCAATAACACCTGGCTGGTACATGTGGAAAAGTCATTCCCCCAATTCAGAGGCGCCTACCAGGCAATAAACATGCTCTTTGTCCATTATGCCATGGAGAAATATCCTCAGGTGGAATATATCAACCGGGAAGATGATTCCGGCGATATGGGGCTACGCAAAGCCAAGTTAAGTTACCGCCCGGCTTTTTTTGCAGAAAAGTACATGGTACAGGTTAACCAACCAGCCACACTATGACGTGGTCATCCAATGTTTTGTATTCCAGGGTAAAAGACTCTTCAAGGCCATCCCTTTGATAAAAACAGGCATCTATTTCGCCCGATTCTCTGGGGGTGAACCTTTCAACTTCTATTTGCTCAACGTAATCTACATCGGGCTGGGACATGTATTTGAACAAGGCTTCCTTGACACACCATATCAGGGCCAGCTGAAGTCGGCGGACTTCGGGCTTTTCCGAAAGGAAATCCATTTCTGATTCCCTGACGGCCTTTTTTTCAACCGCCGAAAAATTGCGCCCAAGCGATTCTATGTCAACTCCCACGTTGTTTTCCGGGTGTGTCAGCACACAGGCAAAACGGCGTGTATGTGCTATGCTCAGCTCTATGATGGAATTTTGTAGAAACGGCCTTCCATTTTCATGATAACCCAGGTATACCTTTTCCTGAAATATGTGTTGGAGAATGGCCCTTACGGCAAGACGCTCAAGCCGGCGCTGGGGATTTGTGATATACGAGAGTTCTTCCTCTTCTTCATTGGGAAGCGTGCATATTTCTTTTAATTGTTCCTCGGTTTCGGTTATCTCCCAGACAACAATTTGAGCCCCGTTCTTAAATTGCTCTTGATAATACAATCCCATATTTGCGGCAAATATAAGAACAAATCCTAAATCCTGAAAAGACCAAAAAAAGCAGAACCGCTTCCTGTCATAGAGGCATACACGGCTCCTTCTTCATAAAGGGCTTCTTTAAATTGTCTTGCCTGAGGGTGCTTCTGAAAGACAACTTCTTCAAAATCATTAACTACTGTGTGTTTCCAGGATTCTACCGGTTGGCGCAGAAGGTCGCGTAAAGAAATCCTGTTGTTCTGGGGTTTGACGGCCGCATAGGCCTCGGCGGTTGAAATAAAAAAGGGAGGAAAGCGCAATTCAATACGGTAAGGACTCAGATCAATGGTAAAAGGCTCCAGCACATCCCCCTTACCGGTAGCGAAGTACGGCCGGGCGGGTAGCGACTGCATAAAGAAAGGAACATCACTGCCCATTTGCAGGGCATAAGACAGCAATTTCTCCCGGTCCAGTCCCAATTCAAAATGCTTGTTCAGGACCTGAAGGCATACAGCTCCGTCGGAGGAACCCCCGCCCAGTCCCGAACCCGGGGGAATCTGCTTGTAAAGGTGCATCTCTACAGGAGAGAGCTTGTAATGCTCTGCAAGCAGGTGGTAAGCCCTGACGCAGAGGTTTGATGTATGGTGTCCTGCAACAGGAAGTCCATAAAGAAACAACCGCACATCCTGCTGTGCGCCGGGGGCATCGGTTATTTCAAGTATATCACACAGGTGATGCGGAACAAAAAGTGTTTCAATATTGTGGTAACCGTCTGCTCTTTTTTCAAGCACATGCAAACCCAGGTTTATCTTGGAAAAAGGATATACTACGGTAGTGGCCATAAAAAAGCTTTTAACTGCATTTTGAATAACCGCAACTCATGCATAAAAGGCACCCCTCCTGGTATATCAGGTTACGGGCCCCGCATTTTTCACACTCTGTCCCCGAAGAGTCCTTTGTCCCGTTGGGGATGTATCTCTTGAGGGCTCTTTCTACGCCTGTCCGCCAGTTGTTGATGGTCTGGCTGTCCAGTTCCAGTGAAGAAACCAGGTGTACCACCTCTTCTACCGGAAGACCGTTGCGCAAAACACCTGATATCAATTTGGCATAATTCCAATATGCCTGGTTGAACATATGGGAAATGCCTCCCACCGTATTGGGATAACCATATTTGTCGACAAAGCTGAAGTCATAGCGGGAACCTTTGGGTTCCACCACCTTGATAACCTTTCCCATGGTAATTGATTTGGGAATGACCCGGGTGTCCTCGTCCAGTTTCCCGGTAAAGATTTCGTATGGGCGTCCTTCATACAGTCCTACAAATGCAATCCACTGTTCATTGGCGTTTTTGAACCGTATGACTTCTGCCTCCAGTTCCACAGGCCGTTCCTTGGGCATGGACTTCATGACTTTCCCGCCTTTCTCCGTAGAATCTGCAGCAACCAGGACTCCGGAACGGCTCCCTTCACGGTATACTGTTATGCCTTTGCAGCCCCATTCCCAGGCGGTTTTGTATACTTTGGCCACCATTTCTTCCGATATGTCTGCAGGCAGGTTCACGGTAACACTTATGGAATGATCCACCCATTTCTGCAACTGGCCCTGCATCTTAACCTTGGCGACCCAGTCCACATCGCTCGATGTTGCTTTATAATAGGGGGACTTCTGTACCAGTTCCTGCAAGGCATCTTTATCCATCTGTAGCACATTGTTCCGGTCATAACCGTTGATCTGTGCCCAATCAAGGAATTTGTGGTGAAATACGTTATATTCCTCAAAGGAGTCACCCATTTTATCGGTAAAAGAAATATTCACGTTCTTATCGTTTGGATTAACCTTTTTACGGCGCTGATAAACAGGCATAAATACCTGTTCAATTCCACTTGTTGTTTGTGTCATCAGGCTGGTGGTCCCGGTAGGGGCTATGGTTAACATGGAAATATTTCGTCTTCCGGTTTTGATCATCTGCCGATACAACTCCTCATCTTCCTGGCGAATACGCTCAATCATCGGGTTGCGCAACTCCCTGTTGGCATCGTACAGGGGAAACGGTCCCCGTTCCTGAGCCATGATAACCGAAGAGCGATACGCTGCCAGCGCCAGTGTTTTCTGTACCTGTACCCCCGTCTGTATGGCTTCTTCCGATCCGTAGCGCAGACCCAGTGCGGCCAGCATATCCCCTTCTGCTGTGATACCCAGCCCGGTACGCCTTCCACCGAGTGTTTTTTCTTTGATTTTGAGCCATAATTCGCGTTCTGTCCTTTTGATCACCTCGTCTTCAGGGTCCCTGTCCAGTTTTTCAATGATCCGGTCTATCTTTTCCATCTCCAGGTCCACCAGGTCGTCATTCAGTCGCATGGCTTTGATCACGTGTTCCTTGAAAAGCGTCACATTAAACCTTGCCTCGGGGGTAAAGGGTTTTTCCACATAGGAATAGAGATTGATGGCAATCAGGCGGCATGAGTCATAGGGACATAGCGGAATTTCCCCGCAGGGATTGGTGCTTACTGTACGGTAACCCAGGTCTGCATAGCAGTCGGCCACCGATTCTCGAATGATCGTATCCCAGAACAACACACCGGGCTCTGCCGATTTCCAGGCATTGTGGATAATCTTTTTCCACAGGGCTGCCGCATCAATTTCTTTTTTATACTTTGGATTTGCAGAATCTACAGGGTACTGCTGGATATACGGTTTGCCCGACAAGGCCGCCTGCATGAATTCGTCATCAATTTTTACCGATACATTGGCTCCGGTCACTTTGTTCTGTTCTAGCTTGGCATCTATGAATTGTTCCGCATCGGGGTGCTTCACAGAGATGGAGAGCATCAACGCTCCGCGCCGTCCGTCCTGGGCAACCTCCCTTGTGGAATTGGAATACCTTTCCATAAACGGGACCACCCCTGTCGAGGTAAGGGCCGAGTTGAGCACCGGAGATCCTCCGGGGCGGATGTGGGACAGATCGTGACCAACGCCCCCGCGGCGTTTCATCAGCTGGACCTGTTCTTCGTCTATCTTGAGGATTCCCCCGTAAGAGTCGGCGGGTTTCTCGTGGCCAATTACAAAACAATTGGACAGGGAAGCTATCTGGTGATCGTTCCCTATGCCCGACATGGGGCCTCCCTGAGGAATGACGTATTTGAAATGGTCCAGCAAATAAAAAATTTCCTTTTCGCTCATGGGTTTCGGATACTTGTTTTCTATCCTGGCAAACTCACGGGCCAACCTCTGGTGCATGTCTTTGGGTGTGCATTCGTACAGGTTCCCAAAAGAGTCTTTCATAGCATATTTGTTGATCCAGACAGATGCGGCCAACTCGTCTCCGTTGAAATACTTCATGGTTTTTGCCAAGGCTTCCTCGTAGGGAAAAATTACCTTTGCATTCTTTGTTTCAGAATCCATCACGCTAAAAATAAGAAGGTTACTAATTATGTTTTTTCCTCAGTGGAAAAGGGAATTGCAAGTTAGCTCAAACGTTTCTTGATTGACAGAGAATAGGTGAAAAGATATGCACAAAATTTTTAACAACAATGCATGGTGCAATGTGAACATCTTGTGAATTCGCCACGCAACCGGCTTTCCACCATTTTTTCCAACCTTGAACGGATAGACCGGGTGTGCACCCGGTCCAGCACATCCTGGACAAAAGCCATCTGCTGGAGCATTTGCGCTTCGGCCAGGGAAATTCCCCTGGAACGCAGATAAAAAAGGCCCAGTTCATCAAGGCGTCCAATGGTCGCCCCGTGCGAACATTTTACATCGTCTGCATAGATTTCAAGCTGTGGTTTGGTGGTAATCTTAGCTTCACGGGTCAGAAGCAGGTTGTGGTTGGCCTGGTAGGCTTGTGTCTTCTGCGCCCCGGGAGCGACATATATAGCTCCGTTGAAAGAAGCTCTGGCCTTGTTGTCCAGAATTCCCTTGAACAGCTGTTGTGAATGGCAGCCTTCGCTTAGGTGACGTACAGCAATATCATAATGAACTGCCTGTTCTCTGTCTGCCAGGTACAGTCCATCCAGGTTGCACGTGGCTCCCGGCTGTGGCATACTCACCTGTAACTTGTTTTGTATGGTCCCTCCATAAAGACTCAGGATGTGGCAATCCAGTTGCGAATCCCTGTCAAGTCCGGCCTTTATGTCAAGACAGTACCTGGAAAGTTCGTGCTCGTTCTGCATGAAAAGAATATCCAGCCTGGCTCCCTGCCCAAGTTTTATTTGTGAAAAACGGAAGGTCCTGTACAAGTATTCATTCAGGGTATGATCACAGACAATCACCTGTGCAGAAGCTCCTGCAGCCAGCTCCCAGGAGGTGGAAAATTCCAGGGGTTGCGGCAGGTCTTCACTACGCACACTGATAATCTGGATGGGCTCGTCTGAATGATCCCCGGTAATATGCAACCGCAGGCCCATCTGGTCCGGTCCCTTTTGCAACACGATCCCGCCGGCATCGGACACGGGGTCCTGCAAGATGCCGTCCATCAGGAATACCTGCCTGATATTGGCATTAGGAACGGTACAGCTGAAAACACGCCGTACTTCCGGCATATAGGTATATTCAGTCATGGCTAATTAATAATATGATCGTATCCTCTGTTTTCCACCTCGGCCGCCAGTTCTTTCCCGGCTGTACGGATAATCTGTCCCTTATATATTACGTGTACTATATCCGGCACAATATAATCGAGCAGGCGCTGATAGTGTGTAATCACCACAAATGCATTTTCCACCGTTTTCAATTTATTGACACCCTGTGCCACAACACGCAGTGCATCCACATCCAGCCCGCTGTCTGTTTCGTCAAGAAACGCAAGCCTGGGCTCAAGCATGGCCATCTGGAAAATCTCGTTCCTTTTCTTTTCCCCACCCGAAAAGCCCACATTCACGCCCCTCCCCACAAAAGAGGGATCCATCTGCACAATGGCCATTTTTTCACGCATGATTTTGAGAAATTCTGCCGATGACAACGGAGGCAGGTTTTTGTGTTTTCTTTGCTCGTTAACGGCCGCTTTCATGAAATTCACGTTGGTCAGACCCGGTATTTCGACCGGATACTGGAATCCAAGGAATAATCCCATGCGTGCCCTTTCCTCCGGAGTCATTGCAAACAGATCCTGCCCCATAAAATGGGCAGATCCTCCGGTAACGGTAAACATTTCCCTTCCTGCCAGCACAGCCGCAAGGGTTGATTTCCCGGATCCGTTAGGGCCCATGATGGCGTGAATCTCTCCCTGCTTTATTTCCAGATTTATTCCCCTGAGGATTTCCTTATCCCCAATATTTACATGTAAATCTTTAATGCTTAACATAACATTTTTTGTTTTTTCCACTCCTTCTTCCAGTGAAACACCCCAATAATATTTAAAACCAGGAAGCACATGGCAACAATTGGCATAAACACCAGACCGTTAGAGACATACAAAATCACATTCCCAATGTTGAGGGCTACCCAGAATATCCAGCACTCCCATTTTTTCTGTGCCGCCAGGATCTGTGCTGCGAGCATCAGGCCGGCCACCAGCGAATCCAGGTAGGGTGTACTGGCAGGCGGAAACGCTTGTGAAATGATATGAAGTTTTGTCAGGATAAATCCCCAGACCAGCACAAAACAGGCTAACAGGATGACGTACATCACCCGTTGCCGGTTGTTGAGAAAAGTTATCCTGAGCTGGTTGTTACTGTTCTTTTCACCCTGGCCCGGCCTGGTCCAGCGGTACAATCCGTAGATGTTGATCCCCAAAGAAACAGGCTGCAACAACATGTTGGTATACAAGTTTTTCTGAAGAAACATCATAAACAGCAGGGCGGTGTATATGAAGCCGATCCAATAATTTATGGCACGTGCCAGGCTGGCCAGCAGAACCGAAGTCAGCCCAAAGAGAACAGCAAAAAATTCAAGGTAGGAGATGCCTTGTCCCCCTATGACAAAAAATATGTTGTGCAGGTTAAAAAACTCTTTCATCAGCCAACCGTTCCCTCCAGCGAGAGGTTTAATAATTTCTGCGCCTCGACGGCAAACTCCATAGGCAGCTTATTCAGCACTTCACGCGCATAGCCGTTTACTATCAGCCCTACTGCGTCTTCCGGTCCTATACCCCGCTGACGGCAGTAAAAAAGCTGGTCTTCACCAATTTTTGAAGTGGTGGCTTCGTGTTCCACAACAGAACTATCGTTGCTGTTTTCAATAACCGGGAAGGTGTGGGCGCCGCATTTGTCTCCCAGCAGCAAAGAATCACATTGTGAATGGTTCCTGGCATTTTCGGCTCCCGGCAGTATCCTGACCAGTCCCCGGTAAGAATTCTGGCTGTGCCCGGCCGATATGCCTTTGCTCACAATACGGCTGCGGGTGTTTTTCCCGATATGGATCATTTTTGTCCCGGTATCGGCCTGCTGGTAATTCTTTGTAACGGCCACCGAATAAAATTCACTGACCGAATTGTCCCCCTGCAAAATGGTCGAAGGGTATTTCCAGGTAATGGCCGATCCGGTCTCTACCTGTGTCCAGTAGAGCCGGGCATTGGCTCCCTTGCAGATTCCGCGCTTGGTTACAAAATTGTAAATGCCGCCTTTTCCCGCTGAATCGCCCGGGTACCAGTTCTGAACCGTTGAGTATTTCACCTCGGCATCCTGCATGACTACAATTTCAACCACGGCTGCGTGCAGTTGGTTTTCGTCCCGCTGAGGTGCTGTACATCCTTCCAGGTAACTCAGGTAAGAGCCTTCCTCGGCTACAATAAGCGTTCTTTCAAACTGTCCGGTACCGCGGGCGTTGATCCTGAAATAACTGGACAGTTCCATGGGACAGCGCACGCCTTTTGGAATATAGCAGAAAGATCCGTCGGAAAACACAGCGGAATTGAGGGCTGCAAAGAAATTGTCTCCCACGGGCACCACGCTGGCCAGGTATTTTCTGACCAGGGAAGGATAATCCCTGACTGCCTCGGAAAAAGAACAGAAGATGATCCCTTTCTCGGCTAGGGTTTCCTTAAAGGTGGTTTTTACCGAAACAGAATCAAATATGGCATCAACGGCCATTCCGGCCAGCACATTCCTTTCGTGCAGGGGGATGCCCAGTTTGTCAAAGGTGTCGGCCAGAACGGGATCTATCATCCCCGCTTCTGTTCCCGAGGCAGGCTTTTTGGGCGCTGCATAATAAATAATATCCTGGTAATCAATGGGTGGGATTGTCAGATGAGCCCATTCCGGCATTTTCATAGTCTGCCACTTTCGATACGCATTGAGCCGGAATTCAAGCAGCCACCCAGGCTCTTCTTTTCTTTCAGACAACTTACTTATGGTGGTTTCATCCAATCCTTTTGGAAAAACATCCTGCTCCAGATCCGTCACAAAACCTTGCGCATACTCACTTTCTGCAATTTTTTTCAGTATGTCGTTCTGATTTTCTTTCATAGCCCGCAAATATACCATCTTTTCCGTATTTTTGCGGTATGAGCGATAAAAAAGAACCCTCCAGAACACCTATACGCGACCTGGGTAAATATGTATTGACTGACAGAATTTCAACCCGCTTTACTTCAAGTAATGAAGCAACACTTCAGGGTATCGGGGACGATGCGTCGGTCGCCTGTTTTGGTGAAGCACTAACCGTTTCGGCACAAAAAATGTCGCTCGAGGGAGTGGACTTCGATCTGAGCTATTTTCCCCTTAAATTTATCGGATACAAAACATCTATTCACGCCATGGGACAAGTTATGGCCATGAATGCGGTCCCGCTTCAATTGCTGGTTTGCGTGGGTGTATCCCAGCGCTTTTTTGTTGAGGATCTGGACGAACTCTTTGTAGGTATAGAAGCTGCAGCACGCCTCTACGGGGCCGATGTCACAGCGGTTGACATCCAGTCTTCCTATACGGGATTGAGCCTGGCGGTTACGGCAGTGGGTGAAGGCAACGCCGGCCTTATGACACGCCGCAGCGGAGCCCGTGAGCACGATCTACTTTGCCTGAGTGGCAGTATTGGTGCTGCTTATATGGGGCTGCACCTGCTGCAGCGCGAGAAAAAGGTGTTTAACGGAGAAGCAGGGAAAGACCAACTTCCTGATTTGAAGGGATATGAATACATCCTGGAACAATACCTGAAGCCTGGGTTGCCCCGGGCATTATTGGAAAACCTGAGAAAAGACGACATCGTACCAACCTCTATGTGTTTGCTTTCCAACGGCTTGTCACATGGCATCTTAAGTATTGCAAAAGCGTCGGGAACCGGTGCAAAAGTATACGTCCAGAAGATCCCCATAGCCCGGGAATGTTTTGAATATGCCGAGTCAAATAACAATGAACCTTCTCCGCTTGTGGCCGCTCTCAACGGCGGAGATGATTTTCAAATGCTCTTTACCCTGCCGCTTGCAAGCTATGAAACCCTAAGCAAAGAATACAGCCTGGATATCATAGGACATATCTGTGACGTTTCCGCCGGATGTACCTTAATTACACCGGGCGGAAAATCTATTCCGCTGGAAAGTCCGGGTATGTAAAAGCCCTCTTAGAACTCCACGACAGGAGGCGTTTCGGCCCCTTCGGTTGCCTCAAAATAGGCTTTGCTTTCAAAATTCCTCATTCCTGCAACAATGGAATTGGGGAATTTGCGGATCAGCACGTTGTAAGCCTGGACCACCTGGTTGAAAGTACGCCTTTCCACGGCTATCCTGTTTTCAGTGCCTTCCAGCTGTGCCTGCAATTCCAGGAAGTTCTGATTTGCTTTCAGTTCAGGATAACTTTCCACAACCGCCATCAGGCGCCCCAGTGATTTACCCAGGTCGTCCTGTGCGCTTTGAAAGGCTGCCATGCTTTCTTCTGTCAGGTTAGCGGGGTCAACCGTTATGGATGTGGCCCGGGAACGGGCTTCAATAACGGCTTCCAAAGTTCCCTTTTCAAAATCGGCAGCCCCCTTGACCGTGTTTACCAGGTTGGGGATCAGGTCGGCCCGGCGCTGATAGACATTTTCTACCTGGGCCCATGCCTGAACTGCTTGTTCCTGGGCTTCTACCATCCTGTTGTTGATCCTGACAAACCACATAACCAGCAAGGCTATGATGGCAATGATAATAATCCAGATTGTACTTTTTTTCATTGTTTACTGTATTAAAATAAAATCCAATTGCTTTTGTTCCAGGTTGGCCCTGGAAACACGGATGCGTACCTTCTGTCCCAAAACATACCGGGTACCGTTGTGTGTTCCGGTAATGCTCATGGAATCTTTGTCAAAAACATAATAATCGTCCTGAATATCACGCAGGGCGACCATCCCCTCTATCTGTGTCTGTGCAAGTTCCACATACATACCCCACTCGGTCAGTCCGGTAATTGCACCTTCAAATTCCTGCCCCACTTTATCCTGCATATATTCAACCATTTTGTATTTGATGCTGGCCCGTTCTGCTTCGGTTGCCAATTGCTCGCGTTGCGAAATATGGGTGCAGCGCGTCTCCAGGTCGGCCTGGGATTCGCTTTTGCCCCCGTTCATATAGTGTAGCAGGAGCCTGTGCACCATCAGGTCTGAATACCGGCGGATAGGAGATGTAAAGTGGGTGTAATGATCAAATGCCAGACCGTAATGGCCCACGTTGCTTGTTGTATAGTGGGCGCGTGCCATGGAACGCAGTGCCATGATCACGATCCCCGATGATTCTGGTTTTTCTTTGGTTTTTTCCAAAAGCCTGTTCAGTTCCCTGGCGTATTCGCGCACGGTTCTGGTCTGCTTCATCTCATACCCGAAGTGATGCACAAAATTCCGGAAGGCCGTCATTTTATCTTCTGCCGGTGATTCGTGCACCCGGTAAACGAATGCCGGTACTTTTCCGGATCCCTTGTCTTTCTTTTTCTGAATGAATTCGGCCACCTCCCGGTTTGCCAGCAGCATGAATTCCTCTATGAGCCAATGAGAATCCAGTTGTTCCTTAACGTGTATGCTCAGGGGAACTCCCCTATCATCTACCTGCACCTTCACTTCGGGCCTTTCAAAAGCAACCGCTCCCCTGCCGAAACGCTCCTTTCTGAGTTTGTGTGCCAGGGCATGAATAAAAAACAGTCCGTCCCTGATGGAATCCGGAACCGGTCCGGAGCTTGTCATCACCCCCGGCACCTTATCCAGTACAGCCTGCGCCTCTTCATAGGACATGCGGCAGGAAGAACGGATCACGGTGCGTCCGAACCAGCGGGAAACCACCTTGAATTCCTGATCAAAGCAGAATACGGCCGAAAAGCAAAGTTTGTCTTCGTGCGGACGGAGCGAGCAAAGCCTGTTGGATAATTTTTCAGGAAGCATGGGTATGGTTCTGTCAACCAGGTAGACAGAATTACCCCGTTCGTAGGCTGCCTGGTCCAGGAGGGATCCCGGATCCACATAGTAACTCACATCGGCAATATGAATGCCTACTTCCATATGGGCATTCCCGGGACCTGTCCTTCTGAAAGACAGGGCATCGTCATAATCCTTGGCATCGGAAGGGTCTATGGTAAAGGTAGGAACTTCCCTGAAATCCTTCCTTTCCCTGATTTCATCAGCAAGGATTTCCTCTTGCAGCGCCTGGGCTTCTTCTTCCACTTGCCTATCAAACCTGTAGGGAAGTCCGAATTCGGCCAGTATGGCGTGCATTTCTGTTGTATTCTCTCCGGGAATGCCCAGCACATCTACAATTTTTCCTACAGGCAACTGGTTTTTCCTATCCCATCCGGTTACCAGCACCGCTACCTTCTGTCCGTTTTTAGCCCCGCTCAAACCATCTTTGACCAACTGAATGTCAAAGGGCATATTTCTGGAGTCTGTAATAACAAAGGCCTGTTTATCATGTATTTGTAAAATACCCACATAAGGTTTTGATGAACGCTCAAGCACTTCTGTGACTTCTCCTTCTACTTTACGACCGTTCCTGGATTTACCCGGAACCCTGGCCACCTTTACCTGGTCACCGTGCAAAGCACCTCCTAATTTTCTTGCCGGGATAAAAATATCATCTACCGGAGCCTCTCCTTCGACTGTAGAGACCAGCAGGAAGGCATAACCCTCCCTTGTCATGCTCAATTTTCCCCGGTATTCTACCGCCCTGGTAGGTTTGCGATTCTGTCTTCCCTTGTGGTTGTTGGCAGACCTGTCTTTTCTGTTGTTTTTCTTACTCATAATATCCTGCAAAGGTACATAAAATCTTTTCGTACCTTTGCGTGATAATTTTGTATCTATGAAAAAAGTACTTTTAATGATCCTGGATGGCTGGGGAGAAGGAAAAAAGGATCGGACCAATGCCATATATACAGCCGGTCAGCCACTTATTGAAAAAATCCGCAACGCGTATGTACACAGTACGCTCAGCACATCGGGCGAAGACGTGGGCCTGCCCGGGGGACAAATGGGAAATTCCGAGGTCGGACACCTGAACATAGGCGCGGGACGTATCGTATACCAGGACCTGGTCAAAATCAACCGTGCCTGCCGGGACGGATCCATACAGGACAATAAAGAGGTAAAGGCTGTTTACCAGTATGTAAAGCACTCGGGCAAAGCCCTGCACCTGATGGGCCTTGTTTCCGAAGGAGGGGTGCACTCTTCCATGGAGCATCTTTTTACCTTTATTGATATTGCCCATCAATACGGATTGTCAAAGGTTTATGTCCACTGCCTTATGGATGGGCGTGATACAGATCCCATGAGCGGCAAAGGGTACGTTCAGAACCTGGAAGAGCACCTGGCCGCCAGAACGGGTAAAATTGCCAGTGTGATAGGGCGTTATTATACCATGGATCGGGACAAGCGATGGGACCGGATAAAAATTGGATATGACCTGGCGGTTCACGGGATTGGCAGCCCCTTCAGGAAAGCTGTAGACGGGATCGCTGCAAGTTATGACGCAGGTGTTACCGATGAGTTCATCAAACCCATTGTCTGTGTGGATGAGTCGGGCATACCCATAGGAACCTTAGCAAAAGATGATGCCATGATATTATTTAATTTCAGGAATGACCGGGCCCGCCAGATTACCCGCGTGCTGACCCAGGAAAATATGCCTGAGTATGAAATGTATACCATACCCTTGTATTATTGCTGCCTTACACCTTATGACGACGCCTTTAAAGGGCTGCATATCCTGTTTGATAAAAACAACGTGAGGGATACCATAGGCGAAATCGTGAGCCGTAACGGCTTGAGGCAGTTACGGATTGCAGAAACCGAAAAATATGCCCATGTAACCTTTTTCTTTTCAGGCGGCCGGGAAGAAGTTTTTCCCCTGGAAGACAGGATTTTGGTCCCGTCTCCCAAAGTGGCCACCTACGATCTGCAACCTGAAATGAGCGCACCCCAGGTGGCTGAAAAGATCACGCAGGCCTTAAACACAAAAGCATACAGTTTTATTGTGCTCAATTTTGCCAACGGTGATATGGTGGGACATACCGGGGTTTACCAGGCCATCTGCCAGGCCGTCAAAACCATTGACTCCCTGGCTTACCAGGTGACGCAAACAGCTATACAAAACGGTTATTCAGTGATTATCACAGCCGATCACGGGAATGCAGACAATGCCCTGAATCCCGACGGATCTCCCAATACAGCCCATTCCATGAACCCGGTCCCGTTCATTGTTGTTGACGACCAGGTTAAAGCGGTGGAAAACGGGATTCTGGCCGACATTGCACCCACCATACTCGATCTGATGGGAATCCCGGCTCCCGTAGAAATGACAGGCAAATCCCTGATCCATAAATAACAACCCGCCATGCCCTCCTTTGTTCACTTGCACGTTCATACTCAATATTCCATTCTTGACGGAGCTGCTTTCATCCCAAAACTTTTTGACAAGGCAGAAGCCGACAACCAGCCGGCCATGGCCATAACCGACCATGGCAATATGTTTGGCGTAAAGGAATTTCTCAATACAGCACAACAATATCCTTCGGTTAAGCCTATTATTGGTTGTGAGGTCTATCTGGCTCCGGAGGGCCGGCTCTTAAAAAAAAACAAAGAAGAAGCCACCACCTGCCACCTGGTGTTGCTGGCAAAAAACCATGACGGATATCTGAATCTGATCAAGCTTGTTTCACAGGCATGGATAGACGGTGTATATTACAAGCCGCGCATTGATCATGAGCTCCTGCAACAGTATCACCATGGGCTGATCGCCATGAGCGCCTGTCTGGCCGGAGAATTGCCCCGCCTTGTACTGGCGGGCAAAATGGAGGAGGCTTCCCACCTTGTGGCCTGGTATAAGGACCTGTTCGGGGAAGACTATTATATTGAGCTCCAGCGTCATAAAACAAGGTTGACCACCCAAAATGCCATGGAGTGTTTCGCCTTGCAGAAACAAATAGAGCCCCATCTTATTGACCTTGCACAAAAGCACCAGGTGAAGCTGGTGGCTACCAACGATGTGCATTTTGTCAATTATGAAGATGCCCCGGCACACGACCGCCTTATTTGCGTGGCCACAAACGACGATGTGACCAACGAAAACAGAAAAATACGCTATACCGAGGAAGAGTACCTGAAATCGTGCCAGGAAATGACTGAACTTTTCGCCGACATTCCCGAAGCTCTCGCCACCACCCTGGAGATTGCCGGTAAGGTGGAGCGTTTTTCCCTTGACAGAGACCCAATTCTTCCTCACTTCCCCATTCCCGCTGAATTCCCGGACGCCGACGCTTACCTGCGGCATCTTACCTACAAGGGAGCCGAACGCCTTTATGGGAGAATCACCCCTGAATTGGCAGAACGCATTGATATGGAACTGGGAACAATATCGGGTATGAAATTTCCCGATTATTTTCTCATCGTAGCGGATTTCATCCGTGCTGCGCGGGAAATGGACGTTTGGGTGGGTCCGGGCAGGGGTTCTGCTGCGGGATCGGTCGTTGCCTATTGCATGGGGATCACTCTGGTGGATCCTATCCGCTATGGTTTACTTTTTGAACGTTTCCTGAATAAAGAAAGAATTTCGTTTCCCGACATAGATATTGATTTTGCCGATGACGGCCGGGGCAAAGTGTTGCAATATGTAGAAAACAAATATGGGAAAGACCACGTTTCCCATGTGGTCACATTCGGGACCATGGCCGCCCGCAGTGCCATTAAAGACGTTGCCCGGGTGCAGCGACTTCCCCTGCAGGAAGCAGAGCGGCTGGCTAAACTCATCCCCGACCGCCTGCCCGACAAAGATGGAAAGCCCCAGCATATCACCATTGAAAACGCCTTAAAATACGTGCCCGAACTCCTGGCGGCGCTCAAGTCGGAAGACCCCCTGGTAAGTTCCACAGTAGAATATGCCCTGCGGCTGGAAGGTTCCATACGAAACACAGGGGTTCATGCAAGTGCGATTATTATCGGACCCGATACCCTGACCAATTTTATCCCTCTTTCTACCACAAAAGATAAAGAAACCGGGAAAGATATTCTGGTCTCCCAGTTTGAAGGATCACTCATTGAACAGGTGGGCATGCTGAAAATGGATTTTCTGGGGCTTAAAACCCTCAGCATCCTAAAAAATGCGGTGGAAACCATCAAAGCTAACCATAACACAACCCTTGATATCAACAACCTTCCCCTTACAGACCCGGCCACCTATGAATTATTCAGCCGCGGGGATACGGTGGGTGTGTTCCAGTTTGAAAGCGATGGCATGCGCAAATGGCTCCGGGAGCTGAAGCCTTCCTGCATTGAAGACCTGATAGCCATGACCGCCCTGTACAGGCCCGGTCCGATGGATTACATCCCCGATTTCATAGACCGTAAACATGGTCGCAAAACCATTGTATACGACCTCCCCCAAATGGAAAAAGTCCTCAAAGAAACTTATGGTGTAACGGTATACCAGGAACAGGTCATGTTGCTGTCCCGCGAAATTGCCGGCTTTTCAGGATTAGAGGCCGACTCGCTCAGAAGGGCTATGGGAAAGAAGAAACCCGAGGAAATGGAAAAGATGAAGCAGGATTTTCTGACCCGGGGGAAAAACAACGGTTTTGACGAAACGGTTCTCAAGAAGATCTGGGTGGACTGGACAGCTTTTGCGCAATATGCGTTCAACAAGTCACACGCGGCCAGCTATTCCATACTCAGCTACCAGACAGGTTATCTGAAAACAAAATATCCCTCAGAATTCATGGCAGCCGTGTTGTCGGGGAACCGGAATAATATTGAGGAAGTGTCCAAGTATATGGACGAGTGCAAACGAATGGAAATCAGTGTTCTTGGCCCCGATATCAACGAATCGGCACATGATTTTACCGTAAACCGGAAGGGTGATATCCGCTTTGGGATGGGTGGCATCAAAGGCGTGGGATACGGTGCCGTGGAAAGCATTATCCTGGCCAGGGAGCAGGGGGGGCCGTTCAGGGATATTTATAACTTTGCAGAAAGGGTCAATCTGAACACCTGCAACAGGAAAGTACTTGAAAGCCTTGTATATGCGGGTGCTTTTGATTCTTTCACCGATATCAAAAGACACCAATACTTCCTTCCCTGCAACAAGGACGGCGTTTTTCTGGACAGCATCATGCGTTACGGGTCCAGGGTTCAGGAAGAAAAAAACAAAGACATTTCCAGCCTGTTCGGATCAGGACCCGATTCCCTGGCCCCGCCCGAAAGGCCGGTACCTCCGCACATGGCACCTGAAACCACGGAAGACTTTCTGAAAAAAGAAAAAGAAATGGTAGGGATCTACCTGTCTTCCCATCCGCTGGACAAATTCAACTTTGAAATAAAACACTTTACCAGCCACAACCTGCAGCAAGTCCAGGAACTCCTGGACAATAACCGGGATGAAGAACCGTTCGTTCCCAGGGAAGTACGCCTGGGGGGCCTTGTCACCAACGTGACGTCAGCCCTGGCCAGGAATTCGGGCAGGCCCTGGGGGACTTTTACCCTGGAAGATTATACGGCTAGCTGGAAATTCACCCTTTTCGGAAAAGAATACGAAAAATTCCTGCCATACATGCGTGAGGGAGAAGCCCTGCTGGTCAAATGTCTGCACCAGGAAAGGGTTCAGTATAAAAGAAAAGGGCAGGAAGAAACAACAACCTCTCCAAAGGAAAAAGAACTCCGTATCCAGGAAATATCCCTGCTCTCAAATGCGAGGGAATCACTCCAGTCCATAACCATGGACCTGGGTGTGGAACAGATTTCAGGAACGTTCCGTACCGAACTGGTAAGGGTTTTATCGGAAAATCCCGGGAAAATAACCGTTCATTTTGTGCTCAAAGACAAGGCCAATAAAATGGCGGTAAAAGTATTCTCCCGTTCTCACCGAATTGATCTGACGCCTGATTTTCTGAACTGGATTCAAAAAAAGGGCATAGCTTTTTCTGTGGAATAAATCACCCGATCCAGGCACGCAGAATCTCCAGATCTCCGGGATACGTTATTTTCATATTTTTCTCATCTCCCGTAACCAATAGAATCTTCTCCCCGGGCAAATACTTTTTGACCACCCCGCAATCGTCTGTAGCCTTAAAAGCAAGATCCTTCAAAGCGTACTCATAGGCTTTGCTCAACACTGAAATCCGGAAGCCCTGGGGTGTCTGTGCCCTTTGAAAAATATTCCTGTCCGGTACGCTGACAATGTGGTTCTTACCGGGTCCGGTAAAGAACAGGGTATCGGATACGGGAACAGACACCCCAACTACCCTGCAATGTTCCAGTTTTTCTACAACTTCTGAAATAATTCTTGCACTCACAAGCGGTCTGGCAGCATCGTGAAAAATCAGGTTGTCTTGTGGCCGGTCAGAAAATGTGTTTATAGCGGACCAGGAAGACTGGTAACGCACTTTCCCTCCTTTTACAATTCCGGTAATCTTTTTCCATGCGTTTTTTTGAATGATGTTTTGTACCCTTTCCATTTCATCCGGGTCTACAACAATAACAACCTGGTCTATGCCGGGATGCTGTTCAAAGGCGTCTACGGCTCTTTCCAGGACAAGTCTTCCCCCCAGCTCTTCATATTGCTTGGGTAGGGAGGTCCCTGCCCTGGTCCCTTTCCCGGCCGCCATGATTGCGGCTATGTTCTTGCGTTTTCTCATTTTATCACCCGGACGAACGAACCCAGGTCGTCTCCAAAATCAATGGTAAAGCTTACTGCCCAGCCCGTTTTGTCATTAACATTAAAAGTGATATCAAAACTTTCGTCCCTGGCATCAAAGCGGTATATATTGCCTGTCCTATGCCTTAACGGCGTGTCTATATCGTTGATTTTCAAATATAATGTGTCGTTCTTTTCGTATACCCGGGACTCTCCAAATATTTCCTTAAAATAAGTGCCTGTATAAACTTTATTTTCAAGTGGTTGAACATACTCTTCCTCTACTTTTGGTTCTCGCTGAGGCGATGGGCGCATATACTCATCATATATTTTTGATATCCAATCAGATTCAACCTCCCTGAACAGGTCTATGACCTGCCGTATGATGGCTGTCTGGGGTGAAGTAGTGGACCCCTGGTTCATGATCACGCTAACTCCCAGGTTCAATTCCGGAACCAGTACCACCCATGCGGTATATCCCCCGGCCAGCCCCGTATGGTTTATGAGCTTGCCCTGAACACCCTGTTCTATGCGCCAGCCCTGGGCATACAGAACAACCCGTTCGTTGTCCCAGGAGCAAATCGTCTGCGGGGCAGTAAGATTTTCAACCGTTTCTTCCGTAAGTATCTGCCTTCCCTGATAAGACCCTTTTCCCAGCCACATTTTCATCCACTGGCCCATGTCGTGTGCATTGGACATCACAAAAGCCGCCGGAGATACTGCCTGAAGCCACGAATAAGAGTCTTCCCTGTCCTGGCGCGGGGTGACTTTCAATCCTTTTTCCGTTTTAATCAGCCGGTGCCCACTCGCGAAATTGGCAGCAGTGAAGTAATGGTCTTTACCTGTTGTGGAGTGATCCATTTCCAGGGGTTTAAAAATGTATTGTTCCAGCGCTTCTTCCCAGGTCAGTCCGGTATATTTTTCGACAATTCGCGCTGCCACAGTGTACATTGCGTTGCAATAAGCGTAGGTTGTCCTGAAACTGGTGGCGGGCTTAACCAGCCGGAACATATTGTACAGGTCATCCCTGCCGTAGCCCAGGGCAGGAATGACGTCCAGGGCCTGGGGCAGAAAACCTGTTTTATGTGTCATGATATCCCGTACCAGGAAATTATCTGTAACCCACGGATCATACAGTTGAAAATCGGGAAGGTGGTCAATAACCCGGTCTGTCCACTTAACATATCCCTGGTCTATCACAATCCCGAGCAAAGCGGCTGTAAAGGCTTTGCTTGTCGAGGCATTAACAAACAAGGTGTATTCGTTGGCTGCGGGGGCATTCTTTTCTGTAGAGAGCCTTCCCATTCCACGGGCAAAAACGGTTTCCCCGTCTTTGACAACTGTTACCGCCATGGCCGGAACCTGCCAGAGTTCCTGCACACGGGTTGCAATTTTTTGAATGTCTTTAATATAAGATGCCTTTTGCGCCTGTAGGGAAAGACTACCCAGAATCATAAAAAGGATCAGGACATAAATCCGTTTCTGCTTCATTTTTTTATTTTTGAATTCAGGCAAAAATACAAAGAAAACCTTATTTTTACCTGCCATGAAGGTTGATTTTCCCACAATAACAACAAAAGAGCAGATCTCCCAACTGTGCCAGATGGCTTCTCTGATCTGGAAAGAAGCCTACCGGGACATGTTGCCGCGGGAGTGGCCTCTTTGACCAAACCATGCATGAAATCATCCGGTTCGGCTTTAATATTGTCGAATCGGATGTATTTACAATTGGCGGAGGTTATGTCATGGACGATCATATCCTGGAATACGTGATCCAGGAATGATCCTTTTACCTGGCAGCCTTTCCCTTCGTAATTTTTTTCTCTTCCTTGTCGTGGCTCCTTTTCCACATGTCATATACAATGGGGGTGGAGAGTAGAACCGAGGTAAACGGACAGATGGCAACCCCTATGGCCAAAGCTACGGCAAAACCGCGAATCACCTCTCCGCCAAAGATGGCAATCGCCAGCAATACCACAAGTGTAGTGGCCGATGTATTGACCGTACGGGACAAGGTAGAGTTCAATGCCTCGTTAATGTTCTCCCAGATATTCCTTTTGGGATACAGGGCGCGGTATTCCCTGATCCTGTCAAAGATAACCACCGTATCGTTCAGGGAGTATCCTATAATGGTCAGGATGGCTGCTATGAATTGTTGGTCAATATCCAGCGTGAAAGGCAATACTCCGGTAAAAATGGAGAAGAAAGAAATAACAAAAAACGCATTGAAAATCAGGGATATTAGGCCACCCATGCCCCATGTCCAATTTCTAAAACGGGCGGCAATGTACAGGAAAATGGCCACGCAGGAGAGCAGGATGGCAATGGCTGCATCACGCTGTATATCGCTGGCAACGGTAGGCCCTACCTTCTCGGAACTGATCACCCCGTTGGGATTTTCAAGTGTGGAAAGAAAATTTTCGAGTGTCAGAGGGGTTACAAAGAACTCTTTGACGGCATTGTAAAGTATTTCATCTACCATGGCATCGGCCTCTACGCTTTCATCTTCTATCAAATATTTTGTGGTAACACGCATCTGGCTTTTTCCGCCAAATTCCTTGACTTCCACCCCACCCTGGAAAGCTTCCGTAACTTTTTCCCGTACTGCTTCTGAGGATACTTCCTGGTCAAAACGTATGACATACGTTCTGCCTCCGGTAAAATCCACCCCGTAAGTAAAACCCTTGGTGAGCATGAACCCAAGTCCTATGACAACTATGGCCACAGCTGTTATATAATAAAACTTGCGGTATTCCAGGAATTTTATCCTGGTGTTTTGCAGGAAGTTACGGGTAATTTTGTTGTCAAACGAAATGGGTTTGTTCTTTGACAGGCGGCCTTCTATCAACAGCCTTGTAATGAAAATTGACGTAAACAGGGACGTGACAAGTCCGATAACCAGTGTTGTGGCAAATCCCTTGACAGGCCCGGAACCGAAGAAAATCAGAATAATACCGGTGATCATGGTGGTGATGTTCCCGTCCAGAATGGCCGAGTAGGCATTTTTGTAACCGTCTGCAATCGCAAGGCGTAAGGCTTTTCCTCCCCGCAATTCTTCTTTTATGCGCTCGTTAATGATCACGTTGGCATCCACCGCCATACCCAAAGTCAGAACAATACCGGCAATCCCCGGCAGGGTAAGAACAGCACCAAAGGAAACAAGTGCCCCGAAAAGGAACAGCAGGTTGGTCAGCAAGGCCACAGACGCATATACCCCGGCACGGTTGTAGAAAAATATCATGTAGGCAAGCACCAGCAGAAAGGCAATTAGAAATGATCCCATACCGGCATTGATGGAACGTGTCCCCAGGGATGGTCCCACAATGTTTTCCTGCACTATACTGGTTGGAGCGGGTAATTTACCCGATTTCAACACGTTGGCAAGGTCGTCCGCTTCTTCAGAAGTAAAATCACCGGTAATGGAGGAGCGGCCTCCGGTAATCTCGTTGTTGACCCTGGGATAGGAATAGACCATGTCATCCAGCACGATGGCAATGCTTTTGCCAATATTGTCGGCTGTCATTCTTGCCCAGACACGGGCACCTTCTGCATTCATCCCCATGTCTACATAGGGGAATCCGCCGCCGGTCTGATCAAATTGTTTGTTTGCATCGGTTACCACACCTCCGTCCAGAGGCGCCCGGCCGTCACGTGTGTTTGCCTTTATGGCAACCAATTCGTAATAAACCTGGTTAACCTTATCGGGTTTGACAGACCACAGAAGACGCACATCTGCGGGCAGGACGGCCTGTATCTGGGGAAGTTCCAGCCAGGTATTGATCATGGCTGTATCGCGGTAATGCGCCCGACCCACACAGGGGCCCGGGGCCAGCTGACCTTCATAAATACTGGGGCTAAGAACATTAAACAGCGGGTTTTGCTGTGCCCAGGCTGTGATATCTTCGGAAAGGGAATCTTCCCTGGCCAATTGTGCCAGCAGGTCGTTTTCTTCCCCGGCCACAGTTGTTGCCGAATCTTCTTCCGGGGCAGAGGGTTTCATATCTTCCAGGTAATCCTTCAGGACCCGGTTTGCCTCTTCAAGGGCGGGATACACCTCGGAATTATCATAAGTTTCCCAAAACTCGAGGGAGGCAGTTCCCTGCAGCAGCTTACGCACACGTTCCGGTTCCTTGATCCCGGGCAGTTCCACCAGGATGCGGCCGGTTGTTCCAAGGCGCTGAATATTGGGCTGGCTGACGCCAAAACGGTCAATACGGTTACGCAGGACATTGAACGAGTTGGCCATGGCCGATTCAGCTTCTGTGCGAATAATGCGGAGAACCTCTTCATTGGAGGTTTCGGGTTTGATGCGCTCCCGCATGTCATAAGTACCAAAGATCCTGGAGAGACGTTCCCCTGGAGCAATTTCATCCCATGTGGCTGCAAAAAGTTCTACGTAATTTCCCCTTGCCCCTTCCCGTACCTTTTGGTTGGTCAGGTCTAAAGCCTGGTTGAAAACGGGGTCCTGGCTATAATCTGCCAGTGCCCTTATCAGGCTTTCCAGCTTTACTTCCATCATCACGTTCATCCCGCCCCTGAGGTCAAGACCCAGGCTGATCTCCCGGTCCTTTACTTCCTTGTAGGTATACCACAGATATACTTTTTCGGGGGTTATCGAATCAATGTAATAGCTTTCTTTAGCGTTTCGCAGCGAATCCAGGAAAAAAGCCTGGTCAAGCTCGCTGATATTTTGATATTCGGGTTTTTGTTGAATTTCAATAACGGCTTTTTCTGCATACGCGGTTGCTTTGTTTTCCTGTATCTTGGTAACGGCAGTAAAAGACAACTGGAACAAACAGGCTACTGTAATGAGTATCGCCACCAGCCAGATGGCACCTTTACTTTGCATAATTTTATTATTAATTTATAAGTCAGGTAAAATAGGGTGCAAATGTAATATTTTTTCCCTAAATAATTAACTTTGTAGTTCGCATTAGTCCCATTATGGCTATTAAATTGCTCATAAAAATATCTTTGATCGCGGGTCTGTTTTTTCCCGCTACCCTTACCTATGCCCAACAGGCCTCTGCTTCGTCCTTATTCCTTGAAGGAGAACAGCTTCGTGTGGCCTATGAATTCGAAAGAGCAAAAGAAGCCTATACCAGAGCCATAAGCCTGTCTGGTGATTCTGCTTTTATAGCCCGTGCCCAACAACGCCGGGTGCTATGTGAGAACGGTCTGATCCTGAGTAATTATGTGGTCAGGCCCCATGTGCTGGGCCGGACTGTGATTCCTTACCGGGAGTTTTTCCTCTTCTACGATCTTTCCCCTTCCGGATCATGGGCCCTGCCCCCATTTGAGCTGCTCAGTCATGTAAACGATAAGGGCGACACCCGGCTTCCGTTTTTTTACAGGGCAACCCAGGACCGGATAGTCTTTTCGGCAAAAGACTCTGCTTCCGGCTCGGGTTGGGACCTTTATATGATACAGAAGAAAGACATCCTGGCGAACGGAGCTTTTTTGTGGGGTCCGCCCGTGCGTCTGGGGCCGGGGATCAATACTCCGGGCAACGAGATCTACCCTGTCCTGAGTTCCGATGGAAAAACCCTGTATTTCAGCTCAAACGGACTTCCCGGGCTGGGAGGGATGAACCTTTACGTAAGCCGTTGGGACACTAAGACACAGGAATGGGGCCTGGCGGAAAATCTGGGCATTCCCTTCTCCTCGACCCATAACGATCTGCTTTACATGCTTTCGGATGATTCTCGTTATTTTTATTTTACCTCGGACCGTGCCGCCCCAAAAGATTCGCTGGTCTTGTACAAGGTGGAATATGAAAGTGCTCCGGTAAAAATACGGCCAGCCTCGGTAAAAGAACTCCGGGAAATTGCCATGATGCCCTTATCGGGAAACAAAACCCGGGACAGGGAGTATGGCCCAAAAGAAGCCGGGATGGCAGTGCCCGACTCAATCCTGGAAAAAACACGGGAGGCCACAGCCCACTACACCCAACTTACGGCGGCCGTCAGGAATCTAAAAGTCCAGGTAGCGGGCCATGAAAAAAAACTGGATAGCTTGCGAAAGTACTATAGTTCACTTACACCTGAAGAAGACAGGAGGGCGATTGCCAATACCATTAGGGAAGAAGAATTTGTTCTTATGGAATTGCAACAATCCCTTCGTGATACGCGAAAATCGGCACAATCCATAGAGGATCTGTTCCTATCTCATGGCGTATTGCCTCCCGTTACGACGCCTGCGTCAAAAAGCCCTGCCTCAAGTGCTTCCGGGTTACAGGAAATGGATTTATTTCCTGTAAAGCAACAACTCATCAGCCTGGACAGCCATTTGTTCGAAGCTCCCCTTCCGGTTGTCCCACCGGTAAATTTGGAATTTCGCATAGAGCAGGAGTCGGTGATTGTCCCCTGGGAAAACGAGCCTCCGGGCCTGTATTATCGCATACAGTTGTTTACGGTAGCGCGAAAAGCCACTATAAGTCAGCTAAAAGGGATTAGCCCCATATTTGAAGTACGTGCCGGGAACCATTATGTATACTATGCCGGACAATTTTACAATTATGCCGATGCCGCGCGTGCTTTGGCCTCTGTTAAAAGACGGGGTATCACTGGGGCCATTGTAGTGGCCTATTTTCAGGGAAAATCCATTCCTGTCCTGGAGGGAAGGCGCAGGGAAGCCCAAAACAAGACGGCACCCGAAGGAGTGGCGGCTTTCCATGTTTACCTGGGAAGCAATCAAATCCCCCCTGCCCTTATTTCCCTGGTGGGTGAACTCTCGGACAAGGATATAATCAGGGTAATTACCGGCAGTGGAACCGATTATTTCATCGGCCCTTTCGCTTCGGCTTCCCAGGCAGAAGAACTGGCTTCTGTGCTTCGTGAAAAAGGATTTGACACCGTGACTGTTCAACAAGTAACCAATTAATAATAAAGATATGGGATTGATCATAACACTTTTGGTCCTGGGACTTTTGTTAATCATAGCCGAGATGACTGTGATCCCCGGATTTGGCATCACCGGCATCCTGGGACTGGCCAGCTTCATTGGCGCTATCGTAATGGCTTTCACTCAATTCGGGAACACCATCGGATTTATCGTTTTGTTTGCAGCGCTCCTACTGTGTGGTGTTCTGTTGTTTTTTGTCCTGCGTTCAAAAACCTGGCGCAAAATCACCCTGCATCAGAAGATAGACCAAAAAGCCATCCCTTCCCCCCAGGAAAAAGGTATCGTCGTGGGGATGGAAGGAGTAAGCCTGACCCGCCTGAACCCGGCAGGCAACGGCCGGTTTGGCGATGTAACCATAGAAGTCCGCTCTTCCCAGGGCCTTATTCAGGCTAATACCCCCATCAAGGTCGTCTATATCGATGGATTGAGTATATTTGTATCTCCAGTAGAAAACAACTAAAAGAAATTATTATGTCAAGCGTAGGTATAACGTTAATGTGGATAGCCATCGGGATTGTTGGTTTATTCATCCTTTTGTGGTTCTTCCCCATCACCCTGTGGTTCCAGGCCCTGATATCCGGAGTGCGGGTGAGCCTGATCCAACTGGTGCTCATGCGTTGGAGGAAAGTTCCGCCCAGCACCATCGTCATGGCCATGATCACCGGTACTAAAGCCGGTCTGAAACTGGATGTGAATGCCCTGGAAGCCCACTACCTGGCCAAAGGAAATATAATCAAGGTGGTCAATGCCCTGATATCTGCAGATAAAGCCAATATCCCACTGGATTTTAAAATGGCTGCCGCCATTGACCTGGCAGGACGCGACGTGTTCGAGGCCGTGCAAATGTCGGTCAATCCCAGGGTGATCAACACCCCGCCCGTTTCTGCCGTGGCAAAAGACGGTATCCAGCTTATAGCCAAAGCCCGTGTCACAGTCCGGGCCAACATCAAGCAACTGGTCGGGGGAGCCGGAGAAGAAACCGTTCTGGCCCGCGTGGGTGAGGGCATTGTTTCCAGTATCGGTTCGGCTTCTTCCCACAAATCGGTATTGGAAAACCCCGATTACATTTCAAAAGTGGTCCTGGATAAAGGGCTGGATTCCGGAACCGCCTTCGAAATCCTTTCCATTGACATTGCAGACATTGATGTGGGCAAAAACATCGGGGCCGTACTGCAGATGGATCAGGCCAACGCCGATAAGAACATAGCCCAGGCCCGCGCAGAAGAGCGCCGTGCCATGGCCGTTGCCCTGGAACAGGAAAAGATTGCCGATGCCCAGGAGGCTCGCGCCAAAGTCATCCTTGCCGAGGCAGAAATTCCGCTTGCCATCGCAGAAGCTTTCCGCAAAGGCAACCTCGGTATTATGGATTACTACCGCCTGAAAAACATCCAGGCCGACACCAACATGCGCGACCAGATTGCAAAATAAATAATTTCCGCATCTTACCCGGCTTCCCCCCTGGCGCCAGGGCACTGCCAGACACCAGGGTGCGGACCAATTGCAAAATAAAATAAAATTAATACCTTTGCCCTCCTTAAAAGTAAAGGTTTGGTGAGGTGGGTGAGTGGCTGAAACCACCAGTTTGCTAAACTGACGTACTCGCAAGGGTACCGGGGGTTCGAATCCCCCCCTCACCGCCAAAGAAAAAACAAGCCAGCCCCCAAAGGGAAAAAGCAAAAAATAAAAAGACCGTCTGAGCTTGCTCAAAGACGGTCTGTTTTTTTTTGCTTTTAACTGCCGCAGGCAGTCTGGCTTGTTTTTCTTTGAGAATCCAATCAAGGGATCACGGAGCGAAGCGACGTAATCCCGCGGTTACTGAAGAGCTGTAAGCTCTGAAGTTTCCAACTCTGGGGAACGCCGAACGTAGTGAAGGCAATGCCCTTGATTGCTGAAAAACTGTTAAATTTTGAAGCCTTCCCAATTGGGGATCACGGAGCAAAGCGACGTAATCCCTACCACTACCTGTACCTAACCCCGGTATGCTCATCCATGGAATAAAGCGATGTATCCTGCCCCTTCCTCAGCCATAACTCAAACAACCACGGATTGTTTGTACAGTCCAGAAACTGGCATTGTGAAGCGGGCTGGGCACTTAAGTCCAGAGTCGTCAGCTGATTGTTGGCACAATGAAGGCGAAGCAAGGATTTGCTGTGGCTCAAATCCAGAAAGTCAAGCATATTGCTTTGACAATTCAGATTTTCTAGCATAACATTCTCACTCAAATCCAGCCCTGTAAGCCTGTTGAATCCACACCCCAGCATGAGCAGTTTATTGTTATTCTTAAGATTTAATGCTGCCAGCTCATTGTCACTGCAGTTGAGAACGGTCAAGGCCCTGTTTCCTGTAACATCCAGATCCTTAATATGGTTTTTGCTGCAATCCAGGTATTCAAGACGTGCGTTACGGCTCACCACCAGGCTTGTCAGTTCATTGTTGGCACATATGACCAGCATAAGATTACTGTTATCACTCACATGCAGCTTTTCCAGCTTATTGTTGCTGCAATCCACATATTCCATGACCGGATTATGGCTAAGATCCAGTGCAGTAAGTTCATTGCCGGCACATAAGATCATTTTAAGTGCCTTGTTGCCGCTCACATCCAGGCTGGTAAGCGAATTGTTGTAACAAACCAGACTTTCCAGGGCCGTAAAATACTGCAGCCCCTCCAACGATTTGATCCCCCTTTCAGAGACGCTGATCCTGTCAATAGCCGCCAGTTCGTCTGAAGTAAGCATAAAATCGCCGTTGCTGTCGGCAACAGGCAGGCAATAGGATCTGAATCCGGTATCGGGAATCCTGACAGGAACAGGATACACCAGCACAAAACACGAGTCGGCACAGGTTGTATCTGCAATAGATGCAACTACTGTAATGGTTGCGCTGCCATGACCCAGGGCAGAGAGAAAACCATCCTGGTCCACGGCAACTATGCCCTCATCACTGCTTTTCCAGGTCAGATCCACCAGGTTAAAAGACGATTCCGGATTTACGGTTGCATGCAGCAAATAGGAGGTGCCATAGCCAATCATCAGGCTGTCACTTTCTATGGAAACACTGTTCAGTTCAAGATTTAGCGAGGCAACTCGTGGATATACAAAAACGAACATGGTTGTTATTAAATGAAGAATAATATCTTTCATCCCCGTTTTTTTTGAAAACCCCCTACATGAATTATTTTTAAAGATACAATATTTTGAGATTCCATCTTCTCCTGCCAAAACAGCAGGTTTGAGGCGATTGAATTTTTTATGGCAAATTATTTGTAACACTAAAATTTTCAAACAAATAAAGTGTAAAAGACAAGATTATTCAATAATAAACAACCCTGAAAACAATACAGCTTACAATTACCCTTCTGCTGGGCGGACTCCTGGCGTTGCCATACGGCCTGGGAGCTCAAACAGCCCTTCAAACCACCCCTCAAACCGCAACGCAAACCATGGAAATCCACTACAGCCGCCACCACCAGGCCTACTACAATAATTTTATAAAAGCAGTTGAAGGAATGGAAGTGGCGACGATGTCCCTTGAAACTATTTTTGCCAATATCAGCAAATGTCCGGCAGCCATTCGTAACAACGGCGGCGGTTACTACAACCACACTTTTTTCTGGGAGAACATGACACCCACCGAACGGGCACAACATTCCGGCCCGGGTGGACCTTCCGGAAAACTGGCCAACGCCATTGATAAAACCTTCGGTTCTCTTGCTGGAATGAAAACCGCTTTTGCCACAGCGGGTGCCACCCGTTTTGGCAGCGGCTGGACGCTTTCTGGAACGTGATCAACTGGAAAGAAGTGGAAAAAAGATACGAGAAAACGCTTAAAGGAATAAAATAAAAAAAAATCCCTATCTTCGCAGCCCTGAAGTTTCGGGGTGTAGCGCAGTTGGTTAGCGTTCCTGCTTTGGGAGCAGGGGGTCGTCCGTTCGAGTCGGACCACCCCGACAGGAAACCGGTTGAAAAGCAATTTTTGACCGGTTTTTATGTTCAAGCCGGAACCACTACATTAAGGGCAGTCGCTGCCTCCTTAAGAGTAGTGTAAGATCGGGAAGCCTTTTCACTTTGCCGAGGCTTCAGCCCTTCCTGCAGGAAACCACTTAACAGCTAAGAACAGAGCGTATATTCTTTATGCCGGGACTCTCCGTTCTTTGTAGTGCAGCGACCCTGGCAATTATGCGCTTTCCCGCTCAAACAACCGCCCGGTGCCCGCCCAGTTCTCGTCCGCTGATCGCCTTTTGGTCGCCCGCTGCTCGTCCGCTAATCGCCCGGTGGTCGCCCGGTAGTCTTCAATGTGGTGCGCCAAACACGTTTGGCGCTTATTTTACGCTGCGAAGCAGCACCAAACATTTTTTAGTTGCTGGAGGGGAGGGTAGTAAGTAACAACTATGTTACATAAACGTATAACACATTGTATATGTGCGCATTAAAATCTTTCATGCGTTTTCAACTACTTACTACCCTCCCGCGAACCCCACCCACAGGTGGAACCTTAGCGCGCCAAATTTGCAATGCAAATCTTAACTAACTCTATTACAGTGCCTTACAAACCAAAGCTGAATTTTGGCGCGCTAAGGTTCCACCTCCGACTGTTCGTGCTGAACCTGAAAAAAGCCGCCCGGTTAAAGGAGCGGCTTACACACGATTAGGTTTTAAGTATCAGTCAAGCAGTTTATTCCGTCCGTCGGCAATAACTGCTGCCAGTGTGTTCAGTTGTTCTTCAAGTTGTTTGACGTTTATGGCATTGATGACATTGAGCGGTTCAAGGATCCCGCGGATGGTTTCCAGTTCCGGATGGTAGGGAAGCAGGGATTCTATGCCTTCCACAACCAGCAGGAGCCTGTAGGAAACATCGGAGGCTGTCTGGTCATTGAAGTAAGTGATATAACGGGGTATGTCCAGGCTGGTAATATACAATGATTCCATTATGCCTGCTGCGACAGTTTCAAAGAACAAATGCATTTGCTCCTTCCCCAGTTGTTCCTCACCCATGGTTACAATCCAGGAGTCCACGTCCAGGGCGTTTACTTCCACCTTGATCTCTGCACCTTCCATGAGCGCTACATTATCGGTGTCGATCATAAGTTGTGTTATCACCTTGTCGTATTCTTCCAGGGGAATCCCGTATAACTGGGCTATTTCCCTGTCCACTGCATAAACAGCCAGAGCCCTGCTTTTCTGGTTCAGGGTGATCAGTTCATTTACCCTGTCAAGGGGCATAAGGTAAGTGGGTTTGACCCTCTTTTCGCGGTCTGTAAGAACCAGTGTTCCTTCATCAATGGCTTTCATATTGGGCATAACACCCAATTGCTGGAATCCGGCGATCAGTGAATCAATTTTAATGATTAAATCCTGTGTCAGGTATTGCTCCTGCATAGAAATGTCCGATTTTGTACCGGCATCTTTCTTTTTGGAAGCAGTGTTGCCGCAGGCACCCACTATAAGTGCAGAGGCGAATAATAGCGCAATGGCGATTTTTCTCATATTTAGGTCTTTTTGAATGTTGATAATATTTTCGAAATAATCATACAAATATAAAAAAAACCCGGATTATGTGCTTTTCTTACGCATAAACCTGGCTGGAATCTCTAAAAACAAAGCCAGTGATGTCAAAACCGCCATGAGTCCCAGTACCCCCAGGTTGTACCAGAGGGTGGGGATTTTCCACGTTCCCAGGATTTTCACGTGGCTGTAAAAGGGGGCACGCCCATCACGGGTAGACGGCTCCAGGTAAATCTGCCCCACCCGGGGAACGATCACATGATCCACCAGTCTGTACATACGCGTACTGGATGTGTTGAGAACCAGATCTTGCAGAAACAGGTTGTGATTGTTTTTTTTCAGTGTCAGCAATCCCTCCCTTCCCATTTCTTCCAACAGGTCGCGGTTCACCCTGTCTATGGCGTGCGTGTAATGCAAAGAACCCGCCGACAATGCCTTGTCTGCCTGTTTGTAATAACCGTCCAGGGTCTGATACAGCTCTGCAGACCATGAATCCAGCGGATAAGTGAACGGTTCCAGCCCGGTAACCTCGGCCAGTTTGAGCATACCGCCCGTAATGACACGGAGTCTTTGCGGATCCACTGCGTTCTGCTTAATATATTCATCCTGTGCCGTTTCCATTTGGCTCTGCAATTCCTCCAAAAATCCGAGCCGGTAATATTGAGCCCTGAATTTTTCCTTCTCGTCTTCAAAAAAATGTTTCATGTAGGGATTGTACATGTATGAACTTACCGCCAGCGCTTCAAAGGCCCAGCGTGAAGGTATCACTTCACCAATTACGGGCACATTGCCTGTTTTGCTTGATGGATTCAGGTCGTCAAACTTGACTACCAGCCCGCATAAAAGGATCTGGGGTATGAGCAGCAGGGGGATGGTGATATAGATGGCAACAATGGAGCTTAAAGACTGGGAAAGCACCAGCCCGGTCAGGTTGGCCACAAAGGCAGAGGCAAACAGAATGATCCACCAGATGCCCAGCATGCCTTGAATTCCCATAATAGCATGTCCCACCAGGATAAACAACAGCGTCTGAAGGAGAGAAAGTCCTGCCAGAAACACGATCTTTGACCAGATGTAACCGTTATGGCTCAGGCGCAGGAAGCGTTCCCGTTTGAGCAGGGAACGGTCTTTGAAGATTTCCTCTGCGCTCACACTCATGCCCATGAATATGGCTACGATAACGGCCATGAAAAAAAACGAGACCATATTCTTGTTGTCCATGACACTGTACCCCGTTTCGGGAGCATACCGGGTGAGCATGGCAACAATGGCTGCCAGCAAAGGAGCTTCCAGCAGGGAAATGAGTAAATACTGCGTATTGGCTTTTTTTGTCTGCAGGTTACGTTCCAAAAATATCCGGAATTGTTTCCATGGGGAGGGTTTCTTTTGTTTTGTTACGGGCACATCCTTCACAGATGGCTTTTCTTCCTCCTGTCTTGTTTCCAGGTATTTGTTATGCCATTCTTCCGGACTTATACGGCGTTTTTCGGTTAAGCGCCCGGTTTCGTCCAGCGATTTGGAGTCCAGGATGTTGAGAACTATCTCGGGGTTCACGTTCCCGCATGTGGAACACATGCTTGTTTGCTCATCGGCGTGCCGGGCCGCCTGCTTGAAATAAGTTACTGCCTCTATCGGATTCCCGTCAAAGACCGGGTACCCTCCTTTGTCCAGCAGCCACAGGCGGTCAAACAATTTATAAATATCAGAGGAAGGCTGGTGGATGTTGACCACTATGAGCCGGCCTTTGAAGGTTTGCTCTTTCAGCAGATTAATGACCTTTTCCGAGTCTGAGGAGCTCAGGCCCGAGGTGGGTTCGTCCAGGAAAAGCACTGCCGGTTCTCTGATCAGCTCCAGTGCAATGTTGAGCCTTTTGCGTTGTCCCCCGCTGATTGTCTTGTTAAGTGCCGAGCCCACCTTCAGGTCTCTTGTGGCGGCAAGGCCCAGGTCTGTGAGCACCTCCATCACTTTATTTTCGAGCCATTGGACGGACATCCCGTCAAAACAAAGCCTTGCCGTATACCATAGATTCTGAAACACGGTCAGTTCCTCGATCAGCAAATCATCCTGCGGCACGAATCCGATGAGCTTTTGCACAATCGTTTCTTCAATGGAGTGCCCGTTAAGCAGGATCTGTCCCTGCTGCGGCCTGATGTTCCCGTTGAGCAGGCCCAGCAACGTGGATTTCCCTACCCCGCTTCCTCCCATGATGGCAACAAGCTGCCCCGATCTGAGCGTGAAAGAGAAATTGTGCAGCCCGTTGTCGCTGTGTGGAAAGCGGAATTCAATACCCCGACCGGCCAGTTCAATAGGGGTGAAGGCGGTTTCCCTGGCCTGAAAAAGAGCCTGCACGTTGCTGTAATACAGCGGATTTCCCTTTTTCCCCTTCATAAGAGCACTTTGCTGCCACAGCTGGAAGGTATCCTGCAATACCGGGACATCGTTCATCATCACCTGGTCATTTCCCCGGTAAGTAAAAGCTATCAGATTTTTTCCGGGCAAATCTATCAGGCGCAGCATCCCATTCCAGCCTTCCGGCCTGAAATTGCGTACCCGGTCGGTCTCCCCCTCCAGCACAAATGCCCTGAAATGCATGAGTTCTTCATCGGTCACATTAAAATGAGCGGCTACTTTGTGAAATAGATCTTCCTGTTTCAGAAAACCTTCCCTGTTTATGGCGGAAAACTCCATAAAACGCAACAGCAGCAAAGACTGTTCGGAGGATTCAATGTTTTTGCGCAATCCTTCGCATACCGATTCTATGATCTTATCCTTGTCCAGATCCGGAGACAGCTCATAAAGGTCGGTCAGATCCCGGTACAGGCCCAGGTAGGTTTCCCTGCGGCGTATGCCAAAGTGCTGGTCAAGATAGGCTGCAATCATTTTTGCAGCACGCTCTTTGTCTATCCCGGCCAAAGCCCCGAACAGGGCAAAGAGATTGAGCAGTCCCGATAAAATAATCTCGTTCATTTTCGTTTTGTTTTTTCACCTGAAAAAAACAGCAGCAAAAAAGGAACACCCAGGACACTCCCAAATATATCTGCTGCCAGATCGGATATGTTTCCGGTCCTGTACGGAAGGTAATGCTGTATGATTTCTGTTATGGCCCCAAAGATCAGCCCCGACCACAGGATTATGACTTTTGTCATGCCCCGCCGGGGCCTCACAGCCCCCCAGGTAAGGGGAATGATGGGAATAAAGAGTACCGCGTGTATGACTTTATCCGGCATAACACCCAGTAAAGAGGCCAGCCATAAAATCGCGCCTGACTTTTTGAGTTCCGGAAGCGAATCCCCCTTAACAAATAAAAGGTAGGTGCATCCTCCCAGGTAAGCCACCAGGAGAAAAATCATGAAACCCTGTACAAATCGTTGTTTTATGTGAGTTTTCCGAGCCAATTCCTGCTGTTTAATTTTTCATCCAGAATTCCGGAAAGGTTCTCAACCGGAACCCTGTCCTGTAGCATGGTGTCCCTGTCCCTGATGGTTACGGTATTGTCTTCCAGGGTCTGATGGTCTACTGTTATGCAAAGGGGCGTGCCTATGGCGTCCATCCTGCGGTAGCGTTTTCCTATGCTGTCCTTTTCGTCATAAAGACAGGCGTGGCAGATGCGGAGCGTTTTGAGAATCTCCTGTGCCGCCTCGGGCAATCCGTCCTTTTTTACCAGGGGAAAAACCCCCAGCTTTACAGGGGCCAGTATGTGAGGTATGCGCAATACGACCCGGGTTTGGCCGTCTTCAAGTTCTTCTTCCCGGTACGAGGCAGACAGGACAGCCAAAAACGTCCTGTCCAGGCCAATGGAAGTCTCCACCACATAGGGGATATAACTTTCATTGGTTTCCGGATCAAAGTACCGCAATTTGCGGCCCGAGAACTCTTCATGGCGCGAGAGGTCATAATCTGTCCGGGAGTGGATCCCTTCCAGTTCCTTGAACCCAAAAGGAAACTTGAATTCAATATCACAGGCGGCATTGGCATAATGGGCCAGCTTATCGTGGTTGTGGAAACGGTACATGTCTGCACCCAGGCCCAGTGACAAATGCCAGCGCAGGCGCATGTCCTTCCAGTATTGGTACCACTTCATCTCTTCTCCCGGCTTTACAAAGAACTGCATTTCCATCTGTTCAAATTCGCGCATTCTGAAAATGAATTGACGGGCTACGATTTCGTTCCGGAAAGCCTTCCCGGTCTGGGCTATGCCAAAGGGAACCTTCATGCGGCCGCTTTTCTGCACATTCAGAAAATTCACAAAAATCCCCTGGGCCGTCTCGGGCCTGAGGAAGACCTGGGATGCCCTTTCGTCGGTACCACCCAGCTGGGTGCTGAACATCAGATTAAACTGCCGCACCTGGGTCCAGTTCCTGGTCCCCGATATAGGACAAGCGATCCCGCAATCCAGAATAAGCTGTCGTAATCCCTCCAAATCGTTCTGGTTCAGGGCTGTGTTCATTTTTTTCTGCAGTTGGTCAATCCTGGCCTGTTCCCTGAGCACATTGGGATTGGTGGCCCTGAATTGCGCTTCATCAAATTGTTTCCCAACCCGTTTCAGGCCTTTGGCCACTTCTTTGTTTATCTTTTCCTCCAGCTTGGCCAGGTAATCTTCCAGTAACACATCTGCCCGGTATCTTTTTTTGGAATCCTTATTGTCTATGAGCGGATCGTTAAAGGCGGCCACATGCCCGCTGGCTTCCCATATCTTTGGATGCATGAAAATTGCCGCGTCGAGCCCTACAATATTGTCGTGCATCCGTACCAGTGAATCCCACCAGTACTTCCTGATGTTGTTCTTGAGCTCTACCCCGTTCTGTCCATAATCGTACACGGCGCTCAACCCGTCGTAAATCTCGCTGGAGGGAAATATGAAACCGTATTCCTTGGCGTGGGCAATGATGTTTTTGAATAAATCGTCCTGTGTCATAAATCATTTGGTAAAAAGTCCTCCAAAGATAGACTTTTTGGGAGAATCTCTTTCAGCAGTTCCCTTGCAAAATCCCGGTCCTTTAAATGCGGGTGTGGCAGGGTGAGCTTGCCGGTGTCCATGATCAAATTATCGTACAGAAGTATATCAATGTCTATAAGCCGTGAAACGTAGGTTTTCCCGCCTTTGCCATGGGCCTCCCGGTCCTGTCGTATTCTGCCCAATCTTTTTTCTATCTGCAGGCAATGGTCCAGCAGTTCTTCGGGCGCCAGGCTGGTTTCCAGTCGCAAGGCCTGGTTCAGAAAAGGCGGAACGGGATGCGTAAAGCCCCATGGCTCTGTTTCCCTGCGGGGCGAAACGGCCGTGATCCTGCCCAGGGCGCTCAATGCCTGCAAGGCCTGTTCCAGCAGGGCATCCCGGTCACCCAGGTTGCTTCCCGTAAGAAGGTATGTTGTATGGTTTGGCATCCCGGTTCAGTACATTCCGTATAGGCCGGTGTCCAGCAGGGCTTCTTCACTCATGCGGGAAGGATCCCAGGGCGGGTCAAAGGTCAGGTTAATAGCCGCCCGGGATACACCGGGAACATGGCTGACAGTAAAACGGGCTTCTTCTATTACCTGTTCGGCCATAGGGCAATTGGGGGCCGTAAGGGTCATGGTAACGGTTACGGGATGTCCCTTTTCTTCCTTTTCGCCTATTTCAATGCCATAGATAAGACCAAGGTCTACAATGTTGACAGGGATTTCGGGATCGAAAATCTGCTTCAGGGCACGTCTTATGCTTTTTCCCAATTCACTTTCCATGTTCTTTTGTGTTTTCTGTATTGGCAGCCAGGGCATAGAGCCGTATCTGCTCTATCATGGACAAAAGCCCGTTGGCCCGCGTTGGGGAGAGGTGTTCCTTCAGGCCGATTTTTTGAATGAAAGACAAGTCTGCGCCCAGGATTTCACCCGGGGTGTGCCCCGAAAAAACATGCACCAGGAGCGATATGATACCTTTGGTGATGAGGGCATCACTGTCGGCCCTGAAATGAAGCTTTCCGTCTTCCCGGCTCACTGCAAGCCAAACCCTGGACTGACATCCCCTGATCAGGTTTTTTTCTGTACGGGAACTTTCTTCCAGCGGGGGCAGTTTTTTCCCCAGCTCAATCAGTAATTCGTATTTATCCATCCAGTCCTCCAGAAAGGAGAACTCTTCTGTTATCTGTGCCTGTTTGTCTTCAATAGTCATGATAAAACGGGATTAACGAAGCATTTTCAATACTTTCCTCAGAGACTCCACAAAATAGTCCAGTTCCTCCAGGGTGTTGTACAAGGCAAATGATGCCCGCAGCACAGCCGTCAGATGATAACGCTCCAGCAATGGCTCGGCACACAACATGCCCGACCGGACGGCAATGCCCATCTTATCCAGCAATGTGGCTATGTCGGCCGGATGTGCCCCTTCTATGGACATGGAAAAGACCGGTATTTTTTCATAAACCTGACCGTAATAGGTTCCGGGGACCCCGTATATCCTGCAGCCTTCGATTTCCTGCAGGGCCTTCATGGCCTTTGTTGTTATTTCGTTTTCATGTAACTCGATATCAAAGCCATTCAGGCTGCTAATAAATTCAACGGCTGCACCCAGTCCTGCCACGCCAATGAAGTTGGCTGTCCCGGCTTCGAATTTGAGGGGAAGCCGCGCATAGGTGGTCCCTGTGGGCAGGCAAACCTTTTCTATCATATCGCCTCCGCCCTGCCAGGGAACCATCTCTTCCAGGTATTTTTCTTTTCCGTATAAGACACCTGTGCCTGTAGGCCCGTAAAGCTTGTGTCCCGAAAATACGTAGAAATCGGCATCCATTTCCTGTACGTCCACTTTCTTATGAACAATACCCTGGGCTCCGTCCACAGCCACCGGAACGTTGTAATAATGGGCTATGCGTATGATATGGGACAGGGGATTGACCAGTCCCAGTACGTTGGAAATATGCGTTATGGCCAACAGTTTGGGTTTATCTCCGGGTATATCCAGGATCTGTTCCAGTTTTTTGGGGTCCATGGCACCCGAATCGTCAATATTCCATACTTCAAGCCGCGCCCCGGTGCGTTTGCACATCATCTGCCAGGGAACAATATTGGAATGGTGTTCTGCCCCGGTAACCACAATACGGTCTCCGGGACGGATGTAGGTCTGCCCGAACGAATACGCAAGCAGGTTGAGCGAGGCGGTCGTCCCGCTGGTGAAAATAACCTCGTCGGCAGAGGCGGCATTGATGAAATCGCGTATGGTAGAGCGGGCCTTGTCATACCGTTCTGTGCACTGCACGCTCAGGTAATGGACAGCCCGGTGGATATTCCCGTTCAACCCCCCTTGCATTTCCTGCAGTACGTCCAGTACTTTCCTGGGTTTCTGGGTTGTCGCCCCATTGTCAAGGTAAACAAGAGGTTTCCCGTATATTTTTTGTGACAGGGCAGGAAACTGTTCCCTGATAGATGAACAATTCATGCTTCAAAGATAATAAATGTATATTTGCAGTGTATTAAGCTCCGTTAAAATGTACGAATACATAAAGGGAAACCTGGTCAGCGCAGATCCCACGCAGGCCGTGGTTGAAACAGGCGGGATTGGTTATCATTTGCTCATATCCCTGCAGACATACTCGGCCATCCATACCCTGAAAGAAGTGTTGCTGTGGGTACACCTCCAGGTCAGGGATGATGCCCACTTGCTTTACGGTTTTGCTACCCGCGATGAGCGCGAGATTTTCCGGCTTTTGATCGGGGTTACCGGTGTCGGTCCCAACACAGCACGGATGATCCTCTCGGCCATGAGCAGCGCAGAACTACGCAACGCCCTGATCACAGGCGATGTTGTGAGGATAAAAAGTGTCAAGGGCATTGGCATCAAAACGGCCGAAAGAATGGTCATTGACCTGCGGGATAAAATGTTGAAAGTCGATCTGGATTCGGACGGCACGGGCCTTACGGCACCGGCTGTTTCAGAAACCGGGGCCGCGGCTGCCGCCGCCCTGCAACAATTGGGCTTTCAGCGGTCGGCGGTTGAAAAGGTCATCTCACGCCTGCAGAAAGAGAACCCTTCCTGCAGTTTGGAGGACATGATCAGACAAGCCCTCAAGCTCTTGTAGTTTGTCATATTTCGCTATCTTTGTGTCACTAAACTTAATCTTATTGTTATGAATATTCCGGACAATCTCAAGTATTCCAAAGAACATGAGTGGTTAAAAATTGAAGGCAATCTGGCCATTGTGGGCATTACAGATTTTGCACAATCCCAATTGGGCGATATTGTTTTTGTTGATATACCCACCCTGGGCGAAACCCTTGAAAAGGGCGAGGTATTCGGGGCCATAGAGGCCGTAAAAACCGTTGCCGATGCCTTCATGCCTGTGTCAGGAACCCTGGAAGAGATCAACCAATTACTGGAGGACGCACCTCAGACTGTCAATGAGGATCCATACGGCAAAGGCTGGATGGTTAAAATCAGGATGTCAAATCCAGGAGAGGTTGATGATATGCTCGATGCCCGTGCATACGGGGAATTAATCGCATAAGGTCTGTCAATATGATTTTATGAAAACAAGCTTTGGAAGCGACAATCATTCCGGGGCACATCCCTTTGTACTAAAGGCTCTTGCAGATGCCAACCGGGATTACCAGCTTTCTTACGGGGAAGACGATTATTCTTCAAGGGCAGGGGAAGTGTTCAGGTCAATATTTGGTGAACATGCGCAGGCATTTTTCGCTTTCAACGGGACAGGGGCCAATGTCCTGTGCCTGCAGGCCCTCACGCAGCCGTATCATGCGATAATCTGTGCAGAAACCGCCCACATCAACCAGGATGAATGCGGTGCTCCCGAGCGTTTTACAGGATGTAAGGTCATAACAGCCCACACAGAAGACGGGAAACTCCGTCCCGAACACGTCAGGCCCCTGCTCCGGAGTTTTGGTTTTCAGCATCATTCCCAGCCAAAAGTGATTTCCATTTCACAGGTTACCGAGCTCGGCACGGCTTATACTCCGGAAGAAATACAGGCCCTGGCAGACCTGGCCCACGAGCACAGCATGTACCTGCACATGGACGGTTCCAGGCTGGCCAATGCCGCCGCATACCTGGATCTTCCCCTTAAGGCCATAACCACCCGGGCGGGTGTAGACGCCCTATCCTTTGGCGGCACAAAAAACGGAATGCTTATGGGCGAGGCCGTTGTCTTGCTTAACCCACACCTGGCTGAAAATTTCCTGTACATCCGGAAACAGTCCATGCAGCTCTATTCCAAGAGCCGTTATGTGGCCGCACAATACCTGGCATACCTGAACCATGGGCTATGGCTTGAAAATGCGCGTCATGCGAACAACATGGCCCGCTACCTGGCCTCGGGCGTCAGGAAGCTGCCGGGAGTGACCATTACACAAAAAGTGGAAAGCAATGCTGTTTTTGCCATAATACCGGAATATGCCCGGAAAAAGCTGGTAGAAAAGCACTTTTTCTATATCTGGAATGAAACAACCGGGGAAGTTCGCTGGATGTGCTCCTTCAACACCCGGAAAACACATGTAGATGCATTTATTAACGATTTAAAAAAATCACTGACATGAATAATATTGTTAAAGTAACCAGACTCTTTGATTTGCTTGAAAGACTGCAGGTCAATTATCCAAAAGAAGATATCCTGGCCGGTAAGGTACAAGGTGTCTGGAGGAAGTACAGCTCCCGGGAATATGTAGAAATATCACATGATTATGCATACGGTTTCCTGGAATATGGTTTACAGCAGCAGGACAAGGTAATCACGGTCATGAACAACCGGCCCGAATGGAATTTTGTGGATATGGGAACAGCCCTGGCCGGCATGGTCCATGTGCCCGTCTATTCTACATTGAGTGAAGACGATTACCGCTATATCATACCCCATTCAGATGCAAAGATCATAATCATAGGCAGTGCCCTCCTGTATAAACACCTGGCCCCGGTAATTGCCTCGCTCAAGAATCCTCCGGCAGTCTTTACCGTAGACCCTGTAGAGGGGGCCAATAATCTGGACCAGATCGTGACAATTGGCAGGGACAATAAGGAAAAATGGGCCAGTGTGATAGAGGAGAACAAAAAGAACATAACCCCGGACACCCTGTTAACCATCATCTATACATCGGGAACCACGGGAACGCCAAAGGGTGTGATGCATGCCCACAGCAGTATTGTCTTCAATTTCCTGGCCCATGCTGCACAGCAGTGCAAGAACTCCTCGCACCGTTACCTGAGTTTCCTTCCTTTATGCCATATCTACGAAAGAACCATGAACTATGAATTCCAGTCCCTGGGAATCAGTATCTATTATGCAGAGAACATGGGGACCATTGCCCGCGATCTGAAAGATATCCAGGCAGACGGATTTTGTGCTGTTCCACGTGTTATAGAAATGATGTACAAGAAACTGGAAGACGCCGGCAAGAGCCTTAAAGGAATCAAACGTGTGATCTATAAAATGGCCTGGAACTTCGGGAATACCTTTGACTATGAAAGGCTTACCTTCTGGCGCAGAACGCTTAACAATCTTTTTGACAAACTGGTATACAGCAAATGGAGGGCCAACCTGGGAGGGCATGAGATGCTCATAGTTACCGGAGGTTCTTCCATCAGAGCGTGTGTCATACGTCTATTTTCGGCCGCAAAAATGTACATTTACGAGGGATATGGCCTTACAGAGACTGCCCCTGTAATTGCTGTGAACAAGCCCAAATCCATGCTCCGAAAAATCGGGACGGTTGGTACAGTGCTGGAAGGAACGGAACTGAAATTCTTACCAGATGGGGAAATCCTTACACGCGGGCCGCATATCATGATGGGCTATTACAAAAATCCCGAAGCCACCAGAGAAGTCATAGACGCTGAAGGCTGGTTCCACACCGGCGATGTGGGGGAAATGACCAATGGCGTTTTTCTGCGCATTACGGACCGTAAAAAGGAAATCTTTAAATTATCCAACGGCAAGTATGTAGCTCCCCAGGTAATTGAAGGTAAACTGAACGAATCGCCTTATATTGAAAGCTCGCTGGTCATAGGAAGCAATCAGAAAGTGGTCTCGGTCATTATCATCCCCAATTCCACCCAGGTACAGGATTGGGCAGCCCGCCATAAAATGGTTTTCCAGGATCTGGAAAACCTTTACCAGACCAGGGAGATCAATGATTTGATCCACAGGGAGATTGAGCGGATCAACAAAACACTGGCCCCGCATGAACAGATCAAATTTTTCCGTCTTGTCAATGATGAATGGACTACTGCAAACGGTCTGCTCTCGCAAACCCTCAAATTACGCCGCGCCCAGCTGCATAAGCATTACGAAAAACTAATCGCATCGATCTATCCGTCGTGATCCGCAAAGCAAACGGCAATGATAAGAAGGCGCTCCGCCAGATCTGGTGCGCTGCTTTCGGGGATAACCCTGATTATGCTGCCTTTGTTACAGATCATTGCCTGGAACTGGGAACGGTGCTTTACCATCCCGGGGGAATGTCTTGTCTTACACTGTTTCCCATCACCCTTTACCAAAGAGGCAGAGTGGCCCTGGAGGGTATCTGTGCTTATGGCCTGGCAACACACCCCTTGCAGCAAAAAAAGGGATTCGGGTCTTTGTTGCTTGCCCGTGCCCTGGCGGGAGGATTCCCCTTTGTGTTGCTATATCCGGCAACCGAAAACCTGCAGAGTTACTATCTGAAAAGAGGTTTTGAAACCCCGGTGCGTATCCCCGCTCCTGTTTCTATGTCTGCCTGTAACGGGCCTCGTAGCCAGCTCCCGGCCAATGAACTCTATGCGACATACAAAGACGATGCTCAGGGGCAGAAATTTACATTTCTCTGGCCATTTCCCATCTTCGATTTTGCTTTCAAAGAATGCCTGTTTCGCAAGGGTTACGTGGTTCCCCCAAGGTTTTGCTATCCCTCAGAGACAGGCCGGGGTGTCTTGTGCAAACCTTACAGATACGCCGGGCAAAACGAAGCATCGTCGTATTTGAGAGCGTTGGCTCATTTCAATGTTCCCGTTAAGGGATTCAGCTTCGAAGATAGTATTTTTTACCTTCCTTTAGACTGATTGTCAGAAGGTTATTCTGTAATACCCCAGGGGGAGCAAGCCGGTTTGATACGTTGTTTTCATATCTTCCAGCTTCACGTCATATTCATAGGAATACACATTCTTGCGGTTGGTGAAATTCCGGATCTCAACCCCTATTTCATGGGTAACTTTCTGTTGCTGGATTTTTGCCCAGGCTTTCAGGTCGCCGCGCATGTAGAACGGATGTCTTGGCACGTAGGCCTGCTCATAAACATAGACTGTTGTCCCGGTAGCCCTGGAAGCATCAAGGTCTACAGGGATATAGCGTTGTCCCCCGGCAAAAGAAAATTTCACATCACCCCCGAAAGTCCATATGTTTTTTGCAGTGGGATTATTTGATAATTCAAACTCTTTACCTATCAAAATGTTGGATACAAAATTACTGTTGTACCGGGTATTTCTCAGTATGTTGTCAATGCTTCTGAATTTACTTTCAAAGACAGATGCGGTCACCATGTAATACCATCCGCGGGACAGAAAACGCTCCAGGGTAAGTTCCAGCCCATAATTGTAACCGGTTGCATCGCTTACATAGACTCGTCCGTATTTGTCAAAATTCATCCCCGTCAGGTTGACAACCGCGTAATACGGTTCATAAAGGTCTACCGGAATGTTGTATAGATACTGATAATAAGCCTCTGCCTTAAGCCGTGTGGATGGGGCCATGCGCCACTGGTATCCCAGCACCAGGTGGTGCGCACGTGTCATGTCCAGGTACCTGTTGGGATAGATCTTGCTGTCAACAGCCTGGGAAAACAGTTTGGTCATATAAATCTCAAGACCCTGGTACTGGCTGTGGAGCCCGTATCCAAAAGTCAATTCGTGCTTTTCTTTGAATTTCCATGAAATTCCAAATCGTGGATCTATATTCCAGGTCTGGTTCAGGAAAAGAAACTGGGCATTCACGCCGGCATCCAGGGTCAGCTTTGGTGTGGCCCTGTAGGACACTTCCGAAAATCCGCCCAGAAGAAATGTGTAACCCACTTCGTTCACGTCTTTTGGATAGGTGGTCATTGAATAATCATTGGATATGAACTTGTAGGCAAGTCTTTTGCCGGTAAGTCCCGAACGCAGGGACACCCGGCTCCCCAGCTTAACATTGTGGACAGCCTGCAGACTCTGGAATTCACGCATGAGCAGCGCATCCTGGCTGCGGTCTTTGAGAAGGGTTTGCGCATTCATAGAGTCAATCTGCGCCGAAAAGGAGGAATAGGATCCGGCCAGCGCAATATTGAGGGACTGATTATGTCCCAGGCTTTTCTGGTATCGTATCCCGGCAACGGCCATTCCTGACTGTGTGGCAATATCATCTGCATAATTGTAAAAATCCGATTCTCCGTTTATTATGCTGACTTTTCCCGTACCCCCAATTGTGAAAAATGAAAAGGTTCCGCCTTTGGGCGTAGGGACATGAATCTTTGCTGTCCAGTCCTGGTACCTGGGAACGGCAGATCCCGTTCCAAATTCAAACCCCAGGTAAGCCAGCGCATCCAGGAAAGAATAACGGTAAGAGCCCAGATAGGAAGCTTTCGATTTTCTGGAAAGCGGTCCTTCTGCTCCGAATTCAAGACCGTTGATGCCAAGCTGGCCTGTGAATTCATGTTTATCGTAATTCCCCTCCCTCAGGTGGATGTCAAAAACTCCTGAGTAGGCATTGCCATATTCTGCAGGAAAAGCACTGGTGTAAAAATCGGAATTGGATAACGTGTTTACATTCAGCATGCTGATTGCCCCACCAGTAGCCCCGCCATCGGCAAAATGGTTGGGATTGTATATGTCGACTCCTTCCATACGCCACAAAAGACCAAACGGGGAATTACCCCTGATAACAATGTCGTTGTTTGAATCGTTGGGCGTGCCTACTCCTGCAAAATTCTGAGCCATTCTGGATATATCACTCATGGCACCGGCATACCTTTCGGCATCGGCCACAGAGAATGTCCTGGCAGAAACCGTAGCCATATCGTTCACCGGACGCAATTTGTCCCTTTCTGCAGTGATGACTATTTCCCGGACCGTCATCACGTCTTCGCGCATGGTGATATTAATCACCAGCTCCTTTCCCGAATTGAGTGAAATATTTTCCATATAGACGCTTTCCATACCTATGCTTGAAAAAAGGATGGAAATCCGGCCAATGGGGACATTGGGAATATTGTAATAACCGTCAATATCGGTATAGGTGGCCAGATAACCGCTGTTATTGACCACCACCCCAACGCCTACCAGGGGTTGTTCCGATATATCGTCCACTACCCTTCCTTTGACAGTTTGTACCATTTGTTGTGCCTTTAGAGAAACAAAGGGAAACAGGAAGATTAGCGTGATAATTACAATACGTTTCAATGTAAACAATGTGCTTTGGTGCATAAACCCACAAAAGTAGTATATTTTTTTTGCTTCTGTACTTAAATATTGTTCCTTAATAAAGCATTCTTTGTTTAGGTAAATATGCCTTATAAACTGTTCTTTAATGGTATATAAACACTTAACGCCCCAGATACAACAGTAAAACAGAAATGTCGGCAGGAGACACCCCCGGGATCCTGGAGGCCTGACCAATAGTGCGGGGTTTGATTTTTTGTAACTTTTGCCGTGACTCTGTAGACAGGGAGCGTATTTTTGAATAGTCAAATTTCTCAGGAATGGTCACCGTGTCCAACCTGAGAACCTTTTCTGCAAACGCTTTTTCTCGCTCAATATAACCTCTGTACTTTATCACAATCTCTGCTGACTCATAATATTCTGCGGCCCGGGGGTCTTCTTCATATAATGTTCCACGTGGAACAAATCCGGCAATGTCTTCCCATTTTACTTGCGGTCTGCTTAAAATTTGTGCGAATTTTCTTTTGGTGTTCACCGGGGCGGTTCCGGCCCTGAGCAATATTTGATTGGCTTTATCCGGTTCTATTGATGTGCTTTCCAGCCATTGCAGGATCCTGTTTCTTTTTTCAATCTTTTCTTGCAGAAAGTTGTATCTTTCAGCATTTGCCATTCCTATGCTATATCCCGTTAATGTTAGTCTTTCGTCTGCGTTGTCCTGCCTTAAAAGTATCCTGTATTCTGCACGTGAAGTAAACATTCTGTACGGTTCGTCAACTCCTTTTGTGACCAGGTCATCTATGAGTACCCCTATGTAAGCCTGGTCCCTGTTTAATATCAGGGGTTCTAGTTTATTGACCTTTTGGTGTGCATTGATTCCGGCCATTAATCCCTGTGCCGCCGCCTCTTCGTACCCTGTTGTGCCGTTGACCTGCCCTGCAAAAAACAAATTTTCAATTTTTTTTACCTCAAGCGTATGAAAAAGTTGTGTTGGGGGAAAATAATCATATTCTACCGCATATCCAGGGCTGTGAAATTTTGCGTTTTCCAGGCCCTTGATTTTGCGTACTGCCTGGAATTGAATTTCTATTGGGAGTGACGATGCAAATCCCTGTAAATAGTACTGGTTTGTATTCCACCCTTCCGGTTCGAGAAAAAGCTGGTGTTGCTCTTTATCCTCGAATGTTTTTAATTTATCCTCTATACTGGGACAATATCTGGGTCCTTTACCGCTGATCCTTCCTGCAAATAGCGGAGAGTCCTTGAATCCCTCTCTTAATTTTTCATGAACTGCAGCATTGGTATACACCATATAGCAGTCCATTTGTTTTTGTTTTTCCTGAATGGCGGACAGTGTGTTTAAAAAAGAAAATTTTTGAGGGGTCACGTCTCCTTTTTGTACCTGTAATGATGCAAACTCTACCGTTCTCCCGTCTATCCTGGGTGGCGTTCCGGTTTTCATGCGTTCTATCTGTATGCCACTTTCTAACAGTTGCTTACTCAGACCTAAAGCCGGCGTTTCTCCCATTCTCCCACCAGGTGTGGATTGCCATCCTATGAAAATCTTCCCGTTCAAAAAAGTTCCATTGGTGAGAATGACAGCCCGAGCATAGAATTCCTGCTGGAACTGCGTTTTCACACCAATTACCTTATTGCCTTCCAACAAAAGGGAAACAACCTGGTCCTGCCATATGTAAAGTTCCTCTGTGTTTTCCAGTATTTCTCTCCAGCTTATGGAATATAACATCCTGTCGCATTGTGCCCTAGGACTCCACATTGCCGGACCCTTTGAGCGGTTGAGCATTCTGAACTGTATGGTACTCCTGTCTGTAACAAGTCCCATTGCACCACCCATGGCATCTATCTCTCTTACAATCTGGCCTTTGGCAATACCTCCGACTGCAGGATTACACGACATCTGGGCCATTTTTGTTATGTCCATGGTTATGAGCAGGGTTTTGGATCCAAGCCTTGCTGCTGCATGGGCTGCTTCACATCCGGCATGACCTGCTCCCACTACAATTATGTCGTAATTGTATGTCATTTCAAGGGGTTGATTGTTATTCCGTTAAGCGCTGTGTCTTCTGCATTGCGCATTTTTTTTCTTTCCTTCGGCGTCCTGTCATTCAACCCTGCCATGTGAAGTATACCGTGAATGATTACCCTTAGTAATTCCTGTTCTTTCTTCTGTCCATATCTTTGAGCATTGAAAAAAACAGTTTCCGGATCAATAAAAATATCTCCACTCAGCCGCTTGCTTTCTTTTTCTGAATACGTGAACGTAATCACGTCTGTATAATGATCATGATCCAGGTATTTCTTGTTTAATTGGAGCATATACTCAGAATCGCAGAATATTAAACCTATGTCGCCTACCTGTTTCCCATAAGATTTAAGAACGTCGGATATCCACTTTTTTATGGCACGTCTGTTGCTTGCTTTAAAAGATGTATTGCTTGTGTAAAAAAGAATCATTCTGTTTTTAAATAACGCCGCAAAATTACTAAATTGTTTTTTAAATATTTTTTTTTACATTTGCAAGTCCTGATGGGCCATTAGCTCAGCTGGCTAGAGCGCTTGCATGGCATGCACGAGGTCGTCGGTTCGACTCCGACATGGTCCACACAATTAAATTATTTTAAATAATGGTACAGAAAAAAAGCCCTAAAGCAAATCTTGAAAACAAGAGAGTGCTTTTCATTGAGATCGGTCTGGTCTTTGCTCTTCTAATTGTTCTGGCTGCCTTTGAATACAAGACTTACGAAAAAAGCGCCAGTTTTATCGATACCGAGGTTAAGCAAGTCATTGAAGAGGAGCAAATCCCGGTAACGTTGGAAACACCTCCCCCTCCGCCCGAAACGGCACAACTCCCGGTTCTTTCAGATGCCATTGAAATCGTCGACGATGATATTACCATTGAAGATGACATTATCATTGAATCAGAAGATGACGCTACTTTTGCGGTAGAGATTCGCGATTATATCTCTTATACTCCGGAAGAAGTTGTAGAGGAAGAAGAAATTCCTGTTGCAATTGTAGAAGAAAAACCCACCTTCCTGGGTGGTGACGAGAACACTTTTACAAAATGGGTCTTCGATCGGATCGTTTATCCCGAGGTAGCAAAAGAAAACGGAGTTCAGGGCCGTGTTGTTCTTTCCTTTATTGTAGATGCCGACGGGTATGTCAAGAATGTCACCGTTCTTCGGGGAGTAGACCCGTCCATAGACAAAGAAGCTGTTCGCGTTGTATCTTCTTCACCCAGGTGGAAACCAGGCAGACAGCGTGATAAGAACGTTAGGGTGCGTTATAATTTCCCCCTGAATTTCCAGCTCAGATAGGAAGTCTGTGCTTTTTAGTACAAATTTTTTAAGCGCCCGTCATTAAGGGCGCTTTTTTTCACTTTATGGAAAGCGTTAAAGAACAAGACAAGGCTGTTTTTATAGGTATTATAAGACCCGGAACCGATACAGCGCAATTTGATGAATACCTGGATGAACTGGAATTTCTGGCAGATACAGCAGGTCTTGAGCGCGGAGGCCGTTTTTTTCAACGTCTAGAAAAGCCCCACCCCAATACCTATCTGGGTAGCGGGAAACTTCAGGAACTGGCTTCTTATATAAAAGCTGAAAACGTTTCCATTGCCGTTTTCGATGATGAATTGTCTCCTTCCCAATTGCGAAACCTGGATAGTGCTCTTGACTGCCGTATCCTTGACCGCACCAACCTCATTCTGGATATATTTGCCCGGCGTGCTAAAACCGCTTACGCCAAAACCCAGGTTGAACTGGCACAATACCAGTACCTGCTGCCCCGGCTAACGCGCATGTGGACACACCTTGAAAGACAACGCGGAGGTATTGGTATGCGTGGCCCGGGGGAATCACAGCTGGAAACAGACCGGCGCATTATTCTGGATAAAATTGCCCTGCTCAAAGATAAATTGCAGAAAATCGACCGCCAGATGATGTCCCAGAGGGGCAACAGGGGATCTCTGACCAGAATGGCACTGGTTGGCTACACTAATGTGGGCAAGAGCACGATCCTGAACCTTTTGGCAAAAACAGACGTGTTTGCGGAAAACAAACTGTTTGCGACACTGGATACGACCGTACGCAAAGTTGTTGTTGAAAACATACCTTTTCTGCTAAGCGACACGGTTGGTTTTATCCGAAAACTACCAACACAATTGGTGGAATCGTTCAAAAGCACGTTGGATGAAGTGCGTGAAAGCGATGTGCTGGTTCATGTTGTGGATGTATCGCATCCAAACTTTGAAGAGATGATGCACGTAGTCCAGGATACGCTACGGGACATTGGTTGTGCAGATAAGCCTGTTTATCTTGTTTTCAATAAAATTGACGCTTTTCAGGAACGCCCGACACCTGACGGCACATTCAGTCTTGAATCTTTTAAAAAAACATGGATTTCAAAATTGCATGATCCCTGTATTTTCATTTCTGCCAAGGAAAAAATCAACATTGATAAGTTTCGCCGGGATCTGTACGGCATGGCTGCCGAAGTTCAGGCTGGCAGATACCCCTTTGGGACGTTCTTGTGGTGATTTCAGGCATATTTTTTGCTAATACCTTGATAGGGACCATAATTAAAATGACCATAGCCATGGAAACAAAAAAAAAGCCCGCTTTTCACCGAAATCGGTTTTATCGTTGCTTTTGTTGTGGTCCTTGCTGCTTTTGAATACAAGATTTACAACAAAACAGCACGTTTTCTCAATGCCGGGGTAAAACAAGTCATTGAAGAGGAGCAGATCCCCATAACCCTGGAAACACCTCCTTCCCTGTCACAAACGGTACAGCTCCCAGTACTCTCCGATGCCATAGAAATCGTTGAAGATGACATTTTCATTGAAGATGACATGATCATTGAATACGAGGATGATGCTGCGTTTGCGGTAGAGATTCGCGACTATGTTGCGCCGGCTGCACAAGAGGAAATTGTTGAGGAAGATGAAATTCCTCTGGCCATTGTAGAAGAAAAACCCACATTCCAGGGCGGTGATGAAAACACTTTTACCAAATGGGTGCTGGAGCACATAGTTTATCCCCAGGTGGCCAAAGAAAACGGCGTTGCGGGCCGCGTTGTGCTTTCTTTCGTGGTAGATGCAGACGGTTATGTCAGGAATGTAAAAGTTCTGCGCGGAATCGACCCGCTCATTGACAAAGAGGCTGTTCGCGTTGTTTCTTCGTCCCCAAGATGGAAACCCGGCAGACAGCGGGACAGGAACGTAAGGGTGCCGTACAATTTCCCCATCAATTTCCAGCTTAATTAAACGTTGTTTTCACTTTTGCTGGTACAAAAATGATTAACGTTTACAATACAAGAACTCGCGATTAAGCCGGGCAATATGTGCAATCGTAATGTTTTTCGGGCATTCCATCTGACATGCCCCTGTATTGGTACAGGAGCCAAATCCCAGCTCATCCATCCTGGCCACCATGGCCCGCGCCCTGCGGCTTGCTTCCGGTTTACCCTGGGGCAGCAGGGAGAGTGCGCTCACCCTTGAAGCCACGAACAACATGGCCGACCGATTCTTGCAGGTAGCCACGCATGCCCCGCATCCGATACAGGCCGAGGCATCCATGCTTTCTTCTGCCTTCTCTTTGGTTATTAGTATGTTATGAGCTTCCGGCGCACTTCCCGTATTGGCGCTGATAAAACCGCCTGCCTGCAGAATTTTGTCAAAAGCCCTCCTGTCAACCATTAAGTCTTTTATCACGGGAAAAGCCCCGCAACGCCACGGTTCAACGGTAATGGTGCTGCCATCCCTGAAACGGCGCATATACAGCTGGCATGTGGTTATTTCCTGGTCCGGACCATGAGGTCTCCCGTTTATGTACAACCCACAGGCACCACAGATTCCTTCCCTGCAATCATGGTCAAAGGCGATTGTTTCCTGCCCCTGTGATACCAGACGATTGTTCAGGATGTCCAGCAATTCAAGGAACGATGTGTCTTCCGGTACCCCCTCCATTTTAAAATGCTGGAAATAACCCCTGGCCCCGGGGCCTGCCTGCCGCCAAATTTTCAACACGAAAAACATGTTACCGATATTTTCGTTCTGTCAGTTTAATATTATCGAATACAAGAGGTTCCTTATGCAGAAGCGGGGCTTTCCCTTCTCCCCGGTATTCCCAGGCAGCCACATAAGAGAAACGGCTGTCATCCCGCAGCGTTTCTCCTTCGTTTGTCTGGCTTTCTACACGAAAATGACCTCCGCACGATTCCTTGCGGTGCAATCCGTCTGTTTGCATTAACCGGGCTAATGTAAAATAGTCTTCAAGATGAATGGCTTTTTCCAGCTCCTGGTTCACTGTTGTGTGGTTGCCGGTTATACCGGCCTCATTCCAGAAATATTCCTCCAGAGATTCAATTTGGGGCATCAGTGAGGTCAATCCCTCCCCGGACCTTTCAATCCCAAGCCCTTCCCACATCAGGTCGCCCAATCTGCGGTGCACCGTATCAACAGGCACCCTGCCTTTTAAATCCATGAGCCGCTCTATGCGTTCCCGCACAGCCGCCCTTGCCTGCATGAATATATCCCATGCCGCATCGGGACATGGTTCGGCGGTTTTGTCGGCAAGGTAGGCGGGAAGTGTATAAGGCAGGATAAAAAAACCATCTGCAAGACCTTGCATCAGCGCCGAGGCCCCCAGGCGGTTTGCCCCGTGATCACTGAAATTTGCTTCTCCAATGGCAAACAAGCCTTCCACGGTGGTCATCAGATGGTAATCTACCCACAATCCGCCCATGGTATAATGAATGGCGGGATAGATCTGCATGGGTTCTTTCCACGGGTCTTCTCCCGTAATCTTTTCATACATTTGCAACAAATTCCCGTATTGGCTTTCTATGAATGCCTTACCGTGCTTTTCTATGGCCTGGGTTAAATCAAGATAGACGGCACGCCCGGTCCTGCTCACGCCCATGCCTGCGTCACAGCGTTCCCTGGCTGCCCGCGATGCCACATCCCTGGGAACCAGGTTCCCGTAGGCGGGATACCTGCGTTCCAGGTAATAATCCCTATTCTCTTCCTCAATGGCCGATGGCCTGATCCTGCCTTCCCGCAAAGCCCTGACGTCTTCTTCTCTGGCAGGCACCCATATTCTTCCGTGGTTTCGGAGCGATTCGCTCATCAGTGTTAGCTTGGACTGGTATTGGCCATGCACCGGAATGCATGTGGGATGTATCTGGACAAAACCGGGATTGGCAAAGAGAGCTCCCTTTTTCCAGCATTGTACCAGGGCCGAGCCATTGGAATTCATGGCATTGGTAGAAAGGTAGTAAACATTTCCGTATCCTCCCGAGGCAAGAACCACCGCATGGGCAGGGTAGGCGGTTACCCTTCCTGTGACCATATCCCGGGTGATGATCCCCCGGGCACGTCCATGTTCTGTCACCAGCTCCATCATTTGTTCCCGGCTATGGACCGTTACCTTCCCCCGGGCCACCTGCCTGTTAAGCGAAGAATAGGCCGCCAGCAGGAGCTGTTGTCCTGTCTGTCCCCTGGCATAAAATGTCCTGCTTACAAGTGAGCCGCCGAAAGACCTGTTGTCCAGATACCCGCCGTAATCCCTGGCAAAGGGGACCCCCAGGGCAACGCAATGATCAATGATGGCGTTACTCACCTGGGCAAGACGGTACACATTGGCCTCCCTGGAGCGGAAATCCCCGCCCCGCAACGTGTCCATGAAGAGTCGTTCTACCGAATCGTTGTCGTTCCGGTAATTCTTTGCCGCATTGATCCCCCCCTGGGCCGAGACCGAATGTGCCCTGCGCGGAGAATCGCTCATGCAAAACACATTCACGCGGTACCCCTGTTCGCCCAGGGCCGCTGCTGCCGAGGCTCCTGCAAGTCCCGTTCCCACCACGATAATATGCATCTTTTCCCTGTTAGCGGGAGACACCGCTTTCAGAGATTCTTTGCAGCGTGTCCATTTATGTTCCAGCGGACCTTCCGGGATTTTTGCATCAAGGATCGCAGACATGATAATTGGTTTGACATACAAAAATACAAAACAATGCCGAGATGCAATTTTTTCATAACTTCGTTGCATGAAACACTTGCTTTACATCGGAATTCTGGGACTATCCCTAACCCTGGCTTCCTGCGTGAATCCACAGGAAAATACTTCGCTGCGCACCGGCGCAGAAAACACAGAGGCTTACCTTTCCCTGCTCAAAGGAAAAAGGGTAGGGCTGCTTACCAACCACACAGCCCTTATAGAAGACAAACACCTGGTAGACAGCCTGCTCTCCCTGGGCGTGGATATAAGAATGATTTTTGCCCCGGAGCATGGTTTCAGGGGTAATGAAGACGCCGGCGCACAGATTGACCACCAGATTGATCCCAAAACCGGTATTCCCGTCATATCGGTTTATGGCCGCGGTGCGGTCCCCGCAGACAGCCTGATGCAGCAAATTGATATTGCCATTTTTGATATTCAGGACGTGGGACTTCGTTTTTATACCTACCTGTCTTCCCTGTATTACCTGATGGAAGCCTGCGCGGTGAACAACGTTCCCCTGCTTGTGCTGGACCGGCCCAACCCTAACGGTCACATGGCCTCGGGTCCTGTACTTGACATGCAATACCGTTCTTTTGTGGGGGTAATTCCCATACCTGTGGTACACGCCATGACGCTGGGGGAACTGGCCTGTATGATCAATGGGGAATTCTGGCTTCAAGACAGCCTGCAGGCACCCCTGACCGTTATTCCCTGCCTTAATTATACGCACCGGACCATTTATGAATTACCGGTAAAACCCTCACCCAACCTGCCCAACAACCGCTCCATCTACCTGTACCCCTCTATCTGCCTGTTCGAGGCAACTCCTGTAAGCCTGGGGCGTGGAACCGATTTTCCCTTCCAGGTATACGGACACCCTCAAATGGCCGGCCACGATTTTTCCTTTACTCCCCAATCCGTACCCGGGGCACGAAATCCAATTCAAAAGGACGTCCTTTGTTACGGGGTAGACCTTCGCACCTCTCCTCCCGATGAAGTGATCCGTGCCAGGGGATTTGACCTTCAATACGTGATAGATGCATACCGCAACCTGAATGAAAACGCAAAAATCGGTGATGAATTCTTTACCTCGTATTTTGAAAAGCTTGTTGGTGTGGACTATGTCCGCCCCATGATCCTCCAGGGAAAGACTGCCGATCAAATCGCAGCCCTCTGGGCTGATCAGCTGGAGGATTTTAAGGTGAAACGCAACCAATACCTGATCTATCCCCAATAATCATGAAAACCAGCTTAATTCTTTCTTTATGCCTGCTGCTGCTGTTGCCTGGCACCACATACGGTCAGGACAAAAAAGAAGAGCAGGTCAAATCCATTGTGGAAAGCGGACAATTTGTGATCCTCTTTGACAGGGCCAATCCCGCCACAGGAAGGTCCGTGATGCTTTCCCCATATTATGAAATGAGGTTTGACAGCACCCGCGTGTCTGCTTACCTGCCGTATTTCGGGCGGTCCCACACCGCTCCGGCCGATCCCCGCAAACTGGCCATAGAACTGGAAAATGCGGAAGTTCAAACCCAGACATCGTTTAACGAACGGAAAGGGTACACCATTGTCTTTACATCCAAAACAGAAACCAACGAAAACATTACATTCTATCTGAAAATCACTTTGAGCGGAATGGCAACCCTTTCTATTAACAGCAGTACCCGGCAAAGTATTACTTACCTGGGAAATTTGAAAATGTGACTATGAATACTTTACTCGCTTTGTTTATGACCTCCTTGCTCCATTTGATCCCGGCCCCTGTAGAAACAATTCCCCAGGATGGCTTTTTCCTCTTCAACGGGCAGACTTCCCTCTTCTTTCAGGAAGCAGCCCTGCCTTTGGCCCGGGAAGCAGCCGCCCTGTTCAGGGAAACCATAGAACCATCCACGGGAATTGTCATCAGAAACGTGAAAACCCGCCCCTTGTCCAACGCCCTCGTTTTTTCTTATGACCAATCCCTGCCCCCCGAGGGTTACACATTACTTGTAACAAAAGACTTTACAGAGATCGGAGCCGGCGATGCTGCAGGTTTTTTCTACGGTACGCAAACACTCCTGCAGTTGTTTCCTGCCAATGTATACCAACCTGTCTACCAACCGGATCAATACCTGCCCGCCCTTCAGGTTAAAATTCCCTGCGTTCAGATCAGGGACTACCCCAGATTTTCGCATCGCGGCATGATGCTGGATGTAAGCCGTCAGTTCTATACGGTTGAATACGTCAAACGTTTCATTGACTGGATGTCCAGGCACAAGCTGAACGTTTTTCACTGGCACCTTTCCGATGATAACGGCTGGCGTGTTGAAATAAAAAAATATCCTTTTCTGACCCAAAAAGGAGCCTGGCGCGGTCCGGGCCAGGTTCTGCCCACAACCTACGGCCATGCGGGAGAAAAGTACGGCGGCTTTTATACCCAGCAGGAAATCCGTCAGATCGTGGCCTATGCTGCAGAACGCCATATAGAGATCATCCCCGAAATTGACCTTCCGGGGCACTCTAAAGCCGCTATTGCAAGCTATCCCGACATCCTCTGCGACCTGACAGAAGAGGTGGAACTGAGCATCCAGGGGACCAGCAACAATGTCTGGTGCGCTTCGTATGAAAAAAATTACCAGATGCTGGATGATATTGTTCGTGAAATGGCCGCGCTCTTTCCTTCCCGGTATTTTCACATTGGAGGGGACGAAGTGGTCACCAGCCAGTGGGCCAGCTGTACACGCTGCACAGCGTACATGCACAAGCACCATATGGAAGATCCTGCCGGCATGCAGGCCTACTTTGCAGAGCGTATGCAGGGAATCCTCAATAAATACGAAAAAACACTGGTGGGGTGGGATGATATCATGGACGGTGATAACCTGGATCGGGAAAAAACCGTTGTACATGCCTGGAAGTCCATTGAAAAGATCACCCAGGCCGTTAACGGGGGTTACCGGGTCATTGCCCAGCCTGCCTCGCATTGTTACATTGACATGAAACACACCCCGGCAGAACGCGGCATGACATGGGCCTCTATCACCAATGTGGAGAAAGTGTATTCATTTGACCCCGTCCTGATGGCGGGAATTGACCCTGCCCGGGAAGAGCTGATTCTTGGCATCCAGGGAGGGTTGTGGTCCGAATTGATGGACAGGCCGGAGCGCATCGCAGAATACCAGGTGTATCCGCGGCTTTGTGCCCTTGCCGAGGTAGCGTGGAGTCCCCTGGCAAAAAAAGACTGGGAAGATTTCAATACCCGTCTTTCCCTTACACATTTTGACCGTTTGTATTTCATGGGCATCCGTTTTCGTGTCCCGCCCCCGCGCGCTGGTTACATGAACGGATACATAGTGGCAGAAAATGAATATCCGTGGATGGTCATGCGTTATACCAGCGACGGGTCCGATCCCTGCTCCCGCTCGTCTTTGTATACATCTCCCATTAAAACAGATCATCCTGAACCTTATCGCTTTGCGGCTTTTTTCAGGGACCATGTCCGGAGCATTGTGGTCCAGGCACATCTGCCCTATGACCGCAACCAGAAACCCGTTACCCGTGTCACCGGGAACCTGGAAATTAACAGGAGGACACCCCTTTCAAACCTGGGCGACAACAACCCTTCTACTTATGTGCAATGCTTTGGCCCGCTGCAGGAAGGACAATACCTTCAGTTTGCCTTTGAACAACCGGTTCATACACCCGGTATACTGGTCCGCACCGGTTTGCCCGGTGTAGATATTGACATGGTTGATTTTGCCCACGTGGAATATTCTTCCAACGGGGTTGACTTCAAACGCGCTGCCTGTGCCTGGGAAAACGGCGGATGCCGTTTTGTCCCCGATTCACCTGTGTTATCGGTCCGCCTTGTTATAGAGAAGGGTAATGATCCCCTGACTTTTTATTTGCAGGATCTCTGGATAGAAAAATAACAGACCGTTTATGGATTTACTTCGCTTTTATCTGAATGGAAAACCCCGGGAAATTGATTTTTCCCAACCGGAAAGCCCGCCACTTTCCTGCTCTGTCCTCCATTACCTGCGCCAGTATGAAAAATTGACGGGGACAAAAGAGGTGTGCGGGGCGGGAGATTGCGGAGCCTGCACGGTGGTCGTCGCCCACGCGGATGAAGTTACGGGGTCTGAAAAAAGGGTTTCGGCCGATTCCTGCCTCATGCGGCTTCCCCGGCTTCACGGAAAACATTTGCTTACCATAGAAGCCCCGCAACAATTACTGGATACTGCTCCCATCAGGGAGGCTTTTTTACGGGAAAGGGCAAGCCAGTGTGGTGTCTGCTCACCGGGAATGGTATTGTCTTCCTATATCCATTTGAAAAACCGCCTTCCCATGAACCAGGAGCAGATCAGGCGTTCTTTATCGGGAAACCTCTGCCGTTGTACCGGTTATCAATCCATTGTGGATGCCATGATTTCGCTGGACAGCAACTCCGGTATTAAGGCCGGAAGGGAAGAGCCCCTGGATTTTCCAGAGACAGAAAACAGGATGCATGTTTTTGTGCAGGGAAACAGTGCATACCTGCTCCCCCTTACCCTGGAAGATTTATATGCGGCCAGAAATAAATATCCCGGGGCGCGCATTGCCTCGGGCTTTACAGGCTCCTGCATGGACTACAAAGGCCCGGTCATTGATATTTCCCGGATACGTGAATTATTGCGGGTGCACGTATCAGACTCCGCTATTTCCCTGGGGGCGGGTTGCAGTTTTGAAACCATGAAAGAGCAAATGGGACCGCACTTTCCTTACATGATAACATACCTGGATTCCTTTGCTTCTTTACAGGTCCGGAACCAGGCGTCGATCGGAGGCAACATAGCCGACGGGTCTCCTGTCGGGGACACCATGCCGCTGTGCCTTGCACATGACGCTGTTTGTGTGGTCTGCGGGCCACGTGGGACACGTAGCATAAAGGCAGACCTTTTCACCACCGGATACCGTACGGTCGACCTGAGGTCAGATGAAGTATTGCTTGCCGTGGAATTTCCCATCCCCGCAGAAAAAACGTATCATTTTGCCCATAAGCAGTCAAGGCGCAAAAACATGGACATCAGTTCTGTTTCTTTTGCAGCCTCTGTCCGGGTGGAGGGAAAAACATGCAAATCGGTACGTCTGGCTTACGGCGGCATGGCGGCCGTTCCGGCACGTGCCCTGCACACAGAGCGTTTTCTCAAAGGGAAGGTGTTTTCCCGGGCCAATTGCCAGAAAGCCTCGGCCTGGCTTGAAAAAGACTTTTCCCCCATTTCCGATGTACGGGGAAGTGCCGCATACCGGATGGATGTGGCAAAAAATATGCTGATCCTTCTTTATGAATCATATAACGGGGAACATGACGGAAGATAAATTTACACAATACAGAGAAGCGGCACATCTGGCGGGTCAGACCCGCTACATTCCCGATCTGGAGCTTTATGAAGGAACGCTCAGGGGTTATGCCGTTTCGTCGCCCTACGCCCACGCACGCCTGCTTGAACTGGACGTACGTGCGGCACTGGCTTTCCCCGGTGTTGCAGCGGTGGTTACGGCAAGCGATATTCCGGGTCCCAATACGATGGCCCCCATCATAGAGGATGAACCCTGCCTGCTCCCGGTGGGCGGGATTTGCGGTTATCTGGGACACGTTGTATGCCTGGTGGCTGCCGACACCCTGGAGAACGCAAAAAAGGCGGCCTTGCTCATACAGTGGAAATGGGAGGTTTTGCCGCCTGTACTTTCGGTTGAGGAATCCCTGGAGAAAAAGCTTTTTTTATTCGAACCGCTGCATCTGATCAGGGGAAATACCCCGGAAACCATGGAGAAGGTTCCTTTCAGGGAAAAAGGGTCGCTACAGGCCGGGGGTCAGGAGCATTACTATTTTGAGCCCCACTCGGCTTATGCCGTTCCGCGGCACCAGGGAGGATTCTTTATCCGCGCATCTACACAGAACCCATCAGACAACCAGCGTTTTGCGGCCTCATTGCTCCAGCTCAGGGCCTCGGACATAGAAGTAGAGGCAGGCTGCATTGGTGGAGGTTTTGGAGGAAAACAGGCACAGGCCAACTGGTCGGTGGCCTGGTCTTCGCTGCTGGCCTGGAAAACAAACAAACCTATCCTTCTGATCCTGGAAAGGGACCAGGATTTCCGTATCTCGGGGAAGAGGCATCCCTTCAAAGCCACCTGGGATGTTGGTTTTGATCACCTGGGCAAGATCCTTGCCATCGACCTTTCCGTGGCTTTTGACTGCGGATGGTGTACCGATGTTTCCTATGCCGTTCTTCATCACAGCCTGTTCCACATTGACGGGGCTTATTTCATCCCCAACCTGAATGTGGTTTACTATCCCTGCAAGACAAATAAACCCAGCAACACGGCCTTCAGGGGCTTTGGGGTGCCCCAGGCCTTTTCCATCATAGAATCCATTGTAACGCAAATAGCCGGAGCCCTGGGAAAGGATCCGGCGGTGGTACGGTGGCAAAACTATTATGGCATAAAGAAAAACAACACAACACCGTGTAATATGCTGGTGGAAAACAACATCCTGCGTACAGCACATCGCCGGATGCTTGAAATGAGCCAATACAACGATTTGCGAAAACAGATCAAAGCCTTCAACCGAAAAAACGTTTCTATCAGACGCGGTCTGGCATTGGTTCCCGGTAAATTTGGCATTTCTTTCAATGAAAGTTTCCTGAACCAGGCAGGGGCGCTCATCAACATATACCGGGACGGGTCTGTGCTTATTCACATTCCGGGCACAGAAATGGGTCAGGGTCTTTACGATAAATCAAGAACCGTGGTATCAAGGGAACTGGGCGTTTCCATTGAAAATATCCGGATAAGTGATACATCCACCGCTGTCATTCCCAATACAACGTCCACGGCCGCGTCTACCGGAAGTGATTTTGCGGGCTCTGCGCTGAAAGATGCCTGTGATAAACTCAAAAAACGCCTTCATCCTATAGCGCTGGAAATGATGGGATTGGAAAAAGGCAAACTGGAGTGGAAAAACAACGCCATTACCTGTAAAGAAGTGGGCAAAAGAGTTACTTTCAATGAATTGGCACTAAATGCCTATATGTCCCTTGAATCTTTGAGTGAAAAGGGTTTCTATAAAAGAGAAGGAATAGGGTTTGAACTGGAAACCATGGAGGGCCGTCCTTACTGGTACTATGTGATGGGGTGCGCTGTTACCATGGTGGAATTGAACCTGCTGACCGGTGAATTCAGGGTCCCCGATGTATGGATCCTTCACGATTGCGGAGAATCCATAGACCAGGGAATTGACCTGGGGCAGATCCACGGCGCATTCATACAGGGAATGGGGTGGTGTACCCTGGAAAAGCTTATTACAAATGAAAAAGGACAACTGCTTACCAATTCCCTGGATAATTACAAGATCCCCGGGATTTATGAACTCCCCGAACATTTTCATATACGTTTATTCCCGGGAAACCCGGAACCGCGTAATATACATAATTCCAGAGCCATAGGTGAACCTCCGCTTATATATGCCCTTTCAGTGTGGCTTGCTCTTTGCGATGCCAGAGGGAAAATGCTCTCCCTGCCAGCCACCCGGGAAGAATTGATAAAACCTTTATACAATGAAAAATAACCTTCGTATCATACTATTTTGGGCGGTTTGTTGGGGACTGGCAGAAGCAGTAATCGGTTTTTTGCTCCATTTTGTAGAAAATTCTGCCGGGATCCTGCTTTACCCCTTCGGGGCCTATTGCCTGATCATGGCCTTCAAAAAAAGCGAAAGGAAGGTGATGGTCCCTGTATTGGTTACCCTGATAGCTGCCCTTTTCAAACTGAGCAACCTGGCGTTTACATCGCCCGAATTCCATTATAGGGTATACTTCCCTGTGATTGCAATACTTTCCGAAGGTTTGATCACTTCGGGCTTATTGTTTATAACCACACTGGTTCCTGTGCAAAACCTGTTGATTAAACCGGGTATAAAAAAATGACTTTTGTTCATAAATATTATTTTGTGGATAAACCGCAATTTTTACATTTTTTACCAACAGGGATATGAACATCATTTTTATTGGAATTAGTGCATAAATTATTGATTATTAATATTTAAGGTTTTATTTCAACATATCAACAAACATATAATAAACAATAGAAACCTTATAAGTAAAAATTATTTATATATTATTGCTTCATGGCAGATTTTGATCCCCACCTGAACAAGGAAACGATTGACAAGGATTTTGAAGAACAGATAAGACCCAGGGAATTTACCCAATTCTCGGGTCAGGATAAGATAACAGATAATCTAAAAGTATTTGTAAAAGCGGCAATGCTCAGGGATGAATCACTGGATCATGTACTTTTGCACGGCCCTCCCGGATTAGGGAAAACAACGCTTGCCCATATCATAGCCCATGAAATGGGGGTAGGAATGCGGATCACTTCGGGTCCGGTGCTCGATAAACCCGGTGACCTGGCGGGATTGCTTACAGGACTGGAGCCGAGGGATGTCCTTTTCATAGACGAGATTCACCGTCTATCCCCTGTAGTTGAGGAGTATCTGTATTCTGCCATGGAAGATTTTACCATTGACATCATGCTGGATAAAGGGCCGGGTGCCCGTTCGGTACAAATATCCCTGCAACCATTCACCCTGGTTGGGGCCACCACCAGGAGCGGTCTGCTCACTTCTCCGCTCAGGGCGCGTTTTGGCATACAATGTCATCTGGAATATTACGACGCCTCTGTGTTGCTGCAGATTGTGCTGCGGTCTGCATCCATACTGCAGGTGGAAATTGAAGAAAAGGCCGCCCGGGAAATTGCTTCCCGCAGCAGGGGAACACCCAGGATTGCCAATTCCCTGCTCAGAAGGGTGAGGGACTTTGCCCAGGTAAAAGGTTCAGGAAAGATAGACACATCCATAACGCAATATGCCCTTAATGCCCTCAATATTGATAAAAGGGGGCTGGACCAGATGGATAATAAAATATTATCCACCATCATCCACAAATTCAACGGAGGTCCTGTGGGTATAGGTACCATAGCTACTGCAGTAAGCGAGGAAGTAGGGACCCTGGAAGAAGTCTATGAACCTTTCCTTATCAAGGAAGGTTTTTTGCAGAGAACACCCAGGGGAAGAGAAGCAACAAAGCTCGCCTACGAGCACGTAGGAGTATTTCCAACAGAAACCAACACACTATTTTAAGAAGATTTGCCATGAAGAAAAGCCTTTTTTTTGCCGTTTTTAGCCTATTTCTTGTTTTCGTAACCATCCGGTCACAGGCATGCACCTCGGCTATCATAACGGGAAAAGTGACCGCTAACGGTAAGCCATTGTTATGGAAACACAGGGATACCGGCCAGGAACAAAACCGCATAGCTTATTTCAATACCGGAAAATATGATTTTCTGGCCCTTGTAGATGCTCCCGATAAAGGGGAAGCAGCATGGATTGGCACCAATAAGGCAGGTTTTTCCATTATGAATACAGCCTCCTACAATTTAAAGGATGATCAGGTGGAGGATATGGATCACGAAGGGAAACTCATGTTCAGGGCATTGGAAATTTGTGCAGATCTTGAGGATTTTGAACGTTTTCTGGATACGCTATCCAGACCCATGAGGGTAGAAGCCAATTTTGGTGTTATAGACGCTTTGGGAGGGGCTGCTTATTACGAGGTCAACAACCATTCCTGGGTTAAGGTAGACGCTAATGACCCCCGCAATGCGCCAAACGGGTACCTGGTTTATACCAATTTTTCCTACACCGGAAGAATAGGCCAGGGAGCGGGATACATGCGGTATATAACGGCCAGCGATCTTTTTTTGCAAAAATCGTCCTCCATGGATTTTACCCCGCAATGGATTTTCAGCCATGTTTCCCGCTCTTTTTACCATGCATTTCTGGGAATGGATCTTTGTGATCCTGTTTTTTCCCCGCAAAACGCAAAAGGATGGTTTATAGACCAGGACTTCATTCCCCGCCGCTCGAGCACCTGTTCTGTGGTGATAGAAGGGGTCAAGCCGGGGGAAGATCCTCTTAAAACCATCATGTGGACGGTGATGGGATATCCCCCCGCCGGAGTGTGTATTCCCCTGTGGGTGCAAATGGGAGCAAGCCAGCCCGCCCTGCTCCTGGGACAAGGGGAAAACAACCGTTCTCCCTTGTGTGAAAAAGCCGTTGCGCTCAAGCACCGGGTATTTTCCGTGGAAAGAGGAAACGGTCCGCGTTATATGCATTTTTCTTTAATTCATAACAGCCGGGGCACAGGCTTTATGCAGCAGCTTGCCATCCTGAAATCAATACTTTTTGAAAAATACGAAACACTTATTGCCACCCTTGAAAAAGAAGGTCTTACGGGAAAAAAACTGGCAAAAAACAAAGTAGAAGAGATGTACAAAGAAATCTCGGCCATGATCGAAGAAACGTATGACAGACTTTGATGTACGGGAAATACAGGCATTTCTTGAAAAAAAGCACAGCGAAAACGCAACGGAAAACCTATTGTTAAAAGGACTTGCCGGATCTGCCATCTATTTTCCCATTGCATCCTTAGTCAAAAAGGCACCCGGCAGGATCCATGTGCTGATACTTGAAAATTCAACAGAAGCTTCTTACGCATCCGCAGACCTTTCTGTTTTGCTGGGTTACCAGTGCGTGTATCTGTTCCCGGCTTCATACAGGGGAACAGGAAAAACAGCCAGGCCCGATGAGTCTTTCCAGGTGCAACGGACCATGGCCCTTGGCGCAGTTGCAGAATTTTACAGGAAACCTTCAGATATCCTGCTGGTAACTTATCCCAAAGCGCTGCAGGAGGGTATTCCTGAAAAAGAAATCCTGGAGACAGGATCTCTGGATATCCGGAAAGGCCAGATAATATCGCACCAGGAGATCAAAGAAATACTTTTTCAGGCACGATTCGAAAAAACCGACTTTGTCAGCGAACCGGGACAATTTGCTGTCAGGGGGAGTATTCTGGACGTTTTTTCCTATGCAGAAAACCGGCCCTGCAGGATCAATTTTTTTGGGGACCAGGTAGAAAACATCAGGATATTTGACCAGAATACCCAATTATCCATAGAAGAGCGCAACACTATAAGCATAATACCCCGGCTGGAAGGAGACCAGTCTTTGCTTGAAATGATTCAAGGCAATGCCCTGGTCTGGCTGTTCCACGAACAAGCCGTAAACATCCCGGCAAACATCCCGGTGATTGCCATAAATCCACTGACAGAAGAAGGACAGAAGATCCTTTACCAGACTACGCCCCAGCCGGTGATCAACAAGAATTTCGCCTTGCTTGTCAAAGACATTCAGACAAGAAAGGAAAAGGGATACCAGGTCTTTATCTTGAGTGAAAACCGGGCTCAGATAAGAAGACTGCAGGAAATTTTTCGAAGCCTGGACTGTCCTGACGATTTGGTACAGTACCAGGAATTTTCCTTACACGAAGGTTTTACAGACCATTACAATAAGATTAGCTATTATACAGACCACCAGCTATTCCAGCGTATTCACAGGGTATACCTGAGAAGGGCCGTACAAAAGAGCGAACAGATCACCATCAATGATCTGTCCGGGTTCAGGATAGGAGATTATGTGGTCCACATTGACCATGGGGTAGGGATATTCGCCGGCCTGGTCAAGATCAACAACAACGGAAAGGTTCAGGAAGCCGTCAAACTCATTTATCAGGACAACGATGCCCTGTACGTAAGCATTCACGGACTTCACAGAATTGCCAGGTTCAAAAGCAAAGACAGTGAACCGCCCAGGATATCCAGGCTGGGGAGCGGGGCCTGGAACAGAATCAAGCAACAAACCAAGAAAAAGGTAAAGGATATAGCCGGCGAGCTGATTAAACTCTATTCTGAAAGAACTGCTGCAAAAGGGTTTGCGTTCTCTGCAGATACCTATCTGCAAAACCAGCTGGAAGCTTCTTTTCTTTTTGAAGACACGCCGGACCAGCTCCTGGCAACACAACAGGTCAAGGAAGATATGGAAAAGCCCTATCCCATGGACCGTCTGATATGCGGGGATGTGGGATTTGGGAAAACAGAAGTTGCCATACGGGCTGCCTTTAAAGCCGTTACCGACGGAAAGCAGGTGGCCTTCCTGGTTCCCACAACCATTCTGGCCCTGCAGCATTACCAGACGGTCTGCGAGAGGCTGGCCGAATTTCCGGTTACAACCCAGTTCATTTCCCGCCTTAAAACACCTGCCCAGACTAAAGAAATTCTTCAGCAGCTCGAGGCGGGAACCATTGACATCATTATCGGGACACACCGGCTGCTCAACAAGGATGTGCTGTTTAAGGACCTCGGCCTACTTATCATTGATGAAGAACAAAAATTTGGCGTTGCAGCCAAGGAAAAGCTCAAACAGATGAAAGTCAATGTGGATACCCTGACCATGACGGCCACCCCCATACCCCGGACTTTGCAGTTTTCCCTGATGGGAGCCAGGGATTTATCCATCATGCAGACTCCGCCTTCCAATCGGCTTCCGATTCATACGGAAGTACAGGTTTTTGACCAGGAAATCATAGGAGAGGCCATAGACCGCGAACTTGAAAGGGGAGGGCAGATTTTTTTTGTCCACAACCGCATCATGGACATTGAAAATGTGGCCGATACCCTGCGGCAAATACGTCCCGGCCTAAGAATTTCGATTGTTCATGGACAAATGCCTCCCAGGGCCATGGAAAAAATCCTGCTCGATTTTATTTGTGGGGATTACGATTTATTGCTCTCCACCTCTATCATAGAAAACGGGATAGATATTCCCAATTGCAACACCATAATCATTAACCGGGCACACCGGTTCGGATTGAGCGACCTGCACCAGATGAGGGGCCGGGTAGGACGTTCCAACAGGAAAGCCTATTGTTACCTGCTGGTGCCCAAAGACGTCAACCTGGGAGAAGACGCCAAAAGAAGGCTTAAAGCGCTGGAATCCTTTACAGAATTGGGAAGCGGTCTTAACATTGCCATGCAGGATTTGGATATCCGCGGGGCCGGGAACCTGTTGGGGGGAGAACAAAGCGGTTTTATTCTCCAGATGGGCTTTGAAGCCTACCAGCGCATACTGGAAGAAGCTCTGGCCGAGCTGAATCCTGCATGTGAGGGAAAACCGGCAGCCGTCAATTGTACCATTGAAACAGACATTGAAGTAATGATTCCCGATGATTACATAGGGCAGGTTGCTGAAAAAATCCGGCTATACAAGGAATTGGACAACATAAAGGACGAAGACCGGCTGCAGCGTTTCTTTGCGTCCCTTGAAGACAGGTTCGGGCCCATACCGGAACAGTTCAGACAACTTGGATTTATTGTCAGGTTAAGGCAAATGGCCGCACGGACAGGATTTGAGCGTGTTGTGCTTAAAAACGGCATAATGCTTGCATATTTCATTTCAGACCAGCAGTCAGCGTATTACAAATCGAAACAATTTTCAGATATTCTGAATTATATATCATTGAATCCCAAAAATTTCCAGGTTAAGGAACAAAAAAATAAACTGTTTGTGAAAATACCTCATGTTAACAGTGTTGAAGCAGCGTACAATTTTTTTAAAATATTTGCAAAACCCTGAAAAAGTGCGACATTTGCAAGCTATGCAAAAAACAGGATTCCGGATTCTGGCTTTTTCCTGCCTGTTCCTGCTCATTGGAACGGCCAGAACTGCAGCACAGAACTTTACCGATGCATTAGGCACCTATACCCCCTATTCCATGTTTGGTGTGGGAGAGGTAACCAGACCGGGTACTTCCCTGAACAGAGGCATGGGCGGGATCGGAGCGGGATTGCGGGATAACCGCTACATCAACTACCTGAACCCGGCTTCGGCTTCATCACGTGATTCCCTGTCCTTTATGCTCGATTTTGGGTTGATGCAAAAAAATTTCATAAACACCGACGGAACACGCTCTTCTGCTTACAATGCCTTTAATATGCATCATATTATCCTGTCTTTTCCTGTATGGAAAAGTTCTGCCATGCAACTGGGAATCATCCCCTACAGCAACGTGGGATATCGCTTTGTAGAAGACGAATCCAGGGAAGACATCCTGGCAAACATAGGTTCTTTCCGCTATTTCCATTATGGACAGGGAAGCATAAACCAGGCCTTCGCTGCTTTTTCGGCCACTTTTTTCCGCCACCTGTCAGTAGGGGCCCAGGGCATGTTTTATTTCGGGAATATTGAAAAAAACGCACAGGCCGTATCCCTTTCTAATCCGGAATTATACGGGACACTGAAGACCGGCTATGACATTGTGATCGGATCATTTGGAGCGCAGTTTGGAGTGCAGGCTTTCGGAAATGTCTCTCCAGGCACCTCGTTTACGGTAGGCGCCACATTCCAGCCCGGGGCAAAACTCCGCGGAGATGTTACAAGGTTTGCTAAGGTAGAGAGGGGTTCCGTCATAGATACGGTTTATTCCATGATCAGCCAGGGGTCTCAAATGTCCATTCCCATGGAATGGACGGTGGGTTTTTCCATCCGCAAAAGGGACAAATGGGTTTTTGGGGCAGATTATACCCAATCAGACTGGAGAAAATCAAATTTTGCAGCAACCCCCGGGGTTCTTTTTGAACCGGCATTAAGCAGAACATTGAAAGCCGGGTTTGAATTTACCCCCGACCGATACAGCATCCGTTATTTTATGCGCCGGTGGACTTATCGTATGGGCGCTTATTACGACCAGTCCTACATGATGCTCAACGGGAATCAGGTTACGGCCATAGGGGTGACATTAGGATTTTCAGTGCCGGTATACCGCTGGTACAATTCCATAGGAGTATCTGTTGATGCGGGCCAGCGCGGAAATATTGAAAACAATCTTATCAGGGAAAGGTATATTATGTTAATTTTGAACTTTAATTTGCACGATATTTGGTTTATTAAGCATAGATACAATTAAAATACGCAAAAATGAAAAAAATCGGAATCCTATTTTCTTTGTTCATGTTCGCTTTTATAACGCAAAGCTATGCTCAGTCGGGAAAGTTTGGTGCTACACCGGAAGACAGCGTGGCGTGCGTAAGGTATTTGAATTTTTATAAAGAATACTACAAGAACGGGAACATGAAAGAAGCCCTTCCTTCCTGGAGGGGAGCACTTAAAGTATGTCCAAAAGGGGTAACACAATCCTTATATCAGGATGGGCAAAATATTATTAAATTCATGATTAACCAGACAAAAGACGATAAATACAGAAAAGAACTGGTTGATTCTCTCATCCTGATGTATGATATAAGAATTGAAAAATTCCCTGCCACAAAAGCCCGTTTAAGTGCCTATACATTCAAGGCTTATGACATGGCCACCTATTACAAGGGAGACGACATGAAAATTTTCGCGGCACTCCAGGATGTGGTTAAATTTGGAAAAGAACAAACAGATCAAAACATTCTTGTCCTTAACATGCAGTATGCATCCAGCCTTTTCAAGGAAGGAAAACTTACAGCAGAAGACGTTATTAACGTATATGAGCAGGGAAGCGCTTTGTTTGATAAAAAAAGCCAGGTTGATCAAAGCGAAGCCATGACAGAAGCCCGCAACAGTTTTGAAACGCTTTTTGCCGTCAGCGGAGTAGCAGATTGCGACAATCTGATTGCCCTGTTTGAGCCGCGCTTTGAACAGAATTGCACAGACATAAGCTATGTAAGACGTGTTGTACAATTGCTTTCTAATGCAGGATGTGAAAGTTCCGACCTGTTCTTCAATGCCGTTCAGAGCCTGTACAAAATAGAGCCGTCCTACAACTCGGCCTATTACCTGTACCGCTTGTGTTCGGCCCGGGATATCAACGATGATGCCGTCATGTTCCTCAAGAATGCCATCAATTCAGAGTCTGTAGACACCACAACTAAAGGTGAGTATTTACTGGAATTGGGCACTTTCTACTACAAAAAGATCAACAATTATACCGCTGCTGCACAGTACGCACTCCAGTCTTTTGAGTTCAACCCGGGATTAAAGGGAAAAGCTTACCTTTTGATGGGTCACATCTGGGCCATTGCAAAAGTCCGCGACGGAGAAATGCCCGATATTGATGCACGCGCCAATTTTTGGGTAGCTGTGGATTATTTTGTAAAAGCAAAACAGGCCGATCCTTCTCTTGAAGAAGAATGCGATCGCCTGATCAGCACCTACAGGCAGTATTTTCCCACCGTGGAAGAGGCTTTTATGCATGATTTGGCAGAAGGCTCTGCCTATACGGTAAGAGCTAACGGTTTGTCGGCTACGACAACTGTCAGAACAACAAAATAATGTTTTTTCCCCTCAGGAAAACAACAGTGATCATGGTAGCAACGGGCCTGTCTCTTGCTACCATATTTGTCTCGTGCAAAAACCGGATGAAAACGGTTGAATCTTTGGATAACCTGGACAGCATCCCTACACAGACTGTTCAGAACATGGAAGGATGGCAGGTCGAGGGAGGGCTTGTTATGGGCCGGCTTACCGCTCCCTATATGGAAAAATATTCACGCGGAACCGACCCCTATGAAATTTTCCCTTTTTCATTCCGCGTAGAAGTCTACACCAGGGAAGGGATACTTGAAACGGTGATCACGGCAGACAAAGCATTGCACCGTTCCGGGGAACAGCAGATCTGGATAGCTACAGGCAATGTGGTGATCAGGAACCTGCTCAAGGAAGAAACCATGGAAACAGACACCCTTTACTGGGACCAGCAACAGAAAAAAATCTATACACACTGTTATGTGCGGCTGACTTCACCCGATTTTTTTGCCCAGGGTTACGGCATGGAATCGGACGAAAGGGCCACTAACGCCAAAATCCTGAAACCGTTTGATTCTTACGGGTACATTCAAAAGGACACTTTGTCCAATGAAGAAAAAGAATTAACTTCGCGCCCTGAAATAGAACCAAAACCATAAAATTTACAAGATGGCACTCCTGGAAAAGATACGCGTAAAGATGGGTATTTTTATTACCGTACTTATTGCTATAGCATTAATTTCCTTTATTATTGACCCCGGCACGTTACAGTCGGCCATATCCATGTTTTCTTCCAAAAACGACGTGGGGAAGATGAACCAACAGGGCATTACCTATATGGAATACGTCAAAAAACTGGAAAATCTGAAAAACCTGCAACAGGCCATAACAGGAACAACCTCCCTGGATGAACAAAGCCAGCAAGCTGTGGAAGAGGGTACCTGGCAGACCTTCCTTAAGGACCTGGTGTATATGCCAGCAATGGAAAAGGCCGGCATTCGCCTTGGGGACGAAGAAATGTTTGATATGGTTCAGGGAAGGGATATTTCACCCGTTATCATTAACGATGCTGTGTTTCGCGGAGAGGACGGACAGTTTGACCGCTCACGCCTGACCATGTTTGTACAGAATGCCAGCGCAGAGCCAGACGGGATTTTGGGAATGTACTGGAATTTCCTGCAAGAGAACATGGAGACAGAAAGGTTGTTCACCAAATACAGCTCCCTGCTGGCCCAGAGCAATATCGTCACCCCGGTGGAACTGCGCAAGATCATGGAAGATAACAACATCACCTCGAACGTGAGCTTTTGCCTGACACCGGTATCCTTTGCCAGGGACACGACCATTACAATCACCCAACAGGAAATACGGCAGTATTACGAAGCGCACAAACACCAATACCGGCAGATAGCAACACGGGACATTGAATATGTGGTTTTCCCCATATTGCCTTCACCGGAAGACATTGCCCTGGCTCAGGCCAATATCGAAAAAGTATACGATGAATTTGTGGCATCCGATAATCTGCGCCTGTTCCTGGCCCGCAATTCAGATAAACCGCTGGATACGTATTACTACAAGAAAGGAGAATTGTCTTCTGTATCTGCCGCTCTGGACAGCTTTGCTTTCAGTGCCACCCGGCGCTCTGTGCTTCCCCCTTATAAGGAGAACGATTTTTTCCGCGCTGCCAGGATAGCCGATATCAAACAATTGCCCGATTCGGTATTTGTACACCACATATTATTGCAAAGAAGCAACAAAGAAGAGGCGGCTAAAGTGGCCGACAGCCTGATTGCCATACTCAACACCGCTCCCGGGCGTTTTCAGGAACTTGCCGCGGAGTTCTCGGCAGACAAGAACCCCAATGCCCTTCCGGGCGTTTTAGGCTGGTTTGACGGTCAAGCCTACATACCGGGCATGGAATCGGTATTTGAAGCGCCCCTTGAAAAACTCTTCACCATTGAAACTCAATACGGCCTGCATCTTGTCAAAGTAACTCAGCGCACGCGGTTGCACAAAAAGGTACAGCTTGCCGTTCTTGTAAAGGAAGCCGTTGCCGGGAAGGAAACATACCAGGCCATATATTCCGCGGCAAACAATTTATCTACACAAAGCCGGAATCTGGAAGAATTCAACCGGGTTGCCATGCAAAGCAACCTGATGGTCATCCCTGCCATGGGGATTACACAAGACGCCAGGACAATTTCCGGGTACGAGCATATGCGCGAAATGGTCCGCTGGGCCTTTGAGGCCAAATACGGAGCCGTTTCTCCGGTTATATCGGTAGACAATAAATATTTCTTTGTGGCAGCCGTAAACGGCATTCATGAAAAAGGAACAGCCACCCTGCAGGAAAAACAGGCCGAGATAGAATCCATCCTTACCCTGGAAAAGAAGATGGAACGCTCTTACCAGCAGATCCGCGAAGAACTGGCCGGCCATACATCGCTTGAATCCTGGGCAGAAGCTACCGGCAGGACCATTTCCACCCAGACCGCCATAGCCTTTGCATCCATGCAGCAGACAGACCCAAAATTTGCAGGCGCCGTCTCGGCAGCCGAGGAACAGAAACTGTACGGACCCTTCAAAGGCGAAATTGGCGTATATGTGTTCCGGGTAGATGAACGCCAGGACGGAGCCTACTACACAGAAAACGATGCATTGCAAAGTGCCGCCTATTATTCCAACGTGCAGATTCAGATGGTTCCTATGGTATTGCAGGAAAGTGCTAAAGTAGAAGATAACAGGGCCAGGTTCTTTTAGCGGCTGAAAAGAAAGTGCATGATATCCCCGTCCTGCACCACATAATTTTTTCCTTCCACAGCCATTTTGCCGGCTTCGCGGCAGGCAGCTTCGGAACCGTAACGCATGAAGTCATCAAATTTGATCACTTCTGCACGAATAAAACCATGCTCAAAATCAGTATGAATAAGCCCTGCAGCCTGCGGGGCTTTTGTTCCCTTGCGGTATGTCCAGGCCTTCACTTCCATGGGTCCTGCCGTGAAATAGGTTTCCAGTTCAAGCAACCTGAATGCAGCTTTGACAAGACGCGAAACCCCTGATTCCTGCAGCCCCATGGATTCGAGGAACATCTGCCGTTCCTGGTATGATTCCAGCTCTGCGATTTCTGATTCTATGCGTCCTGCCACGATCAGGTACTGTTCATTTTCCTTCTCCAGGACTTCGGCCACTTTACGGGTATACACATTGCCGTTTTGGGCCGACTTCTCATCCACATTGCAAACATAAAGCACCGGTTTGTTGGTCAGCAGGAACAATTCCCGGGCCATCCGTTCCTCTTCCTGATTGGCAGGCACCACAGTCCGGGCATTGTTGCCCCGGCTCAGGGCATCGCGGTAACGGACAAGCAAACCGGCCAGTTTGGCGGCCTGTTTATCCCAGCCGGTGACGGCCTGTTTCTGTACTTTTGCTATCCGGCTTTCTATTGTTTCCAGATCCCTTAGCTGCAATTCAGTATCAATGATTTCCTTATCCCGTACCGGATCAACCGATCCGTCCACATGCACCACGTCAGGATCGTCAAAACAGCGCAGGATGTGCAGGATGGCGTCAGTTTCCCTGATATTGGCCAAAAACTGGTTCCCAAGCCCCTCACCCTTGCTTGCGCCTTTGACCAGTCCGGCAATGTCCACAAAATCAACGGTTGCAGGGACAATACGTCCCGGATGGACCAGAGAAGCCAGTTGTTCCAGGCGGGTATCCGGCACCTGCGTCGAGCCCAGGTTTGGCTCAATGGTGCAGAAGGGAAAATTGGCAGCCTGTGCCTTGCCCGAAGAAACACAATTGAACAGGGTGGATTTGCCCACATTGGGCAGTCCTACAATACCACATTTGAGTGCCATACAAACAATGATTAAGATTGAAAGGGGCACAAAACTAATAACTTTTTTACGATTTGTCCTTTTTATCCCCTTAGGTATACATAACTTGGGTTCATGATACGGTTTATTTTTTGCCTGGTAATTTTCTGGAACGTGGAAAACTACTTTGATCCCTTAGACGATCCGGCAACCAATGACAACGATTTCACCATCAAAGGGAGCTATGCCTGGACCTGGCCCAGGTTTTATAAAAAACGCAATGACATTGTCAAAACCATCATCGCCTGCGGGCAGCAGGACGATGGAACGTGGGAGGCACCATGCATCATAGGGTTGTGCGAGATAGAAAATTTCTTTGTCCTCTTCCAGCTTATCAACGATACCCCGCTTTCACGTCTTGGTTACGGTATTATTCACCGGGATTCCCCGGATCCCCGCGGTATGGACGTGGCGCTCCTCTACAGGAAAGAACGATTCCGCCCCCAGGGTACCACCTTTTACAGGATACCCGACGGGAAAGGCGGTACCCTGGGGACAAGGGAAATCCTTTATGTCAGGGGAGTACTGGACCAGAGAGACACCCTTCATTTTTTTGTGAACCACTGGCCCTCCCGCCGGGGCGGAGCCGGGGCCCAAACCCACAGACAAGCCGCATCCAATATCCTTCAAAGGGTAGTTGACAGCATAGGCAATGCTTCTGCGGGGGCCCGGATCGTGGTTATGGGCGATTTCAACGATCCTCCGCAGGCAGCGACCCTGCAAAGCCTGGCCTCGGGCCGCCTGATAAACATATCTCCGCCGGATACGTATAAATACGCCGGTGCCTGGGAGTGCATGGACCAGTTCCTGGTCAGTTCTTCTTTGTACCGGGATCTGGAATATGTAAAAGTAGCACGGCTGCCGCATTTGCTGGAGCGCGACCAGACACACCTGGGTCACAAACCCAAACGAACCTATCAAGGGCCGGCCTATAAAGGCGGGATCAGTGACCACCTGCCGGTAACCTTAAAATTTATTACCTTTGCTTCTTATGGCATCTCAACCCGTAAAGACACCCCTGATGGAGCAGTATTTTGCCATTAAGGCAGATTATCCTGACGCCCTGATGCTTTTCAGGGTGGGTGACTTTTATGAAACATTTGGAGAGGACGCCATCAAAACATCAAAGGCGCTGGGCATAGTACTTACCCGCCGGGCCAACGGGTCGGCCTCCTCGGTAGAGTTGGCCGGATTTCCTTACCACGCCCTGGACACCTACCTGCCCAAATTGGTACGTGCCGGGTATAAGGTAGCTGTATGCGACCAGCTGGAAGACCCCAAACTGGCAAAAAAGATTGTTAAAAGAGGCATTACCGAGGTAGTCACCCCCGGACTTTCCTACAATCCCAGCCTGCTTGACGCTTCTGAGCACAACTTTCTGGCAAGTCTTTATCTGCACAGGGAAGGAACAGCTGAAACGGCAGGAATAGCTTTTACCGACATATCTACCGGCACCATCCAGATAGCCCAGGGAGACATGGCTTATACCGGCAGTCTTTTATCGCAATACGCCCCCCGGGAAATTCTGGTACAACGGGGAACCGAAAAATTCTGGAAATCCCGGACAGACCAACAGGTTTATTTCTCCACAATAGATGACTGGGCTTTTGTTCATGCTGCCGCCCGGGAAAAAGTGAAAACGCATTTTGGTGTAGACAGCCTGAAAGGATTCGGGGCTGAAAACCTTCCTTTGGCCATATCTGCCGTCGGGGCCATGCTTTTTTACCTGGAAATGAACAAGTATTCCAGTTACAGCCACCTGTGCACCCTGCAGCGCATAGACAAGGAACATTTTATGTGGCTTGACAAGTACAGTATCCGCAACCTGGAATTGTTCCCCCGTTCAGAAAACCACGAAAAAGGAGCCAGCCTGATAGAGGTTATAGACAAGACACGCACCCCCATGGGAGCCAGACTGCTTCGCCAGTGGCTGGTGATGCCCCTGCGCTCCCGCACAGCCATCGAAGAACGCCACAATGTGATATCATCCCTGCTGGAACAATGGGAACTGGCCGGTAAACTGGGCAAGTTGCTTTCTCAGACAGGTGATATGGAAAGGATAGTTTCCAGGGCTGCAGCCGGCAGGATCACTCCCCGGGAAGTAGCACAACTCAGGACCGGGCTAAAACAGGCTTCCCGGATAAAAACGCTGATCCAACAAATCCCGTCAGAAGATCCGGTACATGAACTGGCCGCCGGGCTGGACCACTGTACTGCATTGACAGACAAGCTGCAGCATATGATTGTTCCCTCACCCGCGGCACAACCCGGAAAAGGCCAGGTGATTGCCCCGGGAGTGGATCCTCAGCTGGACGAATTGCGCCATATCCTTTCGCACAACAAAGACTACTTGCAGCAAATGCAACAGCAGGCAGCCGGCCAGACGGGCATATCTTCCCTTAAAATAGGCTTTAACAACGTATTCGGGTATTATATAGAAGTCCGCAACACCCATAAAGACAAAGTGCCAGCGTCCTGGATTCGCAAACAGACTCTTGTAAACGCAGAGCGCTACATTACAGAAGAGCTCAAATCCTATGAAGAAAAAATACTCGGGGCCGAGGAAAAAATAGCACAGATTGAGCAGGACCTGTTTAACCAGGTGGTCGAAGCCATACGTGCAACCATACCTCCCATACAGCAGAACGCGCGCATCCTTGCCCGGCTCGACTGCCTCGTGGGTTTTGCCATTCTGGCCAGGGAACAAAAATATGCCAGACCCCGGATGCAAGATGACGATGTGATTGACATCCGCCAGGGGCGGCACCCGGTACTGGAAACACTCATGCCCCCAGGAGAAGCGTATGTCCCCAACGACGTGTACCTGGATAGCGGCGGGCAGCAGATCATCATTCTTACCGGACCCAACATGGCGGGAAAATCGGCCTTGCTGCGACAGACCGGACTCATCATGCTCCTGGCGCAGATAGGATCCTATGTTCCGGCCAAAGAAGCCAGCCTGGGGATCATAGATAAATTGTTTACCCGCGTGGGGGCTTCGGACAACATAGCCCGCAGGGAATCCACCTTTATGGTAGAGATGCTGGAATCGGCGGCCATCCTTAACAATGTGACCGACCGCTCCCTGGTGCTTTTTGACGAAATTGGACGCGGAACCAGCACCTACGACGGGATCTCCATAGCATGGGCCATCGTGGAATACCTGCACGAAAAGCCCGGGGCACGCGCAAGAACGCTTTTCGCCACCCACTACCACGAACTCAACCAAATGACAGAACAATATCCCCGGGTCAAAAATTTTCACATAGCCGTGAAAGAGCGGGGACAAAAGGTGCTATTTTTACGAAAAATGATTTCCGGGGGTGTAGAACACAGCTTTGGCATCCACGTGGCCACCATGGCCGGAATGCCTCGCAGGGTCATCCTCACGGCACAGGAAGTGCTCAAGATCATGGAGACCGGCAAAGAACGGCCGCCATCTCCCGAAAGACCCAGGCAACTTTCTTTCTTCCAGCTGGAAGATCCGCTGTTGCAGGCCCTCAAAAGAGACATCGAATCTATTGACATAAACAGATTAACGCCCCTGGAAGCATTTGATGCCTTACGGGAATTGAAAAGAAAAATCGGACAAAAAGAATGAAAAAGATCTTCAGAAGCATCAACATCTTCTTTAAACTGCTGGGTGAAAGTTTTGTAATGGCCTATGATTCAGTCAAGGGAGATAAATTCAGGGCCTTTCTCTCCCTACTGGGGGTAACCATCGGTATCTTTTCCATTGTAGCCGTCTTCACGGCTATCGAGGCTCTGGAAAAAAATGTCCGGAACATGTTTTCCGCGCTGGGAACCGATGTAGTTTACATCGATAAATTTTCCTGGGAAGCCTTTGCAGAAGAGGGAGGTTTTAAATGGTGGGAATACAGACAGCGTCCCAACAACACGTATGAAGAATTTGTTTTCCTTCAAAAATCGCTGACGCACGCAGACATGCTGGCCCTTTCTGTCTACACGTCAACCAATGTGAGCTATGAACGCAACACCATTCGCAACGCGGGAGTCCAGGGGGTAACCTATGACTGGAACAAGATCTCTTATTTTGAGATTGGGGAAGGCCGTTATTTCACCCCCGCCGAAGCATCCGAAAACATCCCGCTGGTGGTGATTGGCCAGAACGTGGCCGATGAGTTATTCCCCGCAGGAATATCACCGGTCGGCAGCAACATTAAGATCGGGGGTTTTACCACCCGCGTGATTGGCGTTATCAAGAAAAAAGGCGAATCCCTGTTTGACCCCATAAGCTATGACGATGCCGTCATCATTCCCATGCCTTTTATCCGCAACTTCCTGGACCTGAGAAATACGTCCCCCAGCATAGTGGTACACAAGGATCCCGTGGCCGATGAGGAGGAATTTATGGCCGAGCTGCGCAATGCCATGCGGGCAGTTCGCCGCCTTAAGCCCATTCAGAAAGACAACTTTGCCCTGAACCGGATGTCGTTCCTGGACGATGCCCTGTCTCAGCTTTTCAACGTCATTTCACTGGCCGGCTGGGTGATCGGTGGCTTTTCCATTCTCATTGGAGCTTTTGGTGTGGCCAATATCATGTTTGTTTCCGTTAAGGAAAGGACCCATATCATAGGCATTGAAAAAGCCATGGGGGCCAAAAGCTCCTTTGTGCTGACCCAATTCCTTTTTGAAGCCGTACTGCTGGCTATTCTGGGGGGGCTCATAGGGATCCTTATCGTATGGGGCCTTACCGTTTTTGTCACCCACCGCTATGATTTTGTGATGACCATGTCTGTGGGCAACGTAATGCGCGGGGTGCTGATATCGGGGCTGGTAGGTGTTGTGGCAGGCTTTATCCCGTCCCTGCAGGCCGCCAGGATGAACCCCGTGGATGCTATGAACCAGCATTGAGAACGGCGGCCACCTGCTGCGTCAGTTGAATGAATTCCTCCACTCCCAATTGCTCGGGTCGTTGTCCCGACAAGGGCGAGGTAAAATTGGTTTTTTCACCCAATAACGATTTCAGGCTGTTGTGAATGGTTTTCCGGCGCTGGTTGAAAGTTGCCCGGACCACTTTGCGGAACAAATCTTCGGGGCACCCCAGGGAAGTCCTGTCATTGCGGGTAAGGCGGATAACACCCGACTGCACCTTTGGCGGAGGGGTAAAAGCACCGGCAGGCACGGTAAATAAATATTGCGTATCGTACCAGGTCTGCAACAGTACGCTCAGGATCCCGTAGGTTTTTGATCCCGGGGGAGCACAAAACCTTTCGGCCACCTCTTTCTGGAGCATGCCCACGATCCTGGGGACCGATCCGCGCCATTCCAGCACCCTGAAGAAGATTTGTGAAGAAATATTGTAAGGAAAATTTCCTATCAGAGAAAATTCGTGCGGAAAAACAGAACGGGATACCGTGAGAAAATCACCGGTAATGAGCCGGTCACCCAGGCCGGGGTATTTTTTTTGCAGAAAAGCCACCGATTCCCTGTCCAGTTCTATGGCATAGTAGTCAATACCCGGTTTTTCCAGCAGAAAAGACGTAAGAACACCCGTTCCCGGTCCCACTTCCACTACTGCGCATCCCTGTCCGGTCATTGTTCCTGTACCCGGCAATAAACTTTCTACTATGCGCCAGGCAACCTGGCGGTCGTTGAGAAAATGTTGTCCCAGTGATTTTTTAGGCCTTACTTCCATGACGATGCAAAGGTAGTTTTTATACCTTTACAGAAATTTAACACTTTAATCTATGAAAAGAACTGTCATTATTTTGGCCGCACTGCTGGTCCTGGTCTCCTGTTCCGGCTACAGGGCACACAAAGCGGATATCCGCCTGGATGAACTTGGGAAGGAACTCAATGCGGTGGGATTGTCAGTTGCCGTGATTTGCGATAACCAGGTGGTATATACCGGGGCAACCGGTTTCAAAAACCTGGAAACCGGCGAGCCCCTGGATTCATCCCATTTGATGCGTATAGCCTCCATATCAAAAAGCTTTACCGCCACTGCCATAATGCAGCTTTATGAAGCGGGTTGTTTTGACCTGGATGATGACATTGGAAAAGCGCTCGGCTTCCCGGTAAGGAACCCCCTTTACCCGGACATACCCATCACATACAGGATGCTGCTTTCCCATACTTCCAGCCTGAGCGACAGTGCCGGCTACTTTACCCTTGACGTGATCCGCCCTGATATCACCGGGGACGTGTCGCGATCCTTCAATGCCTATGCACCCGGAACCGGCTATCAATATTGCAACCTGGGGTTCAACACCCTGGGGACCCTTGTGGAGATCCATTCAGGGGAACGCTTTGACCAATACGTCCGGTATAATATACTGGAACCACTTGGAGTCTATGCCTCGTTCAATGTTAACGACCTGGACACCACCCGTTTTGCCACCATTTATACGTTTCAGCAAGGGCAGTTTATACCCCAGCCGCAGGCATATAATTCCAGAATAAGTGACATTGAGAATTATGTGATGGACTCCTCTACGGTTATCTTTTCCCCTACCGGAGGTCTTAAGATCAGTGCCCCTGATCTGGCACGCCAGGCATTGGTACAGATCAACGACGGGACCCTGGACGGCCGGGAAGTGCTTACCCCGCAAAGCGTGGCACTCATGCAGACGCCCCTAAGCCCGGGAGGCCCGGATTCTGCGGATACAGGCCTTGGATACGGATTTGCCCTGCAAAAGACCGACAAACTGATAGAAGGAGAAATCATGACCGGGCATACCGGAAGCGCTTATGGACTTTTCTCGGCTATGTTCTTTGAAAAGGATAAGAAATTTGGATTCATTGTCCTATGCAACGGCTGTGATACGTCAATCCCCCGCAGGGAAAACGGATTCATGCCCGTTCAGACAGACGTGATCAACGCCCTGTACGACATCTTTATCCGGTAAGGGCCTGTGCCCTTTATTTAAGACCCAGTTCCTTTTTTTGCAAGGCATCAATTTCGGCGGGAGCATCTATCATGACATCCCTGCCGGAATTGTTTTTTGGGAATGCGATGAAATCGCGAATGCTTTCCGAACCGCCAAAGAGCGAACACAAGCGGTCAAATCCGAAGGCAATTCCTCCATGCGGGGGCGCCCCAAAGCGGAAGGCATCAATGATGAAAGAAAATTTGGCATTGACTTCTTCAGGACCCATGCCCAGTATCTGAAACATTCTTTCCTGCATACGGGCATCATGTATCCTTATGGATCCTCCGCCAATTTCGGTACCGTTAAGCACCAAATCGTAAGCGTTGGCATTTACGCGCTCCAGGTCACGGGAATCGTCGCTGTAGAATTTGTCCAGGTCTTCCGGTTTGGGGGCGGTAAAGGGATGATGTTTGGCGTAGAACCGTTGTGTTTCTTCATCCCATTCCAGCAACGGGAAGTCGTACACCCATAAAGGAGCAAAAACGTCTTTATTCCTCAATCCCAGCCGGTTGCCCATTTCCAGACGCAAGCTCCCCAGCGCTTCCCGGGTTTTGGTTTTCTTTCCGCTCATTACCAGCAACAAGTCGCCGTCTGTTGTCCCGCACAACCCTCCCCAGCGGGCCAGCGCCTGCTGGTCAAAATATTTGTCCACAGATGATTTATAGACCATCAATCCATCGCCTTCTGCCAGGCAGCGCACATAAACCAATCCGGAACCGCCTATCTGCGGTCGCTTCACCCATTCTGTAAGTTCATCCAGCTGTTTTCTGGTGTACCCGGCTGCCCCCTTGACGCATATGGCCCCCACATAGTCAGCGTTCCGAAAGACGCCGAATCCGGTGTCTCTTGTAAGGGGGGTAAGATCGTTTATCAACATATCAAACCGTATGTCGGGCTTATCACTGCCGTATTTTTCCATAGCAGTCTGGTAGGACATGCGGGGCAGGGGAGCAGGTATTTCAATATCCAGTACAGTTTTAAACAGGTGGCAGATCAATCCTTCAAATTGTGCCAGGACATCGTCCCGTTCCACAAAAGACATTTCACAGTCTATCTGGGTGAATTCGGGTTGCCGGTCTGCCCTCAGGTCCTCGTCCCGGAAACAGCGTACAATCTGAAAATATTTGTCGTACCCGGCAATCATGAGCAACTGCTTGAATTGTTGCGGACTCTGCGGCAAGGCATAAAACTGTCCCTGGTTCATGCGTGAGGGAACGACAAAATCCCGGGCTCCTTCCGGGGTCGATTTGATCAGAAAGGGAGTTTCTATCTCCAGAAACCCGCCACCACTCAGATAACTGCGTGTCTGCTGCGCTATGCGGTGCCTGAGCATCATGGCTTGTTGCAACGGGGGCCTGCGCAGGTCCAGGTATCGGTAACGGGCGCGCAGCTCTTCCCCGCCATCGGAGTTTTCCTCTATCGTGAAAGGCGGTATTTGCGCAGGATTCAGCACCTGTATCCCGCTCAGGGAAATCTCAATTTCTCCGGTAGGTATCTTCGGATTCTTGCTGCTTCGCTCCACCACCATTCCCTCTGCCTTGATAACATACTCGCGGCCCAGCGATTCGGCCGTATCTTTTACCGCGGCGGGGGAATCTTCTTTCACCACCAGCTGGGTAATCCCGTACCGGTCACGCAGGTCTATGAAAGTCATCCCGCCCAGTTTTCTTATCCGTTGTACCCACCCGGCCAGGGTAACCTGCCGGCCTGTACATGATAGGTCAAGTTCGCCGCATGTGTGTGTCCTGTACATATCGTTAGTTTTATGCCCGCAAAGGTAAATAGAAAATGGCTACCTTTGCTTTGCCATGAAAAACTATTTGGATCTGCTGCAACACATACTGGAGCACGGGACAGACAAAGAAGACAGGACCGGGACGGGCACGCGGAGCGTGTTTGGATACCAGCTGCGCTGTCCCCTGGAAGAAGGGTTTCCGCTGCTTACCACCAAAAAGGTTCACCTCAAATCCATCATTTATGAGCTGTTATGGTTCCTGCGCGGAGACACCAATGTTGCCTACCTTAACGACAACGGAGTAACCATATGGGATGAATGGGCAGACCAGCGGGGAGACCTGGGTCCGGTCTACGGGAAACAATGGCGTTCCTGGGAAACAGCAAAAGGACAAACCGTTGACCAGATAGCATCGCTTATTGAAGGCTTACAATCAAACCCCAATGGAAGACGCCACATTGTCAGCGCATGGAATGTGGGGGAAATTCCCCGGATGGCACTTCCGCCCTGTCACGTTCTCTTCCAGTTCTATGTCGCAGACGGAAGACTTTCCTGTCAGCTTTACCAGCGCAGTGCCGATGTTTTTCTGGGCGTCCCTTTCAACATTGCTTCCTATTCTTTGCTTACCCTTATGGTGGCTCAGGTGTGTGGGTACAAACCGGGGGATTATATCCACACGTTCGGGGATGTGCATATTTACAAAAACCACACAGACCAGGTACGCCTGCAACTTTCACGGACTCCCCGGCCGCTGCCGCAGATGGTTCTGAATCCGGAACGTCGTGATATTTTTGGATTTGAATACACCGATTTTTCCCTCCTGAATTACAATCCCCATCCCGCTATCAAAGCCCCGGTTGCCGTATGAACAAACAGAATATCAACCGCTCCTTCAGACTATCGCTGATTGCCGTGCTGGGCCCTTCAGGGGAACTGGGCGTTCGCAACGGGTTGTTGTGGCACATTACCGAAGACCTCAGGCATTTCAAGTCCCTGACCCTGGGACATACCGTGATCATGGGCCGCAGGACTTACGAATCGCTAGGAAAACCCCTGCCCGGACGCAACAACGTAGTGATTTCCCGCTCCGGGAAAAAGCTGGAAGAAGTACTGGCGACACTAAACGATCAGACAGAAGTGTTCATTATTGGAGGGGCTCAGATCTACCGGCAAACCATGCCCCTGGCAGACAGGCTTTACATCACCCACGTGCAGGCTCCGCTGCCCCCAGATGGAGCCGATGTGTTTTTCCCGACCATAGATCCCCTGGTCTGGCAGGAGGTATCGCGCCAGGATTTTTCAAGGGGAGCTACTTTTCCGTATCCTTTTTCTTTCGTAACATACCAACGCCGGCAAACACAACCGCAGCCAGCAATGCCAGCAGCAAGGCCGAGGAACTGATGCGTGAAATCAGTATACCCGTTGTGTAGGAAGCAGGAAGGTAAGTAAAACGTATCCGGTGTTCCCCGGCAGGCACATATAAAGTGCGGGTGATGTAATTGGACCGCAGGATGGGCACCTCTTCCCCGTCTATCCAGGCTTTCCACCCTTTGGGATAAAAAACCTCTCCAAAAACCACAATCCCGTCCTTTTCCATGGAAGCCTTGTATTCGAGCGTATTGGGAGAATAAGACGTTAATGTGACAGCCGATTCCGACGGGCTGGCAGCCTGAACCCATTCCACCGGGGCATCACGCATAACAGCCGTTGTCCGCAGATCGGTGCGGGAAAGGGCTTCAAGCTCTTCCAGGTTGCTTTCTGCACCCGTAATGGAAGACACCACCCAGGCATTTCCCAGGGCATGAGGATTCACAACCGGCGCACCGTCTTTGGAAAGGATAACATACCGCGTGTTTAGCAGGTTCATGACCGGGGTGCGGGTCTGTGTCCCCTGCCAGGCAAATATGGCTGAAGCCTCGTCCAGCGTCTGGCACTGGCTCAGCTTGTCTATGAAATACTGCATTTCAGGTACCAGGTGGCGGTCTATCACGTCCTGGTACCGTTGCAGCTTGGCCGCATTGTATCCACCTATGGATTTGTGGTGATAACTGGGGCGGGAGTCCGAAAAAGGATTTCCGGTAAGATCCAGTACGCGGTAATACAAATCCGGGTCCTCCTTTATAAGCTTATCTACAGGCCTTTCTGCGAACTGGGTGCTGTAATGGCCGGGGGTAACAAAATGCGAATCGTTTAAATACCTTCTGGCAGCAGGCAGGTAATCCACCATAAGCAGGATACCCAGGGCTGCAATCGCCCATGACTGTTTTATTTTTTTATTGATACCCAGCCAGATAATAACGGCAGCGGCCGCTATCAGAAAGGCAGAGCGGAGGGCATCCTGGCGTAGCAACCCTTTACGGTCTGCCACAAGGGCGGGGATCAGTTCTCCTGGGAGCGAGGCATCGGATGGTCCTGTAAAAGAACCGGCCAGGGAAGGCACCAGGGCAAATACCAGGCACAGTCCGGCGGTAATGCCCAGACTCCAGTAAATGGCCCTTGTCGATTTTTGCCCGGGGTATTGATTTTCCAGCAGGGTCCATACGGCATAAATGCCCAGCACCGGTACCACCATCTGCCAGATGACCAGGATCATGCTCACCGTGCGGAACTTGTTATAAAGGGGAATATACCGGAAAAACAGCGCAGAAAACCACTCCAGGTGGTATCCCCAGGACAGCAGCAGCGCCAGTACGCAAACCCCGGCCAGTGCCCATTTCAGAGGCCCTTTAACCAGGATCAGCCCCAACACGAAAAAGAAGAGCATAATGGCTCCCATATACATGGGACCTGCGGTGAAGGGTTGTTCTCCCCAGTAAAGGGGCATGTTGGAAATTATGCTGTTGGGGTTATATCCCATGCCCGAAAGTTTTTCATAGGTGTGTGAATCCTTGTCCAGCGCCCCCACAGATGGACCGCCATAGAAATCGGGAATCATCATATTGAAGGACTCCATCCTGGAATAACTCCACTGCGTGGCATAGTCCATATCAAGCCCTTTGCGGGGTGTATCGCCCTCCGGAGTTTCCAGTTCAGATCCGCCGCGCATGGAATACCTTGTATATTCATAAGTGGGTAGCAGGTGATTTGCCGAGGTGGCCAATCCCAGCAATCCGGCAGCAACCAGCAACACCGTGGTTCGTACAAAATGTGGCACCCTGTGCCCGATAATGGCTTCTGCCAGCAAACCGCCTACGGTAAAGACCATGATGAATCCCAGGTAATAGGTGATTTGCGGATGATTGGCAGCTACCTGGAAACTTACGGTCAGGGCAAAAAACAAGGCTCCCGTCAATGCGTTTTTGCGGTATGCATACGCCAGTGAAGCCAACACCCAGGGCATGTAGGCAATGGCAATCATCTTGGTTACATGCCCAGCCTGTATGATCTGCATATTGTAAGCACAGAAAGTTATGGCCAGGGCTCCCCCTATGGCCAGCCACCCGTTTACCCCCAGAGCAAGAAACAGAAGAAACCCGCCCACAAGAGACAGGAACAGGTAAGAGGCCGGCGCTGCACCCGCTTCCAGAACGCGGCTGATGACCCGGGTGTAATTGCCCCGTGTGACTTTGTTAATGGTCACGGTAGGCATACCGCTGAACATAGCGTTGGTCCAGCGGGCTTCATCTTCATGCGTCTGATTGTACTCTTTGGCTTCTCTGGCCATGGCCTGCCAGGCCGTAATATCTCCCTGGTTGAGGATTTTACCCTGAAAAACCTGTGGAACAAAGCCGTAGGCAATGGCCATAAACAGCACGGCGGCTACCGGGTAAACGAGCCATTTTTTAACGGGAATTTTCTGCATAACACGCGTATTTTATAACAAAGGTAAAAAGAAAGGGCGTATATTTGTGTAAAACCGGCTCTTTATGAAACGTGACGAATTTTCAGGATTTTTCGGTGTCCTGGTGGCCACGGTGGGTTCTGCTGTGGGACTGGGTAACCTTTGGCGCTTCCCATACCTGGTGGGACAAAACGGAGGAGCTGCCTTTATCCTCATTTATCTTGCTTTTGTACTGGTGATCTGCCTGCCCATAATGATCTCCGAATTCATTATCGGCCGCCGGACCCAGGCCAACACCGTCAAAGCGTTCCAGATGCTGGCCCCCCGTACTCCCTGGGGCGCCGTGGGCATTGTGGGTGTTGTCGCCGCTTTTTGCATTTTGGCTTTTTATACCGTTGTGGGGGGCTGGACAATGGATTACATTTTCCGCTCCGTGATCCACGTCTTTTCCACCCCCGATGCCTCTGCCATAGAAAGCCAGTTTGCAGCCCTGGTTACATCCCCAATCCGGCCCATATTCTGGACAATACTGTTTATCCTGCTCAGCGCCCTGATAGTCATGTCCGGCATCAAGAAAGGAATTGAGAAATATTCCAGGATCATGATGCCCTTTTTGTTTTTCATGGTTGTCATTCTGATGATCCGTTCCGTCACCCTCCCGGGGGCAGAAAAAGGAATTTTATTTTTGGTAAAACCGGATTTTTCCAAAATCAATACCCAGGTAGCCCTGGCTGCCCTGGGTCAGGCCTTTTTTTCGCTCAGTCTGGGCATGGGCTGCATGATCACCTATGGTTCGTACATCCCCAAAAGGGAAAATCTGACCAAACTGGCCTTTACTACGGCCATGTCAGATACCCTGTTTGCCATACTGGCCGGACTGGCCATTATGCCGGCCGTGTTCTCCTTCGGGATATCGCCGCAGGAAGGTCCCGGACTCGTTTTTATTGTTCTTCCACGAATCTTTGCCCAGATACCGCTGGGGAACATTTTTGCCGTTATGTTTTACCTGATCCTGTTCATAGCGGCCATCACCTCGTCCATATCGCTGCTCGAGGTGGTGACTGCCTATATTACAGAAAAGTTGAAAATGAAACGGAAAACAGCTGTAGCCATCATATCGGCTTTGGTGGCGGTCTGTGCTTCTTTCAGTTCCCTGTCTCAGGGCGTATTGCAGCACGTGAAAATATTTGGGAAATCCATATTTGATTTCTTTGACTACCTCTCTGCCAATATACTCCTGCCTCTTGGCGGCTTGTCCATTGTCCTGTTTGTGGGGTGGTACATCAAGAAGTCAACTGTCTATGATGAATTTACAAATCAGGGTACCCTTAAGGGCACCCTGTTCCGCGCTTATTATTTTCTCATACGTTATGTGGCCCCCGTTGCGATAGCGGCCGTATTTGTGGATCTTATCGTACGGTAATACCCAGGTGCCAGTTCCCATTATAACCCAGGTCCACCAAAGAGGTAGTGGTCTGGTCTCCTTCTCCTGAACTCAGCAGCAACAGGTTGCCACCCTCCTGGGCGGGTCCATCCCCGTCTGTCATTAATACAGGGGTGGCTCCCTGTTGTTTTATGATCATATTCAGGATCACCCCGTCGCCTTCCTGGATCTGCACATTGTAATTTTCCGTTACAAAAGTTTTGATCAGATCCCATTGACCGGAAGCCTTGATGGCATCGACAAAATATTTTTTCAGGTTGAAAGTGCTTTGAGGCACCAGGTTTGTCCGGGCGACCGACGGGTCCTGGATCATGACAACACGTCGTGAAAGCGTTTCAATGAACTCCAGGAACTTCATGGGGTCATCCGGCTGCGTGGGATTGCCTTCTTCATCTATCAGAGAAAGGAAGATCTCATAGATACGGGTCAGCTGGTCCTGATCCTTTGCTGCTATGACAATGGAAGAAGTAGTGTCCATGGGACATAACAGGACGTTTTCCATGTTTTTTCCTTTCCAGTTGCTTACAAAACCGGGGGTCATCTGTACCAGCACCATGACATCGTCATTGGCAACCGGCGAAGAGAAAGGCCTGAGTCCCACATTGGGCCGGAACAATGATAATGTCCCGGAGGTTACAGGTAACAAAGGAATATCCTCAAAAGCAATATTGGTTACTCCTTCGGGGACAGTCAGCATGGTATAGAAATCCTTAACCAGGCCATAACCGGCAATCCTGACACCGTATGTGCCGGGAACTATGTTTTTGACCTGTGCGTTGCCCCCTGTGGCGCTGGTCACCTTGTAATCATAATCACCTTCAGCGGCCGGCCTTATAGATGCGTTCCGCACAGCGGGCACTTGCAGGGTCCCGGTTTGCAGGGCCTCCAGGTTTTTGCGGATATCCCGGGCAAAGGGCTTTATGAGTGAAGACAGCCAGTTTCCGGCAGACTGCAGGATTTCCTCCTGAGTGCGGCCTTTGATCACGGGCAGGGTTCTAGCCGTTCCAGGTGTGTAAGCCGGGGAAGCCACCCTCTTCTCTGAAGAAAGGAGTTTCAGGTACACCTCGGCATAATCCACAGAAGTCCCTGTGTTATCGGTGAGCACCATGTTCAGTTCGTTGTACCTGGGGGTGGTCACCGTAACTTCCTCTCCGTAGGCTGTGCCGGCCTGGCTTTTTGCATAGGCTTTGATTGTATAGGCGGTGTTTTCCTGTATGTTATCTGTAAATTCCGTGGAGAAAACCCCTGTCCCGGACCCTGCCTTACGGGTTGTGGCATTGAGGACAAAGCCCCTCTCTGTTATCTCGTGGCTGCCTTGCCTGAGCACCTCGGCAGAAACGCTTATTTTATTATGTGACAGGTCAGTCACAGTTACCTTGCCCACGGTGGGAAGCACCCCTTCCAGCTCCAGGAATACCCCGTTTTGCTGGGTGCGGATGTAGTGGATATCGGTATTTATTTTATTACTATCCCATTTGTCGGCAGTCCAGGAGGGGTGGTTTATGATAGCCGTCGGCACCGGCTGTGTCAGCTTGTTCCCATAAACACGCAATTGGGACGATACGGCCGGAATATTTCCCCACGAGGCGGGAATCCCGCCGGTGAAATTGCATTCATACAAATGGATGTTGAAACGCGTCTGGGTGGTGGTCATATTGCCCAGGCCCTCGGGCAGGGATCCGGTCAGGTTGGGGTTGTTGTTCATCAGGAAAGTTGCCAGGTTTTTCCATCCGGTAAAGATCTCGGAAGGAATGGGTCCCGAGATTTTGGTGTTGAACATCCCAAAGTTGTTAAGCGCTGTCATCCCGCCCCATTCTTTGGGAATGGTTCCCGAGATCTGGTTATTGTTCAATTGCAGGTTGGTCAGCTTGTTCAGATTCCCCATTTCCGGGGGAAGCGGACCCTCCAGCCCGGTAGTCACCGCCATGAGTGTTGTAAGGTTTACCAGGGTTCCTATTTCCTTGGGAAGCGGCCCGGTCAGGTTGGGATTGCTACCCAGGTTGAGGGATTTGAGTGCCGTGAGTTCCCCAATTTGCGGGGGCAACTGCCCCTTTAGTCCGAAACCGCTCAGGTTCAGGGCGGTTATAGCTTCATCGGTAACCGTGACCCCTTCCCATGTGCTTAATTCCTGGTCTGTGTTCCAGTTTGCACCCTTGGTCCAGTTGGGTCCGTCCAGGGCGTTGTAAAGTGCCATCAGACGTTCACGCTGGGCATCGGGAACCTGTTCCAGCTCCAGGAATACCCCGTTCTGCTGCGTCCGGATGAAATGGATACTGGCATCTTTCCATTTATTCCACTTGTCTGTAGTCCAGGACGGGTGGTTCTGAATGGACAGGGGTATTGGTTCGGTCAGTTTGTTTCCAAAGAGGTGCAATTGTTTGGATACGGCAGGTATACTGCCCCACTCTTCGGGAACACCTCCTTCAAAATTGCAATTATACATCTGGACACTAAACAAGGTGTTATCGGTCTCCATCTGGCCCAGCTTAGCGGGCAGGGGTCCTGTAAGGTTGGGATTGCTGTGCAGCAGGATCGAACCAATGTGCTTCCAGTTTTCAAATATTGAATTGGGCAACGGGCCGGAGATCTTCGTGTTGTACAGCCCAAAACTTTTCAAAGATTCCATGCCACCCCATTCATCGGGGATTGTGCCGGTGATATTGTTGTTGTTCAGTTGCAGGTTTGTAAGCTTTTTCAGGTTACCCATTTCCTTAGGCAAGGGACCTTGCAATCCGGTGGTAACGGCCAGCAGTGCATCCAGGTTGGCAAGATTCCCTATGGTGGAGGGAAGCGGTCCTGTCAGGCCGGGATTGGAACTGAGGGTCAGTTTTGTAAGATCGGTCAGTGTCCCGATACCCGCAGGGAGCTGGCCATTGAGCCCAAACCCGCTCAGGTTCAGTTGTGTGATCTTGCCATCCTCCATCGTTACCCCAGCCCATGTATCAAGGGGCTCCTCAGTTTTCCAGTTGGTCTTTTTCTCGGCCACCCAGTTATTCCCGTCCATGTTGTCGTACAGCTGCACCAGAACGGTCCTGAGCGCATTCTCTTTCTGATTGAAGGTGAAAGTCTGGGTCTGTGCAATTCCGGCATTGTCCCGGACAGACACTTTACCGGAACGGGGAGATCCCGGGTTGGGGGCAATCAGAAACTGCAGGGTCGCTGTAGACATAGCCTTGGTCCCGGAGTACTGGATCCACGATTTGGCGGTCTCTTCTATCTCTACGGTGTAGGCCGTATTGAACTGCAGGGTGAGGGAGTAGGTTCCACCGGAAGCTTCTACAACGTTGTCTCCGTTAACAATGAGCGTATTGCGCGCACTTTGGGTAATGGAAACCGTTGCCTGCATGGTCCCGCTTTTGATGGTCAGCGTTCCTGTCTGGTCCGATGAAGAGGTGGAAGCGGCAGCTGTAAGTTGCAACGTGGCGTTCCCTGCACCTGATGCAGGCGAAACAGAAAAGCCCTTGCCCGATACAGAGGCGGTCCAGGACATGCTGTTGGTAGACAGGCTGACAGACTGTGTTCCGCCCTCCTGAGGGAAGATAACTGTAGTAGGACTGGCTTCTATGAAAGGAACTTCCGGTTTGCAGCCGGAAAGAAACAGCAGCGTCGCTGCTATAACCAATAAGCTTGTAATTTTTCTCATGTTTCCAAGACGCTAATTGTTACAATTTGGTTGCTTAAGCTAATAAAGATATCAATTTTCCGGCAAGATCCTTAAAGGCCAGTCCGGCAGCATTTTTATCGTTTGCCACAGGTATGCCTGCATCGCCTCGCTCACAAACACTCTGGACAATAGGAATTTGTGCCAGTAATGGAATGTTGTACTTTTTGCCCAGTTCCTCTGCTCCGCCTTTTCCGAAGATGTAGTATTTTTTGTCAGGCAGTTCTTCGGGTGTAAACCAGGCCATATTTTCCACCAGCCCCAGTACCCGCTTATTCAGATCGGGGTGCATGAACATATTCAGGCATTTTTCCACGTCCGTTACCGATACCTGCTGTGGTGTAGTAACCACTATGCCCCCGGTCAGGGGAATGTCCTGCATCAGGCTCAGATGAATATCTCCTGTCCCCGGAGGAAGGTCTATGAGCAGAAAGTCCAGTTCGCCCCATTTAGTCTGTTGCAGCAATTGTTTCAAAGCGCTGCTGGCCATGGGTCCCCTCCAGATAAGCGCCTGCTCCGGACGGGCAAAATATCCTATGGACATCCATTTGACGCCGAATTTTTCAACGGGCTCAAAAACCTGCACATTGTCATCAATGGCATCTACCCGCGGCTGCATTTCCAATGTTCCGGTGAGGATGGGCACCGAAGGCCCGTATATATCGGCATCGGCCAGTCCCACCTTATAACCTTCCAGCGCCAGGGCTACGGCAAGGTTAACGGCCACGGTCGATTTGCCCACACCGCCCTTACCGCTGGCTATGGCTACAACATGCTTAACCCCTTTCATTCCGTTGACAGACAGGGTTTCCTTATCTTCTTTGGCCTTACCCCCGGCAGGCTGTACCGGCTTCATGGCCGCATAATTTATCTTTCCCATAATTTATTTTCTGATGTCCATTTCCTCCAGCAAATACCCTGCCTCACCGTATTTATCCAGGATAAAAAGAACGTATCGTATATCCACCGAAATACAACGTTGCAGAGCGGGTTCAAAGATCACGTCCCCGCTCATGGATTCCCAGTTGCCGTCAAAGGCCAGCCCTATCAGTTCCCCATGGGCATTGAGCACGGGTGAGCCGGAATTCCCTCCGGTAATGTCTGTATTGGCAATGAAACCGGTCACAATCTCCTGCCCGGGCTGTGCATACTGCCCATAGTCTTTCTTCCGGTAAAGCTCCTTCAGCTTTTCAGGCACCACAAACTCCCAGTTGTCGGGATCTTCTTTTTCCATGACACCGGTCAACGTGGTGTAGTAATCATAGATAACCCCATCTTTAGGTTTGTAATTCAGCACATTGCCATAGGTCAGACGCATAGAGGAATTGGCGTCGGGATACATAGCCGTCCCCTTGTTCATTTCCATCAGGCCGGCAATGAAGTTCCGGTGTCCGCGCTCGTATTGCAGCGAATAAGGAGCAATAACGGCCTGACATTCTGCGTTTTTGGCCTCCACCGATTGTCCCAGCAGTACTGCGGGATCAGCGGCAATCTCCTGCAGGGCGGCTTCACGTGTATTTTCTGCAGACAAACAATCTATCAGGCAATTTACCCGTTCGGAAGAAACAAACAGGCTTTTATCAAAAAGCTGTTCCACGTAAGCGTCTATATTGCCGGAAAATTCGTTTTCAATGATCCCGTATACAGAAGGGTAGTGGGCCTTGTCCACCTTGAGGGCAAAGTGTTTGAGCATGGCTTTGGCTACCTTCAGGTCTGTAGGCGTATTATAGTTGGTGAAAAAACGTTCTGCCTGCGCTTTGAGCGCCCCGGTATCTATACTACCGTCTTCTCCCGGCCTGCTTACCAGGCGGGCGATTCGCGCAGCAAAAGAAGCCAGTTCAATATTGCGTAAAGCTTCATTCAGGTAACGGCTAACATAAAGATGATCCCAGGTCCCGCGGATGGCTTCTTCAATATCGGCCAGTGCGGTGCCGTATTTTTCAGTACGCTTTTTGCTGGCATTGACCCAGGTGGTAAAGGCAGCCTCTTCTGCCGCCCGGCGGGCTTTCACGTTAAGCTTTTCGAAGGTTTCATTCATCCCGGTCCATTTTTTCCAGGCATTGGTGCTGCCCGAATACTTGCTGGCGTACTGGAGTTGCACTTTGGGGTCTGCCAGCATGTCTTCCAGCAGGATGTTCTGGCGGATGGTCCTCACTTCAATCCCTATGTTATTGGTTAGCTGTTCCTGCCTGTCCACTTCTATAGAGGTCATAAAGCGGGTGGTCGTTCCGGGATACCCCAGGGTCATGACAAAATCTCCCTGCTGAACGCCTTTCAGGCTTATAGGCAATGAATACTTTGCCCTAAAGGGGCGGTTTTCCGGGGAATAGTCTGCCGGTTCGTTATCGGGACCGGCATAGATGCGGAACATGGAAAAGTCACACGTATGACGGGGCCACATCCAGTTGTCTGTATCGGCTCCGAATTTTCCGATGGAAGACGGCGGAGCGCCTACAAAGCGCACGTCTGTGTATACTTTGTAAACAACCAGAAAATATTGATTGCCCCCGTACATGCTGTACAGGCGTCCGTTAAGCCGCGGATTCTCTTTTCTTACCTTCTCGCCCCACTCTCTTACTAGACGGGACTCTGTGGCTGAGCGGCTTTCTTCTGTTGAACAGGTGTCCAGGACAGCCAGCACTTCTTTGGTCACCTCACGCATGCTTTCCATGAAGGTAACCCGCAATCCGGGAGCCGGAATTTCCTCCTCCCTGCTCCGGGCCCAGAATCCATCTCTCAGGTAATTGTGTTCCACACTGCTCAGGGCCTGGATCATACCATAGCCGCAATGGTGGTTTGTCAGGAGCAACCCTTCCGGAGAAACGACCTCCCCGGTGCAGCCCCCGCCAAATATGACAATGGCATCTTTAAGGCTGGAATGGTTGATGTTGTAAATGTCATCTGCATTGAGCATCAGGCCTGCATCTTTCATTCCCTTACTGTTCAGTTGGTTCAGGAGCGGCAGTAACCACATCCCCTCGTCTGCACGCAGGTTACCACCCAGGAGCAGCACGGTGCATAGTATAAAACTCAGTTTTTTCATGGATAATTAATTTGTGTTTTGTGTTTCGTGTATACCTTGTAAAGGTAGTCATAAATGACAAAAAAATGATTTCCGGTGATGGATTGTCTGCCCTAAAGCCCCTATGGCCGCCCTGTGTTTTGCTGTGGGATAGCCTTTATTATCCTTCCAGCCGTATTGCGGAAATTCCCTGTCCAGAGCTATCATGTATTCATCCCTGAATGTTTTGGCCAGGACCGAGGCGGCGGCGATGGCGGCAAAACGTGCGTCACCTTTTACAAAGCAGCGGTGCGGGATCACAGGGCTGAGCAACGCCTCCCCGCCGCCGCGATGGTAGGGATAAAAGCGGGTCCCATCCACCAGGATGAATGCGGGATCCGGGGAGAGCTGGTCCAGTGCCCTGTGCATGGCCGTAACAGATGCCCTGAGTATATTCCAACGGTCAATCTCACCGGCAGAACACCAGGCAACAGCCCAGCAAACGGCTTTTTCCAGGATTACCTTCCGGACCTCCAGGCGTTGCTTTTCAGTCATCATTTTAGAATCCCTCAGTAAGTGGTGGCTGAAGCCGGGCGGAAGAACAACCGCGGCAGCATATACAGGACCGGCCAGCGAGCCCCTGCCTGCCTCATCACATCCGGCCTCCAGTCTGCCGGCCTCAAGATGCGGTAACAAAGGGAAATACATATATACAAAGGTAAAAGAAAAAATTATTACCTTTGTCGCCTTGTAATATCCAGTAAAAAATAAACAGTTAGATTAAATGAAAACTTATACAACAGAACAAATCCGCAACGTGGTTCTGATGGGCAACACCAAATCCGGCAAAACCACCCTTGCAGAAGCCATGATGATGGAAGGCAAGGTGATAGACCGCCGTGGAACCGTCGAGGCAAAGAATACGGTGTGTGACAACACAGAGATTGAACAATTGTATCAAAGATCTATTTATCCCACACTGTTCTATACCGAATATGAAGACCACAAACTCAACTTCATAGACACTCCGGGTTCCGACGATTTCATTGGCGGTCTCATCTCTGCATTCAGGGTGGCCGATTCCGGCGTTATGCTGGTCAACGGTCAGCATGGCGTGGAAGTGGGAACGGAAATCTTTTCCCGCTACGCAGAAAAACATAACAAGCCGCTATTTCTGGCAGTGAGCCAGCTGGACCACGAAAAAGCAAACTGGGAGGCCTGCCTGGATTCTTTGCACGAAGCTTACGGCAGCAAGGTGTGTCCCCTACAGTTCCCGGTAGACACAGGGTTGGGATTCAACGCCTTTGTGGATGTTCTGACCATGAAAATGTATCGTTTCAAAGACGACAGCGGCGCACGTGAAGAATTGGATATTCCCGCAGACCTGGCCAGTAAGGCAGCAGAACTGCACACGCAGCTCACAGAGCGTACCGCAGAATCGGACGAAACCCTTATGGAAGCCTTTTTTGAGAAGGGGGACCTTACCCACGAACAAATCATACAGGGCCTGATCATAGGATTCCGCAAGCGCGAAATCATGCCCCTGGTTATTGTATCGGGCAAGAAAGACATCGGGGTGAAACGCCTGCTGGAACTCATCACTCAGGTTGCCCCGCACCCGGGACTGACCACCAGTAAGACCGTTTCCGGTGAAGAAGTACCCTGTGACGTAAATGGCGCGCCTTCCCTCTATATTTACAAAACAAGCCAGGAACAACACCTGGGGGACATTGCCTACTTCCGTGTAATGTCGGGTAAGATCACAGAATCCACAGACCTGGTCAACGCCAACAACGGCAGCAAGGAGAGGATTTCCGGTCTGTTTGCCGCAGCCGGAAAAAAACGTGAAAAAGTTACAGAATTACTGGCCGGCGACATGGGCTGTACCGTGAAGCTTAAAAACGCCAAATCAAACCATACGCTCAACGGCAACGGGAAAAACTGGGAATTTGCGCCCATTGCCTTCCCGCCCTCAAAATTCCGTACCGCCATAAAGGCAAAATCAGAAAAAGATGATGAAAAACTGGGCGAGATCCTGAACAAAGCCGCTGCAGAAGATCCCACCATTGTTGTGGAATACTCCAAGGAACTGAGACAGATCATTGTCAGCGGACAGGGCGAACACCACATCAATACACTCAAGTGGCACATCAACAACACCTACAAAATGGAGGTGGATCTGATTGCCCCAAAGATCCCGTACCGTGAAACCATAACAAAAATGGCCGCATCGAGCTACCGCCATAAAAAACAATCGGGCGGAGCCGGTCAGTTTGGTGAAGTCCACCTGTTGATTGAGCCCTACATTGAAGGAGCTCCCGATAACAACCGCTTTAAGGTAGACGGGAAAGACCTGGTTCTCAGCATCAGGGGCCGGGATGAATATACTATGGACTGGGGAGGCAAGCTCATTTATTACAACTGTATCGTAGGAGGTTCCATAGACGGTCGTTTCATGCCCGCCATCCTTAAAGGGATTATGGAAAAAATGGAAGAAGGACCATTGACCGGCTCTTATGCCCGCGACATAAAGTGTTATGTATATGACGGGAAGATGCACCCGGTAGATTCGAACGAAATCTCCTTCAAGCTGGCAGGGCGCAATGCCTTTAAAGATGCATTCAAAAAGGCCTCGCCCAAAATCATGGAACCCATCTACATGGTAGAAGTAATGGTTCCCTCGGACTGCATGGGCGACGTGATGAGCGACCTGCAAAACCGCCGTGCCCTGATTGAGGGCATGAGCAGTGAAAAAGGATTTCAGATACTCAAAGCAAGGGTGCCACTGGCCGAGTTGAACAAATATTCCACAACGCTCAGCTCCCTGACCTCAGGCCGTGCCAGCTTTACCATGACATTCCTTGAATATACCCAGGTTCCTGCCGATGTGCAGGAAAGACTCCTCAAAGAATACCAGGAGGAGGAAAAAGACGAATAAAACTTTTTCCGCAACACATGTTAAAAGCGGACTACATAACCAAATCGTTCGGCAGTGTGCAGGTTCTCAAGGGAGTATCCCTGGAAGTGGCACCTGCCGAAGTGGTATGTATTACCGGGGCCAGCGGTGCCGGGAAGACCACTCTGCTGCAAATCCTGGGAACCCTTTCGCGCCCCGATTCGGGTGAGGTCTGGATTAACGGCACGCCTGTCTGTGAATTGAAGAAAGACCAGCTGGCCGATTTCCGCAACCGGCACATAGGCTTTGTTTTCCAGTTCCACCATCTGCTTCCCGAATTTACAGCCCTGGAAAATGTATGTATTCCCGGGTTCATAGCCGGTGACCCTACGGAAAATGTGCGGGCAAGGGCCAGGGAACTCCTGGATTTTTTGGGACTGGCCCACCGTATGGAGCACAAACCGGCAGAACTGAGCGGGGGAGAACAGCAACGCGTTGCCGTAGCCAGGGCTCTGGTCAACCGGCCCGGAATACTTCTGGCCGATGAACCTTCCGGGAATCTGGACACCCATAACAAGGAGGAACTTCACAGTTTGTTTTTCCGCTTGCGTGAAACCTACGGTCAGACCATCATCATGGTTACCCATGACCAGTCACTGGCGGCCCGCAGTGACAGAAGCCTGACCATGCGCGACGGGCTTTTTGTTCAATAACGTGGAACCTTTCCGTTTCAAACAATTCTCACTCTCACACAGCCGCTCGGCCATGCACGTCAATACAGACAGCGTATTGCTGGGCGCCTGGACCAACGGTCCCTCAAATAAACCGTGCCGCATACTTGATATTGGTACCGGGTGCGGGATACTGGCCCTGATGATGGCACAACGTTTTGCCGGCGCCGGGATAGACGCAATGGAAATAGATGCCTGCGCGGCAGAAGAGGCTGCGGCCAATGTCCTGTCTTCCCCCTGGGCCGACAGGATTTGCGTACTTCAGGCAGATTTCCGCGACGCCGTCTTCACGCATCCATACGACCTGGTCATCTGCAATCCCCCTTATTTCAACCAATCACTGGCCAGCCCTGACAGGCGCCGTACCATGGCCCGGCACACATCCTGCGAAAGTCTTCCGCACCGGGAATTGATAGAAGGAGTGGCTCACCTGTTGGCCGATGACGGTCTTTTTTCTCTTGTTCTTCCCGTGGCAGAGGCCCGGGAGTTCTTCTCCACAGCAGCAATGGCCTGCAAGCCGCTGTTTGTGCAAAGGATTACCACGGTTTATACCAAAAGCCACAAACCGGCGCTGAGGATCCTTGCCCAATTGGGCAGAAACCCTGTTCCTGTGGTTCAGGATACGATCGTAATGTATCGGGACAACGGGCAGGAATACAGCCCGGAGTATGTGGCTCTTGTGCGTGATTTCTATTTGTGGGCCTAAGAATTATTTGGACTTTTCCTGCTGAATTTTTATGTCTATGAACTGGCGTATCATCCGGTTGCTGAAACGTTCCTCGGCCAGGTAATAACGGGCCACCCGGGCCGCGGGCAGAATTTGCAGGAATTTCTTATGGTAGTCCATCCTGATTGCATTTTCTTCCTGGAACGAATTAACATAGGCAGTTAGCAACTCTTCAATCGGACCGGATGGCCCTTTGGTTTGTATGTCCAGCACCAGAACCTCTGCAGCATCGCGGTGATCACCGGCGGCTGTACGACCCTGTGAAGAACCGGCGGGTTCGGCACCTTTCCCCTGTTTCCCGCCATCTTCAGATCTGAACAGACGGTACATGGCAGCTTTAGTATTGTTGCGTTTGCGCATTACCTCACCTACCTTGCGGTCCATTTCGTTGTACAGGGGCCAGAATTTTTCTGCTTCTGCCGGGGTCAGCCCTACCTCCTGGGTAATAAATGCAATTTTTTGAGCCTGAACGGCTTCACGTTCAGCCTTCCGCTCCTGGTCACTTTTGTGCATGCGGTCTTCCTGGGCAAAAGCCCGGAAGGGCATAAGGCACAGAATTATTACTATAAACAAACGGTTCATGACATTAGTGTTATTCATTGTTTGTGTCGTTTTCAAAATCAACCGGGTCAAGGTTCGGGTAATTCAGGTAATCTATAAGCTCGTCAAGATCCAGGTGTGTCAGATCAAAGGCACTTTCCTCCTGGGGTAAATCATTCAGAATAAGTTCAGAGATCACGCGGTGGTCCACCCCCCAGTCAGACAATTCACCAATAAGTGAAAATTCCGGGCTTTGTGTTTCAGCCCCCCGGTTACGATCGGTTATCAACAGCATCAAAGATCCGATTCCAAATAGGAGCACAAAAGCGGCGGCAAGCTGCATCTGGGGTTTAAGCAGGCGGATCAGGCGACGGGATCTGGTTTGGGCAACCGGCTCCACCCGGTCTCCCTGTGGCCCGACCTGCGCCCACTGCGACTCCACCTGCTCAAAATAGCCCGGTGGAACCCCAAACGGATTCTCTTTCAGGTGGGGATCATATAACTTTTTTTCGCTCATATTTCAATGGTTAGATGGTGTGATTGGCAAAAAGTTTAAAGCAGCAATTCCTTGAGTGTTTCCTCCACTTTGGCGGCGGCCAGGTGATAGGATGCCTTCAAAGCCCCCTCCGATGTGCCCAGAATACGGGACATATCCTGGTAGCGGATCTGGTCAAAATAACGCATATTAAACACAAGGCGCTGTTTAGGCGGAAGGCGCAGGATGGCTTGCTGGAGGGCTTTCTGTATCTGGTCCCCGGTGAAAAGCTGCGGGTCTGCATCCAGCCGGTCTTCCAGGGGCACTTGTTTCAGGGATTTGCTTTTTCTAAGAAAAGTCAGGACCTCGTTGGTGGCAATCCGGAAAAGCCACGTAAAAAGTTGCGATTCCCACCTGAATGCTGCCAGCCCGGTCCAGGCCTTTAGCAGGGTGTTTTGCAGGATGTCGTCGGCATCGTCATGCAGGAGCACCATTTTACGGATATGCCAATACAGGCGCTGGCTGTACTGTTGCACAATCCGGGAGAAAGCGATTTGGTACTGGCCGCTTTCACATAAGTCCTGCAATTCTTTATCTGAGCTCACATACTTTTTTTACAATACCGGCGGCATCCAGTTCGTAATGGTTCATAAGTTCTCGCGGAGTTCCGCTTTGGCCAAACCCTTCGTCCATGGCAACCATGCGCATGGGAACGGGATGGTGCCGGGCCACCAGGCCCGAGACAAGTTCACCCAGCCCTCCGGCTACCAGGTGTTCTTCTGCGGTTACCACCGCTCCGGTTTTACGGGCCGAGGCCAGGATGGCTTCTTCATCCAGGGGCTTTAGGGTGTGTATATTGATCAGCTCGGCACGGATCCCCTTTTGGGCAAGCACCATCACAGCTTCCAGGGCTTCCCATACCAGGTGGCCTGTAGCCAGGATGGTCACATCTTCTCCTGGATGGATCATCCAGGCCTTTCCTATTTCAAAAGGACCATCCACGGGGCTGAAGTTGGGAACCGACGGTCTTCCAAACCGCAGGTACACCGGGCCCTCCCAGCTGGCTGCTGCCAGGGTGGCAAGGCGGGTCTGGTTGTAGTCGCATGGATTGACCACCGTAAGGTGCGGAAGGGCCCTGGCCAGGGCAAGGTCTTCCATGGTCTGATGTGTGGCCCCGTCTTCTCCCAGGGTGATGCCTGCATGGGAAGCAGCAATCTTGACGTTTGTCTGTGAATAGCAGATGGATTGTCGCAACTGGTCGTACACGCGTCCGGTGGCAAATTCGGCGAAAGTTCCCACAAAGGGGATGAGCCCCGTAACAGCCATGCCGGCGGCCACGCCCATCATGTTGGCCTCGGCAATACCGCACTGGAAAAAACGCTGAGGAAAAGCAGCGGCAAATTCCGCCATTTTGAGCGAACCGGTCAGGTCGGCACACAAGGCTACAACCGACGGGTTCCGGCTTCCCAGTTCAAATAATCCGGCACCAAAACCGGAACGGGTATCTTTATTTCCTGTATTTATCATTATGGCTAATCTGTTATGAACCTCCCCGGTTTCAGGCAAATAATGCCGTTCCAGCCAGATTGGTACTTGTAATTTGTTTAATAATCTCCCAGTGTTTCAGGTAATTGGGCTAAAGCAAGGGTTTCCTGCTCTGCAGACGGGGCTTTCCCGTGCCAGGCATGTGAGCCGGTCATGAAATCCACACCTTGTCCCATATTGGTGTGCATCAAGATCATCATGGGTTTGCTACGGGGTTTGAGCGATTCCCTGAACGCTTCCCTTATGGCATCAAGGTTGTGACCGTCACATTCCAGGACCATCCAGCCAAAAGCCTGCCACTTGGCAACGAGGTCTCCCAGTCCTGCAATCTTGTTTACCGGCCCGTCAATTTGTTGCCGGTTCCAGTCTGTAAGCGCCGTAAGGTTGCCAATCTTGTTGTGGGCTGCAAACATAGCAGCTTCCCATACCTGGCCTTCTTCGCTTTCACCGTCACCCATAAGTACGTAAACTTTGTGAGGGTCCCCTGCCAGCTGTTTGCCCAGAGCCGCGCCACTGGCTACAGAGAGGCCCTGGCCCAGCGATCCGCTGGCCACATGAACACCGGGCAAGCCATACTCTATACTGGGATGACCCTGCAGGCGGGAACCGAACTTACGAAAAGTGGCCAGTTCCTGAACGGGGAAATAACCCATGCGTGCAAGCAGGCTGTAAAACAAAGGCGAAATATGCCCTATGGAAAGGAAGAACATATCCATGTCCTTTCCGTGCCGTTTCCAATTTTGCGGGTTTTGTTCCAGGAATTCCGCAAAAAGTACGGTCATAAAATCGGCGCTGCTCAGAGAGCCTCCCGGGTGTCCGCTTTTAGCCGCTGTTACCATCCGGATAATATCCCTTCGGATCTGTGCTATGATATCTGTAACAGGGTAAGGAATTTTGTGGTTCATGCTGTCCTATGTTTGATTAACTTACAAAGATAAAAATTATATTTACCTTTGACCCGCCAATGAAAAACATAAGAAACTTCTGCATTATTGCCCATATAGACCACGGGAAAAGCACCCTGGCCGACCGGCTGCTGGAATTGACCCATACCGTGGAGCAACGCGACATGGAAGCGCAGGTGCTGGACAGTATGGACCTGGAAAAAGAAAAGGGGATTACCATAAAATCACATGCCATACAGCTGGATTACCGGCATAACGGTGAAGATTATGTATTGAACCTGCTGGACACCCCCGGGCATGTGGATTTTTCCTATGAAGTCTCCCGGGCTATTGCCTCCTGCGAAGGGGCCCTGCTGGTGGTAGATGCCACCCAGGGGGTACAGGCACAGACCATTTCCAACCTTTACCTGGCTGTTGCCCACAGCCTGGAGATCATTCCCGTTCTGAATAAGATTGACATGGAATCTGCCATGATAGAGGTTGTTCAGGATCAGATAATTGACTTGCTGGGATGCAAACCTGAAGAGATTCTGCAAATAAGCGCGCGTACCGGGGAAGGGGTCCCGCAAGTGCTGCAAGCCATCGTAGAACGGATTCCTTCGCCCGGGGGAGATCCACAGGCGCCCCTCCAGGCACTCATCTTTGACTCGGTATTCAATTCATTTAGAGGGATTATAGCCTATTTCAGGGTAATGAACGGAACTGTGGCTCAGGGAGACAGGGTAAAGTTTTTTAATACGGGGAAAATTTACGATGCAGACGAGGTGGGAATCCTGAAAATGAAGATGATGCCGCGCAAGGAAATCCGCACCGGCGATGTGGGCTATATTATTTCGGGCATCAAAACCGTTTCCGAAGTGAAGGTGGGCGACACCATCACCCATGTGGCCCGTCCCTGCCAGAAAGCCATAGCCGGTTTTGAAGAAGTAAAGCCTATGGTATTTGCCGGATTGTACCCTGTAGATACAGATGGATATGAAGACCTGAGGACAGCCCTTGAAAAGCTGCAACTCAACGATGCTTCGCTTACCTTTGAACCGGAATCTTCCCTGGCTCTGGGATTCGGATTTCGTTGCGGTTTTCTTGGCCTGTTGCACATGGAAATTGTTCAGGAAAGGTTGTATCGCGAATTTGACTGCGACGTGATCACCACCGTGCCCAACGTATCCTACAAGGTTTACACCACCCAGGGAAACGTTACCGATGTGCACAACCCTTCCGGCCTGCCGCCGGTCACACTCATAGACTATATAGAAGAACCCTACATCAAAGCACAGGTGATCTCCAAGTCAGAATATTTCGGGGCCATCATGAAACTCTGCCTGGACAAACGCGGGGTACTGGTCAACCAGCAATTTTTAACAGCAGACCGGGTGGAGCTTACCTTCAAAATGCCGCTATCAGAGATTGTTTTTGATTTTTACGACAAGCTAAAAAGCATTTCCCGCGGATACGCCTCTTTTGATTATCACATCATAGGTAATGAGCGTGCCGACCTGGTAAAATTGGACATTCTGCTGAACGGCGAACCGGTCGACGCCCTCTCCAGCCTGATCTACCGTGGCCACTCCTATGATTTTGGCAGGAAAATGTGTGAAAAACTAAAGGAACTCATCCCTCGCCAGCAATTTGACATAGCCATACAGGCAGCCATCGGGGCCAAGATCATTGCCCGCGAAACCGTCAAGGCGGTACGAAAAGACGTGACGGCCAAATGTTACGGAGGTGACATCACCCGCAAACGTAAACTTCTTGAAAAACAAAAGAAAGGCAAACGCCGCATGCGCCAGATAGGCAATGTAGAAGTTCCTCAGTCGGCCTTCATGGCCGTCCTTAAGCTGGACTGACATCACGGAGGTGGAACCTCAGCGCGCCAAAACACAGCTTTGGTTTGTAAAGCGCAGTAATAGAGTTAGTTAAAATTTGCATTGCAAATTTGGCGCGCTGAGGTTCCACCTGTGATTGGGGTTCGGGGGAGGGTGGTAAGTAGTTGAAAACCCGGTCAAGCTTATAATGTACACATATACAGCACAATAAGCGTTTTTGTAACATAGTTGTTACTTACCACCCTCCTCCCAGCAACTAAAAAAATGATTGGAGCTGCTCTGCAGCGTATGATAAGCGCCAAACGTGTTTGGCGCACCACATTGAAAGACCACCATGAGGCCATCAGGCGACCACCAGGCGACTACCGGACGGGCAGCGGACGACCACCGGGCGGTTGTTTTAGCAGTAAAGCGCATAAATGTGAAGGTCGCTGCCTCCACAAGGAAAGGGAAGCCTCGGCAAAAGGAAAAAGCTTCCCTTTCCTTGTGGAGGCAGCGACTGCCCGTACAAGCAGCTGAAGCCTCGGCAAAAAATGACGGGCCTGAAAGCGACGGACTTTGCAACGAGAATGGCCAAAGAAAGCTACGGACCTTGCAACAAGACTGACCTTAAAAAAAAAGACTGGCCTGCTGGTCAGTCTTTTTCCTGTAAGGTGTGAGGTTAAGTGGGTTTAGCGATATTTTGCAAATTCAATGTCTTTTGCTGCTCTTTCTGCCAATGCAGGCACTTT